>Ga0134123_10000006_pt1 | contig 128839 bp, 94 predicted proteins | sample KB303_FD_96460 | JGI IMG/M metagenome (GOLD analysis project Ga0134123, IMG submission 96460) | Terrestrial soil microbial communities without Nitrogen fertilizer from Kellogg Biological Station, Michigan, USA - KB3-0-3 | ecosystem: Environmental > Terrestrial > Soil > Unclassified ...
ATCAGCAGAAAACGATTTTAAAATTTTTCCAAACCCGGCAGATGATGAATTACAGGTTCAATACGGCCACGGAAAATTTTTCAACTCAACAATTATTTTCAGTGATGTAAAGGGAAAAACAGTGCTGACTTATTTTTTAAATTCTTTTTCCGGCTCGGAAAAAATAAATGTTGCTGATCTCCGTAATGGAGTTTATTTTTATAAGATTGTAAGAGAGGAAAAAAATTTGGAAACCGGAAAGATTTTGATCAGGCACTAAAACGCAAGATCATTTAGGCAAATACCTTGAATGATCTTCAGCGGACTTTGCTTCTGCTGCAACTTCCGTTTTCACCGGCTGTGTATTTACGGGTTCACGAAATTTGATTACTCTTTTGGTTGTGTGAGGATGAGACGAAACTTTTTCGGCAAACCATTGCCAGAAACCGTCTTCTGTATAGCCTTGCTTTATGTATTCATTGGTGTTCACTTTTGAAAATAAATTCCTCCCTGAAGCAATAAGAAGCAAACCGTTCCTGGCTCCCCGGGGACACAGAGCATACCCGATATTATCACATGTATATTCGCAGGCCCTCGAATAAGCAGGACCTAAAAAAGGAACAATAATAGATGGAAACAGGATTAATTTTTTGATAAGGTGTTTTCTTTTTATATGCCCAAGCTCGTGACCGATAACAAACTCCAGCACATTTTTATCCTTTTCATAAGCCGCCTCTACTATCTCCGAATACAATACAATATAATTTGAACCGAAGAACCGTGTTGCAAATGCATTGAGCAGTCCTCCCGACTGCAAAATATATACATCGGGAACTGCAGCTAAACCGAGTAAATCAGATTGCTTTTGCACTATACTATTAATATCAGGAAACTGAGAGGAGGAAACTTTTACAGCATTACCCTTGAGATAACCAATAAATATTCCCAGCCGGAAAATTATGTAGAGGACAATCAGTAAAATGTAAAACCCAAAACCTTTTACCAATACAAAAGAGTTGGGATTCTCCAGTGAAAACACCATTTTGATACCGAATAATATGATGCCATAAATAATTATGCTGACAATAACTTTTATCGCGAAATAGATTTTTTCTTTTTGCGTGACTTCAAATTCAATTTGCTGATCCATGGGTAAAGTTTTAAAATATTATGTAAAGGTCGGTAGTGAAAATCCTGCACGAAGTAATAAAAAATAATCGAACCTACACCGGGAACCCGGAAATCCCAAACCTCATCAAAATGGATGATTTATAAGCTACTGTGGTGCAGTTCTAAATGTTATTTTTACCTTTGATCAAGTATGAATACTAAAGTCATGAAAAAAATATTTTTCCTGTTCTCATTGTTTTTTATTTCTGCGATTACACAAGGACAGGTAATAAAGACAGAAGGTTTTGACAATAATTTTGCGGGAACCATCTGGCCTAATGTAGATCTTCCATTCGGATGGTCGCATGGCAGAATTGCACCCGGACCGGATGTGAACAATTACTGGGACCGTGTAAACGCAGCTAATGGGGTGCTTCCGGCATGCACCCCGCATTTGGGATCTATCGGGATGATCAGGTATCGGTCAGCATATTGTGTGACAGCCGCAGTGCAAAATTATATATCCTCCCGGCCGTATGACCTGAGCGCACGCGGAGCGATTACTTCTCAAGTAAGCTTCTGGGTGTATCGTGAAGGAACGGCAGGAAATGATAACATACAGGTATATGCAAATAACAATCCTGATCCAACGATAGCTGCACCTGTACTTCCGACACCTTTGATGGATATGGTAACAGCAGTAAATTATTTACCCCGTCCCTGCAATGCAGCGCCAATTGATCCCTGCGGAGTGTGGACACAGCATACCTTCATAGTCCCGGCTGCGAATTACAGCACGAACTCACTCTACATTATCATTAAAGTTACAGATGCAGGCGCACAAGGTGCAAATGTTTATATAGATGATTTTTCCATTCAAACATTTCCAAGTGTACAAGCAGTTACATCTATCGGTTTGGATTTTCAAAACATTGCTAACCTGGCGCATCCATCCACCGGTAACTGGATAATCGGATGCAGGGTAACAGTGGCTAATGAAGGCAATCAGTGTTCATTGGGAGCATTTACCTTTACTCATAACGGAACCACAAATCCCGGAACGGATATAGCAAATTCAGGCACAGGTGGGGTAAGATTATACTGGACGGGTGGAACAAATGCTCTTGTAAGAAATGCTGCCGGTCAGCCGATAAATGCCATCCAGGTGGGATCTTATGTCGGATCAGCCTTCCCTGTTTCGAGCTTTTCCATATCACCGGTCATACCGGCACCATACAATGGATTATTAAACGGAAATAATTATTTCTGGCTTGTATATGATATATCAGCAGGTGCTGTATCGGGAGATTATGTGGATGCAGATTTTATTTCAGCCAATATTTGTTCCGCAGTTCAAACCTGTGGCGGAACAGGTTGCTCCAAACCAGGAGGGTGTTTAATAGGTGTAGGTTATTGCGTGCCTTCTTATACTGTCGGAACGTCCGGCTCAAATGGTGCTTACACGAACAATGATTACATTAAAAATTTTCATTGCAATGGCGACCCGGTTTATCCTCCCGGTATACATAATGACCATAATGATGTTGAAGCGGGTTCATTCCCTTCCGGTGCAGGTTATCCTGCAGACCCGTGTGTAACTTCACCAACACAGCTCATGAACGGGACGACTTCACCCTTCAGTCCGCATCCTTCCGATTATCAGAAGATTTCCCCTGTCAATGTTCCGAATATGTGCTCAGCAGGAACGAGCAGCCGTACAGCTGTGTTCCTCGTTACTTCAGTGGCGCCTCCTGCTTATCCTTTTACGGTACAGTGCGGAACATGGTATGGGAATAATTACATTGCAGCATTTATAGATTTAAACCATGACGGAATATTTAATGCCGCCCCGGTTCCCGGGGGGGAAAGAATATTTCATTCGGGCGCGATGAATGCCCTGGCCACTTATTCAAGCAGCTTTACATTGCCGTACGGAGGTGCAGGTCAATATTACGGGCTGACAACATTGAGAGTAAGAGAGTGGTATGGACAGTCGAATATGGATGCATGCTCACCGGGTTATTACGGGGAGGTGGAAGACTATACAGTTATACTCAGGCATGAATGCAGTTCTTTATACCCGGGCTGGAAAATTTGGGAAGGCTATACGGATGACTGGAACACGAATACAAACTGGTGTGGCGGATTACCGACTATTAATGACAATGCACTGATACCGGGAAAAGGCACAACAAATTATAACCGCGGGCCAAATTCATATCATCCAGTGATAAAGTCAGGCGTCCTTGCAACTGCACGAAAATTAGTGATGCTGAATGACACGGTCGAAATAAATGCGCCTGTTGCGGGATCTGTGAGAGTGAGCGATTCTCTTTCAATAGGAGTTGCAAGTGCCGTGAATACGAGCGCACTTATTGTGGATTCATCCTATAGCGGGAATGCGGTTTTGTCAAATGGTGTGTACACAAATACAACCTGGTTGCCTTTCAGGGCAAGTTACCGCGAGCAGAAATGCCAGCTTATGTACAAGGGTACAGAGCTTTTAGCACAGGGAATGATCAGCGGGGATGTAATTGATGCAATTGTTGTCCCGGTACGTTCGAGAAAATCAACATCCCCTTTCGCTTCCGTACAAATCAGCATGTATTTCGCGACTATTAATTCAACGTATCCAAACTTTACAAACTCGGGGTATACAATGCCGGTTCCGGTAGCGCCTGCAAATTGCCTTGCACCCCAGATTTCAGCTCCTGTAGTTGTTTATTCCGGACCTGTTAATTTCACCACTATTCCGCTTAACGGCTCGGGTACTGTAACAATTCCGCTTTCAGCGCCATTCACCTGGATCAATACCACTAATCCGCTCATTATAGAAATATGCTGGTCTGCACCAGTAACTTCCGGAAATGATGATACCTGGCAGACGCAAACAACAGGATACAGGTCATATCTTATGTTATCAAACCTTGGAGCTTACACCCCGGCATCATGCTCATGGACGAATACAGCACCGAACGGAACAACATTATTAACCTTCAGGCAGGCATCTGACTTGCGTCCAAACCTTACTTTTAAATTTCACCGCGTATATAAAAAATTCCCGATACAGTTGGAAACAAATGGAGCGACAACTGCACAGTGGGCTAATTACGGAAGTTTTGTTCCGGCAATCAGCATAGTTGAATTTAAAGGAACCAGTCAGCAGAATATTGACGGGACAAAGAATACCACATTTTATGATCTTAAAATAAATAATACAGGTTCCGGAAATGTTACACTGATGAGGCCTAACACAACAGTAAACGATACATTATCGCTCGTGAATGGAAAAATATTTTTAAACTCCAATTCCATTACAATTAATAACCCGGGTATCGGAGGAATTGTTCAAACGAATGGCGCTATTCAAAGTGAAACGGTTCCTCCGAATTACGGAACGGTAAAATGGGCTATCGGTAACACTATGGGATCACACGTTATTCCTTTCATTACAGCGACCGGTCATCACATTCCCCTCACCTATAATTTAACCGGTGGAAATGTTGGAACAGTGGAGGCCGCAACTTATCCCACTTCTCCAAATAATATTCCTTTCCCGCCAGGAGTTACCAATGTGAACGATACGAACAATACTGATAATTCAGATTACACGGTTGACAGGTTCTGGTATATCGACAAAACGGGCCCGTCAGGAAAAGCAAAAATAAAATTCACTTACAAGAATACCGAAGCGCCTGCACCGATAGCAAACGGAAATGTACGCGCCCACCGCTACGTTTTTCAAACCAACACATGGAGAATCCTTCCTTATTCCATGACGAATACTGTCGGGCTTGGAACCAGTGAAGTGCTTGTTATGGGAGTTAATGGAAATAACCTCGCTGCAAACATCTGGGCTTTAGCGGATGCTTCCAGCCCGTTACGATTGAGCAATTCAATGCAGAATGATTTAGAGATCGCTCCCAATCCGTTTAATGATAAAATTATTATTACACTGAACACGATCCCCGGTGACAATGAAAATATAACATTGACTTTGTATTCTGCTATCGGAGAAATGACTGATCAAACAACTATTCCTTCCGGTATGCTTTCCGGGAATGCCCAAATAGAATGGAGCACAGGCGATATCAAAAACGGAATTTATTTTTTAGTAATTAAAACTAAAAATGAAGTACGAACAGAAAGGGTTGTAAAAATGGGAAATTAAATCATGGTGATAAATCACTTCTTTTTCTTCCTGGAAGCTTTTGCAATTTTATTATAGTCCAAAGCAAGATCAATCCAGTACTTTAATTCTTTTTTTGAGTTCAGCACATCAGCGTTAACAAAAACATAACCTTTCATAACCTTTCCTGTAAAGTCCATCGGCTTGCAGCCTTCTTTTTCCATGACCTCATCATACTTTGCAGGATCGAGCCGCACCATGAGGCGCTCCTGTTCTACTCCAATACACATTTTATCATTTACCATGAAACATAATCCGCCAAACATTTTTTTCTCTTCCACATTTTTATGCGTGAGTGAAATCAGTTCTCTTGTGCGGTCTGCAAGTTTTTCGTTGTAAGGCATGGTGTTAGTCAGGGGTCAGAGGTCAGTTTAATAAAGCGGAAATTTTTTCTTTCAGCATTTTCTTTTCGGTTTCGGATTTAGTTAAATGAAAAGCTGTTTCGAAATTATTTTTTGCTTCGATCGAATTATTAAGACGCGAGTTTAATTCGCCCATCAGGCTGTGGTAAAGATAAAATGTTTCTAATTTTTTCCTGTCAGAAATACTGAGCAAAGATTTCATGGCTTTCTCAGCGCCATCCACCTGCATCACAGCAACAACTTTATTCAGCTCTGTGATCGGTGAAGAAGAAATTTTGCAAAGCCATTCATAGAGTTCCAAAATTCTTTTCCAGTTGGTTTTGCTGAAGCTTGCGGCACTGCAATGTTCATAAGCAATTGCTGCTTCAATGTGATATGCGCTTACCGCATTACCAAAAGCCGCTTTATTCATGAATTCATTTCCTTCTGCAATTAAATTGTGATCCCATTTGCTTCGGTCCTGGTAAGGCAGCAGTACAATTTCTCCTTCAGAAGTCAGCCTGCTGTTGCTGCGCGATGCATGGAAGCACATCAATGCCATCAGTGCAAATGTTTCGGGCAATTGTGTATTCGAATTCTCAGTGAGCATTTTGCAAAGCAGCATGGCTTCGCTGATCAGGTCTTTTCTTATCAGCTCATCTGAATGGGTGGAGCTATATCCTTCGTTGAACAAAAGATAAATAGAATTTAATACTGCATCGGTCCTGCTTTTCAATTCATCAACCGAAGGAATAATTAGTTTGATTTTTTGCTCCCTGAAAAATTCCTTCGTTCGGTACAAGCGCTTTGAAACGGTTTCTTCAGAAGTGAGAAATGCTTTTGCAATTTCAGCCGTGCTGAACCCGCAAAGCGTTTTTAAAATAAGCGTGATCTGGTTTTCTTCTGAAATTCCCGGGTGACAACATGCAAACATCATCCGGAGCATATCATCTTTTACTAATTCTTCTTTCCATAAATTTTCCATGGTTGCTGCAAGTGAATATTCGGAAGTAAGCAGTTTTCGTTCGTTGTCGCTGAAATCGTACTGGACAGAATGCTTGTTTCTTCGAATTACATCAATGGCTTTATTCTTTGCAACACGAAACAACCATGCGGAAGGGTTGCCAGGAATTCCTTTAAGTTTCCAAACATTAATGGCATCTATAAAAGTCTGCTGCACGACATCTTCAGCCGTTTCTAAATTCTCCGTTCCGAATATTTTAGTTAAAACAGAAACCATCTTTCCCGATTCATGCCGGAAAAGATGGTCGCTGAGGTGATGGATGTCCATCTGCTGATTTTACGCCTTCTTATCACAGCTCACCATCCAGTTGATTCCGAATTTATCGGTAAGCATTCCAAAATAAGAACCCCAGAAAGTCTGGTTCATCGGCATAACTTGTTTTCCGCCTGCTGAAAGCCCTTTGAAAAGCTTGTCTGCTTCCGCGTTATTGTCTGTACTGACCGAGATGGAAAAATTATTTCCCATTACAGTTGCATGGCCAAATGCATCCGAACTGTCACTCCCCATTAAAATAGTTTCTTTACTGATGGGCAGTGAAACGTGCATAATTTTTTCACCTTCAGATGCAGGCACCGTTTTGCCGTCTATCGGGGGCATTTCCTTATAACGTCCGAGGTAAGGAAATTCTCCTCCGAAAACTGATTTGTAAAAATTAAATGCTTCTTCGCAGTTGCCATTGAAGGTAAGATAAGGATTAATTGCTGCCATATTGTTTAATGATTTTTATAAGTTGAATATTTTGCAAATTTAAAATTTATTACTCGAAAGAGAATTAAATAGCCGCAGATTCACAGATGGCTCCACCCCAACCCCTCCCCTGAGGGGAGGGGAAATCTGTGAATCTGTGGCTAAAATCACATTACATTTTTAATTCCTGGATTTCTCTTACTTCCACAACTCCATCATCAAATTCAAGAATGGGACATCCTTTTGCAATTTCAACTGCTTCATCATAAGAACCCGCTTTACACATCAGGTAACCGCCTACCATTTCTTTGCCTTCCATAAAAGGCCCGTCAGTAATTACTTTTTTATTGCCGGTTACTTTTTTCCCGGTTTGGTTTAATGGTTGCGCCCCGACAAATTTTCCCTGTTGCGTTAAATCGCCCATCCATTGCATCCATTTCTGCATGTGGGCCTGCCATTTTTCGGGTGACTGCTGCAATGTTTTTCCATCACCTCCCCTGAATAAGAACAAATATTCTTTCATGTTATTATTTTTTTGATTGCGATTTTTAATGATGGCCTGTTACGCCAAAACTTTTTCTGCGAGGAAATTTTCAGACGTTGCATCAGATTCAATCGGCATCACGCTTCTTACTTCCACGTTACCTCCATAAAGAAGATTCGGGCATGATTTTGCCATTTCTACAGCTTCGTCAATGGAACTGGCTTTTACAATAAGATATCCACCGATCACTTCTTTAGCCTCAACATAAGGACCGTCAGTCACCACTTTACCGGGCCTGATTGTTTTGCCTTCGGGTAACAAACGGTTTGTGCCGCTGTATTTTCCTTTTGCAGCGATGCCGCCAATCCAGCTTTGCCATTGTTTCATCATCGCCTGCATTTGTTCAGCAGAAGGTTTTTCGCCACCTTCTTTTTTTTCATTTCTGAAAACTAATAAGTATTCTTTCATTGTGTTTGATTTTATATTGTTAATAAATATTGATTGTTATTGCAATGACGATCGGGTGATAATAATCAGGACAAATACTACAAAAAAAAATATTACTTCCTGTATCCTTCGCTTCCGAAAGCTTCTCCTTTACCCTTTTGGCAATACTGGCGCAAACTTTCCATATATCGCCCCCAGCTGAAACTGCAGATGGCATAAAAATCATCCTGCTTTTCCCACCCGTCATGCGAAAAACGGACGCGGGTTTTTCCTTCGTTATCATCCAGTAAAATAGAAAATGTATTGCCGACCCACCCATGCGGGCTTGCCACGCATTCCCATGACACTTTATTGTTTTTGGCTTCGATAACTTTCATGTCAGGCCCGCCCATTTCTCCGAACCGGAACCGGATAACACCACCAGTGTCCGCATTCCCTGAAGTTTTTGTGGTCCACCAATTGGATAACCCGTTGATGGTTGAAACAGCTTCAAAAACTTTTTCTCTTGAAGCATTAATGTGAAACAGATGTTTGATAGAATGAGTCATTGTTTTGATGTATGTTTTATAAAGCAATGACGAACTTAGTAAAAAAATTTGGACAACCGTCAAAAAAAATATTTTACTTAATTTAACCACCACCTTAAGGTCGTGGCTATGAATGACAAGTCACCCGGCTTCAGCCATGAAAAATTCATTCCGAATAGTTCAATGGGTGACCATTTTTTGCCGGACAATTAAAATACAATTAAGCATTTTCAGGAATTAAAATTTTCATTCCATGCTCGGCAAAGATCCCGCCCACGACTTTTAAATCGGGTTCACCCGGTGGCAAAGCCCCAAGTTTATCGAAGAATTCTTCGAAGTTTCCTCCGGGCACAACCGTCCACAATGTTTTTCCGGCTTTGCTTCCGGTGTTTTGAAAAGCATGAGGAATATGTTTCGGAAAATAAATTTCATCACCTGCTTTGGCTATAAATTGTTGGTCACCCAGCATAATTCCGAATTCACCTTCCACTACATAAATGAGTTCATCTTCATGCTCATGAACATGCGGTGGAATTCCATGTCCGGGAGGAGTTATACATTCGAAGACGTAATAATTTCCATCCGTGTTCCGCTTTGCAAGAACGGCCGTAATAGAATGTCCGAGCACATTAAATTTTTTGCCTTGTCCGGCAGCCACCACAGCAGCTTTTTGATTTGCATTTTTCATCCTGTTAATTTTTTAAAACGTTAGCATTAATTAATCTCATGACGCAAAACTAAACCAGCCGCCAGGCGAAAAACGTTCACCTATGTTAACAAATGAAAATTGAATTTATTTTTTAGAAAAAATATTTTTGCGGATCCTGCTTAATGATTGCGGTTTAATTCCAAGGTAGGATGCAATATAATGCTGCGGAATGCGCTGCACAATTTCAGGATTATTTTTTAAAAGCTTCAAATATTTTTCTTCAGCTGATTCAACATGAGCATCAATCAGCTTTTGCTGGGTGGCTTCATACGATTTACGTGTTTTAATACGATACCATTTTTCAAATGCAGGAATTTCGACAAGCGCTTTTTCCCAATTCATCTTATTACATACAAGCAATTCACATTCTTCCAGCGCCTGCGTATCGAATCTCGCAGGGGTGTTACTATAGAAACTTGTTTTGTCACCGATCCACCAGTCTCTGAAAGCAAAATACATGGTATATTCTTCACCCTTGCTGTCTATATTAAAAGCCCGGAGGCAGCCTGAAGCAACAAAGGCAAATTGTTTGCACACTTCATTCTGCCGGGTAAAATATTCTTTCTTTTTGATTTTAATGAATTTAAAAAAATCAGCCAGCCTTTCAAACTCATCATCATGGATAGGTTCAATTTGCCGGATATGATTTTTCATCATTTCGATGGCTTCCTGTTTTTCCATTCAAATGTTCTTTTTCTTTTACCGTTAAAATTGTTTTTCAAAAACTGAACAGCATCGAAGATATATGATTTCATCAGAATTGAATACATTTTATTTCAAGCTTTAACACCTCTCTGAAAAATATCATAGTGATTATACGCCTTCCGGGTGTAAAAACAGATTATTTTTTATACGATTAAAGTATGATTTCAATACAAAATGTAAATAAGCACGGTTTATTTTTTATGTTTGTCAAAAACAAACTGATCATGAAAACTTATAAACTAATCATCACCATTTTATTCTTTTCAATTACCATGAATGGGTATGCAGGATGGCAGCAAAAAACAAGCCTGCAGTCGAACGCGCGGGTAATTCCGAATATTTTTGTAATCAGCGAAAAAGCCTATTTGGGAGGAGGATTTGCAGCCGGGTACGTTTACCTTAATGATTTTTGGGAATATAGTCCTGCAACAGATACCTGGACGCAAAAAGCAAACCAGCCTCAGCCTGTGGGAGGAGCGGCTGCATTTTCACTGAATTCAAAAGGATATATTGTTGCCGGGTGGATAAATGGAGTTCAAAGCAATGGTGTTTATGAATATGATCCTTTAACAAATACATGGGCTGCGAAAAATAATTTTTCAGGCGCTGTGCGCTATGGCACCTGCAATTTTGTGATTGGCACTAAAGGGTATGTGGGATTGGGATATGCTCCTTTTCAGGACGACTTATGGGAGTACGATGCTCTTTCTGATGCATGGACCCAGAAAGCAAATTTTATAGGTGGAGCAAGATCAGCGACTGTTCATTTTGCAATCAACGGGTTGGGATATGTCGGCACGGGTATAAATAATACATCAACGTATGCGGGCCTGTCAGATTTTTATACATACGACCCGGTAAGTAATTCATGGACACAAATTGGAAATTTTCCAGGCCCTGCACGCCATTCTGCCATTTCATTTGTAATTAATAATAAAGCTTATATCGGCACGGGCAACGTGGGAAATGGCCCCGGAACTACTTATAACGATTTCTGGGAATTTGATCCCGCGCTTTCTTCATGGACGCAGGTTCAGTCTCTTCCGGCCGGCATCAGGCAATCAGGAGGAGCATTTTCTGTAGGTAATTACGGCTATGTCTTTGATGGTTTCTACCAGACTAATCCGCAGACTTTTTATAATGACCTGTGGCAATTTTGCAATACATCTCCGTCAGCCGTTGTAATTCCCGCAGGGGCTACTACATTCTGTGCAGGAGGCAGTGTTGTTCTGAATGCAAATACCGGAACAGGATTTTCCTATCAATGGAAAAGGAACAACGTAAATATTTCAGGGGCTACCAATGCAAGCTATACGGCAACCACTGCGGGAGGCTATAAAGTTGTGGTGACCAATCCATGCGGTTCGGCCACATCATCTGCCGTAGTGGTCACCGTGCTGCAGTCACATCCAAACAAGCCGGGTACCATCTCAGGCCCTTCCACATTTTGCGCCTTCCAGACCGGTGTGGTCTATTCCATTTCACCCGTGGCAAACGCATCTTCTTACAACTGGTTAGTACCCACAGGTGCAGTAATTGCAAACGGCCAGGGAACTACTTCCATTACCGTAAATTTTGGTAATAAAAACGGGAACATAAAAGTGGCTGCCGGCAATGCCTGCGGCCTCAGCGCCTACAGGCAATTGAAAGTATCCAAAACCTGCCGCAATGAGGGAGAAATAACAACGACAGAAAATGAAATCAAAGTTTACCCCAATCCCTCTGCCGGAGATTTTGTTTTTGAATTTTCATCAGAAATAACGGAAGAAGTTTCTTTAAGCATTTTTGATATGACAGGGAAAATGGTTCTTTCAGAAAATATCAGCGATCAGAGATTTACAATGCCCGGTTCGCGATTATCTCCGGGAATTTATTCAGCTGTTATTTCTTATGGAGAAAACAAAAAAGTTTTGAGGCTTGTAAAAACAAGATAGTAATAGTGCCCGCAATCGCGGGCACTAAGACCAGGCCAGTAAGAGACCTGGTTTTTTCAAAAAGAATAAATTAATGAAACACTGATCAGTTAAAAAAAACTGGTTCACCTAATTTATTTTACTAAGCTTTTGTACCATCTTTTTTCCCTGCTGTGTGGCAATCACGACATGATAAAAGCCTGCCGGAAGCCGGCTTCCGTCAATACTTAGCTCGTGAGTTCCCTGCGGGAGAAATTGTTTAGTATCAAAACTGTCAAGCTTTTTTCCCATTGCATCAAATAATGAAACTGAAATTTCTTCTTCATCAGCAAGTGTAATTTCCAGCGTAGTTTTTTCTGTAAACGGATTGGGAGATATTTTTACTTCAAAAACTTTATCGTCATTCACAAAAACGTTTTCTGCTGATTTTGTTCCGCCCACAGTGCAATTATCAATTCTTGCAAGAAACTCGCAGCCGTCTGTGGCAATAAAGCCATCATTAAGCTGGATATAATCTTCAGCCTGGTATTGCACGTTGCGGGCGCTTGCAGTTATCGAATCAGTTGAAGCAATATAGCCGCCTGATATCTTTCCGTAATTGCTGCTTCTTGTACTTGCTAAAGTGATTGACCCCGGACATCCTACCGTAAAGTAATGTGCACGCGTAATTCCGTTATAAGTGCATTGAACCTTATAGGTGCCCGAAGTTGAAGGTGCAAGAACAAAAGCAGCCGGAATCGGTAATTCTTTAACGTATGAGTAGGAATATGTATAAGTATTATCAAAAATGGCCGTACCGGAAGTATTAAGGACCTTTAACTGAATGGGAAGAAGTGCAGTATAATCTCTGACTACAGCGGAAAAATAAATGGGGTCACCCGAATTGAAATGATTTTTATAAGAAACCACTTCGGAGTATCCATGCGAATTCCCGCTGGTATCGCAGGTGGCATCTGTCCAGGGAGCGCTTAGTGTGAAGATGGAAATTATCTTTCTGTTGTAATATGGTTCCTCGTTTGCCCACAGGCTTTGATTTGTGCCTGTATTACAATTACCATTTTGAAAAGGATCCACCACATTTCCTAAATCATCATGCACTTCAAAATGCAAATGCGGAGCGCTGGAGTTTCCTGAGCTTCCTACCTTACCAAGATATTCACCAACCTGTACTGCATCGTTTATTACTTTGTCAGTAAGTGTGCCCGATTTCATGTGCATATAAATGGTGGTGCTTCCATCGCTATGCGTAATTGAAATATGATTACCCGAACCATTACCAGGTACACCGGTTTTACAAGTGCGGTCAAACAGCCCGTCCTGTTTGTCTGAGATAAAACCTCCTTCGGCTGCTACAATATCAACGCCCCCGGTGTCCATCATTTTCCAATGAAAGGGAGATATCACAATATCAATTCCTGAGTGATTATACCCGGTGTTTACATCATAAGTTCTGTTTCCGCAGTTGTAATCCTCCACCGAATTGACGGCAGAATCTGAGGGAAACCCGGTTGCAACAGAATTGAGATCAACATAATTGCTGATGTAATAATATCCCAAATTATAATTATCGGATGCCGGGGCAAGGGGCCATCTGAAGCTGTGCGCACCAAATGCCTGCACACGGTTAGTGCTGAGCTTGCCTTCGGCTTCGAGGCGTTTCTTGCTTTGCGCTATGCGGCTTTTTAACTGGTTCATTTCTTCTTTTGTCACACACGGGCCTGTTTGTGAACGTATTTCATCATTGTTATATATAGTATTTACAGGAAGGGTTTGCTGAGCTGTTACCGGTAAGCTGATAAAAGGAATCAGCAGGTAATGGATCAGCTTTATCAGTTGAACATTATTTTTTCTTTTCATTTGCTTTATTTTTTAGAAATAGTTTATCAATCATTCTCACGAAACAATTATTTCGATTCGAGTGATTTAACTTTTTTCCCGAGGTCAATCACATACAATGTAAGCTCTTCTATTTTTTCTAAAAGTTTTTTCTGCATTTGACCCACTTCAATTCCCTCCGCTTCTGCTTCTTTTGCAGAAGGAATACCCGGCAAATGTTTATTTGCTTTAATATGGTTTTCAATTTCAGATAATGAAGGCAAATCATAATTATCAGCAAAAACATAATCCGGCCAGCTTCCGGAGGTCTGCACTTTCAATTCTTCGCAGATAACTTTTCCATCTACTGAAAGCTTATAACCTGTTGCCGGAGCGATGCTGCCAATCACCACTCTTCCATCGTTCTGCACGGTCATGCGTGTGGTGTAGCTGACTGTTGCATTTGCACTGGCGCCATTAGCATGAGTGCGGAACCATAAGTTTCCGGTTGTAGGATCGCAGGAAATATCCGCTCCATAACCTGCCTGTATAGTTTTGAAAACATTGGTGTAGTATGAATTAAATGCGATGCCGGGATAAGAGGAAAGCAGTGAAACACCTGTACCCGCAGTTCCGAAAACCGCCTGGGTAATACCTGTATGATCTACGCGTAATTTGGCATCTATGGTTGTGGAAGTAGTTCCGATCCCTAAGCTTCCAGAACTGTTTAACAACATTTTAGTTGAACCGTTAATCGCAAGCTTAAACGGAGATGTGGAGGCAGGTGCATTTACTTCGAGCACGCTTGTTTGAGAAGTTGTTCCAATGCCCAGGTAACCGCTGGAATTCAAATACATTTTTGTAAGCCCGTTTAAACGGAGGCTCATAATCGCAGTTGCAGTAGGTGCATTCACGGTAAGCATGCTCGTAGGATTATCTTCATTGATACCTAACTTATCAGAAAAATAACCGCGTCCCTTAAAATATCCGCCCCAGTTACCTGAACCTTCCGCATTTCCATAAACACCTATATTCCCAAGATTTCCGGAAGCAGACCCATACACTCCCACGTTACGGTCATCAACACTTCCGATACCTGCTATTCCATTTGCAAGGCCGAAAACACCATAATTAAATCCCGTTGTGGCATTGCTTTTATTCCAGCCCACTACGCCTGCACCGTTGTCATCTGCATCTTCTTTTATTCCCAACACTCCCATGTAAGTTAATCCTACAGGAAGATTTGTGCTGCTTCCTGATGAGCTGTAATGTGCGCCAAGGTATCCGTTTGCGCGAGTGGCAGAACTGCCATAAACTCTTGAACGCATTGCAGCACGCACCTGGTCTTGCGAAATAATTGATGGCACCGAAAAATAAGTATAGAGCCGTGAGTAGGATTCAGGTGTTACCGCAATGCCGGCATAACCCGATGAGTTAATAGTCATGCGCGTGGAATTGCTGGTTTTGAAACGTAAATCATTTCCATCAGTCGTACCAACAAAGTTTGAGGAGGTTGTGCCGGCATTTCCTGTGATGCTCCAGCTTTGGGCATTTAATTTATGCATCATAAGAGTGATTGCAAAAACGGCAGCCAGGAAGATTTTTTGGCTCAGTAAAATCCGGGACTTCCCGGTTTCAATTTTATTTTTTTGGATGTTCAGCATGATGATATGGTTTTTAAGTGTGTTCATTTTTTCAGAAATATTATTTTCAGCCAAACTTAAATCCAAAAGGAGGGCGGCTTGTTAACGGGATAGTTAACGGTTGATTTCTTGAGGCAACGGTAATAATCTGCAAATTGTGAGTAATTTTCGGCAATGAACAAAACCGTTTTCATCACAGGATTTTTCCTGCTTACCGCATTTTTTACGTCAGGTTTTTTATATGCACAGGCGCAGTCAACAACCCGGATTGATTCATTGGAAAAAAGGTTGCAGGAATTACACGATGACAGCAACAAGGTAAAAACGTATTCGCAGCTCGGTAAGGAATGGAGTGCCGTTAAACCGAGAAAAGGGATTGAAAGTTCGTTGCTGGGTTTGGCACTCGCCAAAAAAATTGATTGGAAAAAAGGAATTGCAGTGAACTATATTGCCATCGGTTACGGGTATGGCGTGCTCGGTATTTATGACACGGCTCTGTTCTATAACGATTCTGCCATTGCAGCCGCCCTTGTAACAAATGATAAATCAAGGATTGCTTTAACATATATCAACCGGGCCAGCACATTGCTTGAACAAAAAAAGTTAAGCGATGCGCAGAAGGATTTTTTAGATGCCATAAAATTTGCAGAGGAATCAGGCAATGCGGACCGTGTGGCACGATCATATATGGGTTTGGGAAATGTTTTTTATTACCAGGGAAACTATGAAAAGGCAAAAGTGAATTATGCATCAGGCCTGCTTATTTTTGATTCATTGGAAAATTCAGCTATGGTTTCCATTAGTGAAATGAATATGGGTAATTGTGCACGGCAGATGAAAAAATATGACGAGGCGCATGAGCATTATACTAAGGCCATCCAAATCCAGGAAAAAAATAATGACCTCGCCAGCCTTACAACCACCTACAGTGTTGCGGCAATGTTAGAAGAAGAGAGGAACGATTCGGCAAAAGCCATTTATTACTATGAGCTTGCTTTTGACCTGGCAAAACAGCTGGATGATAAAGAGATGCTTGCTATGAATGGCGCATTGATCGGTTCATATTATATATCAAAAAAAGATTTTAAAAAAGGAATGATGTTCCTTGAAGAAGCCTATAAAAGTGCCGGGGAATCTAATTTAACGGAAGAAAAATTTAATGCAGCATCATCCCTTGCCAAAGCGTATGCTGAAAATAAAAATTACGAAAGCGCATTTAAGTTTTTGAACGAAGCCATGTCGCTGAACGATACCCTGCTGAAAAACAGGCAGGATGCATTGCTTACCGAAATGCAAACCAAATACGAGACGGATAAAAAAGAAAAAGAAAATGCCGTGCTGAAAACCGCTAATGAATTGCAGCAGCAGAAAATAAAAGCACGGAATAATTTGCTGATGGGCGCTGTCGCAGGAATTGCACTCCTTGCATTGTCATTATTTTTAATCTTCAGGAATTATCGCAATGAAAAAAAACATGTCGCTATCCTGGACAAATTAAACCTGCAGCTCACCAGCCAGCGCGATGAAATTTTAAACATCAACAGGCTGCTGCAATTAAAAGTGCTGCGCACGCAAATGAACCCACACTTTATTTACAACTGTTTAAACTCGATAAACAATCTCGTGATGAAAGGCGAGAATGAAAAAGCGTCCGGTTATCTTTTAAGTTTTGCCAGGATGCTGCGGATGATTCTCGATTTCTCCGACAAAACATTTGTTGACCTTGAAGAGGAAATAAAATTTATTCAGCTCTATCTTTCATTGGAAGCTATGCGCATGGGCGCTGATTTCAGTTACGAAGTAACTGCTGCACAGGCTATCCTTGACGATGATATTGCAGTCCCCTCGTTACTTGTGCAGCCTTTTATAGAAAATGCGATCTGGCACGGGCTGATCAATAAAACGGGAGAAAAAAAATTGATGGTGCGGTTTGAACAAACTGCTCATCACAACAGGTTATTATGCGTGGTGGAAGACAATGGTATCGGGCGCGAAAAAGCGGCTGAGATAAAGCAGGTAAATAATTCCATGCTGCACGAATCCAAAGGAATTCGTATTACACAGGAACGGATCGAGCTGCTGCGTTATCAAATTAAGGACGAAGTTTCGATTCACATTACGGACAAAAAAAATAACCGTGACGAAGCGGAGGGAACTACTGTGGAACTGGTGCTGCCCGTAAAAGAATAACCGCAGGTTGAATCTGCCGGAGGTGTAAAAGTTTAAAAAATTATACTGTGGATATTAAAGTGTTAATATTAGATGATGAGCAGAATGCATGCGAATATTTAGATACTATTATCAAAAAGAATATTCCGGCCATTGCAGAAACCTTTGCAACTACTCACCAGGGCGAGGCGCAGCTTTTCATTAACCGGCAAAAACCACAGCTTGTTTTTCTTGACGTGGAAATGCCGCAGCAATCGGGCTTTGAATTTTTATCATCACAAAAAGAAAAAAACTTTGATGTGATTTTCACCACTGCCTTCAGCAAGTATGCCATACAGGCTATCCGCTTCAGCGCTATAGATTTTTTATTAAAGCCCGTTCAGCCCGATGAACTGGTAACAGCATTTGAGCGGTTCCTTAATATGCCAAAAGAAACGGAGCGCAGGCAAAAAATATATGAGCATTTTTTCGACAACCTTAATGCAAAGCACGAAAAGGATTTTAAGCTTACCCTGTCAAAAGGCAACAGGCTGTATTTTATCTCACCGCATGATATATATTACTGCAAAGCCGATGACAATTATACCAAGCTGTTCCTGCGCGACAATACTGAATTTATTATTACAAAAACATTAAAAGAGGCGGAGGAAATGCTGCACGCTCATCATTTCATACGCACACATAAATCATTCCTCGTTAATAAAAACCATGTACTGCACCTGAACAGCGAAGGAAACCTGCTTTTAAAAAATCAAATCACCATTGAAGTTTCGAGACGCAGGATGGAAGAAATTAAAGCAGCATTGAAAACATAACAGGGGTAAGTTCTGAAAAGATTCTAACCGTCAATAAAACATAAATCATACTATTCTTTCACCCATTAATTTTAACCGTTTGCCAACTTCCGGAAAAATTTTGTAAAAATATTTTTCAAAAACTTTTTCACCTTCAAAAAACTTTTTACATTTGAGGCGTGTGGCTGATAAAAAGATAAAAATCAGTTTGACCGATACACACAGCGCGCCCGCGCAGTACCTTTTCTCAGAGTTTTTGTTGGTACCCCTCTGAATAGTTGAATGAGTTAGGTTATTGTTTGAATGCTTATTGAAAATGTTATGGTTTTCAGTTTTGCTTTGCAAATGCTGAAGCCGGGATAAAAAAAATTAATTAATACGTATGAATGAAAAAGATAAAGAGCTTATAAGAGCATTAGCGGCATTGTTAAAAAAATTTAAAAAGATGTTTCATTTTGGTTCCATCTTTCATCATCATGCAGCGGCTGAAGAAGATAAGCATATACATGATGTTTCCCATTATGCTCATAAAAATGTAGATCTTGTGAAGACTGAAACAGTGAATGATGCAACGGGTGAAAATGCAGTTCACGCTGTATTAAAAAAAGAAAATTTGATGAATAAGGAGAATTGATAAAAGGAACATCAAAAAAAAAATAGTATGTCCGAAAATTGATGCTATTTTTGAATCAACGATTTTCCTTTCCAGAAATTGAAAAAATAAATAACTGAAATAAAATGAATAAAGACTTTTGGGATAAACTGGGAGTTATTGGTACATTCCTCTCCTCCACTCTCATAGTTGTTTTTACAACGGTTGTTACCATGCGCACTAATCAACTGTCGCATGAGGTAGAGGAGTTTAAAACTGTGATGGAAGAAAATAAAATGATTGGTGGTCTTGTAATGGAAATTTCAAAAGATACCACATCAACCGTTAAGTACGATTTTGCATTGCTTGCATTGGAACGCTATTTACGAAATGCATCTGATGATGGGAACTTAAAATCGCAGGATAAAGACATGCTTGTTGGCTTCGCACAATCTTTGATTTTAGATCGTAAAATTTTACATGACGATATTTCAGATAAGAATTCTAACAGGATTTTAATTCCACAGGCATTTTTAGAAAAATATGATAGTATTAAATATCGTGTAACAATGAATACAGTTGCCGGTACAGATAAATCATCTAACCTGCCTGACGACTCTGCCAAAAACACGACTTCGGAAGTCGTACAATATGCACCAGTTTCTCAATTAACTGACACTACACAATCGAATACGATCAGCCTGTTGATCAAAAAGATGGTTTATATTCAATTTTCTAATGATAATGATCGTAAAGAAGTTGAAGGTATTCAGCAAAAGTTTATCAGCTCTAAATGGATAGCCCCCGGCATTCAACAAGTAAGCGGTAGTTATACTAATATGATTAAATATTTTCATGATGAAGATGAAGATATTGCCAATGAAGCCAACGTTTTGTTGGGAAATAAATATAAAATTATTCCCAGCATTTCTCCCAAGTATCAAAAGCTTGTGCCGAAAGGACAGATAGAAATATGGATTGCAGATAACTAGATTTTAATACAGGATAAATTATCAGAAGGTTTTGCCCTTGAATAAAACTTTCACCCATTAATTTTAACCATTTGCCAACTTCCAAAAAAATCCTGCAAAATTATTTTTCAAAAACAACTATACATTCAAAAAACTTTTTACATTTGAGCTGTGTGAGCTGATAAAAAGATAAAAATCAGTTTGACCGATACACACAGCGCGCCCGCGTAGTACCTTTTCTCGGAGCTTTTTCTCCTCTGAACAGTTGAATGAACAGGGTTATAATGTAAATGCATATTGGAAAATTTATGGGCTTGGGCTTTGCTTATGCAGATACTGAAGTTCAGAAAAATAAAAAAATTGCCTGATCTCAGGAAAACAGAAATTCCTGAGAACAAAAAATAATTAAAACGGAGGTTGCCGAAAATCCGGGGAAGAGTAGGCTCTAAAAACATTCAGATTATGCAAAGAAATATTATTTTATGGTTTCTTTTTATCCTCCAATCTTTAGATTGTTTATCTCAAATTCAAATCACCCTAAGAAAATCATTCATTGATTCAATTAAAAACCGTGTCAGCATAAATGCAGATTTTTTTGTAGTAAAAGCGCATACGACCCCTAACTCAGGTGCCAAGGATGGCGATTTGCATATTGCAGGATTTGATAACTCAATCGGTTTGGCTACCGTAGCCGAAATTATGAACGCTAAACCCCAGGCGAGTGTAAGGAATATTATTCATACCAGTGAAGGTCAGAACGCACCTGTTACAATGACGGGTGTGTGGCGTTTCTGGTGCGAGCATCCGGGATCGCAAGGGAATTTTAAACAGGGTAACCAGGCCGCTTTAGATGCAATTGATGGAACTAATCCGGATCATGCATTTGAAATTCACCCTGTCCTGTCGGTCAATAATCATGATCTGATCAAAACATTAAAGCGAATAGAAGGATTCAAATACAAGAATGCCGAAAATGCATTTAACGCATATTCAAATATAAGGTGTAAGCTAAAGGATAAAGGTGACAACATTACAATTCAAACCAATGGAATTGGGTATAACTATGTTGATTTCTGGATTGAAGTAATAGATACTTCACAGCTTATTGTTGAAGACGGACGTTTTGTTATGTGCAAAGTACTGGATTCGAATGGTGATGTTTTAGTAACCAAAATGAGAATGGTATTTCCATTGAATTCCGCTGCAGAATTAAAAGTAAGGACAAAACATAAAGGATCAAAAATGCACGTGGCCGGAATACCAAGAATATGTATGACGCTGGTTTCATACAGAATAAATCATAAAGATGATATTGAAGATATTCTTGAATGGAATTTGCCTGTTGAAATGATCATTGTTTCTACCCTCACTCAAGAATAATTAATAAAAATGTGGATATTGTGATAACTTAGACTGTGAAATGATGTAATGAGTGAAACCGCAGTTCACGCTGTATTGAAAAAAGAAAATTTGAAGGGTAAGGACAATTGATAAAAGTGAATTCAGAAAAATAAAAATTTAATTGTGCAGAGATCCGAATACGAAGGATATGCGGGAACAAAGTGCAACGTAAATAACAGGCATAAATAGTATGAAAAAAATATTCTGCATAACCGTAACTTTAATTTTTTTAGCTAAATGCAGCAAAGCACAATTAGATCTTGTTCCGCCACCACTACCTTTATCTCCGGATGTAAATGGTTTTCCCTTAAACCCAAACTGGGTTTCACCCCGTCCAATTCCCGTGATAAATGATCTATGCGGATGTTGTAGTTTTATTTCCAGTAATTGCAATGAAACTCCACAACTGGATTTAAGCAGTTGTGCAGATCCTTCAAATGTGTGTAATGCAGGCGGTCACGTTTTGTACACTATTAACAAAATCCTGGGAGCCAGCGGTGTTGATACCAGAATAGTAAAGCTAATAACTTATGAAGGAAATTTGTGCTTTCAGGGATTTACGATAGATAAATATACTCCGCCAATATTCCGTTGCGAAGATTTAGTTGCTCCAATACATTACGAGGATGGAGACAGGGATATTTCATTCGATATACTGAGGCAGGATAGTGCATTATACACCCAGGGTTTTAACCTGCTTGATAATTCAAAAACCACATATTATCCGCTGCATGCCGAATTCAGTGCAATGGAAACTATTGCTCTTTGGTGCGGGACCGCATACACCTCAACCGGGTTAACGTGGTGGACTGATTTTCGTGAAAATATTCTGAATGATTATTGCAGTTTTTGTCCAACCCCTTGCGCTTCTGGTTGTGAAATACTAACTAATTCCGTTTTTCCTAAAACAGAATCAATGGTAAATGGAAAATTTGCAATAGTTATAGGCGGAATAGGATTTGATTATACACATGCGAAGCTGATTGGGGATAAATGCACAGAAATTGTTTGGGCTGAAATACATCCTGTATTTGCTATGTTTATTCATGTAAACGATAACGCCAGAGACGACAGATGGGCATTCTTTGTTAAAACATTTGCAGAGGATGCAGGCGGTGTGGGACAAAACAAACTTAGAAAACAAGATGGAACTTTCGATAATTTGGATAATATAAGTGTTATTATACCCCAGTCGCGTAAGGGCAGCACTTACAATCCGTCTGTTGCGAAACAAAATACCTGGTTCGGTAAAATGGGGGTTAATTCCACTGATTGTAATGATATATTCCCTGCATCAATATCCTCTTCGCCTGCCTCTGATATTACAACTGAATCAGTACCGGGAAAGGGGCTTAAATTGACTTTTAAGAACTTAAATAATACCCCTTGCACGGAGAGAAATTATTATGTTGGTGAAGTAAGTATCAGGTGGGGAAGTGATGAAGAGATAGGGCAAGCCGCAGGCAGTGTTAAATTCAGACCAAGACAGGATGCCTGCACCAATTGTTGTGCCCATGTAACAAGATAATAATTTATCAAAAATCCGGGAATCTGTGGCTGGTATTATAAACAATCTTCTTTTTCATCGCCATTACTTTTTACTAAGAGTAAACCCTTAGTAAATAAAAACTTTCACCCATTAATTTTAACTGTTTGCCAACTTCCGATTAAAATCATATGAAATTATTTTTCAAAATCTTTTTTAATTCAAAAAACTTTTTACATTTGACGCGTGTGACCTGGTAAAAAGATAAAAACCAGTGTAACCGTATTCACACAGCGCGCCCGCGTAGTACCTTTTCCCGGAGCTTTTATTCTCTGGACAGTTAAATAAACAGGTTATAGTTAAATGCTTATTGGAAATGTTATGGGCTTGAGTGTTTGCTTTGGCAGGTGCTGAAGGTTCAGAAACTAAAAAGTTAATTGTGTGATCTCAGGAAAATAGAGATTTTATGAGAGTACTAAACAATTTAACGGAGGTGGCCGAAAATCCCGGGAAGGGAAAGCAGGTAAAGTAAATAAAACACCCTAATGGCTGACAGTAAAAAAAAATTAAAAGTAAAAAAACTAACTATAGGTGGGCTTGTGTACGCCTTGTTGTTTTTCGGAGCATCAGAACAATTTGAAGGTTCTGATAGTGATAATAAGTGTGGTGGTGAAGAACTATGGGAACAAAAAGTATTGATTGATGATAGCGCTGCCCTTATTAATACACAATCTGAGATTACAAGTATAAATAAAATTAATGCTATTCCTACTGAAGATGAAAAACGGACAAAGAAAAAACCCCGTCTCAGTTTTGAAAAGCAAGTAGTAACAGTTGAAAATGTACTAATACGTAAAGTAATCCTGGAAGATGATAATGATTATCACCTGGTAGTGCAGGACAGGATGGGTAACCATCTTATTGCTGAAATCACCGATCCTGAATGCGAGGATGCACAACGCTCAGATTTTATCGATGATTATTTTAAAGTGCGGGAAATGATGGAAAAACACGCGGAAGATTTTCAACACTGGGAATTTGATATAACCGGTGTTTTATTTAAGGATCGTTCTCACGGCCAAACAGGTAAAGCGGATAATAATATTGAAATACATCCGGTATTAAAACTAAAAGCAGTTAAACTATTAAATTTTTAAAAACATGCAGGACAATTATAAAAAATTCGGTTTTACACTCGTATGGATAGGGATAATAGGTTTTATTTCGGCTATTATTTTCGGCTATAAACTTAATGCTGATGTTCGCAGTGCCCTGCCCGCCCTTTCATTTTTAGTCACCATGTTTGGAATTTCCTTTTGTTTTCCTTCCCTGCTTGAAGAATCAAAGGGTCAACTCTCCACCATGCGCATAGTAGTATTTGCAGTAACCATGGTTTTTTGTGTAATATATATAAGGCTGGCGTGGAACCTTTCCGCTTTCGAAAAATTAACCATTGATCAAAAATGGGTATACATACTTGGACTGGCCTTTGGAGGTAAGGTGATTCAAAAATTTGGTGAGGAAGAAACAGGAAAAGACAGTGACGACAATAAGGATGACACATCAGCAGATGTTCCTCCTGTAGGCTGATTAATAAAAAACTATTTTACAATGGCATTTAAAGAAAAATATTCCATTACGGCCGCATACTTAACTACTCCCAGTAAAAGAAGGAGCGGGATGATGCTTTCACCGGGTGTAAAATTTATTGTGGCACACGATACAGGAAATCCAAAATCAACCGCGAGAGGAAACCGCAATTACTATGAAAACTCCCGTAACGATAAAAGCGCATCAGCTCACTTGTTTATGGACGATAAAGAAATTATAGAGTGTATTCCGGCACTTACTTCCAACAAACCTGAAAAGGCATGGCACGTATTGTACAATGTAGCCAGCGACAATCAACTTTTCGGATATAACGCGAACGATGCAGCTATTGGTGTTGAGTATTGCTATGGAGCTAATATAAATGCCGATGAAGCTTATCGTAAATATATATGGGTAATGGCTAAGATTTGCTTTGTATTCGGACTTGATCCTGCAAAAAGTATTGTAGGGCATTGCATTTTGGACCCCAGAAGAAAAACAGACCCGGTAACAGGATTATTGCAAAGCCGCAGAACGTATGATCAACTTTTGCTTGATGTGGTAACCGAATATGCTGATTGCACGGGCTCAGCTCCTCTTTCTGTTTATCATTTCACCAATGCACCAGGCAGTGGTAAAGCAACACATAATCTTAATATACGAAAAGGGGAACCTAATACCCGTATGGAAGTTGTGGAAGTAATTAGTACCGGCTCGGTTGTAAATTATATAGGATATGTTGATAATGGACAAAGTGTAAATGGCAATGCGAAATGGTTTAAGGATGCCAATGGAAATTATTTCTGGAGTGGTGCTATCAACTAAATGTAACATAATAAAAAACGGAGGTTGCCGAAAATCCGGGGAAGAGTAGGCATAAGAATCAAAGTCATGAAAAAAAACCTCTTTAATTTTTTAAAAAATAAAATATTAACTTATTTTCTTTTTACAATCTCTCTCACAAATTTATTTGCACAGCAGTCTTGGGAATTTGGAGATAGATATAAGGCATATGTAGGTCATGGCGCAACACCCACACCCCGATTAAAAGCAGTTATGCATCCGGGCTTAAGTATTAATTCCTTGTCATTTGCATCCAAAGTTGGAGGGGTTGCTTTCAATTCTGTTGCTATACCAGATGCTTCGCTTATGAACCAGCAAATTAAAGTGGATTACATCCCGGGAAACAATGATGGCAGTAGGTTAAGGCTGATCGCTGGCAGTGATACTGCTTATTCCAGTCTTCCAGATTGGCAATTGATACCCATAATTAAATTTTCCAGCGATTCATTTAATGCATGTGTCTCTTTGTTTGGTCCACAATCTGATTCCAGTAAGTATCAAATTATTTATCATTCTGCATTTCAAAACACATTGCTGGGGGTAAGGATTTTGCAGGCAGATATGTTTCTTATGGACCCTTTCGCACATTCCAAACTTCCAAAATTCAATGGTAAAACCACATTGGGAAAGGGAGAAAAAATGCCTGATACATCATCGTACATTGCTCAAATGCTTCAAATCCTTCAAATTGAAAATATTTTATCCGGAGGGCAATTCCAATCCTGGATATTTACTGATGATGGAGTAGATATTACCTTCTCAATTAAAGATAAAAATATAATCTTGGAGGGTTATCCTTATTATTATTTCTGGTTACGTGACACAACCAACGATTCCTTAATATTTATTTTGGAAACTGAATATGATAAGGTAATTAAAGAGCATAACTCTTATGTAAAATCCTATAACCATTTCCAACGTTCAGATGATTTATCAAAAATTCTTGCTTGTGAAAATCAGCTTAACGAAATTGAAAGCAAATTATTAATGTATGATAAAACTCTTCCTTCAAAGGCGGTTACCGATAGTTTAAAAAATAAATATTATCTTTTTGAATCACTAAACCCTGCCGTTTATACAGCATGTATGAACGTCTCACATTATTCAGCATTGTTTAGATATATAAAAAATAGTAATCGGCCTTCCTGGAACAAGCTATGCAAAAGTATACAGGAGGTAACATTGCCTAAAGTGCCAACACCTACCGAATTCCCAAAAAATCAATTAAGAAAATATGAGTAGTGTCTTTATAAGTTACGCAACTGCAGATAGCAGAACTGCTTTGAGAATCTATTATGATTTAAAACGTTCTGGTGCCACCGTATATTTATATGAAAAGGAGGGGGAAACCGGTATAAACTTTTCGAAGGAAATTTATTCAACTATAGAAAGGTCGAAGTTTTTTTGCCTGATCGACAGCTCAAATTCACGAAAATCCGGATGGGTAAAGGATGAATGTGCGTATGCTTATTCTATTTTTAAAAAAGGTACGGGTTTTCCTGAAAAGATTATTCCCTGCATTGTTGAGGAAAATGGACCATGGTTTCTGGAAAATGAATTATTTATGGGGCAGAATACAATTAGAGGAATTGATTTTTCCGGATATGATTATCTTGACTACAAAGAAAAATATAAGGAATCTGTAATTAAGTTAATCCAGGAACTTAAAATCGAATACCGTTCTTGGTCAGAACTTCCTCGCGACAGGGATTTTGAAAAAGAAATTTCACTTTACAAAATTTCCGATAATCTGAAATCCTTTATGATAAGGGATTATAAAAATTTTGTTTATTCAAAACAGGTAAATTCTGAAACCAGCCTGAGCAGAATACTAAACTTAATCTCTGATTGTCGGAAAAATTCTATTAAAATTGTTTCCTGTTACCTTGCCTGGGGAGCAATTTTAGCGGATAGCTATAAAGATAAAGAGGCATTTGAAGTATTCCGCGAATGTATTAAATTGTTTCCCGAAGATGCGAGATCCTGGGCTGCACTGAGCGCTGCGCAGTATTTTTTAGAGCAATTCGATCAATCATTAATCTCATTGAATAAGGCACTTGAAATCATTACAATCAACCCTGATAATCAATACATGCAATCTCACTACACCGAACTGCTTTTTAATAAAATACAGTTACTTATAATTTTGAAACGTTTTCAGGAGGCACGAGAATCGCTTAAAAGTATTTCGGAGGAAAATCTCACGCCCGATTATCTTATTGCGTCAATTCAGATTTCATTAAATACTCAGTTGAACAGCGTTGATTATAAAAAACTCTCCGAAAGTTATTACGATTTTCGTTTAAATACTAAATATTTAAATTCTTTGATTGCCAATTTAGAATTTCAAATAGCCAGATATTATTGCACTCGTAATGATCTGCTTAATGCGAAGCATCATTATGAAATATCGCATGCTATCGAATCGCACAGGCTCCAGTACGTTGCCGAATTATTACTGGTAAAAAAATGTCTTGGTGAGTTTATTGGGGACAAAATTAAGGAAGCACTGAGGCTTCCTCCTTCAGCGAAAGGTGATAATTACTTTTTAGGACTTCTTTATTATTTAAATAATAATCCTGCAGAAGCGCTGAAATATTATCATAAAAGCGAAAAACCGGATTTGGATTATTACGACCGATTAATTGAATGCTAATCAGAAAACTAAATCAGGATTCATCACTTCTGTTTCAAGGTTTATGCAGAATTCAAAGAATGAAAACCATGTGAGGATATAAAAAAATACTTAAATAACAAAACGGAGGTTGCCGAAAATCCGGGGAAGAGTAGGTAAAAAAAGTATTAACATGAAAAAGTATTTCTATTTATCGTGGAGTTTTTCATTATTTCTCATAACGCAGACAAAAGCGCAACGGGCAGAAATAGTGAACGGGAACAGCCAAAAAATTCATACTGATGTTTCTACATCTGTGCGAATTACAACAGACACATTACTAATTCCTGCAATGCTTATTGGAACACCTGCAAACACTACTTTTTCTTTTGTACTTCAGGATAATGAATTCCCGAATGCACCGCAGATAGGTTCAGCTACAGTTACTAACCTTGAATGGAGGCATGACAGCGATGTAGTGACATTGAAGGTTCCAATCAAAACTAAATCCATTCCAACCGATATAGAAAAAGAATTAGATGCACAAATAAAAATAGCAGATACATCAAAGCATACTTTTTTTACAATCAGATTAGGTGAAGCGGCAGCATATGACTCGTCTAGTCCGTTTTGGGTTGAATTAGGCAGCAACTTCGACTTAATTGACAAGATTAAGCCAAACAATTTATATGCAGGTGTATTTTTTTATAAGCGGGACATGCGAAAATTAATTGGAAAAAATCATATACATAAAAAAAACCACAAAATATACATTAAAGCAAATAAGCTGTCTAATATTGGCATTTTTGCCGGTGTATTTGAAAGCAAAGCACTTTCATCAGTAAACAGTTCCATTGCACCAAGACAATACATTACTTCAAGCTCATATGCTCATCCTTCTAACGACAGTATGTATGTTTTTAATGATACCGGTACAGTTAAGCGAATCACAACAGTAAGTAATATAGGGCTTCTTCTTTCGCCACAGCTTAGGCTTAGCAATGGCTCGTCAAATGAAGACGGGCTGCATTTTTTTGCAGGGTACTATGGTGAAATACAATGGCAACATATTACAAATTCAACTGATTTTTCTGCTACAGGAAGGCATGATACATTAACAATTGATACAGCGCGTGCGCGTAATTATAACACCTTACCCGTAGAAAGCAAGTTTAATATTTATACTCATTACCTGGGCATAAATTTACCGCTGTATATGGCATATGGGGATTACAGATTGTTTGTAAATCCCGTTTTTGGCGGAAGCAACCAGGCATCATCGGACTTTTTGCAAAGTAAGGAACTTGCCAATGATAAGGATATTAAACGCAATTGGCATTTCTTTTATGCTGTGCAGTTCAGGCTTAATGATGAAAAGTATGGCATTGCCTTTAGCGGAGAAGTGCGGGGACTTACAATTTCAAGAAGCGACCCCTTTGTTACCCTGGTACTCAGCAAAAAATTTGACCTGCATAAATTAATCGAGTTCGGCAAATAAAAATATTCTTCTCACCTCCGAAAGAAATAACACTCCTATTCTGACTTTTCATTGGAATAAGCAGTTGAAGGAAAATTAAAAAACAACAAATAGCAATATCACTCTAAAAATCGTTATTTTAACATCTCCAAAAACTATGAAAAAAATATTATGCATACACGGTATTGGTGGTAAAGATGCCACTATGGAACAATGGAGCAAAGACTGGGAAAACACTATTAAGGAAAAATCAGGCTTAACGGATGAATTGGAATTCTCCTTTCTCAAAATAGATGACCTGTTTACAGAAAGTAAAAACAGGATGGGAGGAATTAAATATGTGCAGGCCATGGGTAATTTTATTTCCAGTTGGGTAAGCACTGCAGTTGAAGAAAAATTCAGAAGCAAAGGATTTTTAGATACAGTTAATTGGTATGCAGGAATGCCTGCACAGTTTGCAACTGATGAATTGCTGAGAAAAAAATTGCAGGACAGAATAGAAAAAGAAATAAACAAGTTTCAGCCCGACATTGTTTTTGCTCACAGTCTTGGAACATTAATCGCTTATGACGTCCTGAGGCAAAGAACTGCCGAAGGCAAATTCTTCAGTTTTATATTGATGACTGCCGGTTCACAAATCGGTCATCCCGCTATGAGAAAATTATTCGGAGGAGTTATTCTTCCACTAAATATAAACTATTGGATCAACCTGCATAATGAACATGATAAAGTTTTTGCATCGCGTTCTGTTATTCCTGTAACTGCCAATAACTTTTTGCAGATAGAAACTCCTTTTGAATTTAACACCATTAACCATGAAGCACTTAAATATATCAGTCACGATAATGCTGTTACTCAGGCATGGCCAACTGCCTTAACCAAGAAGGCAGGTGCTGTGAGCCGTGCATTTATTCATAAACAGTTGGGAATTCGTTCGATTGAAAAACTTCCCGGCAAAAGAAAGCCGAATAGAAAAGCCTTACTTATCGGAATAAATGATTATCCAGCCGAACAGGATCGCCTTAACGGTTGCGTAAATGATGTTTACAGGATAAGTGAAGTGCTTCAGGAATTTGGAATTTCTCCCGAAGAAATAAGGGTTACTGTGAACCAACGCGCTACAGCCAATGAAATACGTAAGAAACTTCAGTGGTTGTTAAATGATGCTCAGCCCGGGGATTTCCGCTTTTTCTTTTACAGCGGGCATGGTGCTCAAATCCCGTCAGGACATGGCGATTATGAAATAGATACTAATGATGAATGTCTCGTACCTTACGATTTTGACTGGACCATCGAACGTGCTTATACTGATAAAGAATTTTTAGAGCTGTACAGTCAATTATCATTCGGAGTTAATTTTATCACTGTGTTTGATTGCTGTCATTCAGGAGGGCTCACGCGCAGCAACGGAGCCAAAGCAAAAGGATTAAATCCTCCTGATGATATCAGGCACAGGGAAATAAAATGGGATAAGCACAGAGAGATGTGGATTGAACGGAAACAAAAATTATTGAAAGAAAAATATTTCAAAAATAAAAAGGATGACCCTGCTTTATATAAAGGCTTAAATGGAAAAACAAACAGGCTCGGCAGGGCAATTCCGCTATGGGACGATGTAAAAGATCATGAAATTGCCAGGAAAAAATATAATGCACGTGGTCCTTTCGTACCAATAATTCTTGAAGCCTGCCAGGAAAATGAATCTGCATATGAATACAGGCATGGTGTTACTTCATACGGTGCATTTACTTATTCGCTCACTACTATATTGCGACAGACGCGAAAAGCAAAGAAAAAAATTTCCTTCAAAAGTCTAATGCTAAAAACGAGTGTTCGATTAAAACAACTGGAGTACGATCAGATACCTGTACTGGCAGGGCCTAAAAGCAAAACCCAGGGTATTTTACCTTTCCCGATGAAATGATTTAGTAAAAATAATTTATTCAAATAGAAAAATAATTCACTATGGCCTATGACCCAGAGTTTATAACCGGCAAAAAAGTTCCTTTGCCCAAAATAAAAGAAGCGCTTAAAACTAAAATAGCCGGTTTAAGAAATAATGCCGCAAAAAAAATAATAGATTATGCTCATCACAGTGTAGTTATTCATAAGGAACGCAGACAGGCATTTTTCAGCGCCTGTAATATTGATGGAAATAATATTCCACAGGTAATACCCGCACGAAAAGATAATTGGCAGGAAGAACCTAATCTAAAATCTGAGTACCAGATCCAAAAAGATTTTTATGATACTTGCGGAAGCATTATTGACAGGGGGCACCTCACCAAGTATGAAGACCCTATATGGGGAAAGTCGCTGAATAAAGACGAGATGAAAAAGTTGGGAGACAGCACTTTCTTTTTTCCCAACTGTTCACCGCAGCACCGAACACTCAACCGTGGGATGTGGAAAAGCCTTGAATTATATATCTTGGATAAGCAAACAGATAAAAAAAATTTAAAAATATGCCTGTTTACAGGTCCCATATTAAAAGATGATGATCCTGCATATATTAAAAAAATCAACAATGAACAATTACAGTTGCCCGAGTTGTTTTGGAAGGTTATCACCTTTAAGCAGGACGCTGCACTTTATGCAGTTGGTTTTATTATGAGTCAGCAGGAATTGTTAAAAGCTTCGAAACTTATTGTTAAAAAGCCCGTGACCAAAGCTTTTACCCCAAAAGGAATTGCTTTTATGGACTATTCCCACAGTAACCCCTACCAGGTAAAGGTAGAACAGATCGAACAACTTACCGGTTTGGATTTTAGCTGCGAAGGAAAATGCAATTATCCTTTTCAAAAAGATGAACCGATAAAGCTGATTGTTAAAAAAGTAAATATCAAACCAAAAGCGAAAGCATTTTTAGGAGTGGGGCAAGAACAAAACCCGCATACAATGCGTGAGTATAACTTTACAAATATCAAACTGTTTTGAAATAAACACCTAATAGTAAATTTATAGAACAAATTGAAAATCCGAACAACAAGAAAAATTAAAAAAAATTAATTGTTAATTCAATTAAAGATCTAACTCTTCTCATTCATGAACAACCTGAAATTTCCGCACAAAGTTTTGCTCTTTCGTAATTAAATGAAGGAAATAATTCCCGTTTTTAATTCCGTGTAAATCTATGGACCATTTGTGTTCGCCTTTCGGATAAAACTTATGATCAATTTTTTTAACCATGCTGCCCTTTTCATCAAACAGGTTAAGGATTGTAGTAGTGCCCGAATTCAGCTTCAGCTCAACAGTCAGTTTATCCTGTGCGGGATCGGGAAATATTTTCAGCTCATGAGCATCCTTCTCCAAATAAGGTGGGTTTGCTATTCCTACTGTATGAGCTCCATATTTGTAAACCGTTCGCCCGACTGCCAGCATTGTCACAGAATCCACAGCTGCCATACGGTCAATTTTCAGCCCGAAATTAAATGGCGTCCATGAAATACCACCGTCAATAGTCTGGTACATTCCTAACCCGAATTGTGCCCCCGCCCAGCCTAGCGTATCATTGAGCAACCCTACTCCGCCTAAATCCTGGTAAGGATGATTGGGAAATATTATTTCACTCCATGTATTACCATTATCAGTTGTTCTGAAAACGGCAGCCGATCCGGCATCATCAATAGAAGCAAGCCCTCTTCCACCGGCCCGCATAAATATTTTCCAGCAATAACTATCCGGAAAAATGGAAGAATAAACTAAAGGTGTCCATGTAAGGCCACCGTCTGTTGTCTTTATAATGATGGCTTTGTACCCGGTGAGGCTGTCTGACTGGCCGCTGACTATATACGTGTTGTTGTCAATAATATAAACATCAATCAGGCTGTTTGCTAATGAATCAAGATTTATCAGCGTCCATGTCAGTCCTGCATCCGTGGATTTGTAAACTTTCCGTTCGCTGAAAAGTGATCCGACTGCTAAAACGAGGTTATTCAGATGTGCCATGCCGCATATTCCCCCGTCAGGAGGCACAGGCAGCAAAGAATCAATTCTTGTAAAAGTCAATCCACCGTCAGTGGTTTTAAATAAACCCGCTTCATATGTTATCGGTCCGATCTGCGTATCTAACGTACCGATAAACCCGGTCTGGCCATCTAAAAATTCAATGGACCTCATATAGTCGTTGAAAATACTAAGTGCGCTCCAGGTCTCCCCTTTATTGGTTGTTTTAAAAACAGTATCATTGGATACCGTCCACCCGGTGGAATCGTTAATAAAAGTTACATCGTCTATCCTGTAGGGGGTCAGGGGAGCTGCCGGAACCTGGTACCATGAAGCCTGTGCATAAATAAACTCAGGAATCAATAATATAAAATGAAATAAAATAATTTTTTTCATGGCTTACTGTGACAGGTTAAAGCAGGTTTAAAGCCGCTCCCTGTAAAGATAGAAGTAAAAAGGAATTTATTTGGAAAACAGGAGGCAGAAAAAATAATTCATCAAAGAATCGTAAATAATTATTTCACAATAATCACTTCCTTCTCAACCGGGTGCCTGTGCCACCAATGATGGCGCGGAGTACGTTTTCCGGCAACAACTGTTGTCCTGCACGATGATTCAATTAACATTCCCGCCAGCATAATAATTAATAATAATTTGCTTTTCATTTTATTTTCTTCTTCTAAGGAGATCCTTAAATTATTATAAAAATGTGCCAGTATAAAAAGGCTTTTATACCGTGAACCATTTTTAACGCATGGAAGAAGGAGAAAAAATACCCAACGCAATAAATATTTTGGAGCCTGTCACTGCGCCAGGGAATAACTTAATTGTGTTTTTAAAACGCCTTTTATAAGGAACTTTCCCGGCTTGAACGATGTTCAAAGCCATCGTCATGTACTTTTTTACCCCGTCTTTTTACCAATGGCTTTTCCGGAAGGTTTTTATTATTATTCGGATCAAGGTCGTTTATTCTTTCAATAACCTCTTTCTTTTCAGGAGCACGCGTTTTATTTATTTTCATGAGCATGGTTTTTTTAATGGTTTACCAAATTATTGTACCGGTGAATTAATAAAAATGTCTGCCAGTTTATGAATGATTCAGCGGCATAATTTGTCCCCGATGTATCCGCTGATCACATTGACCCGCTGATCAGGATTAAACGGGAATGCGGAACTTCAATATACACACTGTTATAATGTTGTAATAATCTTCTGCAGTTCCTCTTTTGTTATACCAAGTTTAATTTGAATCTTATTTAACATTTCCTCATTCCTGCTTTCCTCATATTGCAAATCGGAATAATTCAAAGCCGGGAATTTTGCTTTGATCTTGCTTTTCAGCTCACTCCAGTTTCCAATGCGGGGCAATTCAAAGTCTGGTATATTTTTCATTGGCCGGATGTATGTTGCGATGGGATTATCAGCCTCAAAAATGAGGAACTTAACCGTACCGGGCATTACACAATTTTGGAAATAAGTTACATTATTCACACTTTCTCAGGAATATTTTAGTGGAGACAAATGCCTGTTGTAACAAGTAAAAAAGGTGAATTGAGATTCCTGAATTGAATTGTAAATTTTATTTTTCCTCTCCACAGCTTCTGAATCACGAAAACCGGAAGTGCTGAAAGGATATATAATTTTACTCCCGGTCAGCTGAAAGTACCCAACCTTTGCAAAACAGCCCCGTCTATTAATTGTGCAGGGTAAGATGGTAAGCCTTCTTGATGAAAAAGCTTTGGCAGAACAATGCCGTAAGCAGAACCGCCATGCGCAAAAGGTTTTGTTTGACAAATATTTTAATAAGATGATGACGGTTTGTTTGCGATACCTCAAAAGCGAAGAAGATGCGCTGGAAGCAATCAACAACGCTTTCCTGAAAGTATTCGCAAAAATAAACCAGTACAAATCAGAAGGCAGCCTGGAATCATGGATAAAAAGAATTGTAATTAACGCATCCATTGATTTTGTAAGAAGCAATAAGCCGTATCGTAGAAATTTTATTCAGACAAATGAATTCCACCTGTATGGTGAGCCCGGTGAAGAAAATACGTTGACAAGCGAAGGAGCTGATGCGTTGGATTTTTCAAAAGAAGAAATATTTGAAATGGTGGCGGAGCTTCCGCCTGCCACACGGGTGGTTTTCAACCTCTATGTTATTGATGAATTTTCACACCGGCAGATTTCAGAAAATTTGAAGATCAGCGAAGGAACATCCAAATGGCATTTATCCAACGCACGAAAAATTTTAAAAGAGAAAATCAATAATGCAGTTATTATAAAAAATAATAATTCCGGTCATGGAGAAGAAACGGCAGAACTTGGATAATTTTTTCAGAGAAAAGCTTTCTGAATTTGAACTTTCAAAAAAGGAAGGCAATTGGGAACTATTAAACCATTTGCTTAACGAACAGGAAAGGAAAAAGAAAAACAGGAAATGGTTTTTCCTCATTTTTGGTTTTCTTATCCTGCTGACCGGAGGTTTGTTTATCATGTTGCCGGTAAAGAAATCAATGGAAAATATTAAGAACAGCATTGGCCAATCATCCACCTCTGCCCCGGCTGAAAGCAATTCAATTAAAAATAAAACCGGTAAATCAACCGCACCAGTTTCATCAAATAAAAATGAAACCGGTAAGGAGGCAACAAATAACGTTGAATATGAAACATCTGAAAATACTTCTGTAGTAAATGATAAAGCAAATTCTTCTCACATTATTGAAGTGGAGAAAGAAACAGCCCGCCCGGTTGCAACACCTGATTCAGTTACGGAACATTCAGCAATTATTCAGGCTGAAATCAATCTTGCACAGCAACCAAACATTTCTCCCGGTGATTCAGCTGAACCAGGTGTTGAACAAGTCAGCCAGCCTGAATCTCCTGCCGTTTATCCAACCCGGGCAGGCGACTCTGCAAGTGCATATACATCCGCACAACAACAGGCATCAAACGACAGCATGATTTCTTCCGATTCAACCATCACAACATCTGTCGTCAGTGATTCACTTGCAGTAATCACAAAAGATAATTCTCCTGCTGATTCTGCCAGCGCAAAACCGGATACGGTAAAAAGAAATTTTCTCAGTTTTAATTTTTATGCCGGGGTGAATATATACAGTACCAGCAGTGCATTTACTAATAAAGAAAATATTTCTCCAATCGCGGGATTGGAACTTACGCATCCGCTTAGTTCCAAATTTTCAATTGGTCTGGCCGGGTTATACTCCCTGCAGGGAGGTTATCACCTGGAAGATTCGGTTAAAGTTTCACAGCAAACTTATTTTTTAGATGTGAAAGAAGATGTGTATGAACAAACCATTCAGATCCGCCAGCTGCATAAGCTGTATTTTCCCCTCGCGCTTTATTATACTGTTGCAGGAAGGCATAGCCTTTCAGCAGCATTTCAATACTCATACCTGCTCAATACAAGTGGTATTTACACAGAAAAAAACACCATAGCAGGCATAACAAACGAATCACAGAAAAATAATGTAAAAGGATACATGGACGGAATCAAATCAACCAATATGGCAGTATCATTAGGTTACCGTTACAGGCTTAGTAAAACATTTGATTTCAGCACACACATTACCCGCGAGCTTACTGAAGCATACATCAAAGACTATTTCTACGGTGTAAACACAAATCCCTCGTGGACTTTTCAAACTTTTTTAATCGTAAAATTTTAACAGCATGCGAAAACAAGTCATCACGATTACTGAATGCTTTATTGTTCTTGCTGTATTTTCTCTTATTTTTTCCTGTAAGAAAGAACACCTGCAACCCATAGTACCCCCAACAGCGGGCAATACCGAACCTCTTGTTTTTATTACGGCAAACCTGGATAGTGATTCTGTTTATTTTGCAGGAGGAGTAAACAATTATGTCGGGAAACCTTCCATGGTTGACACACTTACCCTTTTCAGGATGTTTAATTTTTCCCTTCAAAATTCACAACATCCGTCTCAATCTTATTTTAAAATTTCAATCAACAATTACCAAACTGTGATTGGCGATCCGCAAACCGATTTAGACAGTTCCATTTTCCCGGGTGACCGTTCGTACACGTTCCAGGGTGTTTTTTTCATCCCTCTTTTTGTACAGGTGTATTGGGTGGATGCCGCAGGAGATCAGTTTGAATCTACCTCTGCCATTCCCAATTCTTTTTCAATCATGAGTGTAACAGATACCGTGGTTGATGCTAAGAATTATAAAAAGACATCGCTCCGGTTTGAATGTTACCTGCAAAATACTGCGGGCAACATACTCCATCTTACAAATGGAAGTGCAACGGTACTATTTACAACTAACTGACTTCATATTTATATTTTGCTGAAAATTACCCAACCCTTTCAAAAGCTGCCCGTCTTTAATTATAGATACAATTCAAACAATCAAATTTCAGAAAAGATGAAAAACAAATACTTCAAAAATTCAGTGCAGGTTATTTTAACTTTAATTATTGCGGGATTCAGTTGTCAGACAGCGAATTCGCAAATCCCCGGTTGCCATGCCGCTTTCGCTTATACAAGAATCGGAAATACAATAACGTTTACAGATTCATCATGGTTTGATATCGGGCCGCAAAATACAACCTGGACCTGGAACTTTGGCGATGGCGATACCTGCACAATGCAAAACCCTCCCCCGCATGTTTATTCAACTTCGCAATCTGAATATGTCACCTGCCTGACTGTGACAAATTGTTCAACAATTGGCGGGCTTTGCTGCACCGATACGTATTGCGACACCATTCGTCTTGGCGATCCGACAGGCATTGCCGCTTACACTCAGGGTATTCGGGGCTTTTTAATCTCTCCGAATCCTGCCAACAATTACATCAGCATTTCTTTACCTGCTGAAAATTCAGATTACCAGGTTGAAATTCTCAATGTGCCTGGAAAAACAATTGTCAAAACACTAAACAAAAACATGATTGATGTTTCACTTTTATCAAAGGGAATTTATTTTGTAAAAGTGAAGGAGCATGAAAATTTTTACATTAAAAAATTTATTAAACAGTAATATTTCGGTAAGGTACATGCGTAAATAGCAAGGATGAAAGCATTCTGCTTCTCTGATCTTTCAGTTATGGATTTCCTCCGCATTATTCATGCGCCCGTATTCTTCGATTTGATTTAGCCGGCTGACTCTTAATAGTAATATCTGACCATTTTCAGAAAAAAAGAAACCTGCCCCCATGAAAGGGCAGGTTTAACTCCAAAGAAAAGCATTTACCAATTAATTACTCACTTTTATTAACCAACAGTTTTAAAGTTTGCGATCCGTTATCCGTTGATACTTTTATTAAATAAATACCGGGAACGAAACCAGATACATCAAAACTCAATTCATTATTTCCCTTGTTTAACATTAAATTCTCTCTAAGGTCAGTTATCTTTTTTCCTAATGCATCAAATAAGAGTATATCCGCATTTCCTTCATCAGGCGCTGCTATGGTTAGTGTAACCACTCCATTGGCCGGGTTAGGACTAATTTCTGAAGCGAAAACATTTTCTTCTGTTTCGCCTGCCTCGAGTTTGCAATTTATGGTAACCGTAGTTGCGGCAGAAACTTTTGTACATCCGTAATTATCGGTAATTTTTATTTTATAACTGCCCGCTGTCTTGGCAGTATAATCAATCCCCGTAGCTCCGGGAATATCAACATTATGTTTTCTCCATTGGTAATTGAACGTTCCGGAATTTGCTGAAAGAACTACACTGTCGCCAGCACAGAAAACAGTTGGTCCGTTTGGAGTGATGGTCGGGGAAGCAACTGTACGATAGACAATTTTTTTAACACCGGAAGTTTTGCTGCAGCCTGTAGTAGTACGTGTCACCGTTACCTTATATTTTCCTGCACTTACAGCATTGTAAGTTTGATTTGTTGCCCCGGAAATGTCAACTCCGTTTTTGAGCCATTGATAGGCATGGTTACTTCCTCCATTTGCCGTCAGCAGAATTGGTGTCAACGAACAAACTGTATCAACTCCCGAAGGGTTGAGGTATGCATTGGGCTGCGAATTAATAATTATATAACCCGTTTTTGTAATCGCATTGCTTCCCATCAGGCTGGTTGCCGTAAGGGTTACATCATAGGTACCTGCAACGGGGTAGCTCACAGAAGGATTTTGCAGCGTTGACGATGATGGATTTCCCCCTGGAAATGACCATACCCATGAATCAGGAAAATTTACTGACGCATCTGTAAAATTCACCTGCTGGTTTGGGCAACCTGTTGTTACGTTTCCGGTGAAATCAGGTGTCGGAGGGTTACAGGCTGGGTACACATTTCCTTCAACCGTTGTCGCAAGACCAAGAGGATCGGTTACCGTTAACCGGATTTTGTAGAAATATGTATTCCCATCGCAGCCTACCGGAGAAATTACTGTAGTGGTAATCCTGTTTGTATCCGGTGATTCAGGATGCGAATGATTATTGTGATATAAAAAAGTCTGCCATGAATAGGTTAAATCATGGTCCGGGCTTTCAGCATCTGTTACATTCGCCTGTAAAGACAAATTAGTAAGATGCGACATGGTAAAAAGATCTCCATCAGTAAAACTTGTAATGGCAACTTGTGGAGGAGTGTCATTCACATAAACTTTCAAAGTTTTTACAGAAGTCTGGCCAATGTTGTCAGTAACTGTTAAGGTAACAGTAAAGGCTATGGGGTTATTAGTTGCCGGATTAAATGTGTGCTGTGGATTCGCAGCAGTACTATTTGCAGTTCCATCACCGAAATTCCATGAATAAGTCAACGCCTGGTTTTCAGGATCGGTAGAATTGCTCCCGGTAAAATTTACAACTAAAGGTTTTGCTCCGTATATAACGTCCTGTGAGGCTACCGCCACAGGGGGATTATTAACCGAGACAGTATATGCCAGTTTCATAATGTTGGATGGATATTGAACATAATAAAGAAACTGGTCTTTCGGGTTATATTCAATAAACACTACAGCGCCCAGGCTGCTTCCAAAATTTTTAACTGAGTCAGGCGTGTTATCGGCTTTAAACTTAAAGTTCCTGATCCAGCCGGAGCCGTAATCACCATGAAAATAGGTGTTCTGGTAAACCACAGGATATTTTGTACCTGTATAAAACGCGCTGCCTGATGCGGCATTTCCGGCAAATACAGGACCCGGAACCGGTGAGGCTATATTCGTCAGATCAACTTGTGATGCGCTGGTACCAATCCAGATCCCCGTTCTTGCATGGGCTGAACCGTGCTGATAATCCACCGCAGGGCGTGCATGTTTAAATCTGTAGAGCGTGGAAGGAATTTGCTGGGAAACGTTGCATGGATTAGGCCAGGATGGTGTTGCAGTGAGTGTATCCTGTATGCATAATTGTTTAAACTGGAAATATTGCTGCGTGCATGCACCACCAAATAGAGGATTTGGCGCATCCTGGTTGTAAACTGTCAATCCCTGGTAACTTGAGTTAGGCGTTAATCCCTCGAAGAGAGGCCAGCCGAAATTTTGTCCTGGTCCGGTTGCTACATTCACATCTTCATATGTGCCCCAGCCTACATCACCAATATAAAACACACCCGGATCACCGGCTGTAATATCCGTGCTTCCTGTACCCGGCCGTATGCACATCCGGAAAGGGTTTCTTAATCCCAAGCACCATACACGTGATTTTGCCGACCGTGGGTTAGCCGCATCATAATACGGATTTGTCGGCAGTCCATCTCCCGTTGCAGGGTCAAATCTTAACAGCTTTCCCGCCAAGCAATCCAACAGTTGTGAACGGAAAGCACCTACATTTTCTTTAGGGCGTATGATCGAATCCGTAAGCCCCTGGCTCCAATATGTATCTGAAGAACTTCCTCCGTCCGCCACATTGTAGCTTCCTCCGTCACCCGTAGTAAGCAATAACGAACCGTCCGTTCCGAAAACCAATTGCCCTCCGCTGTGTGATTCATGCAGCAACGGAATTCCGGTTTTTCTTGTTTCGCCAATCAGCACCAGCCTGCTGCCAGGTACGGTTGTTGTGAAATTAGTAGCCGAATTGGCTGTATACCTTGTTACCCGGATAATAGTCGCATTGTAATATTCATTCGTAGCTGCATTATAGTTTCCTGTTCCGAAATTCATTAAATAGTGTCGGTCGACAGTATATGCCAGGTAGAAATAACCGTTGGTTCTGAAGTTGGGATCAAGTACAAATCCGTTTAATCCGTGATCGCGCCATCCTCCTACTTCTTCACTGATATTAAGCAGGGGAAGAGCCAATTTCACTCCGTTAGTATCAACCACCCAGACTCTTCCATCCTTTTCCCAAACATACATCTGACCGGTTGCGTCATAGCGAAATCCTTCCACACCATTCCATCCTCCCATGTAAACAGAAGGAGAAAAATTAGCGGGAAAGGTTTGTGCGTTCAGGTGAAAACCCGAAAAACATAAAAGAAAAAACAGGGAGAAGAAAAATAACCGTTTTGCTGCATTTAATTTGTCAATATCCGGATGGTAAAATGATCTTAACATGTGTACAGAGTTGGAATTAAGGTCGCAATTTATTGATTCAGGGCATGGGCAATAATATTATTTGGTTAAGGCAAAGAAATTGGGGGTAAATCTTTGAAAAACGGTTGTAAGCCAAATCACACAATCGTGCTCAACACATGAATTGGAGGGGTTTAATGGGAATTTTAAACCAAATAAAAAAGGCATCAGCGGGGTGATGCCTTTTTAATTAATTGAAAAAACTAAACCTAATTGACAACTATTCTTTTGGTGCTGATTTTATTATTATCAGTTATCATGATCATATAAACTCCTTTGGCCAGGTTTTTCAAGTCCAACAGGTAATTATTATGACCGTCAGATAAAAAAAGATTTTCTCTAAATATGATTTTGCCTGTAAAATCCATCATGTTCAGCAATATTGTTCCCTCATGATCTGATTTATATTCCACGTTTGCAGAAACGGATGCAGGGTTCGGATAAATATTTAAATCCGAAATCGCCTGTAATTCTGTTTCAGAAACGAAACGTTCGTTGGGCACCTGGTATAATTCGGTGAGGTCGGAATTACCTTCGGGTGTTTCTCCCATTCTGAACGGGGGAGTTTGAAAATTTTCAACGCTTGACCACACCGTAAAGCTATTACCGCATTTTGACCTGATGCGCCACTTATATTTTGAATTGGGTGACACTCCGACCGTAATTTGTGTAAATGTTCCGCTAAAGGTTCCTGTCAGGTAAGTAATAAGCGAAACAGGATTATAAAGTCTTACCTGTAAACTATCCACCCCGGTAACGGCAGTCCAGTTAAGCGTTGCACTGCTTGCTGCAACGGAAGATTCATATAATGCTGTGGGGATCGGGCAGCTGCAATTATTTACGGTTACAGCCACCGGGGAGGAGGTGGATACATTAGAAGAGAAAGTCACGGTTACAACATAATTTCCTGATGTTGTTGCCGTAATAGATTGTGTTGTTTGTCCTGTTGACCATATATAGCTGACACCTGCGTTTGCAGATAACGTCACGCTTCCACCCTGGCAAAATGTCGTGGGCCCACCCGCAGTTATTAATGCAACTCCCTGGGATCCTCCATTAACAGTTACGACAACAGGTGAAGAAATTTTAGAACATCCGCTGGCATTGGTAACTCTGACCGTGTATGAGCCGGCAACAGTTACTACAATTGACTGAGTTGTTTGATTACCGGGAGACCATAAATAACTGCTTCCGCTGCTTGCAGTAAGGGTGACGCTTCCGCCCTGGTTAAATGTGAGAGGGCCGTTTGCGGTTATTGTTGCTGTTGGCAAAGAATTAACTGTAACTACTGATGCTGATGATATTTTAGTACACCCATTAGAATTAGTAACTCTGACGGTATAGCTTCCTGCACTTGAAACTGTGATTGCCTGGGTCGTCTGGTTTCCTGGTGACCATAAATAGCCGGAACCACTGCTGGATGTCAATGTTACACTTGATCCCTGGCAAATAGAGAGCGACCCGCTTGGAGTAATGGTAGCAGTCGGAAGCGCATTAACGGTGACAGTAACGGGGGAAGAAATTGCAGAACCTGTCCCGGAAGTTACCGTTACAGTATAATTACCGGAGGCGGATACTACAATTGATTGAGTTACCGCACCTGTATTCCACAAATAATTTGTGCCGGAATTGGCGCTGAGTGTAACGCTGCCTCCCTGGCAGAAAGTGGTCGGGCCATTAGGAGTAATGGTTGCTGTAGAAGTACACGGATTGGTTATTGTTCCATATACAGCACTGCTGCTTGTTACCAGCGAGATTTTTTCAATTTCGAGATTGGTGTTAGATGCGGTTATCTTCAACAAATGAGAATTAACCGAAAGCGCATTATACGCGACAGCCTGGTTTGAAGTAGTGTACCTGTACCAAACCCAGTTAGTATCTTTTATACAATCAAATACCTTTGAATTTGATCCATCCAGGAGAACCGTAAAACCGGTTGAAGTACCGTTTTTGCTCCTTGCCCGTACCCATAAATAATAATTTTGCGTGGTGAGACCACGTGTGGTAAAACTATAGTCAACATTGGTAGCGGCATTAAATCCGATGCAGCTCGTAGCATCGGTAAAATCACCCGAAGGTGTTCCCGCAGGAACTTTTGTTTTGATCACCACATTTGCATTTACATTATCGAAAAGTTCTGCTTCGATATTAAAATCTTTAGTCCAGCTATAAGGATGAATGCTTTCATGCCATGCGTCCAGCTGGTAAAAAACCGGAGCTGACGGTGTGGTTTTATCATATATGTATGTAGACCCTTGTCTTCTGACTTTGAATTTTAATGTCTGACCGTCTAACGTAATTGTAGCTATACTTTCATTTTCAGCGTTTCCGATCATACTGGAATTCGGTTGAATAGTTCCCGTAATGGCATATTTATTCATTGAATTATGTTTCCTGATCACGACCAGTTTTCTAAGATCCCCCGTCTGAAAATTAAAAGCCATAAAAGATCTGTTCACATAATCATTCCAAACGTCTCCCGTCATTAAATAACCATTCCGTAACAAATCTTCATAACGGCTGGCAACTCCCTGTGCATACGATGGTATTACAGCCTGCCATGCATATCCTTTCGGATCATAAGGTGGAGGATTAGGTGGCATGTAGGAGGCCTGCTCATTAAAATAGCCTGTATAGAAAAATTCGGCACCTGTCATGTTCAAACATTTCAGCAAACCAAGCCATTGGGCAGGTCTTACATCATTTTCAGGATTTATATCCCATCCTGCTGCAATATAAGGTGAGTATAATTTATCTCCCTGCGCCAGTTCATTATAACGTGAGTCAACGATCCATTGCCAGCCATGCCATGCAGAAATCCAGGTTCTCCAGTTTTTGGGCCACCTAACGTAGAAATCAGCGGTGGAATAATATTGATTATTAACAGGAGTATTTATAAATCTCGTTTGTTCCCACCTGAACTGGTATTCCCTGTGTCCATCCAGCCGGTATTCAGTGAATTTGGCATTTGCCAATCGTGGTAAAGACATGAATTGATCACGATAAGCCTGTGTTTCATTTTCCTTTATTTTTTTTGCAAGAAATGTTTCCCAGTCCAGGCCGGATGAATTTTTTGCTGCGGTAACCACCGGATCTGCGGCAAGGCCAGCGTTGTTAATGAACGGGAAGACTTCACCATTTTCTGTCACCAGGTCAACATTCCTGGTTAAGCCGCTCAGAGCAGTACTTAACAAACTGTTCGCAGCTTGTCCATCCGATGCATAATCATTAACCGGAGCTGTAGGCCTCCAGACTTTGTTGGAGGTTACATTTCCATTATAGTCAACAAATTGCCCGCTTGAATTTTGCAGATAATGATCATTTGCAAAATTTTGATACCATATTTTAGGCACTCCTCCGTTGATTTGCGGACGCAGTGTCATCAAAGCAAGTTTCCATTGAGGATTTGCATTTGCAAGAGTTATCCATGAATTGAATCCGCTGCCGCTCCACCCGATATTCAACATATAATTAAAATTCTTTGCAAGCTCTGTCTGAATAGTAACGCTATTAGCATCAGCCTGTGCATCACTTACTCCCGGTTGAAAACGGCTTCCGAAATACATTGGATCCATCAGGTTAAAATTGGGAAGCAGCGTATGCCCCGTCTTATAGCGCGGAGCAGGGAAAGTTTTTAACTGGTCTATTGCAGAAACTGTCACATTGGGATGTCCTGGAGGAAATTCTGTCAAATCAATTCCGGCTGTAACGGAACCGGGGGTAGGTGGAGGAGTGGACGTATAGCTGAAACTGTAATGCTGGTGATTCTGAAAAGCTGTGTAATGCTTGTAAATCATATTTGCCGGAAGTCCATATGAATAAATGGCAAACTCATCATAATCACCGTAGATCTGTTCATAATAATTATATGTATCAATCATCAGGTCCTTGTTTGTGGATGCCGTATTATTAAAGTATCCGGTGGTTGTTACTTTTGAAAAACCTGCCGGTAATTGTCCATCCACCCATACCTCTTTTACCCCGGTATTTGAATTGTACTTAAAAACGAAATGGTGCCAATTACCATCCATGTAATAGCCGTATGACTTCCTTCCAACCTGGTTAAGCTCAATCTGAAAATCGTCCGTTTGATAATTACCAGCGGCATCCCTGATTGTGGTGGCAAATTGAATATTAGGATATCCTATCCTGCCGGTAAAAGCTCCATCCTGCCTGTAAAATAATTTGGCTGTATTAAACGCATAACCTGGCTTGAATAAAAATTCAATTGTAAATGCAGAATCCATCGGAAGCTGCCCTCCTCTTATATAACCTGTAGCTGCATTCAAGGTCATGTATTTTGAAACCCCCACATTTGCCTGGTTGTTATTTATAGTATATTGTGATGAATAATAATTTGGATCAAGATTAAAAAGACCCATTGAATCTTTTAATGGGTTAGAAATATTATCAAAGGTCCAGTAACTTCTTGGCATATAATTTTGCGCTTTTGCTGCAATATTTGCAAGACACAAAAGCAGAATCAATGCAATTGTTTTTGTCAAGGAAAATAATAATTTATTCTCCTTAACTGGGGGATTGGTAATCATAAATTGTGTAAATTTTAAATTGTTGGTTATTTTGATTGTCCTTAATTATAAGGACTGGTTTAATACCGATCGCTATCGGAATGATTTTCAGTAATTGGCACGCGAATGTATACCTAAAAATTTAATTTTCAGAGCATATTTAAGTATTTATGTCGTAGTTGATTGATTTTCAATATTAAAAGAAATTAACAATTGTTAATAAGCAGGTTTTTACCAACTGTTTCAAGGCATTCACCAATACGAAAGAGATGTTCACCCCAAAGGTTTTTGGGAAAATTGGAGGCTGCGTTAATTCAGAAAAAATGAACTTTCCGTTGAAAATCGGTTTTAAAAATTTAATACGAACAATTTTCTATCTCATTCGGAAAAATTTTAAAAGTCATTTTATTATTTCACTTATAAAAAGATGTGGATTCAGTTTAATTAAATGTTGTTTTTACAAATCAAGTTTTTTATGATGACAATTTTATTCGCTGAACCCTGGAAAATAAAAAATAGTTGAATATAAAACGGGTTTGAGAACAGGAACAAAAAAATTAATTTTTACATGTTGAAAATTTTTTAAAATTCCCATAATCTGTAAAATACAAATCATCATTTTCGCTTAAAAATAATTGAGCGTGGTTATTTGTTTAAATGAACTGTGATATTAACAAAAAATATATTGTAATCATTTATCTTATTAAATCAACCGGATGGAAATTTCAGTAATAATTCCCGTTTATAATGAAGAATTGAACTTGCAGAAAATTTATGATCGTCTGAAAGGAGTTATGAAAACTATGCAGGCAAGCCATGAATTTATTTTTATCAATGATGGAAGTCATGACGACTCTATGAAAATTATTAAGGAATTGGCAACGAAAGACAGTGTGGTACGATATATAAATTTCAGCAGAAATTTCGGTCACCAGATTGCTGTCACAGCAGGCCTGGATAAATCGAGCGGTAACGCAGTCGCAATTATTGATGCCGACTTACAAGATCCCCCTGAACTGATTATCGAAATGCAGGCAAAAATGAAAGAAGGTTACCAGGTGGTATATGCGAAACGCAGAAGCCGCAAAGGGGAAAGCGCTATGAAAAAATGGACAGCCAAAGTTTTTTATAGACTCCTTGCACGTATCACTTCCATTTCAATACCTGTGGATACAGGCGATTTCAGAATCATTGATAAAAAGATTGTGGATATTCTGCGCGAAATGCCTGAACAGCAAAAATATTTGCGCGGTCAAATTTCATGGATAGGTTTTAACCAGACTTATGTAGAATACGATCGGGATATTCGCCACGCGGGACAGACAGGATACACGTACAAAAAGATGATCCGGTTTGCATTGGATGGAATTACTTCGTTTTCCAATTTCCCTTTGAAGTTTGCAACTATGGCAGGTTTCATTGTTTCAGGAATTTCATTTCTGATGATGTTGTATGCACTCTATTCACGGTTTATCTCCAGGAATTATGAACCCGGCTGGACTTCGTTGATGCTCGCTGTTTTATTTATTGGAGGAATCCAATTAATCGGGATCGGAATTATCGGTGAGTACATTAGTCGCATGGGTGCGAATGTTCGCAAACGGCCCTTGTATATTGTTAATGAAACCAATATTTGATAAAGGATCCCCGAATATCATTTCTTACATATAACAGAACGACCAGCAACCATTCCTGATGATAAATTTTATTAAAAAAAATCGGGTTGCAATCATTCTGATTTGTATCGCCATTTTATCCCGTTTGGTTATTGCTTTCCTTCCGCCCGTTGATCTTTTATATAGTATAGACGAACGGATAATGAATGACTCTACGCTTTTATTATTTACTAATTCAACTCCAACTTGTCTTGAATGGCCCGCTACAACGTTGATGATCCCTTTATTCATCATCAGTTTTGTAACTATGCTTTTGCATACCTCATTCCTTTCCTCCATATTGCATTTTGACATGATCAAAATATCTGATGCAATCAACACGCATTTATATTATTATTTCAACCATGTTGATCTTATCACTGCCGGAAGGATTCTGATTGCCATTACCGGGTTAGTTTCTTTCTTTTTTATTTTCCGGTTTTTAAAAATGGAGAAAAAGGAGTTCGCATATTTTTTTGCTTTTCTATATACGGTTTCTCCTGCTTTTATAATCCAGTCATGGGTTCTTCATCCGGATTCTGTTGCAGTCGTTTTCTGGACATTGTTCCTCCTGTATTATATCTTCCGGTTTGATCTCGCCAATGATAAAAGCATTGTTATCCTTGCTTCCTTATTCGCGCTCCTCGCTGCAAGCAAATTCACCTATATTATTTCCTCACCCATCCTTCTGCTGAGTCTTATATTTTTCAATTTTAAAAAACTTGGCTGGCTGTTGACAATAAAACAAACAATAAAATTCATAATAATTTCCGGAATCTTTTTGATGGCTTTATTTCCTTTCCTATGGACCGATTCTATCACATTTGCAAAAGGTTTTTTCGGAAATATTTTTATGAAATCATCGGGTAAAGGAAATTCTTTAGGCTTATTGCTTACAGACTATTTGCCTTCATTAATAACTTACCCGGGGTTAATTTTATCTTTGGTCGGGTTGGGATTGAGTTTTTCTAAAATAGGCAAAAGCAAAACTATTTTTCTTATTGCAATATTTTTATTATTTGCTTACCCTATCGCAAATGCAAGCCAGACATATGAACGTTATTCTCTTGCATTGCTGCCCATGCTGATGGTATGGTCTGCTTTTGGATTTGCCTATCTTATTGAAAAAATCAAGAACCCGTTATTTTTAAAAACCGTTATTACTCTCATTATTATTCTAAGTTCTGTTCAATCTGCAAATAGTGTGTGGAAAGATTTCAGGTCTTATCACACCCAAAATAATTTTGTTGCCTGCAGGGCATGGTTAATTCAAAATTTACAGCCTGATGTAAAAATTGCTTTGCCTGTGAGCTATGAAGGTTATTTTTATGAAAACAGGAATTGCCTCGATAGAATCATTCAAAGGAATTCAGATTCCTTGCTTATTGCCGGCAAACTTCAAACGCAAATTCTTCCCGCGTATAAAAACAAACCTTTAAATGTAAGAGCAGTTATTTTAGAGGATCTTTTTTTAGATGAAAAAAAATATCTGGATCAGAAATTCAGGGTTAAATATGATTTTGTGTCATCTCATTCTGTTCCGGGCAAAGCTTTTGATATTTATTATTATAGCGAAAAAGATTTCGCCAGCCTTCATTGTTTCAAATACGATGAAGCAATGAAAGATCCTGCAGTTAAATATTTTTTAACGGAAAATAAACCTGAGCAAAATCTGAAGGTGATGGAAAAATTTGACAGGTCAGAGGGTACACCCTATTATCTTTACTCAAAATAAAAAGTACTTAATTAAGTGTTCCCTTAAGAACGTTTAGTTTTACCTGTTTTCTTTTATGAAAAAACCTGACGAGGTAGGAAATCAGAAGGATTGTCATCTTAACGCTCTTCAATAATAATTAGTCTATGACTTAGTTAACAAGAGTAATTGTTCCTTCTTTTTGAACTTTTTTCCCGGTTAATCCTGAAGCAAAAATTTTATACACATAGCTTCCCATAGGAACTTTTTGTCCTTTAAAGGTTCCATTCCACTTGTCATTCGTATTATTGGTTTCGAAAATTATATCACCCCACCTGTTAAATATGCGCAAAGAGAATGTTTGAATGGCTTCACCCGAAATACCGAATGTGTCATTTAACCCATCACCATTCGGAGTGAAGGAGTTCGGCACATAAATATACATGGTGGGTATCACCTCTGTTTCATTTGACATGCTTGTGATTTCGGGATTGCCGGCTTTATATGCAATAACCCTGTATTTCCTTGAAGACTGAACACTTTGGCTGAAAGCTGATTCTTTACCAACCAGGATCAATACCGTTAATACAATCAGTAGTTTTATTTTTCTATTCATAATAAAAGTAGGATACCAAAATAGACTCCCTAAAATCACAGGATCGTTCATTTAAATAAATAAAATAACCTTTGTAAGATTTTTCCTCATGTTGAAGAAATGACAATAAACATTATATTTGCTTATTGAAAACCGGCTGAAAAAAGGTATTTGTAATGGGAGACCATTATAAAAGCAGAAATTCAATTATCCATTCTTATCAATTCACATAAAGTTTAACTCTTAAAAAATTAAATCCGATGCACACAAAAGAACAGCTCATGGAATTGCATGCTGAGCACAACGAATGGCAAAACAAAATCAAGTTTTACAGGGGAGAATTAAAAAAGCTAAATGACCAGTTAGCAGAAATAGTCAGTAAACGGCCTTCCACAGACGCTATGGCTTCCATTGAACATTTTCAGAATCAATTTACGGTTCAAAATGAAGTGATGGATATTATGCGACATGATTTTAAGCAACATGAAAATGCAATTGAAGCCAAACACCATTCACTCAATACAAATGATCCGGGTTTAATTGAAAATCATGAAAACCATAAAGATCGTTTGGCGCAATTTGAAAAACTATTTCATGAGCTGAGAAATGAGTTTCACGGGTTTACTCAGAAGGAACTCCAGCAACAGATGTAAATTTTTTGATTGTTTTGGAAAGGGTTAAAAAAATAAAAAATTATTGAGATCAGAATTCAGGATTTCTCTTTGTTCAGGAGAAAGAAAATTTTCAGATCATATAAAAGATTAATCCGAGAAGAAGAGCGATCAGTATTTCTTCTGCTATAAAAATTAAGGCTACTTTATTTTTCATTTTAAAATTTAAAATTGATTTTGCATTATTTTTTTCCATTGAATCTTCCTGCATGTGATTGTAAGTTATGACAGGATCACTTTTTTGCATCTTTTCCACTTTGTCTTGAGTGTTATATTGTTTTTGCTTTTTTTAAAATCTCCTTACCACTATACAACTTCAAAGCCAAAGCCCGGGATTTTGCAAAAGTTTGGATATTTTTCTTACAGAAGAATTACATACGTTTCCATTTCATAAAGTAAAAATATTTTTTTGTTCATCTAAAAGCAGCTTCTGAAACCCTCTAATCATTTGGTTTTTAGGCTCACCGTACTTATTTGTTCTAAAAAAATTAACTAAGGAACATATTAACGGATTGATGCGTTGTTAAAATTCAGATGAAAAATTCAAGTCAGCCCCTTGACTAAAGCCAGTTCTTTCCGGAATTATTCGCGGACTGAAAAGGCAAAACAATGAGTGAGGTCAGCCTCTTTTATATTCCTCAATATTTATGGACTTATTGCAGAAGCCTGTTTCTTCCTTAACCCGGTTAGAACTTACAAAAACTATCTTATTTTTTTTATGAGCATTGATGAGCTTATCACACCATTCTACTCCTTCCTGGTCAAGGTTGGTATGGGGTTCGTCAAGCATAATGAAAGGCACATCGGCCATCATTGCTAAGGCAAGCATAACGCGTTGCTTCATACCGCTCGAATAATATTTTATTTGCTTATCCGCGGCAAATGAAGCATGGCTCGATTCAATAACTTTAATAATAGAAGATGTATCATGAAGCTGTTTAAATTTATTATAAAAAACAACCAGTTCATTCAACGTGAATTCTTCAATAAGTTCAAGATATGGAGCTGCAAGACCAATATACCGGTAAAGAATATCCGGATGAATTTTTTGGTCATTAAAAAAATGTTCGACTTCCCCGGATGAGGGCGAAATATATCCTGCAATTATTTGCAAGAGCGTTGATTTGCCCGATCCGTTAAATCCTGTTATGGCCACACAATCCCCCTCCTTTGCTTCAAAAGAAATATCGCAGAAAATCCGCTGCCCTGAAAATTTTTTGGTGATTGCGGTTAGTATAACTTTATTCAAGTAAAGAGCAATAAAGGTGGTTGAGCAACTGTGTTAAAAAAGCAGAACGAAATGATCCAGGAAAATAAATTCATATTTATTTTTATTCTTCTTCATCCCCGGCATATCCTTTCATAATTCCGCGGCTTGAACTTTTGATAAATGCCAGAATTTCATCGCGCTCTTTTGTTACCGGCATTTCTCCCTCAATAATTTCAAGTGCCTTTTTATAGTTATAGCCTTTCATGAAAAAAGTACGGTAAATCTCCTGGATTTCGTTAATCTTATCATTATTGAATCCTCTCCTCTTTAATCCAACAGAATTTATCCCGACAAAAGCTAACGGTTCCCGTGCGGCTTTTGTAAACGGAGGTACATCTTTCCTGATCAGGGATCCGCCTGAAACCATCACATGACCACCGATATGTACGAACTGATGCACAGCGGATAATCCGCCAATGATTGCAAAATCATCAATAATAATATGTCCTGCAAGTGTCACCCCGTTGGCAAGAATGCAATTATTACCAACCGCACAGTCATGTGCCACATGAACATAAGCCATCAGCAGGCAGCCCGAACCTATTACTGTTTTGCCAAGCGCTTTAGTGCCTTTGTTAATAGTTACAAATTCCCTTATGGTAGTATTATCTCCGATGACTACGGTCGTGTTTTCTCCTTCATATTTTAAGTCCTGGGGGATCGCGGAAATTACGGCACCGGGAAATATTTTACAATTTCTTCCAATCCGTGCACCATCCATAATAGTAACATTTGATCCGATCCAGGTTCCTTCCCCGATTTCAACATTTCCAAAAACCGTCACAAACGGGTCAATGCTGACATTTCTCCCGATTTTTGCTTCTGGATTGATGGAAGTTAAATGGGAAATCATGCTGTTTACTTTCTGACTATTTGAGCCATCATTTCTGCCTCTACTGCAATTTTATCGCCTACAATTGCTTCTCCACGCATGTGGCAAATTCCCCTCCTGATGGGCGAAACTAACTTTAGATTAAAAACGACAGTATCTCCGGGACCTACTTTATTCTTAAAACGGGCTTCGGTAATTTTCATAAAATAAGTCCAGTAATTTTCAGGATCGGGGACCGAATTGAGTACTAAGATGCCACCTGTCTGAGCCATAGCTTCAACCAGAATTACACCTGGCATTATAGGATTGCCTGGAAAATGTCCCTGGAAAAACCACTCATTCATGGTAACATTTTTCAGACCAACAACATGTTCCTTACTCAACTCAAGAATTTTATCAATAAATAAAAAAGGAGGCCGGTGTGGTAAAAATTTCTGAATATCGTTTACATTATATAAAGGAGTTTTATTGAGATCAAAATGCGGAACTTTTTTCGCTTTTTCCTTTTTTATCAGCTCTTTGATTTTTTTTGCGAAACTGATATTAGCCGCATGACCCGGACGTGCAGCAAGAATATGGGCTTTCACCGGCATGCCGATCAGGGCAAAATCGCCAATTATATCCAGTAGCTTATGACGTGCCGGCTCGTTTTGAAAATGAAGTTTAATATTGTTAAGAAAGCCTTTCTCCACTACTTCAACTTTCGGTTTATTGAATAACGAAGAAAGTTCATCCAGCTTTTCCTGCGATATGGGCTTATCCACCACCACAATGGCATTGTCAAGATCACCCCCTTTAATCAAATTGTGTTTTACCAATGATTCCAGCTCGTGCAGAAAAACAAAAGTCCGGCATTGAGAAATGTCTCCTGTAAATTCTTCGATTTTGTGAAGCTGTGCATGTTGTGTGCCGAGCACTTCAGAATTATAATCAACCATTACCGTAACTCGAAAATCTTCGCTGGGAACCGCAAGCATTTCCACATTTCGTGAAGGGTCTTCAAAAGTGAGATTCTCTCTCAGCTCAAAAAATTTTCGCGGGGCTGTCTGCTCTGTAATATTTGCTTTTTGCAAAGCGGTGATAAATGGCGCGGAACTGCCATCCATGATCGGAACTTCAGGTCCATCCAACTCCATCAATACATTGTCAATTTCCAAACCGGCAAGTGCTGCGAGCGCATGTTCTGTTGTGCTTACTTTTATCCCATTCTGGCTGATAGTGGTTCCCCTCGAAGTATCCACAACATTATCTATATCCGCATCTACGAAAGGTTTTTCAGGCAAATCTACCCGCTGAAATTTGTAACCATGATTTTCAGGAGCAGGTTTGAAAGTGATCTTTACTTTCTCTCCCGTATGAAGCCCCACACCGGAAATAGTAACCGGTTTTTGAATGGTTGTTTGGTTTGGATGCATGTTAAATATGCGATATGAAAGGCAAAAATATCATTTTTCAAACATGAATTCGTTTTTCGTAAGCGAATTTGCAGTCAGGGCAGAAATAAAAAACCAGGTAAGTTGGTTTATAATGATGATGAACCCGTTTGCCTGTATTCTAAAATGGCTTTTTCAAGTTCTTCAATTTTCTTTTCTAAAAGAGGTAATTTCTTAAATACTACATATACACGTTTATAGTCTGCAATGTTAAAAGCCGGAGAACCCTGCACAATTTCTCCCGGGGTGGTAATGCTTGTTCCTATTCCGGATTGTGCCGCAATTTTAACATTGTCAGCAATTGTCAGGTGGCCGACAATTCCAACCTGCCCTCCTATCATGCACTGCTTACCGATTTTTGTCGAGCCCGCAATTCCGGTTTGTGCCGCGATCACCGTATTTTCACCGATTTCAACATTATGCGCAATCTGGATCAGGTTATCAAGCTTTACTCCTTTTCTTATTATAGTGGAGCCTAAAGTTGCACGGTCAATGGTCGAGTTTGCTCCAATCTCCACATGGTCTTCAACAATCACATTTCCTATTTGGGGAACTTTTTTGTAATTGCCCTCATGAGGTGCAAAACCAAAACCATCAGCGCCAATCACCACACCCGAGTGAATGGTACAATTTGCCCCGACCTTGCATTGCGAATATATTTTCACACCCGAATTTATAACGGTATTATCTCCTATCTCCACGTCATCACCAAGATAAACATGCGGATAAATTTTTGCATTGTTTCCTATCTTAACATTATTTCCTGCATAAGCAAAAGCACCCACATAAACATCCTTACCCACCTGTGCGGAGGGTGATATATAAGATTGCTCTTCAATTCCTTTTTTATTTTGCAGCACCTGGTTATAAACCTCCAGCAGCTTTGCAAAACTCTTATACGCATCTTCCACCCGGATAAGAGTTGAATTAACCGGCTGCTCGGCAATAAAATCTTTATTGACAATTACAATAGATGCTTTGGTGGAATAAATAAAAGGAGCATATTTTGGATTTGCAAGGAAGCTCAGCGATCCTTTTTCACCTTCTTCAATCTTGGACAGCTTATTTACAGCAACAGCAGCATCGCCTTCTACTTTGCCTTGTAAAAGATCGCTTATTTGTTGTGCTGTGAATTGCATGGGGTGAAATTTTCTTCAGGGACAAAAATACACATTCTGTGAGACCAGACAACATTAGGCGGACGCACTAAAAAATTATTCGAATTCTTTCAAATCAAGATTTCGGATAAACCTGTTAGATTTTTCAATGTCCTCGTAAAGAATTCGGTCCTTATCAATAAACGGAACAACCTTTCTAAAATCACTGTAAAGCTTTTCCAACCGGGGTGAAGTTTTTAAAGGCCTCCTGAATTCAAGCGCCTGTGCAGCAGTCATTAATTCAATGGCAAGAATATTTTCAAGATTTTTTACAACCCGATAAAGTTTTGTTGCAGCATTCGCTCCCATGCTCACATGATCTTCCTGCCCATTTGACGAAACAATACTATCCACTGATGCCGGTGTGCACAACTGTTTATTCTGGCTTACCAGGGATGCAGCAGTATATTGCGGAATCATCAATCCGGAATTCAATCCGGCATTTGCTACGAGAAATAGCGGAAGATTTCTTTGCCCGGAAATTAATTGATATGTTCTTCTTTCGCTGATACTTCCCAATTCAGAAAGCCCGATTGCAAGGTAATCCATTGCTAACGCTATTGGCTGGCCGTGAAAATTTCCTGCAGAAATAATTAAATCCTCCTCAGGAAAAACAGTAGGGTTATCCGTGACAGAATTTATTTCTGTAAATAAAGCATGCGCAACATGGACAATCGCAGCTTGCGATGCACCATGAACTTGCGGAATGCATCGAAAAGCATAAGGGTCCTGAACATGTTTTTTTTCCTGTTTAATAATTTCACTGTCTTTCAACAATAAACGAAAATGAATGGCGGTTTCAATTTGTCCTTTGTGCGCACGTACTTCATGAATCAAATGATGAAAAGGCTCCATGCGTCCGTCAAAAGCATCAAGCGAAATTGCTCCGATGACATCTGCAAGATAGGATAAACGCTGGCTCTGCATGATTGCCCACGTTCCGTAAGCGCTCATGAATTGTGTTCCGTTTAACAATGCAAGTCCTTCTTTTGATTTTAATGAAACAGGTTGCAGGCTTAATTTTTTATAAACTTCAGAAGTTTTTTGTTTTTTATTTTCAAAATAAACTTCGCCCTCCCCTATCAATGGCAAGCTCAAATGAGCAAGCGGGGCAAGATCGCCTGACGCACCGAGCGAACCTTGCTGATAAATTACCGGAAGAATATCATGATTGTAAAAATCAACCAGTCGCTGAACAGTTTCTAATTGCACACCTGAATTGCCATAGCTTAATCCCTGGATTTTTAAAAACAGAATAAGCTTTACAATTTCCTGCGGGACCTCTTCTCCTACTCCGCATGCATGCGAGCGAACAAGGTTAACCTGTAATTGTCCGAGATCATTTGCTGAAATACTTTTATCGTAAAGCGCACCAAAACCGGTATTGATTCCATAAAATGCTGACGTATTTCCGAAAAGTTTTTTATCAAGATACTCACGGCATTTTACAATTTTAGTTTTTGATTCATCAGATAATTCAAGCTTTGCCTTTGAATCAATAATTTCTTTTAGCTTATTGAAGTCAATATGAATGGAAGATATTTGATGGGTATTCATTTTTTGCTTGCCACTAATTACACTAATTTATACGAATGAATTAGTGAAAATCAGTGTAATTAGTGGCTATTAATCTTTTTAAAATTAAATCTCTGACTTTTGATTTCCCTCTGGATTTATCGTTTGTTTGGATGTTCTCCCTGTTTAGTTTTTAATTAAGCTCTTATACCTTATCCTGTGTGGTTGTGCATCTCCAACCCGTTTTTTCTTATTTTCTTCATACTCTGAATAACCGCCTTCAAAATAATATACTTGTGAATCTCCTTCAAAAGCAAGAATATGTGAACAAACCCGGTCTAAAAACCAGCGGTCGTGGGAAATAATGACAGCACATCCCGCAAAATCTTCAAGCGCTTCTTCCAGGGCACGCAGGGTATTTACATCAATGTCGTTTGTCGGTTCGTCAAGGAGCAAAACGTTAGCTTCTGATTTTAATGTTAAAGCAAGATGCAGGCGATTGCGCTCACCACCCGAAAGCACTCCGCATTTCTTTCCCTGGTCAGCCCCGGAAAAATTAAACCGCGCAACGTAAGCCCGCGAGTTCAGCATTTTCTTTTCCATTTCAATGAACTCATGGCCGCCCGATATAACTTCCCATACAGTTTTGTTCGGATCAATATCAGCATGTGACTGATCTACATAACCGATTTTCACGGTCGGGCCGACCTTGAAATTTCCGCTGTCGGGTTTTTCTGATCCCATGATCATTCTGAATAATGTAGTTTTTCCTGCTCCGTTCGGGCCAATGATACCAACAATACCTGCCGGGGGTAATTTGAAAACCAGGTTTTCATACAGCAATTTATCGCCATACGCTTTAGAAACTCCGATGGCTTCAATTACTTCATTACCCAGCCGTGGACCGTTAGGAATAAAAATCTCAAGCTTTTCCTCTTTTTGTTTTACATCTTCACTCATCATCTTATCATACGCCTGCAAACGCGCTTTTGATTTTGCATGACGCGCTTTGGGAGACATGCGTACCCATTCCAATTCACGTTCTAACGTCTTCTGGCGTTTTGATTCTGACTTTTCTTCCTGCGAAAGACGTTTTGATTTCTGGTCTAACCACGAAGAATAATTTCCTTTCCAGGGAATGCCTTCTCCCCTGTCGAGTTCAAGAATCCACCCGGCAACGTTATCCAAAAAATAACGGTCGTGTGTAACGGCAATGACAGTTCCTTCATATCGCTGCAAATGCTGTTCTAACCAATCCACGGATTCGGCATCGAGATGGTTGGTCGGCTCATCCAGCAATAAAATTTTTGGTTGCTGCAACAATAACCTGCATAATGCCAGCCGTCTTCTTTCACCACCGGAAAGATTTGCAACATTCACATCCGGATCAGGACAACGTAGTGCATCCATTGCAATTTCAATTTTGTTATCGAGATTCCATGCATCTGCGTGCTCAATTTTCTCCTGGAGCTCGGCCTGGCGGTTCATCAGCTTTTCCATCTTGTCAGGGTCATTGATGTATTCATCCTCTCCAAACTTGTTATTCACGTCATCATATTCTTTGAGCAAATCAACAATCGGCTGAACGCCTTCCATTACAATTTCCCTTGCGGTTTTAGTATCATCCAGCTTTGGTTCCTGCTCAAGATAGCCCACATCATAACCGGGAGAAAAAACAACCTCACCCTGGAATGATTTCTCGATCCCTGCTATTATTTTCAATAAAGTTGACTTTCCCGAACCATTCAATCCAAGAATACCAATCTTAGCTCCATAATAAAAGGAGAGATAAATATCTTTTAATACTTGTTTTTGAGGAGGAAAGATTTTACTTACTCCCACCATTGAAAAAATCACTTTTTTATCGTCAGCCATACTAAGATTTGGGATTTAAAGATTCAGGATTTAGAATTTAGAATTTGGAATTTAGGATCCAGGCAATTTATTGAATTCGTATATTCGTACAAATTCGCAGTTCGTAGATGGTATGTAACCTTTTTGTTAAAAAATATGTTTACAAAACTAATTGAAATTAAAAAAGTATCAATAAAAACGGAAAGATTCTTTATTTAACTTTACATTCTCCTAATTTAAAAACCATGAAAAAGAATTTAACACTCTTCGCCCTGTTTGTTTCTAATGTATTTATCCTGTCTGCCCAGGATTATTCGAAAATGAATTTTACCCTGGTAAAAAAAATTATTGATATGACAGAACCTGCTCGCCCTGCGGCTTTGTTTGTGGAGGGTGATATAAATTTTATCCGTACCCAAACCGAAAAATTGGGTGGACGTTTTAAGTACTCAGCGGGAGATATTGCCGCTATTGTTCTTCCTATTTCTAAAGTAATGGAACTTGCATCTTACCCGCAAATCATACGCATGGAAGACAATTACATGAAGCTGCAGCCGATGAATGATTCAATGGTGGTGAAAAACAGGATTGTTGCTGCGAATAATGGTGATGCACCATTGCCACAGGGCTATGACGGAACGGGAGTCGTGTTGGGATTTATTGATACCGGCATTGATTATTCACATCCCGATTATAAAGATTCAGCAGGTAATACAAGAATAAAATATATTTGGGATCATGAGCTTCCTGACAGCGCCAACACACCACTCCCTTATAATTACGGGCAGGAATTTACTTCAGCAATGATAGACGCAGGGCAGGCATCGGCACATATGGATGACTTTCCATATACCCCCGGGCATGGCACGCATGTTACGGGTGTTGCAGCCGGAAACGGTTTGGCAATAAATCATTTTGCAGGTGTCGCGCCAAAAGCGGACATTATTATGGTTGCGGCTAATTTTTATATGAATGATGATGACTGGTTAAATTCAGTTGCTGATGCAGTTAAATATATTTATGACAAAGCAGATTTAATGGGCGAACCCTGCGTAATTAACATAAGCGCGGGAGTAGTTCTGGGATCGCATGATGCAAAAGATTCACAGGCAATGTTGATCAGTAATTTAATTTCAGCACAAAACGGAAGAGCTTTGGTGTGTGCAGCAGGAAATTATGGTAATATCCCTTTGCATCTTCAGCACAACGTAGCATCTCCCGATACTGTATTTACATGGTTTAAGTATAATGCCAACCTGGGAAATTCAATATTAATAAATATGTGGGCAACACCCTCAAGTTTTACAGCAATGAGATTTACCATTGGCATTGATAAGGTTTCACCTTATTATGAATTCCGTGCCATGCTGCCTTATTCAACAATCAGCCAGCATTTGGTTCTTAAAACTGATACGCTGAAAAATTCCAGCGGGCAGCGTCTTGCACTTATTCAAAGTTTTGGACAGCTTACAGGAGGACGATATTCTATGGTGTTCAACATACTACCCGATTCCACAACGGGTTATTATTTCAGGTTAATGTCAACCGCAACGGGCATCTTTGATGTATGGAACTATTATCCGCCTTATGATAATATAATTTCCACGGGCCTTCCTCCGGACACAATATTTCCGGATATTACCAAATATGCATTGCCTGATTTAACTCAGAACATTGTATCCAGCTTTACCTGCAGCGATAAAGTTATCGCAGTTGGAAACTATATTAATAAAAGCAGCTACATGGCTTGTGACAGTACGTTTCTAAACGGAACCGATATTCCTAACGCGCTGGCAGCAAATTCCAGCATCGGGCCCACACGGGACGGAAGAATAAAACCCGATATAACAGCTTCCGGTACAATCACATTTGCGCCTGTACGCATAGCCGCTTATGCGGGTCCTCCTAATCCTGTTACACTGGCGCTTGGCTGCATGCATCTTCGTGATGGCGGAACATCCACGGCTTCACCTGTAGTTGCCGGAATCGGAGCGTTATTCTTCCAGCGTTTTCCAAATGCAAACTGGTTTGATTTTAAACAGGCTGTCACGTTGTGCGCCTATACAGATTCATTTTCTTTAAGTGTCGGGCCCGTTCCCAATAATACATGGGGATATGGAAAAGTGGACGGCTTCCAGACCATTATTCCCTGCGCTGCGGTAGGCATACATGAAACCGAAACATTAACCAATGATAATTTTTATGTGTCCCCAAATCCTTTTAATGATCATGCTTCAGTTCATTATGATTTTTCAGGAACGAAATCAAAGAGAGGCGAAATAAAAATTTTTGATGCCATTGGAAATGAAGTGAGAAAAATTTCTGTTTCAAAAATAACAGGAGAAATTATTTTAAAGAAACAGGATTTTCGTTCGGGAGTTTATTTCATCAGCATGGTTTCAGACAGCCAGGTCATCACAACTAAAAAGCTGGTTATCCTTTGATAAAAAAATGACGAAATTTGCGGGCAATGAATTCAACTTCACGTCCGTCAGTTTCTGATTATTTTTCGCTTATAAAATTCCACCATACTATTTTTGCTTTACCTTTTGCTTTTATAGGCTTTTTACTGGGGGCCAAAGAAAAAAATTTTCAATTTGAATGGAAACTTCCCCTGCTTGTTTTATTGTGCATGGTGTTTGCACGATCAGCTGCCATGGCGTTTAACCGCTGGGCTGATCGGGATATTGATGCAAAAAACAACAGAACAGTAATGCGGGAAATTCCTTCCGGAAAAATTTCTGCCGGCTCCGCTTTGGTTTTTGTAATTATCAATTCTCTCTTATTTGTAATATGTACATTTTTCATCAACAGGATTTGCTTTCTTCTTTCGCCAATTGCATTACTGGTTGTTTTAGGATACAGCTATACTAAAAGGTTTACTTCACTCAGCCACCTGGTGTTAGGATTGGGATTATCACTGGCTCCCATCGGGGCTTACCTGGCCGTTACCGGAAATTTTAACTTGCTTCCTTTATTATTTTCAATTGCAGTTTTAATGTGGGTAAGCGGGTTTGATATTATTTATGCATTGCAGGATATAGAATTTGACAGGGAAAATAAACTGAATTCTATTCCTTCCAGGCTCGGGATAAAAGGTTCGATGCGGGCCTCGGAGCTGTTGCATCTCTTTGCCTCCCTCATCCTGCTGGTTGCATCATTTTATGGAAAGTTCAGCTGGATTTATTTATGCGGATGGGGTGTTTTTACTGCGCTGTTAATTTACCAGCACACGCTGGTGAAATCTAATGATCTCAGCAGGATTAATCTTGCTTTTTTTACAACCAACGGCATTGCCAGTGTTGTATTTGCTGGATTTGTAGCATTTGAAATTCTCTGAATGCGGTTTTAGAATTCATCCCCGGCAGAAACCCGAAACAGGTTTTCCTACTTTTGCCCGATGAATTTTCTTCCGGTTTTCTTCCATCATTATTTTGTTTTAGTTTTTACCCTATTATTCTTTTATACGCTCGGACATTTTTTATTTTTTCTTTTCCGGAATTATTTTTCAATTAAAGGTTCTTACCTTAATTGCTTTGCAAAAATTTTTCTCGGATTAATCTCCTTTGTCACTGCTTATTCTATCATACTATCTCACTTTAAAACCGTTAACCTGTGCTTGCTGGTAATTTTTGCAATGTTATTCTATGAAATCAAAAAGAGGTTTGATGTAATTCCCGCTTCCGCCCCCTCAGAAAAAAAACTTATGTGGAAGAATATTTTTGAATTCCTGGTTGTCGCCTTTTTGTTATGCGGATGGGAATCCGTTTTTCTATTAACCAATAATAATTTTCCTTATGTGATCCCACATTTTGACCATACCGATTACAGCACCATTTCCCAATTTTTAAATTTAACAGGCGAGGAAAATGCATTTCGCGAATCAAACTTTTATGATGAAGCCTTTACAGGGTTAATACCGTATCATTATTTTGAATTATGGCTGAATGCGGCTATAGCAAAGTGTTTTGGTTTATTATATTCAACTTCACTGCTGCTCATTACGTACCCCCTGTTTTATTTTCTCTTTTATCTCGGAGTGAATGCCATATGGGAAGAATTCGGAACAATTTCTTTTTACAAAAAAATTCTCTCTTTCCTTTTTCTTTTTTTCGGTGCATTTTGCTTTCCCTTCTTTGAAAAACTGCCATTCATCAACCAATATTTTTACGGATTAGTTATTAAATCATATCCTGTTGAATTTCTCGCCAAAAAAATGATCTGCATTTATATATTTATCATTCCTGCTTTTTTGTGCATGGTGCGAAAATATTTTTCAACGGGCTTTTTATTTATTTTATGCATCCCGGTTGTTTTTGCTGCAACTGCTCCTGGAATTTTAGCCGGAAGTTTTATTTTTTTATTGCTTGTTTATTTTCTCAAATTGATTTCCCCCCGGGAAATTAAAAAGACATTTCTATATTTATTTGTTTTTTCTGTTTTCTTTTTTCTTCTATATAAAACCTCAGGCAATCACGTTTTTCTCACTGTTGAAGGAAACATTTTTGATTTGTTTACAACAGAAAATTCAGCATTAAAAAAACAATGGGCAGATGTGGTCTGGCTCGCACAAACACTTCCGTTTCAAATCATCCTTGCATATTTGCCATTCATTATAATTTTTTTCCTTTTTCTTTTTTCAGGAAATAAAATAAAAATGTTTTCAGAATTTCGTTCAATTGCTTTAATCGTTTTTGTTACAATTATTGCCGGAGGAATCACCTGGGCCGTCCTTCTTCCCATTCCTGATTCTTTCCAATTCTATTCGAGTGTAATGACATTTTTAAACATGTTATGTATTTTTATTTTGGTCAAAATTTTTTCAACTCAGGAAGTAAAACCATCGGGAAGAAAAATTGTTTCTGGTATTCTTTACGGTGCATTGATTTTACAATTAATAGTTGCTTTCAAAGACCAATGGCAACGAAAACAGGAAATGCAAAATATGTATTCATCAGGCTATGTTTTAAAAATTCAGGAATTAAAAAATGAAATTAAAAACCCGGTAGGAGTCTGCCTTTATTCAAATGAAACGCCCATGCTGGCACCTTACCGCATCCAGGCAGGATTGTATTTAAAATTTATGGATGGCTTCGAAAATCTGATCAATATCAGTGTGCTCGACAGGGAATACTTAAATCCGAATGAAAAACATCATCTCAAAAGCTCTCTTTTTTACCGGTATGTCATGAAACAGAAAAGCACGGGAAAATTTAAGGATATTGAACAAAGTCAATTGGATTTTATCAAAGAGCTTAAGATAGACTATGTAGTTGCACAGAAAAATTCCAGTATAAGTAATGCCATTTTAGAGCATAAAAAAGAAATTATCACAGATCCGCAGTCAGGCGAAAAGTTCATTTTGTTGAATTGATAAGATTAATTTGCACCCATTGGTCATTTTTTCTATTTTTGTAAAGACACTAATACTTTCTCCCCTATGCCGAATATGGAGCAACCAAAAGAACAATCGGAAAAGCAGGATTTGTCTTATGATGATTTCAGGGATATTATCCTGGATGATTATCGTATTGCCAATGAAAGCCGCCAGGCAAGCCTGCTCGGAAGAAAAGAAGTGCTGACCGGCAAAGCCAAGTTCGGAATTTTTGGTGATGGAAAAGAAGTAGCGCAGATTGCAATGGCAAAAGTTTTTCGTAACGGTGATTTTCGCTCAGGCTATTATCGTGACCAGACTTTTATGATGGCGGCAGAATTATTAACAGTACAGGAATTCTTTGCACAGTTATATGCACATCCTGATGAAAAAGCTGATCCGTCTTCTGCGGGAAGGTTAATGAACGGACATTATGCAACCCGTTTGCTTGATGAAAACGGTGAATGGAAAGATTTGATGAAGCAAAAAAATTCCGGTTCGGATATTTCCCCGCTGGCCGGGCAATTTCCAAGGTTGGTGGGGCTTGCTTATGCATCTAAATTATACAGGAACAATCCTGAACTGCATACAGAATATTTTGAAAAATTCTCTATAAAAGGTAATGAAGTGGCCTTCGGCACTATTGGCGATGCAAGCACCAGTGAAGGTTTCTTTTTTGAATCCATCAATGCAGCAGGAGTGTTGCAAATTCCGATGGCAGTTTCTGTTTGGGATGATGGTTTCGGAATTTCTGTTCCGCAAAAATATCATACCACCAAACAAAGCATATCAGAAGCGCTTAAAGGTTTTGAAAGAACCGATGAAAAAGACGGGTATATAATTCTCACAGCTAAAGGATGGGACTATCCCGGCTTATGTGATACGTATGAAAAGGGAATTGCTATATGCCGGAAGCATCATATCCCGGTTTTATTTCATATCCGGGAAATGACCCAGCCGCAAGGCCATTCTACTTCGGGTTCGCATGAACGTTATAAGTCGCAGGAAAGATTAAAATGGGAAGATGATTATGATTGTATTCGTAAAATGCGCGAATGGATTTTGCAATCTGCTATTGCAACGGCAGAAGAATTAGATGCTATAGAAACAGCGTCCAAAAAATCTGTGAATGAATCAAAGCGAAAAGCATGGGATGCATTTCAAAATTCTATAAAGACCGAACTTGCAGAAGTAAAAAATATTCTGAACAGCGTTTCGGCCCAAAGCAGCAATAAAGTTTTTACAGGTAAAATAATTTCGGGTTTAACGGAAATTGCTGAACCTATACGAAAAGACATTTCGGAAGCAGTTAAGAAGACCTTACGGATTATCCGCAACGAAAATTTTTCCTCTAAACAACAATTAATCGAATGGCTTAATAAATGGAATGATCAGAATGCTGAGCGATACGATTCCTGTCTATACAGTCAGTCTGAAAAATCTGCTTTCAAAATAAGTGAGGTGAAACCGGTTTATAATGATCAATTACCTATTGTGGACGGACGTGAAGTATTGCTTGCAAACTGGGATGTTCAGCTCAAAGAAAATCCGGCCATTCATATTTTCGGAGAGGATGTCGGAATGATAGGGGGAGTAAACCAAACGTTTGCAGGGTTGCAGGAAAAATATGGAGAGAACCGGATCGTGGACACCGGTATTCGCGAAGCTACTATTGTCGGACAGGGAATCGGGCTTGCTATGAGAGGATTGCGGCCCGTTGCAGAAATCCAATATCTCGATTACCTCGTGTATGCTTTAACAACACTTACAGATGACCTTGCATGTTTGCAATACAGAACAAAAGGCGGGCAAAAAGCTCCTGTCATCATCAGCACGCGCGGACATCGTCTGGAAGGTGTTTGGCATTCGGGTTCACCCATGTCCATGCTGCTTGGATCATTGAGAGGAATTTTGATTCTGACGCCCCGTAATATGACGCAGGCTGCCGGATTTTACAATACCATTTTGGAAAGCGATGATGCTGCATTGATCATTGAACCATTAAATGGTTACCGGACAAAAGAAAAATTACCCGGAAATTTGGGCAAGTTTAAACTACCGATAGGCATACCCGAAATTTTATCTGAAGGCAGTGATGTTACTATTGTCACTTATGGTTCTTGTGTACGTATAGCACAGGAAGCCATTCAGCAATTACAGCAAATGGAAATAAGCTGTGAATTGATTGATGTGCAAAGCCTGGTTCCTTTCGATATACATCATTCAATTGTCAAATCATTGCAGAAAACAAATAAAGTTTTATTCCTGGATGAAGATGTCCCGGGCGGAGCCAGTGCATACATGATGCAAAAAGTTCTGGAAGAACAAAACGGCTTCCGTTATCTCGATATTGAACCAAAAACATTAGCTGCAAAAGATCATCGCCCTGCTTACGGAACGGACGGGGATTATTTTTCGAAACCATCTGTTGAAGATGTTTTTGATGCAATATATGATTTGATGCATCAATATGACCCTGCACGTTACCCATCACTTTATTAGATTAACATTCACATCATTGGTAAGGTAAAGTTTTTTCGGAAATTGCGGTATCAATCATGAACAATAAAATCACTGAGCAGAATTCAAAATACGATCATCTCGAAAAGATGACTGTTCACGATTTGCTTTTTAATATTAACAAAGAAGATAAAACTGTTCCCGGTGTTATTGAAAAAGTTATTCCGCAAATTGAAAAAGCAGTTCTTGAAATTTCAGAAAAAATGAAATCCGGTGGAAGATTATTTTATATCGGTGCCGGTACAAGCGGCCGATTGGGAATAGTGGATGCAAGTGAATGCCCTCCTACTTACGGAATTGAGCAGGGAAAAGTAATTGGATTAATTGCAGGCGGAGATAAAGCCATACGGAAAGCCGTTGAGTTTGCCGAAGATGATCCGCTTGGCGGCTGGAATGATTTGAAAGCTCAGAATGTTTCTGCGAAAGATTTTGTTATTGGCGTAGCAGCATCAGGAACCACACCTTATGTAGTTGGAGCACTGAAAGAGTGCAGGGCAAATAAAATAAGGACTGCATGCATCACCTGTAATCCCGGTACAGCGCTTTCAAAAAATGCTGATCATGTTATTGAGGCTATTGTAGGGCCTGAGTTTGTTACGGGAAGCACACGTATGAAAGCGGGCACTGCACAAAAATTAATTCTCAATATGATCTCCACAACTGTAATGATTCAATTGGGAAGAGTAAAAGGAAATAAAATGGTGGATATGCAACTTACAAACAATAAACTGATCAACAGGGGAACACTGATGGTGATGAATGCGCTGAATATTTCTGAAGAAAAGGCTGATGAACTGCTGAAGAAATATGGAAGCGTAAGGAAGGTAATAGAGGAAAATAAAAAGTGAGCTGGCAAAACAAAAATAAAAAATGGCTGTAAAAGTTTACAGCCATTTTCTTTTAAATAAAATACTATTTACTGCAGGCTAACCCTCAAGACCTGGCTTGATGACGCATTTTCAATCCGGATAAAATAGATGCCTTTTGTAAATCCTGTTAAATCAAATGTTCTCAGGTTTTCACCGATATTTGATTTATACTTTTCACTTTTTAACGTTCTTCCTGTTGCATCGCTGAGGCTGATGGTATAAGATGCCTCATTTTCTGCGACAAACTTCAGTGTTACATTTCCGGTTGACGGATTAGGGAATGCCTCTGCATTCAAAGATGCCGTATTTCCTTCACCGGGTATGCGGCACGTTACATTCACGGCCAGGGTACGCGGACCCGAATCAGCGCAGTTATTATGTGCTTTAACCGTGATATTGCCGCCTGCAGCTCCCCAATGAACAGAAATGGTTGTACCGGTCTGCGATCCCTGGATGGAAGCTCCTGCAGGAACCGTCCATATATAAGATAACGCAGACGGAACAGCAGCTATTGAATAAGTAGTAACCGATCCATTACAAACTGAAACGGATCCGCTGATGCTTGCAGGGACTGGAGGAATTTTTCTCTTAACTAAGATGCTGCTTACAGCACCCGCACCACAACTGTTGGAAGCTGTAACGGAAAGCGTACCTGTTGCTGTAAAGCCACTGTTAAATGTAACGTTGATGGCATTTGTCCCCTGCCCGCTGGTAATGGATGCACCGGCAGGAGCTATCCAGTTGTATGTAAGTCCAGACACAGAGACCACCGAATAAATTCTCGAATCACCCGGGCAGACTTTATCCCTTCCCCCTGACCTGTCAATGGTTCCCGGTGATGCAGGTATTGTATTCACATTAACTGAAAGTGTCCTTACAGCACTGCTTCCACATGAATTATCTGCCTTAACTGTGACCGATCCGCCTGTGCTTCCGGCTGTAGCCGTTATGGAGGTGCCGGTGGAAGAGCCTGTCCAGCCTGAAGGCAATGTCCATGTATAGCTTGTTGCACCGGAAACTGCGCTGATCGAATATGTTTGTGACGCTGACTGGCATGCTGATGTGGCACCTGTTATGGAGCCGGGCTGTGCGGGAACTGCAGTAACTGAAACACTGAGCGTTCTGACTGAGCCGCTGCCGCAGGAATTATTTGCTTTAACCGTGACCGATCCACCTGTGTTTCCCGCTGTAGCCGTTATGAATGTGCTGGTGGAGGAACCTGTCCAGCCTGAAGGCAATGTCCAAGTATAACTTGTTGCACCGGATACAGCACTGATGGAATATGTTTGTGACGCTGACTGGCATACTGATGTTGAACCGGTAATGGAACCCGGCTGTACCGGCACAGCGGTAACACTAACAGAAAGTGTTCTTGTCGGGCTGCTTCCGCAGGCATTGTTTGCCTTAACAGTGATTGAACCGCCAGCGCTTCCTGCTGTAGTCGTTATGGAAGGACTCGTGGAAGATCCTGTCCAGCCGGAAGGCAGTGTCCATGTGTAACTGGTGGCTCCTGCTACTGTACTTATTAAATATGTTTGTGATGAACCCTGGCATACAGTTGCGCTTCCGGAAACGCTTCCAGGCTGAGCGGGAGGATTGCATCCCGAACAGGCCGAAAGACACGAAGACGTTTCTTCGTTATCCAGCATAAGCGCCTGCGGCTGCGGGCCAAAGCCTAAATTAAAATTAATCCCTACACTGGTAAGATGGCAATAGCTCATGATCGTTCCGCCACCGGGAGGCAATACAGGATTTGTTAACGGACAGGAACCGCTCGGGTATCCTGCATCGTCACCGCAGGCGTCAATCTTGGTATTGTTGCCGTTCCAGGCACAATCGTGTGTATGTGGAGATCCGAATAAGTGTCCTTCTTCGTGCGCTACAACTTCGATAGTCCACGAGTAAGTTGGAACTGTGTTAAAGCTTGAATTAATATCACAGTAACTCATCCTGTGAGAAGTGCTTGCGCAAATACCGTTCACCCATGCCACACCGCCACTTCCCACATAGCCCATCAGGGTAGCAAGATCACCGTTGAAAGAAGTTCGGTATGATCCGAATTGGCTAAGGAAGTTACTTGTGGAAGGGCCGGTGTAAGGATCAGTAGTATCCCAGATGAAAACAGTGAGGAGGGTGATGCTCATACCATCATTCGCGTAAAGCGTGGATACCTCGTTGAATATGCCTTGTAAATAGCTGTTTACATTCGAAACACTGCTTCCTTTGCCAAGATATATATCATAATCAGTTTCCCAGTACCAATCAACGCAATTGGTGGAAAGCGTTTGTGGCGGAGAATTTCTATGGTTATAACCCTGGGGAATGGCAGGAGCTGTATTGGTTCCGCAGTTGAACTGGAAAGGTACGGTAAGTTCCCTGTCATTATATATAATATACAACTCTTCGCTGTTTTTTTCAACTTTGCCGAGCACGTAGTTACCATCTGCATTGGCAATCATGCCCATCACATCATTTGATGAAAAACTGACTGCGACAATTGACTGAGCGTCATTTTCAATTATCCCACGATAATGGACAATGGATTTGTCATTCTCATAAACTCTTCCGCTGCCAGTAAGAAGGGTGAAGCCTTTGGGTGAAATGTCAACTTTGTAAAGCAACAGTGTGAATTTGCCTGCAGCATTATTTGCCGGAACGTTAAGCCTCATATAATCGGGCTTGATGCCGGTTATTTCGCTTACATTGCTTTTGAGATTCAGCAATGTAAACTTCTTTACGGTGGAACGCAGCACTTCACCGGTTGCGCTTTGGGCAACAGAGAATACATTATATTCCCTGGTAAAAACCCCTTTCTGCTGAAGCTCTGAAACTTTTCGCGCCACAGCGCCATGGGTTTCTCTTGCTTCAGCCGTAAGGCTGATGGATGTGAACGCAAATGACAGCATTGCCATGAGCATCCATTTTGTGATACTTGTTTTTCTCATTTTTATTTGGTTTTAAATTTAATAGACAGCAGATAGCAAACAGCAGATAGTTGTCATCAGACAATTATTGCCGGGTTATTTTATAACAACAACATCGGGACAGGTTTCAGGCACTGCCAAGACGCTTAATTAATAAATCTTTTGGGAAAGTATTTTTGAAAAGCGAAGCAAACTTACATATAAATGATGAAAAAACAAGGCATTAGCATTGTTGAGTGAATAATCAACTGGTTATCAATGATAAAACTTAATAACATTGTGTTAACTCTTTAATTGACCCTCTGTAATTGACTGTTCACCCGTTAATTTAAACTATTCACCCATACACTGGAGCCCAAAAAGTGCAGGAAGTGATAATTGTACCAGAAAGTTTTTGTGATCTTTTGCAGGGAAAAAATGGAACGCGGATAACGCGGATGAGACGGATTTAAGCGGATAAACGCGACCCGAGAGGAGAAGGTTCAACAATTATACAAACCGGCATTTGGAAGGTATGATCTCAATTTCATTTGGCTTTATTTCTTCTTTAGTTGCATCGGGCCCTGGATATAGTTTTCTAAGTTCCTCTAACGTTTCCTTTTCATCTGCATCAAGCGTACTTTTTTTAAATTTATCTTCTAAACCAATCAATGCAGGTAAATCTTTTGCTTCTGATTGCGCTGCCTGCCTTAGTGAGTGATCAAAATGCAAAATCCAGCGCCCGGAATCTTTTACTTTGGACCCGAGATAAATTTTTTGTAGATAAGGCAAAATACGTTTTTCCGATTTAACATAAAATTGCTTTGGTGGCTCAGGTTCCTTCCCATCAGGTTGCTTATAATATTCAATGGATGGATTATTACGATATTCCTTCCTTATTATTCTCACCTCTTTTTCAAATGAATAATCAGCAGATTTAAAAAGATAACACAACTCCTGTAAGGCATCAAAAATCCGTCTATCTCTATATAACAAGCTGTTTTCATTGTCAACTTCTTTTTTATTCTTTTCTATAAACTTATTAATCTCCTGCTTCAAGTACTTTATAAGGTTTGCCATTAATCCTCTTTCATCTTTCAAAATTTTGTTCCCTCTTATATATTGCACTTTAAGCAGACTGTTCCTGCTATCATCAGTAAACCGCACACCGTTTTCGATGGCTTCTTTTATTTCCTTAAATGTTTTTGGCAATGCAGCAGCGGTTTTTGTTTTGCCGGTTTCAAAAAATTCCGTATTAATCACAAAGTTACACCCACCAGCGTCCATGCCCTCTTCATCCCTGCCATAAGTACGCCATAAGAGCAACAGGTCTTCGGCACTGCCATCTTCATCATTTGTATTCACCGGAAGAAAACTGCCGAGAAAAATGGTTGATTCGATTTTATAAGATGCTTTTTCAAACCATTGCTTTATTTTAAAATCATTTAAGTATTCAATAAACTTTTTGCCTTCATCAGGGTCGTTCATATAAATCACATTGCTGTAATGTAGACAAGTGTGGCAGTTATTTGTCACTTTATCAGCCACATTTAATTTGCTGTAATGCACCACCTGCTTTACTTCTTTACCCGAAAGCGATTTCTGTCGAATTGCGCTTACAATGCTTTGTATTTTTTTAATGTTCTGATCTTTTTCATCTGCATCTGCAGGCATGACAGCCAGGCGTTCTTTTATTTCTTTAATCTTATATTCTGCATCGCTTACGCTGTAGTTCAATGCTTTTGCACGTTCAAATTTTTCTAACGCCTCCAGTAAGTTCCCCTTTTTTTCTAATGTTTGGGCGAGATAAAAAAATGCACCACCAAAATCTGGTTTATACTTTATAGATAGGTTGAAGTCGTCAATAGCTTTATCGTATTCGCCTTTACTGTCCCATAGAATCGCCCTGTTAAAGTAAGCTTCTGCATAATCGGGAGTTTTTTCAATGGCTTTGCAGTAATCTTCCATGGCTTTATCATATTCGCCCTTATTATGTAATGAAACCCCTCTGCCCAAATAAGCATCAGCATCCTCAGGTTTTAGCTCAATGGCTTTATTATAATCTGTTATGGCTTTGTCATATTCGCCTTTATCATACCATGAATTACCCCTGTTGAAGTAAGCATCGGCATAATCCGAATTTAATTCAATGGCCTTGGTGCAATCTGCAATGGCTTTATCGTATTCACCTTTATCATACCATGAATTACCCCTGTTGAAATAAGCAACGGCATCTTTCGGATTTAATTCAATGGCTTTGTTGTAATCTGCAATGGCTTTATCGTATTCGCCTTTATTATTCAATGCAGTTCCTCTTGCCAAATGACCCATCCAATAATTGCCGTCAATATCAATTGCTTTTTGAGCGTAACTGATTGCTTTATCATTTTCATCCATACGGGAATGCGCCCTGGCACACCAGGCATAGAGCCCGGCATCGTTATGTTTTTTTAAAACATCATTAGAAAGTAGTTCAATGACTTCATTGTACTTTTTCTGTTCAAAAAGCTGCGCGGCTTTTTGGCGGAGTTCCTCAAGTTGAGTTGGCATAGATAAGATTTACTTTTAAAAAAAATAGGGAATAGCAATGTTAGTAAATTTTTGATATTAAAAAATATTTTTGAAAATAAATTTACCTGCAGTTTTGAGAGGAGATTTAATTACTTTGTTTATGCAAAAGGCCATTCACGCGGGGATTTTTCTTTACCCCTGGCCCCTAAAGGGGAACTAAGAAAGAAAGTATGGAGTTAACGATACTTCTCCGGTAATTATTAATATTCTTTTCTCCGAATCTTAATTTTGAGCGCACCTTCCACAGGTTTTTCCGAAGCAAGAATGAGATACCCTCCCCCACCGGCTCCGGCAAGTTTCCACCCAAGAGCAATGGAACTGTATTGATTAACTTGTTTAAAAATTTCTTCGTCCATCATGTTGGGAAGTATTGCGTATTGCGCTTCGAATGCTTCGCGAAAATATTTTCCGAAAGACCTGATATCTTTTTTGAGAATGGCATTCCAGCATTTCTGAGAAGCATCTGCCAATGCTTTTGCGGTATGCGGGTTGGAATTAATATCGCTGAGCACACTGCGGGAAATATGACGCGGGCCAAGGGATACTAATGAAAGATGATTTTCAAGCCATGATAAAACAGGTTCATCGTATATGGATTCTATTTTTGAAGGCCAGTAATTGCTGTCATAATAGAGATAATTTAAACCCGGCAAAACAATTCCAAGGGCGTCCTGCGAACCGGAAATGTCTTTAGTCCCCGGAGGGTTATCATAGCAGAAAAGAATTTTTCCGAGCTGTATTTTGTCACCGGGAGGGACTGAAGTGCGCCACAGTTCAATGGCTTTTTTGCGGGTGCTGGATGCCATTCCGCTGCGGTCGCTGAAGTTTACAGTGGGTTCAACAGCGATTGTTATTACAGGACCGGGGGCATGCGAGTTGACGAAAGGATGGTCGTGCCAGCCACCGGCAAGATCAATACGGAAAGGAATATTGCATTCTTTTCTCAACTCCGTGGTGGAACGTGCAGTGAAATCAGCATGAGGAATGCGTTTGAGAATTTTGTATTCTATATTTTTTTCTTTGCAGAGCTTTGCTTTTTCAGCCGTGTCGCCATCTTCATTCACGATAAAAATACCGGGCTTGATTTCATTTATTTCGTTTTCAAAATCCATGATTCCCCTGCCGGTGTTGATGCGGCATTCTTTAACGGATGATAAGGATTCAAGCATGAATTTGCGCTCGTTCTGCGGAATAACAGGATACCGGCCTTTGATCTGCTTAACGTTTTCATCGGTGCCGATACATACAAACACATCACCAAAAGATGCAGCTTCGCGGAGGAATGCAACATGACCGCTGTGCAGCATATCGAAACAGCCGGTGATGAAGACTTTTTTAGATTTCATATACCCACAGATTCACAGATTAAAATTCAATATTATTTTAAAAAAAACCAAAAATTGTTTGTTCGCACATTATACTTAATATTCTTTTTATTCTGCCTTCATCTGTGAATCTGTGGCCCCCCGTTCACCGAAAATTGCCGAGCCGATGCGCACCATGCTGCTTCCTTCCTGCAAAGCGATTTTATAATCGGAAGTCATTCCCATAGAAAGAAGCGGAAAGTCAGAAGAAGGAAGAAGGAAGCTTTTCATTGAATCGAAAAATACTTTCAGGGAATGAAATTCTTTCCGGATTTGATTTTCGTTTTCGGTAAATGTTGCCATTCCCATGAAGCCTTTGATGGAAATATTTTCAAGTGATTTTATTTCTTCTGAATTCAGCACATGCTCACATTCCGGGAAACTGAAACCGAATTTAGTTTCTTCTTCTGCGATATGAACCTGGAGCAGACAATCAATAATACGGTTATTCTTTTTTGCCTCTTTGTTTATCTCCTTCAGCAATTTAAAGCTGTCAACGCTTTGAATGAGTGAAACAAACGGGGCAATGAATTTTACTTTGTTGGATTGAAGATGACCGATGAAATGCCACCGGATATCTTTGGGCAGCTGCTCATATTTTTCAGTCAGCTCCTGCACATAGTTTTCACCAAAAATTTTTTGCCCGTAACCATACGCTTCTTTTATTTCTGCAATGGGTTTTGTTTTGGATACAGCAACAAGGGTTGCATGGTGCGCATTCAGTTCCTGTAAAATTGATTCGAGTTTTTTTTTGTCCGCCATAATCAAAAAAGGAAATGGTAATTCATCTGGAGATGACTGGCAGAAGGTTTTATTGAAATGAGCGAATTATTGGGCATCAGCGTCCACGATTCATCATCTAAAGGTTCCGAAGCAAAGACAACAGTATTTTTTGCAAGTTTCATGTACATGGTATAGTACATATTTCTTTTTTCAAATTTCGATTTATCATTTTCATTAAAAATCCGCGCCACTAACAAATGATCGGGTGCGAGAAGAAAAGATGTCATAGAATTATATTCACATGTTTGAGCAACAGTGATCATTCTTTTAATTATCGCATCATCATCATTCGGCTCAGTTTGTGAAATAATCTGTTCAAGAAAAATAAATGAATCAGAAGTGCTCCTGCTTTTTGCTTCGTCAACAAAATTGTAAATGGTTCCATTATGCGAAAATGCATACACGCTTCCCTGTGCAAAAATTTCAAACGGATGTGAACCTTCCACTCGTGATTCCAGTCCGGCCGAGGTTAGCCGGTTGTGTGCAATAAAAAGTTTTGAGCGCGCATCATTTACAGTTTTTATGTAGGAGTCATCCCAGGCATGCTCACGATCACGCTTATGAATTTCCGTTGTGGTATTATGAATAAAAGCCATTCCGCATCCATCGCGATGATTTCCTCTTTGTGATGGTTCATCGGGCTGACGGCCATGTTCTGATAAATATTCAAGAGAATACGGGCAGTTCAGCATTTCATCCAGGATAGTCGTTTCCTGGATACTTGCTTTAGCTATCATACGGCACATAGGATTTACGATTTTAGATTTTAGATTGTCGAATTGCCCGGATTATTGAATTATTTGCGGAAACAAAATTAAATATTACAAACAGGGGTTTTTAATGAAAACAGGACTTTTTTTCAAACATTAGTTTGGAATAAAGATTTATTTTATATTTGGCGTGATTAAAAACTGAAATATGGCCGAATTTGACAACAGGGAACCCCGCGAAGAGATCTTCGCAAAAGCTGTGAGAGCTGGCAAAAGAACTTATTTTTTCGATGTAAGATCCACGCGATCAAATGAATATTATCTCACTATTACAGAGAGCAAAAGACGATTTGGAGCCGTAGGAGAAAAACCCCATTTCGAAAAACATAAAATCTTTTTATATAAAGAAGACTTTGATAAATTCAGTGAGGGATTGAATGAGGTAGTTAATTTTATCCGTGCTAAAAATGAAGAAAACCCTCCGGCTGCTCCTCCATCGGAATCAAATCGCTTTTCAGATGTTGATTTTGATGATCTTGGAGAAAAGCAATAAAAAAAATTTTTGATCAACATATTCCGGGTTTACATGAATGCTCTCACCCTTCGGGTAATTTAAAGCATGTAATGATTAAGTATTATATTTATAAAGTGTTGATAAATATTTTAAATTTTTATTTGATTTAATAAAAATAGTATTTATTTTCGGGGAACTTTTTAAAATCAAAGTTATGCTGGAAAGCAAAACAATGAATGACATCAGGGAATTAGACCGGCTTTTTAAAAAACTGAGCACAATTCCGGAAAATGGTTTTGTGCTGTTTCCTGCCGAAGAAAATTCTTATAAAATGCCTTCGGCCCACTATTTCGAAATAATTCAGCAGGTTTTTAACAATCCCTCACCGCTGAATGCACTCAGTAATTAAGCTGAATATATTTAAACGAAGGTGCATCTTTAATCAGTTTTTTTTCGTCTTTTTGTGTTAAAGAAGTTAACTTTGCTCTTTCGAAAATTATCTTAAAATGGTAATTTTATGAATTGACAGAAACACTTATAAAAAAACTCAATGAAAAAACTAATTTTACTCGCTGCAATTGTTTTTTTCTCAATCCGTGCAAACTCACAGGCCTGTATTGGGAGCACGTCAATTACCATTACCCCTCCGCCTGATTCTGTAACAGGATGTTATTTCCCCGGCAATACTATAACGGTTTGTATATCCGTTACTGACTATGCCCAAACGAATTCTGACTGGTTTTGCGGATTAGAAGCTTTAATAGGCCCCGGGTGGGATACCACTACGATCCAACCGGTTTCTGCTGCGCCCAGCTGTGACGGGCAAGGTGTTTGGACATGGTTCCCAAGCTGTACCAGCCAGGCCCCCGGTTCCGGTCTCACCTATGGCCCCGGATTTTATTATGATTCGCAGGCAAACAGCCCGAATGGAACAATAGATGGAATTGCGGGAAATAATTTTGGTGATAATTGCTCAGCTAATACGTGGACGTTTTGCTTCCAGATTACGGCTAGCACCACGCTGGTAGGAACCGTGAGCGGAATAATCGGGGGCAGCCCATATATGGATTATGATGTTGGTAACTGGGGAAGCCCCGGATGCATTGATCCTCCTATTACTTTACCTTACTGTATTAATAATTGCACGGTCACTGTGCCCACTGTTGTTACTACCGATATCACCACATGTTACGGAGACAGCACCGGCTCTGCCATGGTAACTCCCTCAAATGGAACTCCTCCTTACACGTACCTGTGGAGCACGGGAGCAACCACCAATAATATCAGCGGGCTTCCAGGCGGTATTTACTCGGTAATTGTGACTGATGCGAGCGGCTGTCAAAAAACTGTGTACCTGCAAATTCAGCAGCCACAAGACATTACTCTAAGCGCAACGGTGATCGGAGTCGGTTGCAGCGCTACCAGCACGGGTTCGATAACATCAAACGTTAATGGCGGGATTACCCCTTACAGTTATTTATGGAACAATGGCGCAACAACAGGTTCCATTTCGGGTCTTACAGCAGGTACGTATACGCTTACCGTTACAGACTCCTCGGGCTGCACCAAAACAGATAACTGGACCATAATTTCCGTACCGCCTCTGAATGTTACCTATACTTCTACGGATGCCACCTGCGGGTTGAGCAATGGAAGTGCCGCGGTAACTGCGAACGGAACACCTCCATACAATTATTCATGGACACCACCCGTAAGTACGGGACCAACTGCAGCAGGATTGAGCCAGGGAATGTATATTGTTCAAATTTCGGATTCCAATGGCTGCATCGTTACAGATACCATTACAATAAACTCTATAGCCACCTTTACAGTAACCACTTCTTCAAATACTGCAAACTGTGCAGGAACAGGTGGTTCGGGTGCAGTATCCATTAATGGAAGTTCAGGTCCGTATTCTTTTCAATGGTCGCCATCAGGAGGAACGGATTCTATTGCAAGCAACCTGAATGCCGGAACTTATACTGTTGTGATTACTGACGCTAATAACTGTTCGCAAACGGTAACAGTTGTTGTCGGCCAGCTTACATCAACAGTCATAGTGAATGCACAGGTCTCTCAGTCACCCTGTGATACGACATCACTCGCCACAATAACGGCAAACCCGTCTAATGGTACAGGCCCTTATTCATATCAGTGGTCATCGGGAGGGAATACCCAAACCGTTACAGGATTAGGAGCAGGAACTTACACCGTTACAGTTACAGATGCAAATCAATGTACAGCCACATCCACTGCTGCGTTACAACCTTATTCCGCTGTTACAGTTACAACCAGTTCGACTCCTTCCTGCAATAACAGCAGCACAGGAAGCGCTTCAGCATCAGGAACGGGCGGAACTCCATCTTATTCTTATCAATGGTCAAACGGCTCAAATACATCTAATGTGAACGGAGTGGCAGCCGGAAATTATACTGTAACGGTTAGTGATGCAAACACCTGCACGGCTTCAGCAATTGTTAATGTTGCTTCGCTTCCTGCAATAAATGTAATTGTTATCCCCGATACAACAAATGGCGCTCCTCCGCTTACCGCGAATTTCACCAATAACAGTACAGGCGGTGTATCTTATTCCTGGAATTTTGGAGATGGGGGAACATCTTCTTCTCATGATGCCACACATGAATATACATCTGACGGAACGTATGAGGGATACCTCGCGGTAATAAATTCAGACGGCTGCAGCGATACTGCCCGATTTACAATTACTGTTGAAACAAGTTCATCGCTTGTAGTATTTAACGTATTTACGCCCAATACAGATTCACACAATGATTTTTGGAATGTCACTGCACATGGAATTTTAAGCCTGAGCGCTGAAATCTATAACCGATGGGGTGAAAAAATATTTGAACATGATTATACCAATGGCGCGTTGGATGGAGAAGTTAATATCTGGAACGGGGTTACTGAAAGCGGAAAATTAGCTTCGGACGGAACTTATTTTTATATTATCAAAGCACATGCAAATGATAAAGATTATGACCAAAGCGGGACAATAACCCTGATAAGAAAAAATCAATAAACGAGGGAAATATTGAAATCAAAATCCTTTTCCGGAATAGCGGAAAAGGATTTTTTATTTTTATCACATCATAACCACATTTTTTAATCACATCAATACCACATTGCTTTTCCTCTAACGTGTTAAATCAGAGATTAATTTCGCAATTGTAATTCTGATTTTTAATTATTAATTTCTAAAAACAAAATTAATCATGAAAAAGATATTCTACTTATTGCTCATCTTAATTGTTCCGGGGGTCTCAAGCTCACAAAATCTTGAAGTGCCGCAGGCAAGCCAGAAAGCACTTGTGATGCAGCGGATCGGGTTAACGGATATTACCATAACCTATCACAGCCCTTTGGTAAAAGAAAGAAAAGTATGGGGTGAACTGGTTCCTTATAACGAGGTGTGGCGTGCCGGTGCAAATGAAAACACCACTATTTCATTCACCACCGATTTAATGGTGGAAGGCAAAACAATTACAGCCGGGACCTATGGATTACACATGATTCCGGCAGAAAATGAATGGACCGTTATTTTTTCAAAAAATTCCACTTCATGGGGAAGCTTTTTTTATGATAAAAATGAAGATGCATTACGTGTGATGGTAAAACCTGTAGCTGCAGATTTCCAGGATTGGCTGAGCTACCAGTTTGAAGGAACAACCCCGAAATCTTCGGTGCTTTCATTAAGATGGGAAAAGCTTAAAATTCCTGTTAAGATTGATGTGGAGACAAAAGAAGTAGTTTACCAGAGCATGAAGAATGAGCTGAGAGGAGTGGATGGGTTTACATGGGAAGCACCGTTGCAGGCTGCCCGTTTTTGTCTTAATAATAATTTTCACCTCGATGACGCCATGAAATGGGCAGATAAATCAATCCAGACACAGGAAAAATTCGGCAACCTGATGGTGAAATCCAAGCTGCTTGCATTAAAAGGGCAATCCGCGGAAGCTGATGGTTTGAAAAATAAAGCGATGACGATTGCTGATGAGGCGCAGCTTAATCAATACGGCTATGACCTGATCAACCAGAAAAACATTAAGGATGCATTAGAAATTTTTAAAACAAATGTTAAACGTTACCCGAATTCGTGGAATGTGTATGATAGTCTTGGTGAAGGATACGACCTTGACGGAAATAAAAAAGAAGCATTGACAAATTATAAACTGGCTCTTGCAAAAGCCCCGGAAGATCAGAAATCGAGGATAACCGGGATCATTAAAAAACTTGAACACCCTTAACAGGATTATTTTTTAATCATTACAATTATTTTTTTGCCGATCCGGGATTTGACTGAATTTTTCTGCCGTGGCAACTTAGATCTATTTTTAAAAAGTTCTGAAAGAAAAAAAATAATTTTTCTTTCTCAATTTATTTCAGGTAAAAAAAATTTATTTTAATGTTAAAAATAACCAAAAAAAATTTGGTTTTACTCAAATATTTAATATTACATTTACATTTCTTACCTGATTATCATTTGAATTTTTAACCTAAAAACAAAACATTATGAGAAAAACAAAACTAATTTTATGCATGCTGTTTCTGAGTAGTTTCTTCTCGTTAAGAACGTTTGCTCAGTTGACAGTAAATGGAAAAGTTGGAGACGCAGCCACGGGAGAGGCACTGCCTGGCGTCAATATTGTCCTGGTGCAGGATCCTTCAAAAGGTATAGTTGGCATCGCAACGGATAATAAAGGAAATTTCAAACTGGAAATTCCTGAAAGCACCGGAACACTGCAGTTTACTTTCGTGGGTTACAAAAACCAAAAGGTGGATGTAACTTCAGCGAATGCAACCGATTTAACAGTTAAGCTTGTTTCTGACGTAGCACGGTTAGATGAAGTAGTGGTCACAGGTTTGGTTACCAACGTTAAAAGAAGCAATCTTGCCAATGCTGTAACGACTGTTTCTGGTAAAGATTTAACAGGCACCACAGCACCGCAAACTTTTGACGGGGCGCTGAGCGGAAAAGTAGTTGGCGCTAATATAACTTCGAATTCCGGTGCACCGGGAGGAGGTATTGCAATCAAGATGCGTGGCGTAACTACATTCTACTCAAATTCACAACCTTTATATGTAGTAGACGGAGTCTATATGGATAACAGCTCGGTAACCCCCGGACTGAATTTTGTAACTGCGGCACAGGCAGGAGGCAACCCGTTTGTACAGGATAACCAGTCTAACCGCATTGCTGATTTAAACCCGAATGACATTGAAAGTGTAGAAATCCTGAAAGGCGCCACTGCTGCGGCAATCTATGGATCAAAAGCGGCTGCAGGTGTTGTAATTATTACCACGAAAAAAGCAAAAGGCTCCGGCAGAACAGATATTAATTTTTCACAGGATCTTGGCGTAGCCTCTGCTCGAAAACTTTTAGGTGTTCGTACACTGGATGCCCAAAAAGTTGAAGATTCTTATGGCCCTTCTGCAGTGCCTCTCTTTAATGAAGCGCAGGCTACAGGAAAAATTTATGATTACGAAAAAGAAATGTATGGTGAAAAAGGATTTCTTACCAACTCGCGCCTGAGCATAAGTGGTGGTAATAATAAAACCGCGTATTTTCTTTCGGGCTCGTTAAAAAAAGAAAATGGAATTATCAAGCACACAGGGTACATTAACCGTTCTGTCAGTGCAAATATTGAACATAAATTCAGCGATAGATTTTCATTTTCTTATTCGGCAAACTTTGTCAATTCATCTTCGGACCGCGGGCTTACGAACAATGATAATAATGGAGTTACCTATGGAATTTCCCTGGCCTTTACTCCCAGCTTTGTGGAACTGCATCCTGATGAAACCGGGATCTATCCTTCTAATCCGTTTGCGGCATCAAATGTTTTGCAAACCCGCGACCTTGTCAAGAATAACGAAACCACCTATCGCACCTTCCAAAGCTTAAATTTTAAAGTATTTCTACAGCAAAGCAGCAAATCAATAACCAAGCTTGTTATCAACAACGGGTTCGATTTTTACAATTTAAAAAATTTCGCTTATTTTCCACCCTCCCTTCAGTTTGAATCTAACGGAGCAGGCACTGGCGGAGCTTCCATACAGGGGAATACCAATAATTTAAACCTGAATAGCTACCAGGCGTTAGTAAATACAATGACTCCAAGCGAAAACCTGAATTTTACAACTTCTGTTGGCGCCACTTATGAAAGCACAGACTTCAATAATGTTCTCTCGACATCCTCCCAGCTTATAGGAACCCAAACGAACCTTGACCAGGCAGGCTCCACATCAGTATCACAGGACCGTATTAAAAGCAGGACAAATGGTTACCTGGTACAGGAAGAAATAAATATAAAAGATCAATTGATGTTAACCGGGGGCGTCCGGCTTGACCGCACTACTCTTGCCGGAGATATTAAGAAATATGGAACCTATCCAAAAGCATCCCTGGCATGGAATATTTCAAAAATGGGATTCTGGAAAGCACAATCAGTGGAAAACCTGAAACTCAGGGTGGCATATGGCCAGTCAGCAAACAACCCCCGTTATGATGCTAAGTATACCATATTTGTTCCTTCCAATACAGGAGGTTTACCGGGTTCGTTAATTGATCTTACCAAAGGCGATCCTGAAATTACCCCGGAACGCCAAACGGAACTTGAAGGAGGATTGGACATATCCTATAAAGGCCGCGTAAGTTTTGAAGCTACGCTCTATAACAAAAAATGTTATGATCTTCTTTTATTAGCAAGTGTTCCCCAGTCTTCAGGTTTTACTTATAAATGGATCAACGGAGGTGAATTGGTGAACAAGGGAGTGGAACTCGGTTTAGGATTTATACCGGTCAATTCCGAAAAATTAAAATGGGAAGCAAAAATAAGCTGGTGGAAAAACACATCAGAGGTTACCAATCTGGCAGTTCCTGCGTTTTCACGGGGGGCATTCGGAAATTCTCTGGGTTCGTTTTATATAGAAGAAGGGAAATCGGCCACTCAAATTGTCGGGTTCACAGGAAACACGCTTCCTGACGGTGCACCGGAAGTGGGTAAGTTAGGTGATGCCGAGCCTGATTTTCAATTGAGCTTTTCAAATGAAATCACAATCGTAAAAAATATCGGGTTCCGGTTTTTAATACATTGGAAGAAAGGCGGTGAAAATATTAATCTTACTGAGTTGCTTACCGACCTTGGAGGAACCAGCCCTGATTTTGATGATGATTCAAATGGCAACGGAATAAAAGACGGCCTTGACCGTATCAATGAATTAGGCGTAAGCGCTGAACAATTCGTGCAGGATGCAAGCTATGTGCGTATCCGAGAAATCGGCTTGTTTTATACGTTCCCTTCTTCTTTCACCGGCAAAATTGTAAGAGGATTAAGACTCGGGGTGTCGGCCAACAATTATTTTACGTTTACGAATTACAAGAGCTACGATCCTGAAGTTTCGAATTTCGGAATTGACGGAGTTTCAACAGGTGTTGAAGTAACCCCTTATCCTTCTTCGAAAAGAATGTTCTTCCACTTATCTGCAGATTTTTAATTGTATCATAACATGACAAAATATAAAACAATGAAAACACAAAAAATAAATGTCCCGATTATCCTGAGCATGCTGTATATATCGGTAATTGCAATTTGCTTACAGGGCTGCAAGAAATTCGATGAAAACAACCTGAACGGCCCTTCACTCGGCAAGTTAACCACTGATGCAACATTAGAAGAGTTAAATAACCTTGTAACAGGAACAGAATCTGAAATGCGCGAGAATTATTACCTGTATATTGATGATTGTGCAATTATAGGCCGCGAGTATTACAGGTTCTCTAATTCAGACCCGCGCTATACACAGGATTTGCTGGGTGGCGCAAATTCGATCCTCGATGCAAATGGATTTTATACCAATAATTCCTGGGCTTCAAGATACCGCTGTGTGAAGAATGCAAATATTCTTCTGACTGCCGCTACCAATTCAACTTTTGCAAATGCAGGGCAAAAGAAGGGATATGCCGGGTTTGCAAAAACTATTAAAGCATATGAGCTGCTGCTCAACCTGAACCTTACTTACGATAACGGTATACGGGTAGATGTAAATGATCCGGACAACCTGGGCCCGTTTGTATCGAGAGCTGAAGCGCTTAGCACAATTGCCACACTTCTTAACGAAGCGAAAGCCGACCTGGAATCAGATGGCGTTGAATTTTTCTTTACCCTGGCACCGGGTTTTGCAGGGTTGAATGATCCTGCAGGGTTTTTAAAATTTAACCGCGCCATATATGCAAGGGTTGCGCTGTACCGCCAACAGTGGTCGGAAGCGTTATCAGCGGTGAATGCATCGTTCCTGGATCTTACCGGCAGTTTGGGCACCGGAGCTTATATGTCATTTTCAAGCTCAACGAATGATCAATTGAATAATCTTTATTTTCCACCCAATGCCGCTGGTGAAATCAGGGTGGTACACCCTTCATATGCAGCGGAAATTGATTCAGCTGATGACCGTATCGGTAAAGCCCCGATGCGCGGGGATACCGTATCGTTATCTGATTTATCAAGCGACCGGGATGTGGCAATTTATTCTTCCAATACTGATTATGTAGGCATCATCCGCAACGAAGAATTGATCCTTATTTATGCTGAAGCAAATATCAATGCGGGAAACCCGGTTGACGCAGTGAATGCGCTGAACACTATCCGTACGGTGCATGGATTGCCGGCATATTCGGGAGGCAATTCTGCATCTGAATTAATTGATGAATTGCTGAAGCAAAGAAGGTATTCTTTGTTCGGTGAGGGCCATCGCTGGATTGATATGCGCAGGTACGGTAAATTGGGTGAACTGCCTATTGACCGTCCCGGTGATGATGTGTGGTTCATGTTCCCGATCCCGTTTGCGGAGCAATAGTACGTACTTATACATGTTTTTTAAAACCCTGCCCCGGCAGGGTTTTTTATTTCGGATGCGCGGGTAATGAAAGCGGCCGGTTTAATATAACCTTCAGGGGAAGTATCCCTGCGGGATTCGCATCAATGTGCCGCAGGCATCCCGATAAATCGGGAGTAGTACGGTTTGTGGAGACAAAAAACGGGATGGAATTACGCTCACCATATAATTCCAACGGTGATTCCATAGCCAAATGGCCGCCAATAATTATATTCTCCATTAAATTTACTTTTAGAATAGGCAGTTAAAGCGGTTTCAAAAAAAGGAGTTGCCTGAAGTGCTATTTTTTGGGAAGTATTAAATTGAAACGATAAATTCGTTCTGGTTGAAATGGGTATTGCCTTGTATTGGCTATTTACTCCGCCTAACAATTCGGGATTTAGTAACTGTCCAATATTTATGGTAAGCATTTCGCACAAATACAAGTCGTAAGAAATTCCAATATAAAAACCAAGGTAGGTAGCCCTGGAAGCCCCCGAATAAGGAATCCGGTTTTTGCCACTGCTGTCATAACTAAATCCCTTTTCTGAATATCCCTGCTGATTTAAACCGAATCCAAACGGAATGAAAAACTTTTTCCCAATATTCGCCTGGTGCAAAAAGTTCAAGTCAAAGCATGTTACTGCATGTTGTTCTGTCACATAACATCCTTCATCACATTGTTTATCCCACAGAAATAATTTTGAGTATAAGTCGGATATGTATACGCCAATATTTACACTTGACTTGTTCTTTGTTTGAGCTAACAGGTTGCCCGAAGTTAAGATGACAATAAGTAAAATAATTTTATTCATGGCTTACGCTGAAATTATAATATCACCATTTTCCTGTTCAGGTTTGTGAGGACACAAACCGGGGCGTAAAGGTACAGAACAATCTGACAGTGGTTACGCGACAAGGGTGTCTGAATAAAACCTCTATATATTGTCCCTGACGGGACTTTCAAAGCGAATCGCCTTTTGTTTTCTACCAATATTAAATCCCTGCGGGATTCGCATCAATGTGCCGCAATTGTGATAAAGCGGGGCCGTACGGTAACGCAAAACGTGGTGATGAACGTTGAAGGTTTATTATACCGGAACTGGCACCGGAAAACCAGCCGGTGAATTCATAATGTAAAAAATATTGTATTAAGTCAAATGATTGAAGTTTTCAGCCCGCTTTAAAAAGGCGGTTTTTTTTTAATTATACTGCACAAAAAAAAGAGGCCGCCTTTATGAGGCGGCCTCTTTTAAAATAAATGAAAACAGTTTTTTTTAATTTTTATCCCAGAATATATGCGATGATTGAAGGTCACCACCCATTGCAGCAGCTGCTGCAGAGAAGCCAGTGGCATTTAATGTTTGCTCTGTTATGGGATAGGTATATCTATTAGGAACCGGATTACCTGTTATAGCCGGGCTCACTAAAGGTGGAGTTTCCAAACGTCTCCAGGTTGTCCAACCAAGCAGACCCCTGCTATAGGAGGCAAGCCATGACTGAAGCCCGATTGCTGCCCACTGAATCTCGTCTGACGCGCCTGAGGGGTAGGCCACAGGTATGCTTGTAATATAAGCAGATGCATCACCGGGATCACCGCCCCAATCATCCACAATTGAAGCTGCGATAGCCTCATTGTAATGGGTCTCTGCGCTTCCGCCCACGGCCCAACCTCTTGCAGCAGCCTCTGAAAGATAAAACTTAACTTCAGAATACGTCATAAGGATGCCGGGAAAATCAGGTGTTTGTATTGTGGGTGTGATATGTGAATAGTCATCATAGATATTATTATCCCCATAATTACCACCGATAAAATTGCCCGAACCAAGATTTTCCTCAAAATAGAGCGGCCTTCTCGGATCAAGCAGGCCATTCATTATATCTACTAACGTGTTTGCGGGCACCCAATCAAAACGTCCTGAATTGACCAGCTCAACCCACACCTGGTTTGTATTGGGGGCTGTGCTTAAATAGGAGAACTTTGCGTTATCATCAGAAGATGTGAATACTCCACCAACGACTGCGTCAGCAGCTTTTGAAGAGGGACTCAACTCAGGAACTTCGGCTGCATTAATTGCCAGCTTCAATTTCAAAGAATAAGCGAATTTTTTCCAGCTATTCATATCACCATCGTAAACCAAATCGCCTTCCTGGAAACCGCCCGCACTTATATCAATGAGGGCAATGGCTGCATCGAGCCTTGTAAAGAGGGCTGCGTATATAGCCTGGTCATCGTCATATACAGGATTGATATTTTCAATATCCAATGCCTGGGAATAAGGGACGTTTCCAAAAATGTCCACTTCGCGCTGATAAGCAAATACTGAAAGAATTTCACAAACTGCCGTTTTATTATTTTTTTCTTCAAGACTTGATTCCAAGCTTGTTTCAAGGGCAATGATCCTTTCTGCTTCTGCGAAATTAGCGAGCACATCGCGATAGATGGTCCTGAATTCGAAATCGGGAATCTGCCGCGTTATAATATCATAATTGGACTCATCAGGATACGTGGTTTCAGTCCAATACTGTGCAAACGCCCTGAACACATTTTTGTTAACACTCGGAGTAGTTTCCTGGTCCACCAGGTTCCTTAATGCATTGGCAAATAAGGTAGAACTGGGTACATCCGTTGCGCTTTTGGTGTCTTTATTATAATCCTCCAATTTTTTGCAGGAGGTGATAGTAAGCCCTATGGCTGCTATCATTATGATGATTATTTTTTTACTCATGATTCTTATTTTTTTATTTTGGTATTCGTGAATCTTCGATTTCATGTTTATCTTTTTTTAACTGTAATTAAAACTGCAGAGTTAAATTTAATCCAAAATTTTTAACTGATGGCTGCACACCCGACTGGAAACCCTGAACGTTGCCGGCTGAAAGACCTGCCTCAGGATCAGCATAGGGTAAATTTTTATGGATGATCCACAGGTTGCTTCCTACCAATGAGAGCGCTATGTTACTGAAGAAAGCTTTTTCTTTCAAGGGACATGAATAAGAGAGAACTACTTCCCTGAGCTTTACATACCCTGCATCATATACAAAAGCCGAGTTGGGATTTGTTGCATATCCCCAAACCTGGTAATCGTCACCGGGAACGCGGATGTCGTTAGGTGTACCATCTTCCTTTACACCTTCTAAAATTACACCACCGCCTTCATCAATGGGGTTACGGACAGGAAATCCGAGGTCGTTGAGACCAACAGATTCAGGATAAAGCCCTGTGGCCTGTCCATAAGCCTGGTCTATGGTAAAAACTGATCCGCCTTTTTTGATATCAATGAGGAAACTGAACGACCATTTTTTAAACGTGACCGTATTTGTTATACCTGCCATGTAATCGGGATCAATATCGCCAAGAATATTGTCTGCTTTAGGGGTAACAAGATAATATCCATCTTCTCCAACGGTTTTTTGTCCGTTTGTGTAAACAAAGTCTGTTCCTTTCAGCGTTCCGTAAGGTTCACCTATCGTGGCATTTAAAGTAACCCCCTGCTGGAAATTAGCCAACTGAATATTTTCCACTCCCTCAGTCAATTCTATCACTTCGTTTGAATTGGCAGAATAGTTTAAGTTAACTGTCCAGTCAAAATTGGTGGTTCTTACCGGTGTGAAATAAAGATTCACTTCAACTCCTTTATTGCGGACAGTACCTGCATTTATGAATTTATTGGAATAACCGGTTGCAGGTGTTACAGGCAAAGCAACAGTCTGGTTTTTGGTATCTGTGATATAATATGCCAGGTCAAATCCCAATCTCCTTTTAAAGAATATCATTTCCAGCCCGGCTTCTTTGGTTAAAGAAAGTTCGGGTTTGAGCTCATCATTATTCTTTGTGATTGGCAATGAAAACAAGGTAGTACTGCCAAAGGCAATTGGTTTTGTATAGATAGCATCGGTGCTGCCCCAGGGAGCATCATTACCTACCTGTGCAACATTGAGGCGGATTTTTCCAAAATCTATCCACGAGGTTTTAGCTATTTCTGAAAAAACAAAACTTAAGGAAGCACCGGGATAAAAATAGCTGTTGTTATCAACAGGTAAGGTAGAGGAGATATCATTTCTGCCTGTCAGATCGAGGTATAAAAATCTCTTGAATCCAAAGGAAAGGCTGGCGTAATAACCATTCACCCCAATAGTCTGTTCACTTTCCACAGCCGCGCTTGGAGTATTTACTGAATTAGAAATGGCGTATAAATCAGCAACAACCAATCCTCCATTGGTGGATGCAAATATTGTATTCAGATTGCTTCTGCGGAAACTTGTACCGAGCAACCCGTTAAAGCTTAAATTTTCGCTGAAATCTTTTTTGAAAGTAGCCATAATATCGAGGCCGATTTCCCTGAAATTTTTATTCAGCCTTGAATACCCTGAGGTCACCTCCGGGGCTGGCTGCCCGGGAGCGTTTACACCAAATTCTTTTGCATTGCTGTTCTTTGCCAATCTTTCTTCCTGGATTGCTGTATACTGATCAAGGGTAACACGCGTCATTAAATTTACCATGTTACTGACTTTGTAATTTAAGCTTGCATATCCAATAATGCGGTCGCGGCCATCACTCGAAAAACTTTGGTAACGTTCATAATAAGGGTTGTCCCAGAAAATAGGAATTTCCGGATTGTCTGAGCTTGCAGGATTCCATCCGAAGTTTCCTTCGGTAAGCTCATACATTTCCTTGAGCTGTTTAACGCTTACGTTTGTTTCATACCATTGCCTGAAGCTGGTCATAATATTATTATTATAACCTGTTTCATTGCGCCCGACTGCTGTGGCTCGTACATAAGAAGCTGAACCCGCTGCAGTAAATCTTTCTGTAAGCTTAAAGTCGGCATTGACGCCAAAATTCCATTTTCTCAGTGTGCTGTTAGGCATAATACCCTTTTCGTCCTGGTTGCCAACAGACAGCCTGAAAGCTCCAAGATCTGTTCCGCCATCAATGGAGATGTTATTGGAAAAAACTTTAGATGTACCAAAGAAAGAAAGGGGGCCTTCTTTTTCATCAGCAGCATGGCCCACCCAGGGAGTCTTCTGATGGTACGTTGGCGATCCGGGCACAAATGCATCCCACTGATATACCATTAAATTGGGGTCGAATGCATGACCGTAGGATGCATCTTCAGTATAAGGAGTAACAAGTTCATCATCAGAAACAACACCATCACCGTTTACATCTTCCAGGAAAAAATGATCGCCCGGGCCGCCATAATAAGGACCATATCCTGCACCATACTCATTCTGATAAGTAGGGAACGTCTTTTTATCCACCTTTCCGATCATCACACCGGAATTGTATGTAACTCCCAGTCTCATTTTGGACCCGGCCGGAGCGGGCTGACCCCGCTTAGTTGTAATCAGGATAACTCCCCTTGCAGCCCTCGATCCATAAAGTGCAGTAGAAGCAGCCCCTTTAAGCACGTTCACCGATTCAATATCATATGCATTAATGTCGGAAACAGGGCTTCCATAATCATACCCTGCTCTTCCAAAGTCCTGGCGAAACGAATGGTTCCTTGAATTATCGAGCGGTACACCATCCACGATAAACAGCGCCTGGTTATCACCGCGCAAAGAAGTTGATCCCCTTACAATAATATTGGTGGAACCTCCCATGTTACCGTTATTTCTTATCTGAACTCCCGAAACTTTTCCGGACAACTGGTTCACAAAGTTTCCGCTTTTTACCTCTGTCAATTGTTTTCCTGAAACCTCCTGCGTGGCATAACCGAGAGATTTCTTCTCCCTGGGTACACCAAGGGCAGTTACAACCACTTCATTCAGTTTGAGAACATCCGTCTCCATCACCACATCCAGTTGATCGGATGCGCCAATGTCAACCGTTTGTGGTTTCAAACCAATCCCGGTAAACTGGATCTGTTTTGCCGTAGCCGATATGGCAAGATGGTACTTACCGTCAATATCGGATGTAGTACCGTTGGTGGTGCCAGCTTCCACAACACTCACTCCCGGTATCCCTTTCTTGTCTTCTGAAGAAGTAACGGTACCTGAAATGGTTCGTTGCTGGGCAAAGGCTTGCTGCAATATGAAGGCAAGCAGAAATGCGAACAATGTACATGTTTTTCTCATAATGATTTTGATTTTGTTTTAGATTGTTTTAATGCTTAAGTGTAAAAATAATTTAAAAATTAACAATTTAATAATGGATTCTTGATGTAATTGTAACACAAATGTAAAAAGAATTTGAATGCGTGAAGTTTATAAAAATTATTTCAGCATGTCATACAAATACAAAAGGTAAAAAGAAAAACATCAATTAATGAAAAGCCTAATAATGTAATTTGCTTACAAAATTTTTTTTCCCGTTGAATACTGAAAAATAATAAATCCCCCTGGAAAGATTTTTTGCATCTATACTAACAAATGAAGATGTTGTATAATCTATAGATTTCGAACCCTGCTCAATTGTTTTTCCCAGCATATCAGTTAATTTATATGTCAGCTTAGTCATTAAATTACCGGGTAATAAAATCTTTATGCTTTGGCTATTATAGTCAATATATGTTTTTAACGATTCAAACCCGGGATCATTAAGGTCAACTGCTATTGTTTTAGAAAAATCTGAATCACCATTATAATCGACTTGCTTTAACCTGTAATATACCACATACGAACCCGGGAAATATTTGTCAATGAAAGTGTAGTTTAAAATGCCTGAAGAATTTCCCGCCCCTTTAATACTGGCTGATGCTTCAAAACGTATTCCATCAGTACTTTTTTCAACCTGGAAATAATCATTGTTTATTTCAGATGCGGTAGTCCATTTTAATTCAACCTGTTTTTCGGGAAGCGGTGTTGCAGAAAAATAGGTCAGCTCCACAGGCAGCGTAAAACTCAGTGGACATACAGTTGTTGTATCTATGGATGGAGATTGGGTTGTTAAAACAATGTTGGATGAATTAATTCCCGAAATTGTTGCGGGGTTCCAGGTTTGAACAATAAGGCCGGGAATAAACTCAATATGCGTTCCGGGGTTTTTGCAGGGGATCAGGCCAACTTCATTTGTTTTGAGCAAAACAGTTCCTGCCATTTGTCGTTTACCTGTAAATATATATCCCCCATCAGAAGTTAGTCTTCCCGAACGGGAGCCCATGGTAGCAATTCCATCAAACGAATACACACGAGACCACATCATGTTAAAGTTAACATCCGTTTTCAGTATCTGCGCCTGGTCACCAAAATCCGAATATCCGCCCATCCCTGAAAAGAAAAATCCGCCATCAGGCGTTTCCTGCACTGAAGAAAAACCGCTTTGAAAAAAAAGGAGAGGATTTGTTTCAAAAAATTTGGCGCTGTTTAAAATTCCTGTACTGCTTATCTTGAGAATATACGGATAATTATTTTTCATCGTCATCCTGTCTTTATCCATGGCCCCGGCAATTACTAAATCTCCCGATGAGCTTTCAATAATATCGAGGCCGACAGAAAATCGTAATGCAGTATTATCATGGTCATACGATTTTGCCCACAACAAATTACCGGCTCCATCAGTTCGAAACACGCTCAAATCCGCTGCATGTGTACTCACCGTTGTTCCAACAACAACATAACCTCCATCAGCAGTTTGCCGGACTACCCAGGGAAAAGGTTCAGCAGTGCCCAGGTCACGGCAGGCAATCTGGTACTTTTTTTCCCACTGAAGGTTTCCAAGCGCATCCGTTTTAATAAGTATTGAATAGGTATTGCCAACCAAACTTAACGGAGCGGCATCATGAAATCCCGAAATAATGTATCCGCCATCAACCGTTTGCCTTACGCAATATCCGAGTTCATCTTTCCCGGCATCAAAAGCTTTTGACCATGCAATGACTCCGTTAGCATCCGTTTTTACTAACACTATATCATTACTATCCGGAGGCCAAACTATATCTTTATTTCCAAAGCCGGTTATAATATATCCTCCGTCCAGGGTTGGCTCAAACCACCTTGCTATGATGCGTGCATTAAGACGGTTGTATATTTTTTCCCAGGTGAGGTTTCCAGTGTTATCCGTTTTAAAAAAATGAATACCTGATGCAGATAATGGCGACATGATGTGCCAGTGCCAGTTGAAATAATAATCGGATCCGCCTGCCACTACAAAAGAATTTACATTCACCTCCCGCACTGTAAAACCGGTGTTGCCTTTATTATAAGTTCTCATAAAAGTAGAGGGTTGAGAAAAAGCGCTTATTAATAACCCTTCTATTAAAATTGCCAATATGATCATGAGCAGAAACAATAACGGATTGCTTATTTTCAGCTCAGGTAAAATTTGCTTCCTGTTTTTCAAACCAATGTTGTTTTTATTTTTTTACTTGAAAAATTATCATTCAATCAACGAAAAATGGGATCAACCTTAAAATAATTTTTATTTTAACATAGGAAATTTATGAACTAAAATCCGATGAAAAAAAATTTTAAATAAAAAAGTTTAAAAAATCATACTTTAATATTATCCGATAACTTCCCGGGCAGGAAAATAATTACCGGGGAGAAATCAGCATTTCAAATATTTGAAAGCGTGACCGGGAGTATTTTTCCGTTAAAATAATTATGGCCGTTGAAAGCAAAATCAACAATGAATTGTGACATCTGCTCAGGAGATGTGGGTGCAGTATACCCGGGAAAAGCTTTGGATAACATTTCGGTTTGAACGGCACCGAGTGCAAGACAATTCACAGAGATATTTTTGTCCCTGAATTCTTCCGCGAGGCACTCTGTAAGGTTAGCCAAAGCTGCTTTTCCTGAACTGTACCCGGATAGGCCTTTGAATTTAGCGCTGCCCTGAAAACCGCCATAGCTGCTGACGTTTACAATGTGAGTTTTTTTTGTTTTTCCCATTAAAGGTAAAAGTGTTTTAATAATTTTCACAGGACCAAATACGTTCACTTTATACATATTAAGCCAATCGTCTTCAGATAATGTTTCAAATGATTTGTTAATCAGCAACCCTGCATTATTAATGAGAATATCTGCCTGTTCAAATTTTATTTTTTTTAATTCGTTAATGAAAACATCTTCTTTAAAATTTGAAATATCAAGCGGAAGAATATGCAAAAAAGAAAATTGGTTATTTTTTTTTGCCTCCTGCTGCAGCTTCAGAAGTTTTTCATGGTTACGTGAAACAGCCAGAACATTTGATCCGGCTTTTTGTGCAGCTGCAAGAGCGGTATAAAAGCCAATCCCGTTTGAGGCGCCAGTAACGATAATATTCATATCAGGTTTTGAGTTATCTTTGCTTTAAGAAAACAAAATTGCAGAATAAACTTCGAATCGTCATGAAAGTCAAAGATTTTAAATCTTATTTTATGCCAAATAAATTAAAAAAATCATTTCGGGTATTATTGATTTTTACAGTATTGTTATTCATTTCCGGTAATGTTTTTGCGCAGGAGCAGGAGCAGGATAAAGGCGGTTCCTTTTTCGATCGTTTTTACATCGGTGGAGGCCTGGGAATGCAATTCGGAGATCAGACTATCATATCGGCTTCGCCCATATTGGGCTATAAGGTAACCGAAAAATTCCATGTCGGAGTTGGCGGAACTTATATCTATTATAATTTAAAGCAATATTATTATGATTCAAATGGCAATCTTCAATTTTATAAATTAAAGTCCAATATTTATGGCGGAGATGTTTTTGCCAAATATTTTATTTTTGATGAAGTGTTTATTTATGGCGAATACGGAGTTCTGAACATGGACGTATATGACCCGCTTTCTTCCATTAAATCAAGACGAAATGTAGCCAGTGCACTCATCGGTGGAGGTTACCGCCAGATGCTGGGTGATAACGTTGGCGTTGAATTAACGATTCTGTATGATGTGATTGACGACCGTGATTCGCCTTATTCCAACCCTATCATAAGACTTGGAATCGTTGCCGGATTCTAAAAATCTTTTACATCAATCATGCGCATGTGCCTGAGGATCCAGTCCTTTTTTCTCAGAATATAAGGAGTTGGCCGTGCCGGTGACCATTTGCGCGGATTAGGCAAACAGGCTGCTACCAGAGCCGCCTCAGTATTATTTATTTTTTTTGCAGGCTTATGAAAATAATTTTGTGAGGCTTCTTCAGCTCCGTAAATTCCATCTCCCATTTCAATTTCGTTAAGGTAAATTTCCATGATGCGCTCCTTGCTCCAGAAAATTTCGATAAGAAAAGTAAAATAAACTTCAAACCCTTTCCGCACCCATGACCGCGATGGGCCCAGGAAAACATTTTTTGCAGTTTGCTGGCTGATCGTGCTGGCTCCTTTTATTTTTTTCCCTTTATGGCGTTCATTATATTTTCCGGCTTTTTTTATAGCTTCCAGGTCAAAACCAAAGTGTTCTTCAAATTTCTGATCTTCGGAAGTAATTACTGCAAGCGGTAACGATGCAGAAATTTTATCGAGCGATACCCAGTCTTTTTTCAATTTCATTTCTTTTCCTTCACTCTTTTGTTCAAACAGGCGCATAATCATTAAAGGGGTTATAGGAGGAGGAACAAACCGGTATACAATAACTGTAAGAATGCTGAGTATAAAATACCAGAGAATGATTTTTAAAATAATTTTCCAAACCCGCTTCAGCATATTCATATTTTAAAGCGGCAAATGTAATTTGAATATTGATTAGTGAACCCTGCTCACTCTGCGATTATAAAAGCAAGAGGAATAAATAAAAATCCTTCTTTATAAAATACTTTACTGCCGTTAATTTCACGAATTTACACTAAAAGTCGGAAAATAAATTAGTGTAAATTCGTGAAATTAGTGGCGGCTCTTATGCACACTTGTTAAAAACTTTATTCTACTCTTCCATCGCATCTTAGTATTTTTACCGCGATGGCACAGCACCGGACGTTTATTAAAAGCGCAACCTCGCCCACGGAAACCCCGTTGATGAAACAATACAATGCCATCAAAGCAAAGTATCCCGATGCGCTGCTTCTTTTCCGCGTAGGAGATTTTTATGAAACGTTCAACGAGGATGCTGTCAAGACGTCAAAAATCCTGGGAATAGTTTTAACAAAACGGTCCAACGGTGCGGCTTCTGAAATGGATTTGGCAGGATTCCCCTATCATGCGCTGGATACCTACCTTCCAAAGCTGGTGCGTGCCGGCCAGCGGGTAGCGATATGCGACCAGCTGGAAGATCCGAAAACCGCAAAAACAATTGTTAAGCGCGGAGTTACGGAACTGGTTACACCCGGAGTTGCATTCAGCGAGAAAATTCTCGATCATAAGTCTAATAATTTTCTTGCCGTTATTCATTACGATGAAAAAAAAATCGGTATTGCATTTATAGATGTTTCCACCGGAGAATTTTTTATTGCACAGGGAAATGCTGAGTATACCGATAAGCTGCTGCAAAATTTTAATCCCAGCGAAGTGGTTTTTCAAAAAAGAAAAACAAAAGATTTTACCGGTCAATACGGTTCAAAGTTTTATACCTATCAGCTCGATGACTGGATTTTTAATGATGATTACGCAACCGATACGCTGCTGAAACATTTTGAAGTTACATCGCTGAAAGGTTTCGGTGTTGAGGAAATGCAGCAGGGAATTATTGCAGCGGGAGCGGCTTTGCATTACCTGAAGCAGATGCAGCAAAGCGATCTGAAACATATTTCGAAAATTTCGCGCATTGAAGAAGAGCGTTATGTATGGCTGGATAAATTCACTATCCGTAATCTTGAGCTGGTGAGTTCACCGCATGAAAAAGCGAAAACACTGATTGAAGTTTTAGACAAGACCATTTCACCGATGGGTTCGCGCATGCTGAGGCGCTGGCTGCTGCTGCCATTAAAAGAGATTGCATTTGCAGAAGAACGTTTGGATATTGTAAACCATTTTGTCCATCACTCAGATTTCACTGATAAAATCAGGCTCCACATTAAACAGATCGGTGATCTTGAAAGACTGATTTCTAAAGTCGCTATCCGTAAAATAAATCCGCGTGAAGTCATACAATTGAAACGCGCCCTGAAAGCCATTGATCCTATAAAAGAATTTTGTAACACATCCGGCAATTCAAACCTGGAGCTCCTCGCTGATCAGCTGAATCCCTGCAAATCATTGCTGGAGTTGATTCAAAACACAATGAAAGAGGAACCTTCCGTTTTAATAAATAAAGGAGGAGTGATTGCAGACGGAGTTTCACAGGACCTCGACAGGCTGCGGCAGCTTGCATTTTCAGGCAAAGATTATTTGTTGCAGATTCAAAAGCGTGAAAGCGAGCGTACCGCCATTTCATCTCTGAAAGTTGCCTTCAATAATGTTTTCGGGTATTATATTGAAGTGACCAATGCGCATAAAAACAAAGTTCCGGCTGACTGGATCCGTAAGCAAACGTTATCTAATTGTGAAAGATATATCACTGCTGAATTAAAAGAATACGAAGATAAAATCCTGGGCGCGGAAGAAAAAATTCTTGCGCTCGAAGAAAAATTATACATGGACCTTGTTGCAAAGCTGGCAGAGTATATTCAGCCGGTACAGTTAAATGCATCAGCTATTGCAAAATTAGATTGCCTGCATTCGTATGCGATTGTCTCCAATGAAAATAATTATGTGCGTCCCAAATTAAATGACTCTTTAATTCTTGATATTAAAAAAGGGCGCCACCCGGTTCTTGAAAAACAAATGATTTTGGGAGAGGAGTATGTGGCAAATGATGTGTATCTCGATAACGCAACACAGCAAATTATCATCATTACCGGGCCGAACATGAGCGGTAAATCCGCTTTGCTGAGACAGACTGCATTGATTGTGATCATGGCGCAGGCAGGATGTTTTGTTCCGGCACAGGCAGCTGATATCGGTATCATTGATAAAATATTTACGCGCGTGGGCGCAAGCGATAATATTTCATCGGGTGAATCCACGTTCATGGTGGAGATGAATGAAACGGCAAGCATCCTGAATAATATTTCAGAAAGAAGCTTAGTGATCCTCGATGAAATAGGAAGGGGCACCAGCACGTATGACGGGATTTCAATTGCCTGGGCGATTGCAGAATTTTTGCATGAGCACCCCTCCGCGAAAGCAAAAACATTGTTCGCCACGCATTACCACGAGCTGAACGAAATTGCATCTTCATATACGCGGATAAAAAACTTTCACGTGTCTGTGAAAGAGCTGGAGAAGAAAGTTTTATTTCTCCGCAAATTAGTTCCCGGTGGCAGCGAGCACAGCTTCGGGATTCATGTGGCGAAAATGGCGGGAATGCCGGTGAAAATTATTGACCGCGCCACTAAGATGCTGGAGCTTCTTGAAAAAGCACACAGCAACAGCGAGCTGATAAAAAATACACGGCAAAAAGAAATGAAAGATTCTTTGCAATTGAGCTTTTTCAAATTAGATGACCCTGTGCTGGAACAAATACGTGAAGAAATTTTAAAAACCGATGTGAATACGCTTACGCCTATCGAAGCGTTGATGAAGCTGAATGAGATCAAGAAGCTTATCGGAGGTTAAAGAATATCTATATTTTTTGTTTGAAAAAGTGAGCAGCTTTTTTAGGCTCGCAGGTGTTATTTTAATATTGTGTGCAATTTGACATAATTATTACCTTCACAGAAACTTCAACCAATTTTATTGAACATAATATATGACCGACCCAACCAGTATCATTAAAAATATAATAGAAGCACTTGCTATAATAGTTGGAGGTGGATGGGCTTTATATCGTTTCGGGTTATTTCGGGAACGGTTTCCAAGCATGGAATTGGAAAACGGAGTGAATTATATTGGTGAAAATTCTCAAGAATATCTTTTGGAACTATATTGCATTATTGAAAACAAAGGAAAAGTCAGAAAATGGCTTGTTCCATTGCAATTTTACTTTTCCTTCAATAAAAATAATGAAGCATTTACAAGATATTCTAATCTTAATGATGAAATTAGCTTTAATCATGGAATATCTGAAAAATACAGAATTTATTGGGTTTCCCCAACATGGCATATCCCATTTGTTGATGGTGGTTCAAAAAAACGGTTCAATTATCTTACTTCCATTCCAAAAGATTCCGAATTTCTTTATTTATATACCCGGTTTTTGGATTTTAATGATAGAAAAAAATCAATTGAATTTATCCTGCAAGGAAAAGATCAAAAAACTATTGACCAAAAACTTGAATGGGAGGCAAAAATAAAGGAGGTTCTTTCTCAAAAGACTGATTTTTATATTACACAAAAATATATTTCAATTACCACATTAAAGCAAAACAGCATTCACCATAAAGACAAATGAAATTTTTTAAAGAAGTTCCGTAGAACGTTAAACAAACTTATCTTCCTCTATACTTTTCAACAAAGTTTAAGCTCTGCCACTGCCTTTTCTTCATCAACCCCTGAAACACCTGTTCCCGGCAGTCGTATCTTTTCTGCCCCGCTTCGCTTTGTTCTAAAAGCTGCTGGCCCAGTTTCTTTTTTGCCGAGTTGGAAAATTATTGAATCACCCGCTAGATAAACAATTTAAAATTATTTAATTTTGACAAAGTTTACTTACCCCGAAAAGATATTTTTTGTTGAATCATTTTTTTATGGAACCACTGTACAAATCAGGTAAATAAATGAACGCGAAAAAAATATTTTTCACTTTCCTCTTCATTCTGTATCTCACTTCCACTGTTTTTTCTCAGCCGCTCTCGCCAAAAACTAAAAGTCTTTATGAAAAGGTTACCGCTCTTACTTATACCAATAAGTATGATTCAGCCCAATCGGTAGCGCTTGATTTTATCGGGCAAAAAGATCTTTCAAAGCTTGAAAGCTTTTACGGGCATTTTATGCTTGGCGATATTTTAAAATCATCCGGGCAAACGAATAAAGCTATAAAAATACTGCTCGCCAGCAGGACTTTTCTTGATAACCTTCCAGATAAACCGTTGTATGAATCGTTAGTATACGGAAATGTGGCCGAGTGTTATTTCAATTCAAAAGAGTATAAAAATGCAAAAGAGTACTCCCTGCTTTCGCTGAAAACCAAACCTGATTCGAGTGTAAGAAGCGGGGGGCATGCCGTAAATTATATGATCTTAGGCTATCATGATTACCTGGAAAAAAAATATTCTTCGGCTATGGACTATTATAACACGGCCATTAAAGAGTACACCTCTTTAGGCGAGCGCTGCGAGTTGCCGCTCTGTTATATGAAAATTGCAAAAATCTATGATGCTATGGGAAGCCTGCCGCTTGCCGAAGAACAGATCAATAAATCAATAGCAATAAGTGATACGTGTAAAATAGATAGTTATAATCTGCTGTCAAAGCGGACGTTGTTCGAGATTTACCGGGAACATAAGGATTATAAAAAAGCGCTTGCATCGTTGTTGGAAATTAATGACCTGGTGGACAAGATTGGTTTTGTAAAACAATCGCGCCTGGTAAGCGAGATGGAAATTAAATATGAAACCAAACTCGCGCTTGACGAAAATGAGAATCTCAAAAAGATAAATCAAAAAAATAACCAGATTGTTGCCCAACAGAAGATTGTGCTGTTCATTGCAACATTTGCCATCCTGACCTTAACTGTTTTTTCGTTCCTGCTGATCCGGCTGTCACGTCAGAGAAAAAAAGCAAAAGAAAAACTTGCATTATCGAACCTCGAGCTTGAACACAAAATAGCAGAGCGGACTGAAAACTTAAAGGAAGCAAATGAAAAGATTAATGAGCATGCCGGCCTGCTTGAATTTCAAAACACACAACTGAAAGATTTTTGTAATATAATTTCTCACAACCTGAGAGCGCCATTGGTTAACTTATCTATGCTTACAAATTTTATTGAAAAAAGCACAGATATAAAAGAGCAAAAGCAATATATAGAAAAGCTGAAACCTGTTATCAATAATTTGAATGAAACGTTCAGTGAATTGGTAGAGTCGCTGCAGGTTAAGCAGGATACGGAAATAAAATCCGAAAAACAGGTTTTGAAAGATTGCCTGCAAAGAACGCTTGACGGATTGGCCGGTGAAATAAATAAATCACATGCAGTAATAGAAACAAATTTTGAAGAAGCGCCTGTTATAAAATTTCCTTCGAAATACCTGGCCAGCATTTTCCATAACCTGGTAAGCAATTCTCTGAAATATAAATCGCCACAAAGAGACCCAGTAATAAAGCTTCAAACCAAAAAAGTACGCGGGAATATTGTTCTTTCTGTGACCGATAACGGGTTGGGAATTGACATGGGCCGCAATAAAGACAAGCTTTTTAAAATCAGGAAAATATTCCATCATCATCCGGATGCAAAAGGATTCGGATTGTACTTAACAAAAACACAGGTGGAAGCCATGAATGGAAAAATCTGGGCCGAAAGCACCCCGGGTGAAGGTTCAACTTTTTTCGTTGAATTTAAAAATCAAAATTAAGGAACGATATTTTGTACCCGGGACGGGAATCGAACCCGTACAGGGCTGCTTATAATAAACTGCAGCAGTTGGAATATCTCGGTGATACTTTTTTAAGCCGTCAGTATTTTTAATTCTAATTTTATTAAAATTATTTTCAACTTTTCCCAAATCACTTTCTCATCATAAGTTAATATCCTGTAATCTCTGTCATAAAGCATAAGATATTTTATTTTAAGATGTTAAAGATTTTTAAAGTTAATAATAAAGGAAATTTGCTATTTTTATTCTTGAATATCAAAAAGCCATTTAGATCACGATTACTAAAGCTAAAATAATAAAAAGCCATTTGTGAAATAACAAATGGCTTTTTATTATTTTACCTCATGACTTTATCAGTTTTTTAAGCTAATTAATTATTACCTGCATATTGCTGACGTTAGCAATAATGATTGCGCAACTTGCGCCACCCAGGAACTTTTGAACTTTTTCAATCAACGTTTTGCCAAACACTCTATTTAAAAAAACCGCTGAATCCCTTAAAAAGATGTTGACTGACCTTTAACTAATCTGTCTTTCACATTTGAACACAGAAAGAAAATCATCTAATAATTATGACGGAACCTATGCACTCTCCACCTGAGCATTTTAATTTAGTTTTTTCATTTCCTTCACCATTCCACGGGTCAGTACTTCCTTTAAATTTTGCTTTTGCTTTTATGGAATAGGCTCCTTGAGGTAAGGCGTTATGATTATATATTCCATCCCATACAACTGATGAAGCAGGTTGCCCGTCACTAACCAATCCATTATCTTCAGTTGCAGAAACATGCCAAACTCTTTCGCCAAATGGTGAGAAGATTTCTATCTCAAAAGAACTCAATCCGACACCCTTGGGAATAAAATAACCTTTTTCCGAAGAAGTTTCTGACGGAGTAAACACATTTGGTAAATAAAATGAGCCTTTCAAGTATATTGTATCACACTTAATTGTATCATCAGTACAACCATATTTATTCGTAACCGTAAGCTTAACGCACTTTATTCCTCTCGAGTAATAAGAATGAATAGGGTTCTGCAGGTTACTGGTTGAGTCATTGGCGAATTCCCAGTAATAGCTTACAATGGAATCATTTTGTGCAACAAATGAATTATCCGAATACTGAAATACACCCGAATTAGATAAAGTACTGGTATTATTAATTTCCTGACTTGTAAAATCAGCTTGGGGAGAAGGTGTTATCGTAACAGAGCCGTATGCAGTATCTTGACAAATTGAATCGTTCGCAATCAAAGTAATTGTATAAATTCCGGTATCTGAAAACGCATGGAAGGGAAATGTTGTTGTACTCGACCAACCATCGCCAAAATTCCACTGATATTGTGTTACATTTAAAGAATTATTTATAAACGAAATTTCCGAATTTTGACAAAATGCAGCATCCAAAGGAGTAAAAGCAACTATGGGTTTCGTATAAATATTAATATTTTTGACTGTATCATCATGGCAACCATAACTGTTTGTAACAGTTAAGGAAGCATTAAAAGTTATGTTGCTGGTAAAGCTAAGGAGAGGAGACTGGATGGTGGAAGTGGTTGTTCCGAAATTCCAAAAGTAACTTAATGCAGGAGCGGCAATAAATTGGACATTTGCTGGAGTCTGACAAATATTTAATAATTGATATGTGAAATTGGCTGTTGGCAATGGATGAACTACTACAACGGATGAAATAGAATCATTTTGACAGCCGGTATTATCTGTAACCGTCAAGTGAATGGAAAAGTTCCCGGAGCTCTGGTAAACATGAGTAATGGAACTTTGATTATTTACTATAATGTTACCGTCTCCAAAATTCCATTGATATAATGAAAGACCAGTTGAACTACATAATACGGTAACAGTATCAGGTACACAATGGTCACTCGGATTTAAAACTGAAAATGCCGCCTGAGGTGCAGCATTAATTACAATTGCAGACTGATAAATATTGCTGCATGCCTCAGTGCCGCTGGCAATTCCGATTAGTGTAACATTGTAAGAGCCTGCTGAAGGATATAAATGAGACGGTGAAATTGAAGATGAATCATTAGGGCTTGAATCACCAAATATCCATATATATTGTGCTAACCCCGGGTAAGTATTTTGAAATTGTACAAGTTGATTATTACAAAGCACGGGAATTGTTGTAAATGCAACAGCCGGTAATGGAGCTACAGTTATTTTTCGACTTATTGAATCAACACCACATCCGTAAACCTTTTGCCAGACAAAATATGTTCCCGGAACTGTATACATATGTACAACCGTATCACCTGTTGCAGTGGCGTTATCGCCAAAATTCCAGTTAACAGATGTTGCCCCGTTAACAAAACTGGTAAAAGTTATTGACTGACCAGCACATATGGAAGTATCGCTCGCATTAAAAAAGGCCTGAATGGTTCCGGGTCTGACCACGACATTTTTAAATGTTGAATCTTTTCCACATTGGTTACTGTCTATAAGCCAAATAGTGTAAATCGAATCCGTTAAACCAGTTGTAAAAGTTTGACAAGGCAGATTAAAAGCTGAGGAGACAAAACTGTTATTGATGAGCCACTGGTAAGTAAGAGGATTGCCGAAAGAAATATTGGAAAAACAAACCGTTTGATAGGAACAAATTGTATCGTAATCTGTTCCAAAAGCAGCATGAGGAGATGGGTGAACTATAACAGAATCAGAATATGAAGGTAAGCCGCATTGATGAGTAATGTGAAGAGTAATATAATAGGTTGTATCATTAATGCCCTGTGAATAAAAAACAGTACCAGGATTTGCATTATTACTTGTATCTCCATTACCGAAATTCCATGAATAAGTAACTTGCCCGGTAACAGAACTGTTATTGGTTATTATAACGGGTAAAATGGAACAACCGTCATGAGTGCTTAAGCTAAATGATGCTGAAGGAATGTCCAATACAGTAATGACTTGTTGTGTAGAATCTTTGCATCCATTATCCTGAATAACTAATTTTACTGTATAACTGCCTGAATCAGTATATACATGGAATGGATCATTTAAAATAGAAGTGCCCCCATCACCAAAATACCATAAGGAAGAAACTCCATTGTTGCCATCAAAAAAAACTGAGTCATTTATGCATACCGTATCGTTGGGCAGGATTGTCATTGCAGCCGAAGTTCCTGAAATGATGTACACAATTAAAGTGTCGAAAATACTACAGCCAAGTGTGTCGAATTGGTAAATAACCATATCGGTCGTTATTCCTCCGGGAGGAGTATAAATACTCCCTATTACGTTAGGATTAATCCATATTCCACCCGGAGGCGAGGCGCCAATGGTATCTAAATCAACTGAACCCACATTACCGCACATGGAAATATCGGGACCTGCGGTAACATTAGTGCCAATTACTACCACTAAAAAAGAATCTTTAACCTGGCAGCTTCCGGTTCCATATGTATATACAAATACGTTGGAATCTTGTAGTGCATTGGCGGGGATAAATGTCGTATCCGAATAAGCGAATCCATTTAATGTCCATAAACCTGGTGCGGGAGTTGCAATAATTGTTATGGGAGAGGCTCCATTGCAAACGGTCTGATTGAGCGGAAGCGTTAACGCAGGGGGAGCCTGGATATAAAAAGTATCAACCAGCAGGGTGTCACCGCATGAAGTAGATACATAAAAACTGTCAATATACATTCCCGAAAGAACCCATCCGGTATAATTTACTGGCGGAGGTGGATTAACAGTACTATAATAGATATTGCTGCCATTATGATTAATGCTCCAGCTAAAAGATGTTCCTGAAGCAGTATAATAATTGGACAGTGGCAGTGGAAAAACTGTATTGGAGTCGCAGAAAACCGGTATAGGAAGAATCTGGTTAAGTGAAGGGCCCTGTTGAACATTTACAGTTGTGTCTGCCTGGCATATTCCGGGGTGAGGAGGATATGGCGGACAACACCCTCGTGAAGTTACTGTAATTATATATGGAGGTGGGCTGGTGTTGTTCAGTATGATTGTGGGTTGCGCAATATTAATATTATTGATAGTCCAGCCGCCACCTGAATGCGTCCAGATGAAATTAGTCAGGCCTGTGGAGTCCACATAGGGACTAAAAGGTATTCCCGTACAGGGACTTTGAATATTAAATATTGGAACAAAATTTACTGTTGGCTGGACAACAATAGGAATGCTTTGGTATGAAGAATAACCACACTCGTTTGTATCATGCAAGGTTATATTGTAAGTTCCTTGATTCGGATAAGAATGGGAGGGTGGCGGTGAACCTGATGCCGTGATTGTATCAATAATACCGTCACTTGTCCAGTCCCAATAATAGTACATGTGTTGAGGTAAACTTGTATTAACACAGCTATGATTAACAATTGTGATGGGTTCATTTTCACAAACTGTATCTTGAATAATTGTAAATTCAGCGTAGGGCTTAAAGTGAATTTGAATGTTGGTTCCATCAGATGAAGCAGTTTTTCCATTTGGACAAAACTGCACACCAGCATATTCAATTGTAATTATAATCAGTCCATTCCCAGAACCCAAAATGCAGGTATTACTATCTTGTGGATAATTGTAAAAGTGTTTAACGCAACCATCTAAATTTCCGCTGTCGCTGAAAAAGGTTCCATCTTTCCAATTAATGAAAGAGGAATCAATAGAGCCAGAAAAAATATCATTTTTGACTCCGACAGAATCCCCAATACAAAAAGTAATCGCTCCGGTACATTTTCCAAATTGAGAAGTGAGTGAAGTACATGTATCTAAATTATACGGAGGCCAATTAGGTAATTGACACAATCCAAAATTGGTATGGAATATCGTAACTATAAAAAGTACAATAGGAATGAGAAGTTTGAAGAATTTAATCATGTTGTGAGTAAAATTTTAATATTTTGTCCATTCTGCATCATTAATTTCAGGGCAGTCAGCCCCGTGCTTAAATAAATAACTGAATTTAGAAAAAAATAAATTGTATGTTAGTTCAAAAGTACCGGCACTCTGAAGTCCAAGACCTGAATAGGGAATAGCCCATGAAATATTTAGCGTATAATAAACATTTTTATTTGCGAAGTTATTCTTGTGGTGAAACCCCAGATCTAACACAAATGAATTAGTATTTTCTCTATTAAAATTGTATTTACTGGTATTAAGAAAACCCAACGAAAATTTATTATTCTCAGAGCTAATGAAGCCCGGAACCACGCCTATTGTCATTTTACTTAGCTGCCTTTGGAATTCGATTTGAGCTATAAAATCAAGATTTAAACTTTTTATTTTTTTTTCCCATAGCTGCCTGGAGCATAGGGTAAAAACTAATCTGCGAGAAAGTTTTGACTCCGGTTGATCTATTCCAAAAAGAGATTCATTAGGTTCCGTTAAATGGTGTCCGGAAAAAGCGATTAAGAAAGGGAAATTTATGTTCTTAACAAAAAAATTAATACTTGCATCTGTGTCAAAAAAAGATTTTTTTTCTTTAACAAGAGCAGAGTGGTCTGAGATTCCTGAAACCGGATCAATTTGATCTGAAAAAACTAATTCCTGGGAATTGATGTGTTTGCTAATTACTCCGAATGACCACGCAAACGTTAAAAACTGCCCCATTCCATCCTTCCCCTTTTTAAAAGCTGACATGTATTTTACAATCCCTTTTGGCTCATCGGTTATCAATACACCGATATTGCCTATACCTTCCTGATCCCTTAAATAAGATAACCCTAAACTTAGTTTATAAGGCAGATTAAAATTAACCGTTAAAAAACCTGTATTGAACCCGCCAGGAACCCGTGGCCATTGTACCAATGAGGCCCACCCGATATTGTAGTGATAATCGCGCGAATTAAATGATGGGTGAGAATACATTAACGTATTTTCAACTTGTGAAAATGAGGGGTCCTGTGCGTTTACAATAAAACCTATTAATAAAAAAACATGTAAAAGGGATAATAATTTATTCACGATTTTGATTTTTTCAATAATTGTCACATAGTAACATTTCCAAATCCATTTTGATTAACTTGTTAATAAAACTAAAGCTCAAAAATTTTCCCATAACTTTATCCTAACTGTATTCAAATTTTGCTACTTATAAAATTATTTTTTAATGCCACTATAACAATTTTTACATTTACCGAAATAAAAATTCCACGTTAATTCATAAGAACCCGTAGTCCCTCTAAATGCCATCCCTGTACAAGGCCAGTCAAAAGATAAATTTAATGTTTGATATGAATAATATTTTTTTTCACCTTGATTTAAATCATAAAAATGAAAACCAAGCTCCAATATGAGTGAATTGGTATTATCAGAATTAAAAGCATTATGCTGTCCGCTATAAAACAATCCGATTGGTATTTTATGCTCACCGGCAGGAATAGTCATTAAAGGACCAATGATCATTTTTTGTAATTGCTTTTGAAATTCAATTTGAAATACACCATCAAGGTATAAACTGTTTTCTTCTTTTTCCCATAGTTGCCTGGAAGAGTAAGTAAAAATTACTTTCGGAGGTAAGATAGATTCAGATTCTGGCAGTAATGATTCATCCGGATTTGTTAAATGGTGAACAGAAAAAGCGAATAAACAAGGAAACTTGCCATTAATGAAATAATTGATGCTTGCATCACAATCAAAAAAAGATTTATTGGCATAAGTAAAAACCGGCTGGTCAGATATTCCCAAAACCGGATCTATTTGATCAGAAAAAATTAACTCACTGGAATTTATCTGTTTAAAAACGGGACCAAAGGATAATGAACCTGTCAGATATTGGTCTTTCTTAATAGGAGTGCACCTGTATCTTACTATTAATTTAGGCTCATCAGTTTTCATAATTCCTATATTTCCGACACCTTCCTGATCCCTTATATAAGATAATCCTAAACTTAATCCTTTGTGCAAATTTCCGTTAAAAGTTAAAAAAGCCGTATTGAACCCACCGGGAATTTTAGGCCATTGCACACGAAGTGCAGTCCCAAGGTTATAATCATAACCCGAAGTAAATGATGGGTGGGAATTCAGTAAAGTATTTTCAATTTGCGAAAAAGAAGGGTCTTGCGCTGAAACATCAGTAAAAGCAACTACAAAAATGGAAAAGTAAAAATATTTCATAGGTGGCAGCATCTAAAATAAATTAAATGACTATTGAACATGCAAAATAAATATTTTGGTCCCCGCAAATTCCATCATTCCAACTCACTCATTATAAGTTTATTATTTTAAGATTGCTTATTTTAATTAAAGGGCTAAATGTACATTGGGAAAAATTAAAAAATATCAGTGGAAACCCTGATATTGCGAAATAAGTTCTGCCTGAAAATTAAGTAGTTAGAAAATTCATCCTTTTGGTGCGGTTAAAAAAGCAGCAGATTTTAGAATTCAGAAAAATTTTTCGATGAATACTACAGGCCAAACTTGCAAGACATGGGAACGCGGAAAGATAAATTAAAAAGGGTATACGAATTACGAATTCTTTGCCTATGATCATAAAATTCCCCGGGCACAATACGGACGGTATGAAAAGGGGAAAGACTTAAGATATTCAAGCCTTTCGTCTTATTAATGCTTTTGGAATGACTAAAAAAGAATTTTTCATCGAGGGATTTGAAGAGTGAAATAAAAAACCATTCATCTTCATAACCAAAAAACACAGTTTCCCCAAAGGGGGAAACTGTGCCAAAGTTTATTCAGAAATAATTTAAAATTTAGTGTATTACCTGAACCTTTTTAACAACCATTCCGCTGGCAGTTGTAACTACAACCGAATATAACCCTCCATTCAGATTGCTTGTGTCAAAACTTATTTGAGTATCATTTACAGTTTGTTTGAAAATTTCTTTTCCTTCCAAGTCAATAAGTCTGATATAAGAAATTTCCTGCTCCGGTGAATTGATAAGGACTGAAAAATTATTTTCAGCAGGATTAGGAATAACCTGAATAGTTAAGTTTTTTTCTTCGGTGGTAACTGCGTTAGAAGCAAACGGGTTTACCATACGGACAGGGCAACCCTGGTTGCAAGGCACAGTTATCACTTTACAATACGCATTACCAACACCACATGCATTGGTAACTTTTACATGATATGCATAATGGCCCTCACAATTTAAATATATATCACCGGAAAAGTTATTATAGGTTAGCCAATGGTTATTTCCTGAAAAACAATTGTAGTTACAGCTTGCGTTAGAGCACCAGTCGTAACTAATTGCACCACCAATGGAAGTGCACATAACCTTATAAGCCGGACATGGCGATGAATTGGTTGCCTGAAAATAAATATTGGAAACAGTTTTAGTTCCATTCGCAACATATACTGTTACAGAATTTGTGGAGTTACAACATGAGCCGTTCGCTGTAACTGTTAAAACAAAGGAATAATTTCCAGCCGGGATAACAAGGTTCAATGAAGTTACATTTGCGGTGTAAGTGCGTGCTGAATTCGCCTGGAAATATGCAGGGCTTGAAGCCGGTAAAATAGTATATGTATAGTTTGTGGCACCAGTTGAAGCGCCAATAGTATAGGTTTGTACAATATTTCCACTGTTACAGAAATTGGTTACAGGAGAAATGAAGGCAGAAGAAGTGCATAAGCAAGTTGCATTAGTGACGCTGGTTCTTATAACATCACCTGGCTGCTGCCCAAATCCATTATTAAAATTAATTCCAATTGTAGAACAACCGTGACAGTAACTCATAATTGTGCCTCCAGCCGACCCGGGCGAAGGGCCATTTGCACATCCGCCCTCTGTTCCTAAAGGATATGGAAATCCACCTGAACAACTATTGGTAAGAGGGCCTCCATTGGTGGTACTTCCCCAATATGTGTTACAATTATCTATAGTTGTACTATTTCCGTTCCATACACAGGCATGTGTGTGACGCGACCCGAATAGATGCCCAAGTTCATGCGTCATGGATTCAATAGTCCATGAATAAGTTGGAACTGTGGAATAGAATGAATTTATGCCTACATAACATTCTCTCTGAGATATGGATGCATTACATAGCCCATAGAATCCTGCTGCCCGTCCGCCACCGCCACCATATCCTACTAATTGACCTAAATCGCCATTAAAACTGGTCCTGGTGGCTTGAAATTGCCCAAGTAATCCTATGGTTGTGCTGGCAGTATATGGGCTTGGATTTGTCCAGATCATGAGGGGTGACAATTGAGTCGAAATTCCCTCATTACGATATAAAGTTGCTATTTGATTATAGGCACCGATAATATAATTTGAAGTCCCGGGTGTACCTTTTGATTGATAGATGTCATAATTTACTTCTATATAAATTTTAACGCACTTATTTATCATTGTTCGTAAAAGTCCGGACTGACCGTAAGCAGCCGAAACATTTAAATCATCTTCGATTTCGCACTGTATGGGTGATACTGCAGACAATAATGATTCATTATAGACAGTATGCACATTATCCGGATTGTCGCCATCTAATTTTCCTATTATATAATTACCGTCAGATGCACTGCTTATAAATCCCGATATTTCCTTATCAAAAATACTGAGCGCAACAAGGGAATTTACATCATCTTCAATCATTCCCTGATAATATGCTCCTTGAGGAATGTCCATTGGTTCACCTTTGTCATTTATTATCGTAAAGTCATCAGTGAAAATATTTACTTTCTGAAGCTCTACAATTACACTTTTATCTGGTCTGACAGGTATTTCCAATCTTATTAAATCTGTATTGCTATTGATGATGTCAGACAACAAACTATTATTTAACATAAATAGCACCTCATTTTGTTCAATGAATGCCTCAGACACCTGGCTGTAATAATTATCTCCAACCTGCTCTGAACTGAGAATGTCAAATACTTTAAATTCACTTTCTGCATTTTTTTGATCCACGATCATTTTTACAACTGGTGGAAGTTGAGGATCATCACCGGCATTTGATGCCAATGTTGTGAAGATCACGTAGCAAATAAGAATGATTTTTTTCATAGTTGCATGTAATTATTTGTTTGCGCTTACTCTTTGATTGGATTTTCAGCATCCTCCGTTTGGGTAAAATATTTTCAGAGAAGATATAAAAAGTTCTCTTTCAGATTCAGAATAATTTTTTGTTTTTAACTTCACAACAACATGCGCTAAAAACATTTTCTCAATGAGAGAATGTTTGCATTAATAAATACACCGCTGTTGCTTTCTCATTGGGGGATGAGAGTTGTTTAATAGGTGACTGTTCTATACAACACTACAAACGTAAATTAAAATATTATATTTTTCAAAAAAAGTTATGAACAGGTTTGACAATAATCCATTTGTTCCAAGTTGCAAAAGTATTACCTGTAAAGTTTACTCTTTTTGACATATAAAGTTACAAAATTCCGGGTACCTACTCTCCGGTAGTCTCCATTTGTTTTGTCAGCCACATAATTTCGATCACTGGAATAAAGGTCGGATTCCATTGATGTATTGTCAATTGTGCTTTTGTTTTTAGTACTGTTAACGTAAACATAAGGATTAAACCACACTCCGTATAAACAATTGTGCACATATGAATCTATCATCGTTAACACTCCGCCTCCCTTGTTTGCCAAAATATTAGCCGTAGTATTGAGCGGTGCAATATCTCCTGATGGACGGACGGACTTGCCTAGTAAAATCCCATATCGTGCAGGGAAGCCTGACCGCAAAAAGAATTTTAACTTTTGAAGCGTTGGATTTTTACATTTTAAATTTTTTTAACCAACCTATTGGAATAAAAATATCCCCGAATGTTACTTCAGGGATATAAATCTGCTTGAGGATCGCAGATTTAGTACTTAAACTGATTATCGTTTGTATTTTTAATTGTATTGAAATATTCTATCCATAAATTTCAATCAGTTTTTTTGCTAATCTAATGCCTGAAAGCACAACTCTTCGTTCTGCTGCTTTTTTTGCTTTGTTCACGTACGAATTATTAACAGTGGTGGGCGCACCTTTTACACCATTGACACTTCCGTTTTTATATACCGTGCTTACCGCAAGCGGAAAGCTCTCTTTTTTTATCCAACTTTCAACATCCGTATTAGTTGTAAGTTCCGAAAGGTTAGCTTCCTGATATTGTGGTTTGGCCAGCAATACGGCAGCTTTATCCGGAATATTTCTCAACGTTCCGGTAATAAGTCCATCCCAATAACTATGAAGTTTTTTTGCTGCACCGCCTGTGGGAAGTTTAATATATCTTGAATTGCCCCCTCTATCCCCATGAGGCAAATCGCCATCAAACATTGAAACTGTGTGTAGCGGTTGATGAATATCTTCCAACAAGTGAAAAGTCCAACATACATCTACAGCTTTCTGGGCACTTTCTGTTTGAGTTTTCAAAGAAGTGATAAATGATATTAATTTTTCCTGTGCATTGATGGGATCGGGGTCTTCACCAAACACTTCTTCTTCATCAGGTACAAAAGGGTAATCAACATAATGCCATTTTTTCATTTCACCACCGCCTAATTCAGGAAAACTACGTGCATCATCTGGATAAGTAGATGCTAGCATGAACAATGCCTGGGCTTTTTGCTCCTCACTCAGGCCCTGCATTTTATCGCTCCATTTAGTTTCCATCCATGGATGCATTCTAAGCGTATGAAGAACTTTGTCCAAAACTGCCGGATTGTGTTCCTTAAGATATTGATAGGCTATAGCTCCACCGGTCATATGTCCTCCCGGACTCCAACCGAATAATGCAAACGGTAAAATGAAGATGAAAAATAAAGCTTTTAATTTTTTCATAGTGATTATTAAATTTTTATACCTACTCTTCTTTGGATTTTCGGTAACCTCCTTTTTAGTTTTAATTATGTATATTTTATTATTTAAAGAAACTTCAAGAATTGTCTTACTATAAAAAAAGCACGTAAAGGAACATATTTAAAATTAAAATAACATCAGGGTAAACACTGATTTTGTATGCATCAGGGTAAACTCTGATTTTTATAGAGGTAAACTTTGATAGGGAAATAAGTTTGTGTATTTAATAATTGTGCTCAAAAGCTATCTATGTATAGTTTTTAGAAAAATCTTGTCTAATAGATAGCAAATATTTTAGATCATCGCGCTGAAAATAAATTTGGATTGGCATTTTCCCCTTTTTTACCTTTAAAGTTAATATATAAAAATTAATTAAAAATGCACATTCTTAGTCAATTCAATTTCCAATTTTATAAACTTAAAAAAATTAAACAAATGAAAACCACCAAAACAATTCTCAATGCAATGCTAATTGCCACATTATTATTAGCATCAAAAAATGTATTTAGCCAAACAAATTGCGGTGCAATTACTATTACTTCAGATGCCGGCCCGAATAAGACAGGTTGCATGGGTTACCCTTATACCCCGACTCTCAATGGATCAGGCTCCTGTACTGGCACTGGTTGCGCAGGAGTTGCATCCTATGCCTGGTATCAGAGCAGTAATTGCACAGGAACTGTACAGAGTACAAATGCCTCGTATAGCCCAACTGTAAGCGGAACCACAACATATACATTGAAAGTTTGCTTTAATAGCGTTACTTGCTTTACTTGTCCTCCTTGTGTCTGCGATGCTGTTGTAGTTTCAGCAAATTGTACATGTTGCCGCCAGAGCAATTTGGATGCTAATGTAGATGAGGTTTTTGATAATAGCATAAATATTTTCCCGAATCCATCCAATGGCACAGTAAATATTTCATTCGTTAAGGGAAGCGATGATATTTCGGTTGTGATTTTCGATAAGGTTGGACGTTCCGTTATCGAAAAGAAATTTACTGCAGTTGAAAATCAGCAGGTTGAATTTAATTTACTTCCTTTTGGAAAAGGAAATTACTACATACAAATCCTAAAAGGAGAGGAAAAAGCTTTGTTTAAAAGAATAATTATTCAATAATATTTTCAGGTTGCAAAATAGAAACATCACTAAAATAATCCTGATTGCCATGGTGATCAGGATTTTTTAATTTAAACCTTTCAAATTCTGAGGCACTAAAGGAATCAGTTACGTTTCCTGTCAGTAGATAAAAATTTGAGAATAAAACACTAAAATAATTTATTAAAGATCATATCTTCCCCAAATTTCACACTTAGCCAATTAATTTCATTTGACCATCGGGCTCAATATGATACGCATAAAATTCTATCGGATCAGTTGATTCGTCCAAAAAATGATTTTTCCTGATCAGGCTGATAAGTTCAGGGCTCAGCTCTTTCTTAATTGTTAAAAATTCTTGCAGGTTTTTTAAATCATCATCTAATAATCGAACCCTCCGGTATTTTCCATCTGCTAAATATTTTAAAACTACCTGCTTTTTCTTGTCCGCTACAGTTCCTGTTGCAAGATTACCGGACCGTTCAACAAACATTCTCGAAGAATCAATATCAATTCCATATTTTCTGAAAGTATTTAAAAATTTCTGTTTATCATCGAAATCACTCCGGGCTGTTAAAAAAACAATCCTGCTGCCTTCAGAGTTTGTTGTAATATATGTACTGAAGTAGAAGAATACTATTTCTGGCTGGTTGATTCCCGTAAATTTTCACCACAAACTTTGATTGATTTAAATAAGGTTTCAGGTGAGGCACAGGATGCTGACTCGGGTTTTGATCCAACTATTATCGGATCGCAATCGGATTGGGAAGATCCTGTGAAACTTCCGGGACTGCTTTATTGGAAATCTGAGCCGACAGTTTATCTCGCCTGGTGCCGGATACAAAATGGAGAATTCATGCAACCAAGAAGATCTGACGAGGGAATAAAAGTGGATCCCGGTTCACCCGCATTGGGCGGATTGCCTCCACAACTTCAATTTTTATCAAGGGATGGTGATTCTCTTAAATTCAAAGTGATAGGCGGAGTAGTGCCTGTCGGATATTCTACAAAGGATGAGCCTGGCTTTCGTTACGATATAGTGCCGGATGCAACTGTTCTTTTGCCTTTAGTGACAGATATAACCACTCCGGCTCCAACTTTTCCTGGTGGGCTTTCATCGTATCCATATTTTGCTTATTTCTGTCCAGGGGCTCCATTAATTCCACCAACGTTATATGCTCCTGCTGTTGCAATAGCGGATTGCCTTCGTATTTATTGCAAATATGAAGCTGCGTTAAAATGGTATGACCTGATATTTGATCCACTGAAAAATGATTGTTCATGGATTCCTTGTTCAAATGATATTGAGACAAATCTAAATATACGGAGTGTCGTTACGAAGATAGCTACTTGTTGTAGCAGTGTGTCTGTTACAAATGATAAAGTGAGGCAACGCTCAATCCTGTTGTTTTATATTGAAACATTGCTGCAACTGGGTGATGCAATTATGCGTAAAAACTCGATTGAAAATTTTCAAAAGGCAAGGCTTATTTTCGATACGATTTCTATGATTTTAGGAAAGCATCCGGTATCAGTTAAAGAATATAAAACACTGGCGACTCCTGATAAAGTCGGTACATTTATACCAGATTGCGCACCCTTAAATCCTAGGTTGCTTAACTTGTACGACCTCGTTGATGATCGTTTAGCTTTGATTCATAATTGTATGAACGCAAAACGATTAAAATACACCGACTGTTGTGATACAGCATGGTGGGGAAATGATCCTTCCAGAGAGGGCTGGAAAACCAATTCTTGTTCTTGTGATGATAATTGGTGTTGCCCGGATACTCCTTACCGCTTTATGTTCCTTATACAAAAAGCTCAGGAGATCACTTCAGATGTTAGGAATTTAGGTGTTGCGCTTCTCTCTGCTTATGAAAAAGGGGATGCTGAGTTCCTGGCATCAATGCGCAGTACGCACGAGAGGCAACTTCTTAACCTTACGCTTGAGATCCGGCAGAACCAATGGAGGCAAGCTGATTGGCAAGTACAGGCTTTGAATAAAACCAAGGAAAGCGCTCAGACAAGATATTCATATTACGATAGTCTCATCACTACAGGGATTATAAGCGGAGAGCAACAATATGTGTCGAATACCGATGTAAATATGTCTGCTAAGGCAGCCGGTATTGCCCTTGATGGAGTTGCTGAGATCATGTCTCTGATTCCTGATTTCAGCTTTGGTGCAGCCGGTGTTATGGGTTCCCCTTTGGAATTTAATCATCTGCCTCTTGGTACAAAATTAGCCGGTGTATTTTCAACCGCAGCCAGAATGTCAAGTTCAACAGGTGATATTGCTGGAATTGGTGGTTCTTTGGATCTAACTGAAGCTGGTTGGGACAGGCGCTTAACTGAATGGATTTATCAGCGCGATATAGCATCTATTGATATCGAACAGATTGAGCGGCAGATAATGGCAGCTGAACGTACAAGAGATATTGCTTTACGCGAATTGAACAATCTTGAAATTCAAAGAGAACAATCAGCAGAGGTTAATGATTTTCTTAGGGACAAATTTACAAATCATGCTTTGTACCTTTATCTTCAGCAGGAGACTGCGGCTTTATATTTCCGCATGTATGAGTTAGCATTATGTACTGCAATTCAGGCAGAAAGAGCTTTTAATTTTGAAAGAGGTTTTCTTTCAAGAAAATTCCTTCCAGAAAAATGCTGGGATAATCTTCATGACGGGCTAATGTCAGGTGAACATTTGCAGCTATCCTTACGACAAATGGAAAAATCGTATCTTAATGAAAATTCCCGAGAATACGAACTCACTAAACACTTTTCTTTGAGAATGATGTTTCCATTAGCGTTTCTACGGTTGAAGGAGGAAGGGCATTGTGAAATTGAAATTCCGGAATGGTTATTTGATCTGGATTACCCGGGACAATACATGAGAAGAATCAAGAATGTAACTGTAACAATACCTTGTGTGGCCGGACCATACACTGGAGTGCATTGTAGGCTTACACTTTTGTGTTCAAGTACAAGGGTAGAACCAAGATTGATGGATCCACCAGCAGATTGTTGTTCTTGCGACCATGACGGCAATGGGTATAGTTATTTTCCTGACGATCCTCGAATAATAAAACAGTTTTCTGCCCTTGAAGCGATCGCTACATCCACAGGTCAAAATGATGCGGGGCTTTTTGAATTGAATTTCCGAGATGAAAGATATCTGCCGTTTGAATTTATGGGTGCTGTCAGCTGCTGGAAAATTGAACTTCCTTCTGAAAATAATTATTTTGACATGGAGTCGCTGAGTGACTTAGTAATGCATCTCAATTTCACAACACGTGAAGGTGGAGAAGTCCTTCGAAAAGCATCCAACGAACAGTCTCAAAAGAAACTTGCGGAACGGGGTTCCAGACTATTTGATGTACGTCATGAGTTTCCGAATTCCTGGTATCAATTTCAAAATAACAGCCATAAAGAGGGAGAACATAGAAAAGAATTATCTCTTAAGTTGAATAGGAATATGTTTCCATTTTTGCCTGGCAAGAAAGAATTATTAATTGATTCATTGGAGATATTTTTCAAAGCTCCTGAAGCAGAACCAATAAAGCATCATACACTGGAATTTATTTTACATGAAATAAACAAATGTAGAAATGATGATTGGGTTGATGATGAATTAATGGATATAGTATGTACAGTAGGGTCCGATTATCCTGGGCTTTATCATGGTGCTATTGATATTAATTGGGGACCATTAGATTTTGAAAAGGATCAGGATCTGGGTACATTCAAATTCCCTAAATCTGTTGGTTATGTCTCTAAAGCATTTATTATTGTAAAGTATAGAGTAAATAAAACTGAAAAATATATTGTTAAGAAATGCTCATAAAGGGTCTCTTTGCTTTGAGTAATTTTAGCCTGAAATTCACCTTTCCTTCTCATTTTAAAGTAAAAATAAAGGTGTGGGGGATTAAAAAAAATTTCAAGGGCAAGTTAACAATCCCTTGCTGCAAAAGGTTTCTAATTAAAAAACAAAGGGGTTATCTATCAATAAAAACTCCTATTTTTCGCTTCTACAATTTGAGCAAGTTTTCTACACATGTCAATTCAAAAAAGGAAAACCTACGACACAAGAGTAAAATATACTGAACAAATATAATATAATTATTTGGGAACTCCAGAGATTATTTTTGAAAAATATCTTTAAATAGCAAATTGCCATTTGGCATTTAATTTGCGGTTGAAAAGCAAATTTTGCGCCTTTTTAAGGGTATAAAATTCCCTTTTCAGTAAAAGCTTGGTCCCTTTATAGACATAGGATGAAATAACCAAATAGCTTTCACGGTAGCAATTCATAATTATATTTTAGTAGATTAGAAAAACCTGTTGAATTCAATAGGTTCCGATTAAGTTTAAGTTGGCAATCCCTGTCAAAATACTTAAATTGCTTATTGCTAACCTTAGCCTTTCGGATTTTTATATCAGTCAATGCCATTTTCTTTCTCCTGTTTAAAACGCACCCCTAAACGTACCCCGGACGTACCCCTGAATTGGGTTAAATACGTTAGGACACGCTAAGACATGAAATCACCTAAGAATAGCAGAATAGCATGGGTTTTGGGAGTACTACGGGATGAGATAAAACATATAGCTGGAGGCCGGTGTCGGAATCGAAATAATGATTTATCTTATTGATTTATCGACAAACTCAACTTTTATTTTTATCCACGTACCCCTAAACATACCCCTAAAACCTTTTACTGAATTTTTATTCTAACGTGCCTTCCATGTATGCAATTCCATGTGGTACTCTTTCTTTCTACACAATAAGAGGAGAAAAGTAAATGAGTAAAATTTTAAGGTTCCCTACTGTAATAGAAAAAACAGGTCTTTCACGAAGCACGATCTATTTGAAAGTGTCTAAAGGTGATTTTCCTAAACCTGTTTCATTAGGTGCGAATTCCGTAGGATTTCTGGAAACTGAAGTTGATGAATGGATAAGTTTTAGAATTTCTGAAAGAGATAAAATGAGAGCTTAACGCACAGGATGCAAAGCAAAAAATGACGAAGCAATTTATTTCAATACATACCAAGCGCCTTTTGTAGCGCCTTGCTTTTTAATCAAATTGTTTGTCACCAACATTTCGAGATGTTTCTTGATAGTGTTTCTGTTGGCGCCTGTGATCGTTACAATCTCACCAATCGTTATTCTGCCTCGTGATTTAATTAGTTCTAGTATTTTTTGTGACAGCTCCGGAAGTTTGGTGAGCAAAAGTTTTTCCTGTTCGATTTTCTTTTCGAGACGTTTTTTTTGTTCTTTCAATGCTTTTATAAAAAATAAAACCCAAGGTTGCCAGTTAGGCTTCTCGGTTCTTAACGTTCCCTGTGTTTGCCTGAGAGCTAAATAATAATTTTCTTTGTTGTGTTCTACAACAGCTTCAAGTGAGCTATAAGGGACATAAGCATAGCCTTCCTTCAAAAGCAGATAGGTTGTCAGTACACGCGACAATCTTCCGTTACCATCTTGGAAAGGATGTATGGCAAGGAACTCTACAACGAATATAGCAGTCACCAAAATCGGATGTAATTTTTTTTCAGCTTGCGCCTGAGTTATCCAAGCTACAAGTTCCTTCATGCGTTCAGGAGTTTCAAAAGGGCTGGCTGTTTCAAACACAACACCTATGCTTTTCCCATCTTTAAATGCTTCAACATTGTTAGGAGACTTTTTGTAATTACCTTGATGCCATTCATCCTTCTCACTGTATTGTAAAAGTTCTTTGTGTAATTGCCGAATGTGATTTTCATCAAAAGGAATATTTTCAAAATCTTGAAAGATCAAATTCATAACAGTAGCATAACCTGCTACCTCTTGCTCATCACGTGATGAAAATTTTTTAATCTCCAAGTTGGTGAGTAACTCCAAAACTTGTTGATCAGTTAGCTTACTTCCTTCAATTCGTGTTGATGAACCGATACTTTCAATTGTAGCAACGTGTTTGAGAGAAGTGAGTTGCTCTGGAGCTAATTGTCCTAAAGCTTTCCAAGCACCTTTAAATTCGTCAATCTCAGAAATTAGAGATAGAATTTCAGGCGTAATATTTAGAGTGCTTGTATTTATCATATTATTATCCAATTATATACCCAATAATACCCAATTATTACACAAAAGTAAAGAAATATCCAATTATATACCCAATAATACCCAATTATCTAATTGTCTTAGGTAGTTACTTGGTTTTTGAACACCTTTCTTTTGTTGTCTTAATGGAACATAGAGATTTTAAAAGCACCAAATTTTAGGCAAGTCATACTTCAAATCTATCAACTAAGTATTCAAAAAATTATGAGCCGAATAATCTTGTTATTCGGCTCATAATTTAAACACAAACATTAAGAAGATAACGGAACAAATAGGCAAATCCGCATCCATTTTTGGGATGTCTTCCGTAATTGTATCAATGTGGTTCAATGTGGCATGATATAGTTTTTTTCAGGGCTTCCGCTGTATTTATACTCCCATTATTTTTATCGCGGTAATTATTTCAAAAAATCAAAACTAAAAATTGCTCATGTAATGTTGAGAATCACCGCCAATAAATCTGCTTCGGGCGCAAAAAAATATTATAGTGAAGTTTACTATAGTGAAGGTCAATCAAAGCAGAATTACTATTCGGAAAAAGACCAGGCGATTGGTATTTGGGGCGGGAAGTCTGCTGAAAAATTGGGATTAGCAGGTGAAGTTAATAAAAATGATTTTGCTTCACTCTGTGATAATCAGATGCCCGATACTGACGAAAAATTAACTGAACGGAATAATCTTGAACGAAGGGTCGGATATGATTTTACTTTTAACGCAAGTAAATCTGTCAGCCTTGCATATACTTTCGGTACTGATGAAGACAGGAAACAACTGTTACAAGCTTTTCATGAATCAGTCAACGAAACCATGTCTGAAGTTGAAACAGGTATGCAAACCAGAGTAAGGAAAAATGGACAAAATGAAAATCGGGAAACAGGCAATATCATTTATGGTGAGTTCATTCACTTCACCAGCCGTCCTGTTGACAATGTTCCTGATCCACATCTACATGCTCATTGTTTTGTATTTAATGCCACCTACGATGAAAACGAACAGCAATGGAAGGCAGGTGAATTCGGACAGGTAAAAAAAGATGCGCCTTATTATGAATCTGTATTTCATTACTGCCTTGCAAATAAATTGCAATCTCTCGGATATAATATTGAGAAATCAGAAAACGGATTTGAGCTAAAAGGAATATCAAGAGAAACAATAGAAAAGTTTTCCAGGCGCACAGAAGAGATTGAACACCTGGCTGCAACAAAAAACATAACCGATAAGAAAAGCAAATCCCAACTCGGTGCTAAAACGCGTGAGAACAAGCGAAAGTCAATCACGGAAGCAGAACAAATAAAAAACTGGAATGACAGGCTTACTGCTGAAGAAAAAAAACTTTTCCAAAATTTAAAAAGTGATTCTGCTGATGAAAAGAAAAAAGAAAATCTTTCTCCTGCTGTTAATGCTGTTAATTATTCTTTAAACCATCACTTAGAAAGAAAATCCGTTGCCACTGATAAAGAAATATTCACTACTGCAATTAAGTCATCGTTAGGTGAAACAACACCGGAACAGATCAGAAGTGCCTTTGCCAAAAATAGATCTGTTATCTCTGTAAAAGAAAACAATCAAACTTTTATCACAACCAAAGAAGCGCTTGTTGAAGAAAACAACCTTATTGCAAAAGCTTATGAGACAAAAGGTAAATTCAAACCCATCAACGAAACTTATCAACCTAAAGTTGAAAGCCTGACTGATGAACAAAGGAATGCTGTCAATCGAGCATTGACCACCACTGACGGTATTACAATTATTGCAGGTAAAGCAGGAACCGGAAAAACAACCTTGATGAAAGAAGTTCAAGGGGGTGTTAAGGAGTCCGGAAAAAATATTTTTGCCTTTGCACCTTCCGCAGAAGCAAGCCGTGTTGTACAGCGTAAGGAAGGTTTTGAAAATGCGGAAACTCTTGCCGCATTAATTCAAAACAAGGAGTTACAAACCAAAATAAGAAATAACGTTGTATGGATAGATGAGGCTGGAATGATCTCCAATAAGGATATGAATAAGGTTTTAAACATAGCCAAAGAACAAAATGCTCGGCTCATTTTAACTGGAGATACGAAGCAGCATAGCAGCGTGGAACGCGGGGATGCGTTAAGAATCCTTCAAAGTGAGGCTGGCATTTCCCCAATTCAGGTTAATAAAATTCAGCGGCAAAAAAATAAGAAGTATAAAGAGGTGGTGCTTTCTCTTTCCAAATCAGACGTTGAAAAAGGCTTTTCAAAACTTGATAGGATCGGAGTTATACACGAAATAGAAGATGGAAAGGAAAGAATACAAAAAATCGCAGATGATTATTTTTCCTCAACTTATAAAAGTAATACAGGAAAAAACCTTCCTAAAGCAGTATTGGTGGTTTCTCCTACGCATATTGAAGGCGAAAAAGTAACAGAGAGCATTCGGAAAAAACTGAAAGAGGAAAATATTATTGATAAGGAGGACAAGACTTTTCTGGCGTTTAAGAACCTTCAACTGACAGTTGCAGAAAAACAAAAATCAGAAAACTATTCAAAAGGAAATTGGATCGTCTTCCACCAAAACTCGAAAGGATTTAAAGCTGGTTCAAGGTATGAAATCTCCGGAATAGGAAAAGAAAATAATCTCTTAGTGAAACATAAATCCGGCAAAGTTTTATCTCTTTCCACTGAGAAAGCCTACAATTTTAATGTTTATGAAGCAAAAGATATTTCATTGTCTAAGGGAGATAAGATCAGAATTACAGGTAATGGAAAAGCGACTGATGGAAAACATTTATTTAATGGGACTTTTTACAACGTAAATGGTTTTGACAAAAAGGGAAACATACAGCTTTCCAATGGATCTGTGCTTACAAAAGATTATGGCCACATTTCTTTAGGTTATGTCATGACTTCGCACGCAAGCCAGGGAAAAACCGTTGACAAGGTTATTATCTCCCAAAGCTCAATGAGCTTCCGCGCCTCTTCCAAAGAACAGTTTTATGTTTCTGTCTCTCGGGGACGGCAATCCGTTGCAATATATACCGATGATAAAATTGATCTACTGCGTGCAATATCACAATCCGGTGAAAGGAAATCAGCGATTGAACTGACCAAACAAAAAGGCTTGAATCGTGCCTTAGATATAAACAGAAAAGACTTTATGAAAAGAATAAAAGACAAAGCACTGCAGGCAACACAAAAAATAAAAACTTCATTCAATAAAACGAAAAATATAAACCATGAGCTTTCAAGAGAAAATTAAGCAGCGGGTTCTTGAAAAGAACGCCAATGAAAATGATCTGCTCCCGGAACCGGATGGTAAAGTAGAGCCGTTTGCACGTTCAGAGTTTTTCGGTGTGGAGAATATCAGCAATTCTACTGCCTGTCTGGATTTACGTTTATCTGATGGAAATTTTAAGGCATTTCCATACTCATACATTCAGGAAATTAATTTCAATGCATCGGATGGAATTGAAATTTTATCAGCCACGAAAAAAATTCTGATCATCGGTAGAAACTTAAAGTTGCTTTATAATTATCTAACTGCCTTTCGTGTGAAATTTGTTCAGGCGAATATTGGAAATGATCTGACGGATGAAACCTCTTTGTTTGTAAAACAAATTGTTATTGAGGAGTTATAAGGATGTTGGTTAAAATATGAACGCGGCACAAGCAAAGAAAGTCTCACTTTATGATTTGCTAACTCATCTGGGATATACTTCTTGCGAAACTCGCAAGGGAGGAAAAGAACTTTGGTATGAATCGCCCTTTCGCAATGAAACAAAAGCAAGTTTCAAAATCAGAGTGGACCAAAACATTTGGTATGATTTCGGGGAAGGAAAAGGGGGCAATGTTCTTGATTTTGTTATGAAATTTAAAGGATGCGATCTGAAAGAGGCACTTGTTTTTCTAGGTGATATTCGTTTTAAACGAATTAGAAGCTCGTTTATGGCATTTTCCCCAAAACCAGCCTCTATACCCCTATTTGATGCTTCAAACCCTCTGATTCTTGAAATAAAGCCGGTTAACCACTATATTCTGAAGGAGTATCTTAAAGAACGATGCATTCCCCCTGAAATTGGTTTTAAATATCTGCAACAGATAAAGTACAAAGTAGATCAGAAAGAATATTTCGCTTTAGGCTTTCCTAACAGAGCAGGAGGTTGGGAAGTCCGCAGCTCTGTTTTTAAAGGCTGTATCGGTAAAAAAGATATTTCAATTCTCGAATCCGGCTCAAAAAAGGTAAGCGCGTTTGAGGGCTTCCTGGATTTTTTAAGTTACCTGACTTTGTCGGGAAAAAATAAAATTGAAGACGATGTGATAGTCATGAATTCAGTTGCGTTAAGAATGAATGCTATCGAGCTTATAAAAGTAAAAGAATATTCAGAGGTAAAAACTTACTTTGATAATGATAAAGCGGGGAGAGAAACGTTGGAATTTTTTCAAAAAGAATTGCTTCAGCAATGTGTTACTTCCTGTAATAAATTATATGAACGGTTTAATGATTTTAATGATTTTCTTAAAAATTTTCAAAAAGAAAAAATCAGAAATTGAAAAAAATATCCATGTTTAACTTCGACATTGTTACCTCTCTTTATCGACATTGTTTGCTTTATCGTGTTTGGGATCAATCTTTTTTTGTTTCTGATCTTCTAACCGAATAATTTTTTTCTCATGCTCATATTCTTTGCCGCCTGAAAGCATCCCTTTAAAATATTCGTTTGCGGGGTTGCTGCTCTTTTCAATTTTTTCAAATAAATCCGGTTGATATTTTGCAAGAAGATAACCGTTGTTAAATCCTTTTGTAAATTTTTTATCTTGGTCGTCCATATTCAAAAAGTTTCTTTTGAATGTTTATTGAGATATTCATTTATTGAATCCACATCATAAAGAATTATTTTCTTGTCGGGTTGAGAAAAGCGAATTCTCCCTTCGTCTCTTAATCGCTGTAATGTTGTTTTACTTTTAATTCTTAATTTTTCCATTGCTTCCACACCTGAAATCCATTTGTCCTCTTGGATGTTCTGCTTTTCTTTAATACGTTGCACTACTTCTTCAACCAGGGCATAAAATGCTTCGTCCTGTAAACAAATTACCTCCATAGCATTTTAATTTTTTTAGCAAATATAAAGAGGAATTTTAATCGAGTCTAATTTCGAAGGGAATCGCTTCGAGCCAATATTTTAAAAAATCCATGAAGTATTTAATGTTAATGAGAAAAAATGACATAAAGCCGAATGTAATAAAAAATGAAAAGATGAAAAATCTTTTATTCCTTTGCAACTCAATAAACCTAATCATTATGTCAAACAAAATGAACCTTTTTTCGATACAGGATGAACTTGTAAAAAATATTATTAAAGACACCATTGAAACCTATTCGGGTCCTTGGAGAATTATTCATGAGGCTGTTCAAAATGCGCATGACGCGATTCAATATAATTCAAAAGTAAAACGTGGACTTATTGAAATTGATTTTTTTATTGGTTCAAATAAAGTAAGAGTTAAAGATAATGGAATAGGTATCAGCATTCAAAAATTTCAAAATGTTTTTTTATTAGGCGGGACTGATAAAACCACGGAGGACACAAAAAAACTTTTAAAGGGAAGCCAAGGAGTTGGAATAAAGGCAACTTTGTTCACTTCAAATTATTTTTTTATTGAAACAATACATGAAGGTAAGACTTGGAACATAACCCTCAAAAATTCCTATAAATACTTTGATAGAAATTTTGATGGAGATATTTCAAAGCCATCATTACAAAGTACAGAGGGTGCTTCTGGTACTTCCATAGAATATACTTTAAATGATTTTTCTGTAGTTGATTTTTTAAATGAGGTAATTGAAGAATATTTTGAGGAAGTTTATTTAAATGAGGAAGATTATTCCACTATAAATATTGACAATGACAAACTTTTAAAGATTCTTGAGATTTATTTTAGAACTAAAACGTATGTAGGATGTGTTCAAAGTTTGTTAGGTACAAATAAGCATCTTAAACCGATTGATGTAAAAATATCGCTGCATTTAGATTCTGATTCTGTTAATGAACACCGTAAGGTAAATGTTAAGCAAACATCTTTTTTAAGTCAGGACGCCACTTTAGGTAAAATTTATGATAAAACCTTTGATGGTAAATACTTAGATGTTTTCGAATTACATGCAGACCTTGCAAAAAAAGATCAAGTTGATAAGTTATATGAAAACTTTGAAGATATATTAAACAACCCGCCTTCTGAAACAATAAAAAAATTATTAATCCAGAAGTTTGATAAAGACCAAGCAAAAAGATTATTATACAGATATAAAAGACAACCGAATGCTTCTTTTTCCTTAGAACCAGATCAATCTTTATTAGCCAAACATGGTCGTGTTTTGGCTTTCTTAAATGGAATTTATTTGGTTGTAGGTCAGCGTCCATACATTAGCAAATATTTCGAAATATCAACAAAACAATTATTAAGCGTTAATGGGCTGCCTACAAACATTGTATTAAATCCACCAAGAGGTGCTTTAAGTTATTTGAACAATGTCCATATTCTTATTGATGTTGATACCAAATTGGGTTTTGGCAAAAGAAATATTCCAGGACGAACTATGGGATTAATAAATCACTTCTTTGTAGACATTTGGAGTATGATAAGAAAAGTTGCACCTGCTGTTGTTGGACTAAGGGAAGGAAAGGATCCAACTGATGTACAAGATTGGAATAAGGAAGAAGAATATGATGCTTATCTGCATACAGATAATTTCCTAAAAAATCTTCCTCTTTATTGGAAAACTATTCCAAAGGAAGAACAAGAAGTGATTGCAATATTCTTTGAATTACTTGGAAGAAAAATTATTACAGGTTATTTCCCTTTCAGGTTAGGAGTGAACAGCACCTATGATGGTCTTTTTTATGTTGATGAAATTGGAAAGGACGCCATACCTTCAACATTTCAAGCTCGTGTATTAAAAAAAATTGAATTCAAAAAAAACCTGTCTGAATTAATTTCTGATTTTAATGAAGAAAGGAAATTTTTAGCAGAAATTGATTTAGCTATTTGTTGGATTAATGATTGTGATGAAGAGGGTGAATTCAATATTACATCACTTGATAGAGATAGCATTAAAGCGTTTCCAAGTGCCACCCTTCGCATTCGCAAAGGCACTCAACAATGTCAAGTGATAGTTCTGAAAGATTTCATTGAGAATCTTGAGTTGAGTTAAAAAGAGATATTCCCGGTGCGATAAGCTACCCAAACTATTATTCACAAAATAAATGGTAACATCCGCGCACATGCATTTGATACGGGAGATTCATTATCAGAAAAAATTTCTCCCTTCGACACCTTATTCAAATCTTGAAGGGAAAGCTGAAATTATAATTGACTGTGAATCCGATTAATAATCTCCCTTTTATCATTACTTGTTGTACCTATGTTGTACCCTATCGAATCAGATTAAAATAAAAAAGCCGCATAAGTTGCGGCTTTTACCTCTGTACCCGGGACGGGAATCGAACCCGTACAGCCTCAACGGCCACAGGATTTTAAGTCCTTTGACTTTTACTGAAAATCAATCATTTAGCTATTTTAGAACGTGCAAAATGCTGCAAAATGCAACATTTCAGCACCTTTTTTCAGCACCTTGCGCGCTTCGTTTTTTAAGGATTTAAATTCCGCTTTTTCTTTCTCCTTTAGAATTTATTCTGCCTCCAACGGCTGGCAATAATCTTAAAAGTTTAAAAAGAATTTTAAAGCTTAAGGAAATTCTCATGCCCTTAAGAAAATAAAATCCAAAACTATAAATCATAAAAATTACAAACAAAATGAAAAATCAAACAAAAACAACCGAGCAAAAACAGAAAAGAGAAAATCAACTGGTTTTTATCGAATATGAAAAACCAAC
>Ga0134123_10000007_pt1 | contig 128665 bp, 107 predicted proteins | sample KB303_FD_96460 | JGI IMG/M metagenome (GOLD analysis project Ga0134123, IMG submission 96460) | Terrestrial soil microbial communities without Nitrogen fertilizer from Kellogg Biological Station, Michigan, USA - KB3-0-3 | ecosystem: Environmental > Terrestrial > Soil > Unclassified ...
CAAATTCACAAATTGGAGCATTGCATTTTCAATCTGGTTCATGAACCTTTCAAAGCAACGTCTTACTTTCTCAAAAAAAGAACGTCTTTCCAGCCGCAAAACGATAGAAGAAGTTTTTAAATCCGGCAAAGCAATAAATGAAAGCCCCTTCCGGTTACTATGGATTGAATCTGCCGGGGAAGAAAAAGTTTTTTTAAAAATTGCCATCACCGTTCCAAAAAAAAACTTTAAAAAGGCCGCTGAACGGAATAAAATTAAAAGGCTTATCCGCGAAAGCTATCGTTTAAATAAACATTCCTTTTTCCCAGCGATTGAAAACTCAGAAAAAAATTATGCTGCAATGATTATTTATACAGGCCGAGAAATGCCTGACAGAAAGGGGATGGAAGCAAAATTTTTCGTAACTTTACAACGGTTTGCTAAGGAAATATGCAAAAAGTAATCACCAGGTTTCTTATTCAACTCATAAAGTTTTATAAAAACGCAATTTCCCCATTGATGATGCGTTCATGCCGTTATACCCCATCGTGCTCTTCTTATGGAATGGAAGCATTACACAAATACGGACCCTTTAAAGGGACATGGTTAACTTTAAAAAGAGTGCTGTCCTGCCACCCCTGGGGAGGGCATGGTTATGATCCCGTTCCCTGAACTTTGTAAAAAGAAAAAAACAACTATCGGATATGAAAAAATTAAGTAAAAAATTAAAAGTATTTCTTGTAGTCATTCTCCTCGGTGCAGGCGGACTGGCTACGTTTAGTTTCACTGATGATTATTTTGAGGTATCACGCAACCTTGACATTTTTGCTACCCTTTTCCGCGAACTGAACATGTATTATGTGGATGAAACAAATCCGGGCGACCTGATGAAGAAAGGAATTGATGCAATGCTCGAATCGCTCGATCCCTACACTAATTATATCCCTGAATCAGACATTGAAGATTATCGCTTTATGACTACCGGCCAGTACGGAGGTATCGGTGCATTAATCGGGCAGAAAGGTGATTTTGTAGTAGTGACCGATCCCTATGAGGGTTTTCCTGCGCAGAAATCAGATATCAGGGCCGGTGACATTATCATGGAAATAGATGGTAAATCTGTAAAAGGAAAAAAATATGATGAGATCAGCAAGATTTTAAAAGGGCAACCCAAAACTCCGGTAAAGCTTCAGATTAAACGCGAAGGCGAAAAAGAGCTGATCGAGAAAACGGTGCTGCGCGATGAGATAAAAATTAATAATGTTCCTTTTCATGGAATGCTCGATAATGGCATAGGCTACATTAAGCTTACAGGATTTACCGATAATGCCGCGCAGGAAGTAAAAGATGCATTACTCGATCTCAAATCGAAGGAACAATTAAAAGGGTTGATTCTTGATCTCAGAGGAAACCCGGGCGGCTTATTAAACGAAGCAGTGAATATTGTCAATCTTTTTGTGAACAAGGGTGTGGATGTAGTGAGCACAAAAGGAAAGGTAAAGGAATGGGATAAGTTATACAAGGCCATTAACAGCCCGATTGATACCGAAGTTCCTCTTGCCGTTTTGGTAAATAGCGGATCGGCATCTGCATCTGAAATTGTTTCAGGCAGCATTCAGGATTTAGATCGCGGATTAATAATCGGTCAGCGCACGTTTGGAAAAGGCCTGGTACAAACCACCCGGCCATTAAGCTATAATTCGCAATTGAAAGTTACCACAGCGAAATATTACATTCCGAGCGGACGCTGCATACAGGCGCTTGATTATTCTCACAGGAATGATGACGGGAGTGTGGGAAAAATTCCGGATTCACTGGTATCTGAATTCAGAACCAAAAGCGGCAGAATTGTTTATGATGGAGGAGGTGTGATGCCTGATAATGTGACCGAACAACAAATACTAAGCAGCATTTCGCAGAGCCTGATAAGTAAGTTTTTGATATTTGATTATGCAACGCTCTACCGTCAGAAACATGAAAGCATTGCCTCTGCAAGAAATTTCAGGCTTTCTGACGCTGACTACGATGATTTCATTAAATGGCTTTCTGATAAAGAATATGATTATACGACCAAGAGCGAAAAAACATTGGAAGAATTAAAAACGAATGCAGAAAAAGAAAAATATTTTAATGCGCTGGTAAATGAGTACGATGCATTAAAGAAAAAAATGATGCACGATAAAAACTCTGATCTCATAAAGAACAAAGAAGAAATAAAAGAGCTTTTGCAGGACGAAATTGTTTCAAGATATTTTTACCAGAATGGGCGCATTGAAGCTTCATTTGATTTTGACCCCGATATTAAGAAAGGAGAAGTAGCATTAAAAGATAAAAGCGTTTATACACAAATCTTTAACCGGCCTGCGGCTAAAAACACTCCCGAGAAAGAAGAAAAATAGCTTCAGCTGATAATAAAATAAATAAAAGGCGGTTATTAGTTATAATAGCTGCTTTTTTTATTTTAGCGCAGCAAACTACCCGTTTTCGAAAATGATTTATGACCCGGCAAAAATTTTCTGAAGGACTTTATCTTTTCGGGCTTTGTTTGTTCGCAGCGGCATTGCCTTTGTCCGTTTTTATGATGAGCATTTCACAGTTTGCATTGCTGGGAAGCTGGCTGCTTGCAGGAAATATTTTAAATAAAATAAAAACGGCATTCAATAATCCGGTTGTTGCAGTTTTGGCATTAGTGTATTTCATGCATCTTGCGGGAGGATTTTACAGCACAGATTACAACTATTACTTCAACGATATCCGGGTCAAATTACCGTTATTGATTTTGCCTGTATTAATTTATACATCACCAAAAATTTCGGAACAATGGTTTGAAAGAGTTCTGATAATTTTTGTTTTTGCTGTTTTAGCTTCAACCGTTATCAGCATGGGGGTGTTGTATAATATTCTCCCGTTACGTAAAAACTTAAATGACATCCGCGATATATCGGTTTTTGTTTCACACATACGCCTCTCATTATTTATTTGCCTTTCCATTTTTATTGCAAGTTACTTTGCATGGAAAACCCTGAAGCATTTTAGCTTCAAAATGCTTTTATGGATTCTTCTCATCGCCTGGTTTTTAATTTTTCTGTTCATCCTCGAAGCAATGACAGGAGCCTCCATATTAATTATCGCGGCTCTTTTATTATTTGCATATTTTATTCACAAGCAAAAAAATACCGGGTGGAAAATTTCGGGAGCTGCAATTGTTTTAATTATTCCTGCTTTTATTTTTATGTATTTAAAAAATGAAGCAAAAAAAATCTACCGTCCTCAAAAAATAGAGATCGGCCAGCTGGATTTGAAAACCATAAATGGAAATGAGTATGAACATGACACGAAAAGAAACGAACAGGAAAACGGAAATTTTACCTGGATTTATGTATGTCCGAAAGAGCTTTCATCGGCATGGAATCAAAGAAGCAAATTGAGGTATGACGGGAAAGATTTAAAAGGAAATGAGGTAAAATACACGTTGATAAGGTTTCTTACGTCAAAGGGATTGAGAAAGGATTCGGCCGGTGTGTTTGCTTTAAGCAATGCTGAAATCCATTCTGTTGAAAAGGGAATTGCCAATGTGGACTATCAAAAAATGGGAAGTATCCGTGTGCGTATTCAAAAGACCATTATGGAATATTATGCATTTAAGAACCAGGATAATCCTAACGGCAGTTCGGTGCTTCAGCGCATGGAATACTGGAAAACAGGATGGAATATCTTCAGGCAAAATTTCTGGATCGGTGTTGGAACCGGTGATGTTCAGAAATCTTTTGACCGGGAATACGAAAAAGAAAACTCACGTTTATCAAAAGAGTATCGTCACAGGGCGCATAATCAGTATTTGACTTTCGCATTAACCTTCGGAATTTTTGGATTCTTATACTTTATGTTTTCACTTTTTTACCCAATTGTGACATTGAAAAAAGGAATTGATTATTTTCATATGATTTTTTTCATCATTGTTTTTATCTCTATGTTTACCGAAGATACTCTTGAAACTCAGGCTGGTGTAAGTTTTTTTGCTTTTTTTAATTGCTTTTTCCTCTTTTGCAGTCCTGGTAAAGGTTCCAGGTCGCGCTGATTGTTGAAATATTCACCCAAAATTGCGTTTGGCAGGCATGAGATTTTCGTAACTTGCTGCAAATTGTAAAACCGATTTCTTCCCCCCAATAATGAGCTTATCGGAATCAGAAAAGTTATTTTTTAAAGCTATCACTACGTTTAATAGCGGAGATGTGCTGACTGCGGCTGATCTCTTCAGCGAACTTGCTGAGCGTTTTCCTGATTTTGGTAAGGCACAATGCTATCTCGGGTTATTATTTTTTCAACATTTCAAAGATCAGGTTGCCGCTGAAAAGCATTTTAAAAATGCGATTTCGTCTTCGCCTGAATTTACAGAGAGCTATCTTTATTATGCCGAATTACTTTTGTCGCAGGAGCGGTTTGCTGAAATGAATGCGCACCTGAACAAGGTTTCTGAAATACCGGGCGTAAAAAAGAATGCTGCTTATGAACTTTATGGTAAGATGAATGAGCTGATGGGGAAATATGATGAAGCAATAGATTTTTATAAAAGAGCCATTAAATATACTTTTTCGGACGAGGATATTGTATCGTATGAAAAAGCGATGGCAAGATGCAATACAAAAAAGAAATATATTTAATATTCAGAATTTATTCGAAACCCTTTTTACAAACTGGTATAGATTAAAATCTTTTTTCTGCTGAACTTCTTCCAGGCTTTTTTTTAAATGCTCCTTATTAATCTCTTTCATCTTGTAATCGCGGATTAAGCGTAAAGCTTTCTCAAAGATCAATTGTTGATTTTTTTCTTTTCGGGGAAACCGGTGATGTTCGTTTATTTTTTTCAGCAATTGTGAAATACCTTCCGATTGTATTGCTATTGTTTTTACAACCGGAATTTCCCGGTCAGTACGCGCGCGGAGATGCAGGGATGATTTAATATTTTTTATTATTCTTTCTGAACCTTCACGGTCTGATTTATTGACCACAAAAATATCTGCAATCTCCATAATGCCGGCTTTGATTGTCTGCACCTCATCACCTGATTCAGGAACATAGACCACAATAGTAGTTTCGGCAAGCGATGCAATCTCTACTTCTGATTGACCCACTCCAACGGTTTCAATAAATATATAGTCGAAACCTGCTGTGCGCAACACATCAGTAACTTCCATCGTTTTTGCCGACAATCCGCCCAGTGAACCCCGTGTGGCTAGTGAACGGATAAATACTTTCGGATGATTAAAATGTTCTGACATACGCAGCCGGTCGCCTAACAAGGCTCCATGCGAAAATGGTGAGGTAGGGTCAACTGCGAGCACTGCTATTCCACGGCCTTTTATATATTTTTCTTCATTTGAAATAAGCTCTTTTAACAATGCATTGATCAGTGAACTTTTCCCTGCACCGGGTGCACCGGTGATGCCGATAACAGGAATTGTTTCATCAGGCTTCAGCGAAAATAAAATTTCTTCATAGCCTTTGCTTTCATTTTCAACTATGGAAATGATCCGCGCAAGCGATTTGCTGTCGGTGTTTGCTGAAAGGGTGTTCATTGACTTTTCAAAAGTACAAATAACGAATGTTTACATTTTATCATTACCTTCGTTTTTAAATTATTCCCGTGAAAAAGCTTTTCTTCCTTTTATATTTTACATTTAATATTTTACATTTAATATTTTACATTTAATATTTTACATTTTACATTTTCACAAAACCCTTTAGTAAAGCAATGGGATTACCGGTTTGGGGGATCATTAGAAGATTATCTTTTTTCTTTTCAACAAACAAAAGACGGAGGATACATCATGGGGGGATTTTCTAATTCCGGAATCAGCGGGGACAAAACATAGGATAGCTGGAGTCTTTCTAATGATTATTGGATAATAAAATTCTGCGACAGCACATTAACAACAGACCTCACCCCCGACCCCTCTCCAAAGGAGAGGGGAGTTTCCATCGCTCCCAATCCCGCTGATGATAAGGTTATCATTAGTTCAAAATTCAGAGTAACCCGAATTGAAATTATTAACCTTTTAGGAGAAATCATGATCTGTGCATCTCCCTCCCCTGCGGGGAGGGTCGGGGTGGGGCCTCTCCCGAACGGCCTCTATCTGATAAAAGCATATACCGGAAATGGCATTTTTCAGCAAAAGCTTGTTGTAAATCATTAACCACTTTATATTTTTTCAAAAAAAGTTGCGCTAAGAAAAACTTTCTGTTCAATAAAGAATCTTTGTCGAAAAACTATTCTTTCCGTTTGTTAACGTAACATAATAGATTCCCCGCGCAATGTTCTTTCCTTCAATTACTATTTTGTTAACGCCTTCTGCAACATTTTGCATGCCTGCAGAAAGAATTTTACCATATACATCCGTAAATTCAAAAGTTACTTTTCCTGGCGCATTCTCATTTAAAAGAATATTCACGGTTTGATTATCGTAGTCAGCGTATGCAGAGATCAAACTAAAATTCTCCTTTCCGAATCTTACAGAAATAACATTTGAAAAAACAAGATCACCGTTAAAGTCTTCCTGCTTTAAACGATAATAAGAGATGCCATTAAAAGGACTGTCGTCCGTGAAATCATAATCCGTTGCTGCAGTCGTGCTGCCGGCTCCTTTTACCTTGCCAATGGTTTCAAAACGGCCTGCATCTTTGCTTCGTTCAATATTAAAATAATAATTATTGTTTTCAGAGGCCGTAGTCCATTTTAAAAGAACACTGTTGTTTGCAGCCTGTCCTGTGAATGAAAGCAGTTGAACAGGTAATGGCGAGCCGGTCACGGTAATATTAATAGTGGTGATTTGCCCGTCAGGGTTTATTATAGTAATGATATATGTGCCGGGAGCTGCAGCGGAAGTATTCAAGTCAATATTTACATGCGTGGCATCAATGAACGTAATGCTGTTGACAGTAATGCCACCGGTTACTGAAGCCGTAATATGATTGGTAAAACCCGGCCCGCCAATATCCGGTCCCGGATCAAAAAAACCGGTATTGTTAGGGGTGGAGTTTGCCACAATATTTACAACAACAGATGAAGTGATGCCAACTGTGGCTAATGGATTTAATGACGCGTTCGGAGGTGGTGCGGGAGCAATTAATTGAATGACGCGTTCGCCCCATGAATTGTTTCCGTTACAATATTCCTGGAAAGTCCACATGGTCATATTATCATTCGGATCCACGACCACCTGTGAATAATCACCCCAGCGCTGCCCGTCAACTGCCTGGGCGTTATATGCCGAAGCGCTTGCAGTAGCGGCTGCAAAAGGTTGTAATGTTCCTGCTGCATTGGCACTGTATCTTCCCGCAACAGCAGCATCAGCACGAAAATTAAGCCCTGCCGTGGTGAACCCGCTCACGGCATGACCTTGTCCGCTCATGGCAATGCTTCCATTCCAGAAACCGCGCGGATTAGCTGCTGCATTATCATACAAGGTTCCCGACTGAACCAACGTTGGAGTTGCAGTGTTCATATTTCCAACCTCGTACCAGCGCATTGCATTCCTGTTCATCGTACCGGAAGCCACACCTGAACTGTTGACACGCGTAGTATGGGCCGTCCACAAAGTAGTAACTCCGGTTAATTTATTTTTCATCACGTGAGCAGCAAATAACCGGTCATCTAATCCATCTAACCTCCTGTTTGCTGCCGCCTGGCCGAGATGATCCTGCAATAATGGACTATTATTTGCCGGAACCGTTAATGCCGTAAGGTTCGTTATAGTAGGAGCTGCGCTTCCCGGATTATTCACTCTTATAAAATTCAATCTGCTGAATACCGCTACATCCGTTCCGGCAAAATACCCTTCGGTTGCGGCCGGATCATCATTATCCACTCCCTGCGGAACCACAATGCCTGCAGCGACAGTGCCTGCATTGCGAAAAGCATTTACCACCATCGGCCCCGCACCCAGGATCGAGCTTTTTTGCACTACAAAAATCGGAGTGCCGTCAAATGTTGCTGTGAATCTTACTCCACCAATATAAAGAGCATTTGCATCCACGCCTAATGTCGGGTAATCTAAAAATTTTCCGGCATCCCCGGCCGGAGGAGCGAGGTTATGCTGGAAATAAAAAAATGTAAATGAGGCAGTATTAGTAATAACCGGCCCGCTGCTTACGGCAATCATTACACGGTTGTTGGTTGCGGTGGTGTTTATAGCCACAACAAACCATCGTTGTGTCAGCCGGTCATAACGAATATGCGAATCGCTGGTATTGGAAGCATTTCGTACCGAATTGAAAAAAGTGTTGGTAGAAACATTTAGTCCACCTGGCACTCCTGTTTTACTATATACAGCGATGGTGCCATTTGCAACCACTAATATTTGTGTGGGTCCGGCCGCTCCGTTGCAATCAGGTGGAATCCATCCGGCAATAACAGGACCAAGGAAATTAGCCCCGATACTTTGTGTTGCCGCGATTGAATTATTTCCACCACCATGCAAGTTCGAATTATCCACAACAGGAAAAGAAGATATTAAGAGCGCATCCGGGTTCTTTCTTTTTTTTAAATGCAGTTCATGCTCCCGGGGAATTTTCGGCTCGTGCGCTTTTTTGCTGTCTTCACTTTTCTGCTGAGCCATGATCTGGTCAACAGTAAGTGTAATGCCATAATTTCCTGAACCCTGCTGCTGTGTAAAAGATATCTCTGATAGAAAAACAAAAAATAATACAAAGTAAAAATGTTTCATTTTTTATACGTGATAAAACAGTATACGAAAAAGGTAATCAAAGATATACTTTTTAGCGTAAAATACAAATAATAACGATCATTTTTTACTCCTGAATAGTTGGTAACTAAGCAAGAATGCTCTCCAGTTTTTTCTTTGTTATAGGTTTACTGATGTAGCCGTCAATATTAAAATGTTTTGCCTTTTCAAGGTCAGAAGATTTTTCCGATGATGTGAGAATAAATATTTTCATCTTCTCTTTGGGCAACATATCATTATTTTCAAGTTCATGCAGAAATTGAAAACCATCCATCACCGGCATATTTATATCGAGCAAAATAAGTTCAGGACAATTGTAATTATTTTCATAATCGTTTTTGCAGCTTTTTAACATAAATTCCAAAGCATCCTGTCCGTTCAAAAAAGTTTGTGTTTTATCAGAAATTTTCATTTCTGCAATAACGCGCTTGCTGAGGAAATTACTGGCTTCATCATCATCAATAAGAAAAATATTTTTAAGATTTTGCATAAGCAATATTAAATTAAAAAATAAAAAAAAGCAATTATTTCCGTGCCGAAATTTCCAGCATTCTCTTTAAAGGAAGCAGGGCACGTTTGGCAATATCAGATGGAATAATTACTTCCGGTAATTCATTTTTAAGGCAGAGATACAATTTTTCCAATGTATTCAACTTCATGTGCGGACAATCATTGCAGGCACACGAATTATCAGGCGGAGCAGGTATAAACACCTTATCGGGTGATGCTTTCTGCATTTGGTAAATAATTCCTGATTCTGTAGCGACAATAAATTCCTTTTCAGAACTTGTTTCAGTATGTTTTAATAACGCGGTTGTTGACCCGATAAAATCTGCATTTTTTAAAACGGCTTCTTCACATTCAGGATGAGCAATTATTTCTGCCTCCGGATGACGTGATTTCAATTTTGTAATTTTCTCAAGAGAAAAAATTTCATGAACCATGCAGGTGCCATTCCAAAGCAGCATATCGCGCCCGGTTTTTTTAATGATATATGCACCCAGGTTTTTATCAGGAGCAAAAATTATTTTTTTATCAATCGGTACGCTTTCAACAATTTTAACAGCATTGCTCGATGTACAAATAATGTCGCTCATTGACTTAATCTCCGCTGTACAATTTATATATGAGATCACCACATGATCCGGATGTTTATTTATAAACTCCTGAAATTGCCGGGGCGGGCATGAATCAGCAAGTGAGCATCCGGCCCGTAAATCCGGCAGCACAACTTTCTTTCCGGGGTTTAAAAGTTTTGCCGTTTCTGCCATGAAATGCACGCCAGCAAAAGCAATCATGTTCGCAGTTGTTTTCTCTGCTTCCTGTGCCAGCCCAAGGCTGTCACCAATGAAATCCGCAACATTCTGAATGTCTGAATCCTGGTAGTAATGTGCGAGAATGACTGCATTCTTTTTCCTTTTTAGCTTATCAATTTCTTCGAATAGGTCAATGGACGGGTCAATGAACTGCTGCAAATATCCTTTTTTATTTAACTCATCCGTCAAAACATTTATCAACGTCATTATATATAAATAAAATAATTATTTTTAAATATGTTATTATTATTAGTCTGTTACATCCGTGTGTAACTTTTTAGTTTTTATGTTGACTTATTCAGTTATCAATTTTTAAGAACAAGTTATGCACACTTATTTTTCCTGAAAGAATTGATTACTAAATTAATCTTTATTTTGTGAACATATTGTTAATTTAGATTTTGTTAATTTTTTTACTGTAATAAGTGGTTGGATTTTGTTAAAAAGAATGTTTACTGTTTGTAATAAGATTCTGTTCGTTTTATAGGAATATAAAAAAACATTGAAAAAACATTAAAATGAGACAAACAAATAAACTTGCTGCAAAGTTACAAACCGATTTCTTTTTTATTAACCATTTTACTGTGTATAAAGTAAACGTGTAAACTATTGGTTTTAATTTTGATAATTTTTATCAACTTAATAAAAGTTATAATTAAATTTACAATAAAATATAAAAGCATAAAAAAATGAAACTTGCCATTGGTGCCGATCATGCGGGTTATGATTATAAAGAGCAGCTAAAAAAATATTTACTCGACAAAGGATTTGAAATAGCGGATAAGGGAACCTATTCAGACCAATCAGCAGACTATCCCGATTTTGCGCACCCTGTTGCAAATGCAATAGTGAATAAAGAAGTTGATGCTGGAATTTTAATTTGCGGCAGCGCAAATGGAGTGGCCATAACCGCTAATAAACATCAGGGAATAAGGGCTGCCATTTGCTGGACAAATGAAGTAGCTGAATTAGCACGAAAGCATAATAATGCAAATATTATTTGCATCCCCTCGCGGTTTGTCAGCATTGAATTGACAAAGTCAATGACTGATATTTTTATGAGTACAGAATTTGAAAAAGGAAGGCATGAAAGAAGGGTTGAAAAAATTGATTTCTGAAACTGCCAGTTAAATTATTTTGGCCAGGTAAAGTTTACAGAGGTGCCTGAATTTACGGTATCAAACCAAACCTTTTCGCCCTGTGATTCAACAATTTTTTTAACAATTGACAGACCAACACCGGAAGTTTCATGTTTGTCCTTTGGAACAAGCGTGTGAAAAATTTCAAAGACCTTATCAAAATAGTGCGGCTTTATTCCGGGCCCATCATCTTTAATGATGAATCGAACAATATTATCTTCTTCATGAGCTTGAATAGAAACCACACCTTCCTGTTTGTGATGATGAATGACAGAATTGTTAATCAGGTGCGTAAAGACTTTTAAAAGCTTCGTTTTTTCTGCAAACAAAACAGGCAGATTTTCCTGTACTTCAAACCCGAACCCGGCAGGGGGCATTAAAGTATCAATTACATATTGAATCAATTTGTTAACATTTACCGGCTCTTTGCTTTCGTTAATTCTGCCTACCCGGGAGTATTCAGTAATACCTTCAAGCAAATGCTGCAGTCGCAGTACGCGGCTTTTTAACAACGAAATATTCTCGGTCACACTTTGACCTGCTGTTCCGGCAAGATCATCTTCAATCCAGGTCGCTAAATTTTCAATTGCACGAAGCGGAGCTTTTACATCGTGCGAAACGATATAGACAAATTGGTCCATTTCCTTTACTGCAAGCTCAAAAGTTTCTTTACACTTTTTCTTTTCTGTATTTGCAATAAAAATTTTTTCAAACAGCGCTACTTTAGATTTTGTTTCATGAATATCCAGCGGCTTAAAAAGAAAATCAACGGTGCCTTCTTCATATTTATTGACCGGACCTTTTTCATTCCTGCTTACGGCCGATACAAAAATGATCGGGACGTTTTTTGTTTTTGGATTCATTCGCAACAGGTCGGCAGCCTCATAACCATCCATTTCAGGCATTTGAACATCCAGCAGAATCAAATCTATTTTCTCTGATAAGGCAATTTTTAAAGCCTCATTACCCGAACCCGCTTTAATTATTCTGCGCCCTTCTTTTTCAATAACGTTTTCAAGGGTCAATAAATTTTCCATGCGGTCATCCACCACTAATATGCTGTAACTTTTAAGAATATCTTTTTTAGTTAAAATAATTTCGTTCATAAGCTGATTAAATCAAATTTATTTATAAAGCCATGCCTTCATCACTGAAAGCAATTGCTCAATATTTACAGGTTTTGTAACATAATCAGATGCTCCTGCCTCAATACATTTTTCCCTGTCTCCCTGCATTGCTTTTGCGGTGATTGCAATAATGGGAAGATGTTTATACTTGGTGTTTTTCCTTATTTCCCGGATGGCTTCATATCCGTCCATAACAGGCATCATGATATCGACAATTAAAAGTTCCACTATGGGATTTTGATTTAATTGGCGAATGGCTTCATTGCCATCATGTGCGCAGATTACGTTTAGCCCTTCCGCTTCCAACAATGTTGTGAGCGAATAAATATTTCTCATATCATCATCGGCAAGTAATACAGTTTTGCCGGAAAGAAGATGTTTATGTTTTTCAGGATTAAAATTTACAGGTAATGACGGAGCATGAACAGCCGGCTGATTAACAGATGATAAGTGAAGTTTAGAATAGCGTATTTTATTTTCAGAATCAGCGGATATACCAGGTATTGCTTCTATATTCTTTAAAATGGCGATAGAATTAAAAAGGTCATTAAGTTCTTCCTTGTGTACCGGCTTTGTAAGATAACCGGCAGCCCCTAATTCAATTCCCAATGGTTTTTTGTCCATTGCCGAAATAATGTAAACGGGAATAATTTTTAATTCAGGATGTTCTTTCAGTTGTTTTAGAATGGTCCATCCGTCAATTACCGGAAGTTGCATGTCAAGAAGAATAATGTCAGGTAAAAATTGTTTTGCATATTTTATTGCGGCATCACCCTGTACAGCAACCACCGCTTTGCAGTTAAATTCATGGCTGTAATCAACAAGTGTTTTTGCAAAAATGATGTCGTCCTCGACAATTAATATTTTTTTATCCCCTTCTTTTATATTGTTTCTGTCATCCAGAATTTCATTATTTCGGAATTGAACGGAAGAAGATTTTTTCTTTTCCTCAGTGGGTTCATTAGAGAAAGAAGCGGGAGAAGTTAAAATGGTTTCATCGGGGGAAGATTGGTGGGGCAAATAAATTGTAAAGGTGCTTCCCGACCCCTCGATACTTTGAAGCACCAGGTCTCCTCCAAGTAAAACACTTAATTCACGGCTAATGGCCAGACCCAGACCCGTTCCGCCATATTTTCTGCTGGTAGAGCCATCGGCCTGCTGAAAAGCTTCGAATATAATTTTTTGCTTGTCTTCCGGAATGCCAATACCGGTGTCTGTTACGGAGAAAAAAACCACTTTATCCGTTTGATATAGTCTTTGATTTTTGAAAATCGCATCCTTAGGAGCAAGCCCTATTGACAACTCAACTTTGCCGGTTTTAGGCGTAAACTTAAATGCATTCGACAATAAATTTTTTAAAACCTGGGACAACCGCATTTTATCTGAATACAACTCAGCAGGGAAGTCTTTTGAAATGGTGACAGAGAAGCGAATTCCTTTTTCATTTGCCAGCTCCTTGAAAAGCGATTGTATATCGGACCCAATATCCAGCACCGGGAATTTTTCATGATGCAGCTCAATTTTTCCGGCTTCAATTTTTGAAAGATCTAAAATGTCATTTATTAACATGAGGAGGTCATTGCCCGATTTGAAAATAACACTGGCATGTTCAATTTGCTTTTCCGTCAGATTTTGCGTTTTATTTTCAGCTAAAAGTTTGGCGAGTATCAGCACGCTGTTTAATGGCGTTCTTAATTCATGTGACATATTTGCCAGGAAAGCAGATTTATATTTATTGCTTTGCTCCAATTGTTTTGCTTTAAATGCAAGTGACTGGCGGGCTTCTTCAATGGCAAAATTCTGTTCCTGTAACAAGTGCGCTTTCATTTCAAGCTCGGTATTCATTTGTTTGAGCTCCTCCTGTTGTGAGGTCAATTCCTCCTGTGACAATTCAAGCAGTCTTGATTTATTGGTAAGTTCTTCGTTAGCCCATCGTAAATCCTGTTTTTGAGCAGAAAGCGCGTCTGCCTGTTTCATAGATTCTTCAAGCAATTGTTTTGTCAACTGGTTTGCTTTCACGCTGTAAATACTTAAGGCAACAGGCTCGGCAATCCTGTCGAGAAAATCAATTTTAACCTGCGATAACTCATACACAGAAGCTATTTCAATAGCGCCAAGTACTTTTCCACCTGCAAAAAGCGGCATGATCGCAACACAGCAATTTGAAGATTTTCCCAGTCCGGATTCAATAGTAAAATACGAACTATCTAACCCGGAGAGGTAAATTTTTTGATTGGAAGCAATACATTGACCGATTAATCCTTCTTTTAACTCATAGTGCCCGGCAATTAACATTTTGTTATTGATCGCATGGTAACCTTTTAACCGGATGTGAGATTGTTTGTCAGGAAATTCTTCAATAAGAAAAATAGCGGCCTGCTGGATTCCTGCATAATTAACAATAGCAGAAACTATTTCATCAATAAGGTTATCCAGGTTATCCGAATGCTTTTGCAGCACATTTCCCATAAGAGCAATTCCTTCGGTAGACCAATTTCGCAATGAATCCGATTCGCTCGCCAGCCTGAGTTTGTCACGCATTTCAATTAATGATTTCCCCTGAACATCATTTTCGCTCAAGGGCTCAAAGGGGGAAGTAAAATTGCCGGTTCCTATTTCTTTAGCAAACGAAGAAGTTCTTCTTAGTCCATCCATTAACGCCTGCAAGGCGAGCACCATTTCTCCGACTGCATTTTTTGGAATTTTCATATTCAGGTGAGGCAATTCACCTTTGCTCATTTGTAAAATCAACTCCCTGATTTGCATGACAGGAAGGATAATATTTTTTGACATGAAAAATGTAATGGTTACCACAGAAAGTATAATCAGTAATGCAAGGCCAAGCACCACGATGGTAAGCATAGAAAAAGAATAAATCATTTTATCCTGGTTGGCTCCAGACTCAGCTTTCTTTAATTCGGTAATTCTTGAAAGTTTATTAGCAATATTTTCTGAACGCGGAATAATTTCGGTTTCTATCAGGTCTTCGGCTGCGAATTTTTTCATCGGATCCTGGTAATCATCAAAGTTCACAAGGGTGAGCAGGATTTGATTCTCATAATGCATCAACTTTTCATAATCTTCGAATATCTTTTTCAGGCTGTCGGCAGTCGCCTTATTATTCCATGATCTTACCAGCAGCAATAATTTATTTTTTACTTCAGGATAAGTTTGCTGATTCAGCCCTGATAAATTTTCCTTATCTATTGAGTTGTTCTGGAGATACACCCAATTGGTTATATACATCCTTGACTTGGTAACCAGCTGATTCATTTCAAACAGCTGTGACAATGATGGACTGGTTACTGTTCCGATTTCAGTTGTTATAAGCTTGCTTTTATTAATTGTATACGTGCTGACAATCGCATTTGTCAGGGCAATAATGATTAAAGCAAAAAATACAAGATAAATTTTCTTGTCAATTTTAAAAGATGTTTTTTTATGAGCGCGTTTCATTTTAATAATCTTTGCTTAAGCGGTCAGAGCTTAGTGGAACTATATTTTAATGGCTAATGTTAAAAGCTGGCTGGAAATTTTCAAGCCTGCCTGTTTGACGGAATTCTCATTTAACTCGAAACGAATTTTATCATCTACTTCAATTATGTTAATGGAAGAACCTTTTTGCGCCATTCCTTTTTCTTCAGTTACTATCAGCACACCCTTGCCCTGAAGCTGCTCGTTCAAATATTTAAAAACGGAACTTTCATTGCGCGGGATAAAAAAGACATCGCATTTTTCTGCTTCACTTGCATCATTAGCTTCACGGATTTCCAGGTCCCTCTCCTTGACTTTTTTATTAGCACAAATCTTCTTCAGTTCATCTATCACCGCAGAAGGCCCGTAAAATCCTATTACAATATGTGCATGATTTTTCTCAACAGGCCACTCTATATATTTTGTGAAATTGTAAATGAAAAGAGCCTTAATGGTCGGCTCGCTGATTTCATTTTTTACCTGGAACGAAGATGACCCAATGAAGATAACAATGCAAAAAATCGCTTTAAGCGAGCGCCTGCATAGAGCAAAAAAGGACCTAATGAAAAAATTCAGATTCATTTTTATTAAAAAAAATCACCTGTTTAATTGCTTAAAATTTAAATTATAAGAAATCTTCAATGCATATTCCCTGGAATAAGCCGGCAATGGAGCATGAAGGCTGTTATAGGGCTGTATATAATAATCTTTAGTGCCCAGTAAATTATAAACGCCCAGGCCCAGATTCAATCCCCGCGCGAGTAAGTCATCATAGCTTAAATTGAAATTGATTATAACGGCAGGATTAAATTTATTTACAGTTGTATCGCCAGTATTCTGATCGTATGCAATGATTCCGTATCGCGGACCAAGAAAACTTACGGACGAATTGAGCTTAATATGCCGGGTGAGCTTTAATCCCGCAGTAAAATTTATTTTATGAGTGGCGAAAGCCAATAATGCATCATGGTTTTCCGGCACCATGTAATTGGGGAGCACTGTTCCGGCAGGGATATAGAATGAGTAATTTAATCCGGCATATCCGCCACTGTTTTTATATTTATATTCAACTTCAAAACCCCGGGTTCCGGTTTTATCTAAATTAATGTAGGCATCACTGTAATTATCATCGTAGTAATAAATGATAGGATTTTTTGTCACCATGTCAAAAGCATTCAAGGTAATAAACATGTTTTCGTTGATTTCATACCCGGTTTCGGCTTCGAATACGCGGGTATTTTCTGGTTGAATGTCGGGATTCAGGTCAATATTTTCTGTATTAGGAGCGCGGAACGATTTACTTAAAAGCAATTTCACATGGAACTTATGGAGTGTTTTAGTAATTCCCAGGCGCGGAACAAAAGAAGCGGAATAACGATTATTATAATTATATCTTGCGCCTGCCGTAATGGAGCCAAATTTTGTCTTGCAAAGTGCCTGGGCAAAAACCGCAATATTTTCACAATCGAATTGGTCCGTTAAAGTGGTATAAAAAACGCCTCCTGTTTTTTGAATGGCAATATTTTTAATGTACTCTGCCCCGCTGATAAAATTGAGGCTATTATTAAAATTATAATCAGCTGTGATATTGCCGGAGTATTGCTGCGAATTCGTTTTATATGGAGTAAACTCATCCTGTTCAGAAGGACCATCATAAGCCCACGGAGTTTGATTTTTATAATTAAACTTTGGAGTTAATAACAACTTTTTATTAACAGAAATATCTTTTTTTAATTCGAAAAAATATGAATCGAAACGCATGGGATAAGATTTTGAAAGTATTTCCTGGTAAGCATCACGGGTATTGAGTTTGTAATTATCAATAATTCCCCTGAATTGAAATTTTTTTACATTCAACCCGATATTTGCGTGAGCATTCTTAATTCCTGATTCTTGACTCATGTCATAGCTGCTGCCATACACATCCGTGTAAGTTTCTGAACTTCGATTTGATTCTCCAAGGAATCCCGAAAACGAATAAGAAAAAGCTTTTTGTTCTTCTCCTAAAGCCACGCTGATATTGCGGTGGCCCAATGCTTTATTTGTCATTCCATACATGGCAGACACCCCGGCACCGTTAATGTCTTTCGCTTTTTTTGTGGTAATGTTTATTACGGCATATTCCGCAAAGTCTCCATAAATAGCAGAGCCGGGTCCCCGGATGATTTCAATGCGTTCAATATTATCCACGGGATAATGATTCCCCATTTGCAGACTTGAATAAAGATTTTCATTCATTTGTTGTCCGTCAATCAGCAGCAGAATTTTCCCTTCATGAGCCCAATTTCCGCGCACTCCGATTCCAACTACTCCTTCCACATCTGTCCCAAAATCAAAACCGGGAACAATCCGCAATACGTCAATTAAATCCCTTGCGCCAAGGTTTTTAATATCGTCTGCCGTAATAAGGGTAATAATACCTGGCGATTCGCGCGATGTCATTTCCTTTACGGAGGCCACTGAAATTTTTATATTCATTAATTGCTCAAGGCTCAGGTCATAGTAGGGTTCATCAGATCCATTTTTCAATGTATCCTGGGCAACCCCTGAGAAAGAGATCAAAATCAATAAAAAACTAATAAACCTGAAATTCATTTACATAATTAGAGCTAAACACTTATAGGACAAGTCCTTTGTACCAAAAAAATCAAAATACGGTTACATTCTTTTGAAAATTTTTTTCGTGCATAAAAAGTAGTGAAGCAAAACTGTACAAATGAAAATGCCTTGAAAAAGCCGGATGCAAGTCAGCAGCCAATTCTGTTTTTCAAAAAGTAAAGAACCGGTCCGCCCTTCCGAAGGAAAAATTTATTTTTCTTTTTCTTTTTTGAAAAGTGATCTGTAAATTTCATCTACAAATAACCGGAGCCGTAAACTGTAAATGATAGAATTAAAATTTTCATTAATGTTGTTGTTGTCTTTGAGCATGACGCGAAAACCAAGGCCGGCACCCACCCCGAACCATTTTAATATTTTGTATTGTGCATCTAAATTAACAGTCATGACAGCTACTGTTTTTTTATCTGTTTGCCCACGATCAAGACCCGTGTTTTTATAATACCAGAAATAAGATTTTCCGAACCCGATATTTACAGGAACACCTACCTGCCAGGGGTTTTCATTGTAGAAAATATATTCAAAAGAAGCCGGGATATAATACATTTCGAGCTGCTTATTCTGAACCGTATCAATATGCTGATCATAGGATAAAGTATCCTTTATCACAATATTAGAGATCAATTTGTAATAGCCAATGCCCATTTTAATACGGTTATTAAATTCCAGTCCCGCTTTATAGCCAAAGGTATTTGCGCCTTTATTAGAAACAAAAGAATTGTAAGCATCGAGCTGAAAAAAAATTTTTGGTTTTGTATGAAAACTTGCGTTTAAAGTATCAAGAAACTGGGCGTTACAGTTGGAAAAAAATAGCGCAGGGGGAAAAAGCGCAAGTATTATTTTTAAAAAATAAATTTTTGCATCATTGGAATTCACGTTTCAAAAATATCCAAATTAAAAAAGTCCTTTACAAAATTTGCAAAGGACTTTTCAACGGGATGTATTAATCGGTCAATCTTCTTCTCCGGGCAGGTTTGAACTCTTGGTTTGTGAATAAGGAACCGTTTGCATTATGAAATCTTCCGGAGCGCCCGGTTTTCCATAATCATAAGGCCAGCGATAAACTACCGGTGTCGGGCCGTTCCAGTTACCATGAAGATGCCTATCAATAGGCGAAGTCCATTCAATAGTATTTGACCCCCATGGATTCTGCGGTGATTTTTTCCCCCTGAAGATGGAATAAAAGAAATTAAAAGCAAAAATCAATTGTCCGATGCCGCCAATCAAAGCTATCACGGTAACCAGCTCATTAATATTTACCAGATCACTAAACCCCTCATAAGAGGTGTTTGCGTAATACCTGCGGGGTACCCCGGCCAGGCCCAGGAAATGGAGCGGGAAAAATACACCGTATACAGCAAAAATTGTTATCCAGAAATGTGCATAGCCAAGTTTTTTATTCATCATCCGTCCGAACATTCGCGGAAACCAGTGATAAATTCCGCCAAGCATTCCGAAGATGGCGGAAGCGCCCATCACAATATGAAAATGTGCAACTACAAAATAGGTATCGTGAATATTAATATCGAGGGCAGAGTCCCCGAGAATAATTCCCGTTAATCCGCCCGAGATAAAAAACGAAACAAGCCCTATTGCAAATAACATGGCGGGAGTGATCTGGATATTTGCTCTCCATAAGGTCGCGATATAGTTGAATACTTTTACTGCCGAAGGAATAGCCACAAGCAACGTGGTAAACACAAAAACAGAACCGAGGAATGGGTTCATGCCTGTTATGAACATGTGATGTCCCCATACAATGAATGAAAGAAATGCAATCACAAGCATAGACCCGATCATCGCCTTGTAACCGAAGATGGGTTTCCTGGAATTAACAGAAATTATCTCGGAGGCTAATCCTAATGCAGGCAGCAAAACAATGTAAACTTCAGGATGCCCGAGAAACCAAAATAAATGTTGGTACAAAATAGGGGACCCTCCTGAATGAGGCAATGCTTCACCGCCAATGTAAATATCAGAAATGTAAAAGCTTGTTCCAAAGCTGCGGTCAAATATCAAAAGTAACGCTGCTGCAAACAAAACCGGAAAGGAAAGAACGCCAAGGATTGCAGTGATCAGGAATGCCCAAATAGTAAGAGGCAATCTTGTCATGGCCATTCCCTTAGTACGTAAATTAATAACAGTGGTAATATAATTTATTCCGCCAAGCAATGCAGAAATAATAAACAGCGCCATACTAACGAGCCAGAGCGTCATTCCAATTCCCGATCCGGGCATAGCTTGCGGCAATGCGCTCAAAGGCGGATAAACTGTCCATCCACCGGATGCTGCGCCTGTTTCAGTAAACAATGAAAAACACATTACGCTGCATGAAGCAAAGAAGAACCAGTAGGAAAGCATATTTAAAAATCCGGAGGCCATGTCGCGCGCACCGCATTGAAATGGAATTAAAAGATTGCTGAATGTTCCGCTCAATCCGCCAGTGAGGACAAAGAACACCATGATTGTTCCATGGATAGTAACAAATGCAAGGTAGGCCTCGGGCTTTATATGACCATTTTCGGCAAGGTGACCAATAATACTATGAAGCCATGGCATCGGCTTATCGGGCCATGCCAATTGAATTCGAAAAATCATGGACATTCCCATTGCCAGGAATGCCATAAAAACAGCAGTAATTAAAAACTGTTTTGAAATCATTTTATGATCCTGGCTGAACACATACTTGGTCCAGAAGGTGTCATGATGCTCATGCTCGTGATGCTCGTGAGCGGCATGCTCATGTTCAGCATGAGTTGTTTGTTTTACCTGATCCATGGGACTATATCTTAAAGTCTAAACTCCTGTTTAATTTTAATTCATTGACACCTGGGTTACTGAAGCAGAATGAATGTCTTCGGCAATTTTTGAATTTGCAGCCGGCTTTTCCATTACCGGTTTTTGAGTTTTCAGCCACTTTTTAAAATCCTCCGGTGATTCAACAACCACTTTCATTTTCATAGTATAATGTGCCATCCCGCAAACTTTATTACATAACAGTATATAATCAAAGGTATCTTTTTTTGTGATCTTTCTCATTTCTGCAGTCGTAATGGTTGGCTTAAAATAAAATACGGTTGTCATTCCCGGAACACAATTCATCTGCGTTCTGAAATGCGGGAAATAAGCGCTGTGCAGGACCTCTCTTGCATGGAACACCATATTTACCGGTATACCTACAGGCAGGTGCATTTCTGCAGGAGTTGTAATGATATCATCAAAAGAAGCAGTATCCTTATAATTCACTCCTAAAGGATTTTCATCCGTGATCAATTTAAAATTTGAAGCGCCAAGCTTGTTATCAACGCCTGCATAACGTGTAAGCCAGTTAAACTGGTATCCATAAACTTCAACCTTCAATCCATCGGTATGATTTGATTGAGTTATTTTATTCCATGAAGCTAACCCGGTTACGATTAATGCCGAAAGGACAATGGTGGGGATAATAGTCCAGACTAATTCAAGCTTATGATTATCCGGATAAAAATACGCCCTGCGCTCTTTGCTGAAACGATATTTATAAGCGAACCAGAATAATGCAATTTGGGTAATAAAAAAAACCAATCCAATTACAGCAAAGTTCCAATTAAGCAAATTATCTGTTTCCACACCATGCTCAGATGCAGCAACAGGAAGCATAAACTTATTATAACGAAGAGTCATATATACCATGACGCCCAACCCCACAATCATAAAACCCATCAGCAGCAAGCCATTGATTTTATTATCTCTTTTCATTTCAGCTTCTTCGCTCTCGCCCGAAAGTTCAGCGGCAAGCTGTACAATATTCATCAGCCGCACCATCACAAAGATGCTCAGCCCCACAGCAAGAAGTAATAAGAAGCTCATACTTTAAATTCTTTTCTTTAAATAATTAACTATTCAAAATTAATTCAAAAATTTTACAATGTATGCTGAAGACTTTCCCCCAGAAGAGGTTCGTTCTTTATCAACAACGGTGCTTTTGATAATGCAGTTTGCACCACAAACATAAACAGCCCGAGGAACCCAAGTCCGGTTCCGATTTCTATCCAGCCAAGATGCCAATTCGCATGTGCAACTCCCGGAGTTATTTTTTGAAACTCGTCAATCCAATGTCCGATGAAAACAATAATGGCTACAACTAATAATAAATTCGTTTTACGTTTTGCATCGCGCGACATCAGGAATAGGAACGGGGTAAAGAAGTTAATGAAAAAATTTCCGATCCAGATAATGCGGTAATGGTCCTGACGAATCATAAAATAAGTGACTTCTTCAGGTAAGTTAGCATACCATATCAGCATGAATTGGGCAAACCATAAATATGTCCAGAAAACACTGAAGGCAAAAATCATTAAGCCTAAATTATGCAGGTGATGTTCATTCACATGATCAAGATACCCTCTCTTTTTAAGCAATATGGTTACAATTGTTATCACCGATATGCCGCTTACCCATAATCCTGCAAATGTGTACCATCCGAATAATGTGCTGAACCAGTGTGTTTCAATAGACATTATAAAATCCCACGACATAAGCGATGAGGTGACAGCAAACAAAACAAGAAAACGATAAGAGGCCGTACGCATTTTTAAATACCTGTCCACACTGCCATCCTGGTCTAATTTTAAAGATTCCCTGCGGAAGTATTTTATAAATCCCACCCAGATCACGAAGTATAAAATAACCCGGATAAAAAAGAACGGCAGATTCAGGAAGCCGGATTTACCTGAAATAATCGGATCGAACTCAGGATTAGGCTGACCGTTTTCTAACGTCTTTTTATACAGTTCAGGGTTCCACCATTCATAAAGAAAATGATGGCTGCTCATGCCTGCAATATAATTTCCAACTAAAATAATGAGCATTATTGCTGCTCCATAAGGAAGGTATAAGCCGATGGCTTCAGGAATTCTTTTTATAGCTGGCGCCCATCCGGCTTCAGCGGCATATTTAACAGCAAGAAAAAATGTGGCGGATAAACCGATCGCCATAAAATAATAATTGTTCCATAAAAGATTTGACCAGGCCTGGTGCGATCCTGTTGCAAACGCAGCAATGATGGAAATAACACCGATTGCCATAAGCACAAAACAAATTGTTTTACCCTTGCTCGTGAATGTGTAGTTCATGCTGTTCAATGTTTCGATATTCTTTTAGGTTACTTCTTTGCAGTTGCAGTGCTGTCGGTTTTCATTTCAGCAGGTTTCTTGCTTTTTTCAATAATTGCAAGTGTCTGTAAAGATTTTATATAGCTTACAATTTTCCAACGCTGATCAGGATCCAATTGTGATGCATGCGGCCCCATCAGATTTTTTCCGTACGTTACACTGAAATACATTTTCCCTTCGGGAAGATTTATATGTGCATCATCAAAATAAGAAGGTACAGGAAATTTATCTCCTTTTATACTCATAGTCCCTTGCCCATCTCCTTTTTCCCCATGACAATGCTGGCAATAAATGTGAAACAGGCGGTCGCCTTCTTTAATATTTTCCTCATGTGCTTCCAACGGGCTCTTTAATTCTTTTCCTGCTTTTTCATAACCGGTTGTGTCATTCGGATAAGGGAAATATGTATTGAATCCCCTGGGAATAGTTCCGGCAACCGGTTTTAGTGCAGAGGAGCTGTCCGCAAAAAGCGTTGTCGGCTGATATGTTTCTAATGATGGCGAGCGGTACATATCCGGCATAAATTCCAATCCGGGTTTCTGGGGATTGTGGCCGCATGAACTAAACAAAATAATTATTCCGAAAGCGAAGCTCACGGGTTTTAAAATAATTTTCAGCATATGATTTTTCATCAAATGTTTTTAAGCCTTAACTTCTACAGCTCCTGACTGCTTAATATATCCCATAATGGTTGACACCTGCGATTCATCAGTTTCTACTTTCATCACAAAATGGTCATCAGCCTGGCGAATATGGTAGACAGGCGGTTCAACGCCCGGCAGAATTTTGCTTCTCAGGTAAAAAGTAATAACCATTCCATGCGCAGCGCACAATACGGTTGATTCAAATGTGACAGGAATAAATGCAGGAATGTTTTTGTACAGCGCAAAGCTGGGCTTGCCGCCAATATCCATAGGCCAGTCAAAAATATTCATATACCACATCATCAGGATTGCAAGGCAACACCCGGTTGCGCCATAAAGAAAACAGCAGATAGAAATTCTTGTCCGGTTTAACCCAAGGGCATCTTCCATTCCGTGAACAGGATATGGAGAAATAACATCCGCCACCTTAATTCCTTTTTCTTTCAATGATTTGATGGCTTTCATCAACACATCCTCATCATCGAAGACTCCGAAAATTGTTTTTTTGCTCATTGCTTTTGGTGATTAAGGTAAGTATGGTTATTGGGTAATTGAGTGATTGATTTTTTATTTCAGATACATTATATAAACTTTTTCTTTTCCCTGATTACCCCAATTAACGGAATTACCTGTTTACTAATATTAATGATGCGCATCATGCTGCTCATTACGTTTCTTCGCCTGTGAACTGGATGTTTTTACAATTGTTTTTAATTCGCTCATTGCAATAACCGGGAAGAACCGGGTGAACAATAAGAACGGAGTAAAGAACAATCCAAGTGAACCGATAAATATTCCGATTTCAACCCACGTGGGAGAATACATTACCCAGCTGGATGGCAGATAATCCCTGTGCAGCGATGTAACAATAATTACAAATCGCTCAAACCACATTCCTATGTTTACAAATATTGAAATGACAAATGTTGCGAACACGCTTTGTCTTAATCTTGTTGACCAGAACAACTGCGGTGTGATCACGTTGCACGTCATCATGCTCCAGTACGCCCACCAGTAGGGGCCGGTGGCCCTGTTAATAAAGGCATATTGTTCATACTGCACTCCCGAATACCATGCAATAAAAAATTCGGTAAGATAAGCCACGCCAACTATTGAACCTGTGATGAGAATAATCCGGTTCATCATATCAATATGATAAATGGTGATGTACTCTTCCATGTTCAATACTTTTCTTGTGATAACAAGAAGAGTCTGCACCATGGCAAAACCGGAAAAGATGGCACCGGCAACGAAGTAAGGAGGAAAGATGGTAGTATGCCATCCGGGAACCAGCGAAGTGGCAAAGTCCATAGATACAACCGAGTGAACTGACAATACAAGTGGTGTTGAAATTCCTGCAAGCACCAGAGCAACTTCTTCAAAGCGCTGCCAGTTCTTTGCTGTTCCGATCCAGCCGAAACTTAATAATGTATACCAGAAATGGCGTGTTTTATTTCCCATTGCTTTTGCACGATCACGTACTGCAGCAAAATCAGGGATCAAACCGGTGTACCAGAATACGAGTGATACCGTGAAGTATGTTGAGATTGCAAATACATCCCATACCAATGGCGAATTAAAATTAACCCACAATGATCCGAACTGGTTAGCCAGAGGAATCGGGTAGTACATCACCCACGGACGGCCCATGTGTGAAACAATGAATGAAGCAGCACAGATAACGGCAAAGATGGTCATCGCTTCTGCTGAACGGTTAATGGACAAACGCCATTTCTGGCGGAACAATAAAAGAATGGCCGAAATCAATGTTCCGGCATGGCCAATACCCACCCACCATACAAAGTTTGTAATATCCCATGCCCAGCTGACTGTTTTGTTTTCTCCCCAAACTCCCAATCCTGTTCCGACTGTGTATCCAACCGTGATTACCCACCAGGTAAGAGCAGCAGCAGCAACAATGAAAGCCATCCACCACCACTTGTTTGCTTTTCCTTCAATCGGGCGGCAAATATCTTCGGTGATCTGGTGAACTGTTTTATCACCAAGAATCAGCGGCAACCTCAGATTGGACTCTTTAAAATGCCCCATATTTTAGTTAATTGTTAGCTTATTTTTTTTAAACGTTTCTAACTTTAGTCTGATAATAAACATTCGGTTGTGTATTCAATTCTTCCAGCAAATGGTAATTTCTTTCGTCTCTCGCCATTTTTGATAATTCGCTCTTCGGATCATTATAATCACCAAAAGTAATTGCATGAGTAGGACAAGCCTGCTGGCAGGCAGTTTGAATTTCTCCGTCAATCACCTTTCGGTTTTGTTTCTTCGCTTCGAGTTTTCCGTATTGAATTTTTTGCACGCAAAGTGAACATTTTTCCATTACTCCCCTTGACCTGACAACTACATCAGGATTCAAAACCATTTTTCCAAGCTCATCATACTGGTTGTATGGGAACTCAGGATTTTCGTTGTAACGGAACCAATTGAAGCGTCTTACTTTATACGGACAGTTGTTTTCACAATACCTTGTACCTACACAGCGGTTGTACGCCATCATATTAATACCTTCATTACTGTGAGGGGTGGCAACAACCGGGCAAACCGTTTCACAGGGTGCATGGTTGCAATGCTGGCACATGATAGGCTGAAAAACCACTTCGGGATTGTCCGATGGGTTTTCCATCTGGCGCCATGAATCTATTTTACTCAATCCTTCTTCTTCAGCTTTTTCTATTGTAAGATCACTGGAATAATAACGGTCAATACGAATCCAATGCATTTCGCGGCTTCTGCCGATTTCATCCTTCCCTACAACAGGAACATTATTTTCAGCGGTGCACCCAACCACGCAAGCCCCGCAACCAATGCATGAGTTAAGGTCAATGACCATTCCCCAGTGATGATTGGGCTTGTCAAAGCCCGGATTTTTTGGTGTTGCCCACAAATCAACTTTATCCGCAGGAAGTTTTCCCTGGTATGTCTGAAAAAGTTTGGGCTCGTTACTTGCTTTTGGATCTTTCAGCCAGGCTGCCAGCGTAGTTTCTCTCACCGGTTCACGCCCCATCATGGTATGATGCGTTTGTGTTCCGGCTAATTTATAATCTGCATCAACAGTTTTATTCAACGTGGCTCCGCTTAGTAAATAATGAAAACTTCCGTTTGAAAAGGAAGCGAGCGAATATGCATTTATACCAACATTATTCCCTGCTTTTCCCGCATGTGTTCTTCCATACCCGAGAGCAATACCTACTGTTGAGTCAGCCTCACCGGGCTGAATAAGCACCGGTCCTTTTATAGAAACATTTCCGGATTTTAATTCAAGGATATTTCCTGTTTGATAACCATTTGCTTTTGCGAACGCAACCGAAACAGCAAAATAATTATCCCAGCAAATGCGCGTAATAGGATCAGGCAATTCCTGTTGCCAGGGATTGTTTGCATTATTTCCGTTTCCGAGGCCTGTCTTTTCATAGAGAACCACGTCAACACCATTTGATTTTGATGTGGAAATTTTCGAAGCGGCTTCAGAAATATTTCCATTAAATGTTACAGGTGTTTTTGCTGCTGGCGCTGATTCATAAATACCATCCTGCAGCACTTTCATAAAACCGGCCCCTAAATCCCCAAAGGGGACTTGTGCTGCGCTCCCCCCTTTGGGGGCCAGGGGGCTTAAAATATTTTTTTCCCAGTTTGATTTCAGATACTCATGATAATCCTGAATGGGAGCATCGGCCCAGATTAAAAGACTTTGCTGCGCCTGTCTTGTATTGAAAAGATTTTGGATAGTTGGCTGGCAGGTACTGTATGAACCTTTCACCGGTTCAGCATCATTCCATGATTCGAGATAATGACTATCAGGACAAACGTAATTGCAATTGGCTGCAGTTTCATCTTCGCGGTCAGCAAAAGAAACTGTTAAGCTTACTTTTTTCAAAGCATTTGCAAAATCATTTCCACCGGGTAAAGTGTAAACAGGATTTGAATTGTAAATAATTAATGCGCCAACTTCACCTGAATTCATTTCTCTTACGAGCTCCATAACTTCCTCATCGTTGCCCTGTCTTACATTGCAAGAGCGCTCAAGATCAATCATACTCTCATAAGCGCCAAGCAGGTGATTGATTCCGTTGACAACAACCTGATCGTTCACATCATTGGAACCGGAAACAACAATTGATTTTCCTTTGTTTGCCCAAAGATCTTTTGCCGTTTTATTTAATGCATCATCAACCGAAGTTTTGCTTCCGCCAGCAGAAGCACCTCCCGCCATTGACGCAATCATATTATATAAGGAGAGCAAGGCTGCACTATGTTCACTGCCCTTCAATTTATAGCGGCTGTCTGCATTACTTCCTGTAAGAGAAACATTAGCTTCAAATTGTATGTGGCGCGACATATTCTTTTTCTCCTCATTCAGCTTCCTTGTCATTGCATACTGGCGGGCATGTTCGATAGGCGCAATCCAGTTAACCAGGAAATCACACTCAAAGCCGACAATCATATTTGCATTTTCAAAATTGTAAGTCGGAATAGCCGCCTTGCCAAAGCACATCTGATTTGCTTTGATCATTCCATAACGCGAAATAGGATCGTACTGTATATGTTTTGCAGTGGGATATTTTGCTATGAAATCCGCAATAGCTCTTTTAGTGGTAGGGCTGATAATGGTTGAAGAAAGTATCCTGATCTTTCCTTGTTTTGAAGCAACATCGGCAAGCCTGGATTTTATTTCACCGTCAACTTTAGCCCATGTGGCCGGAGCCTTTGACGCTAAAGGGTTTTTTAACCGGGCACTATCGTAGAGACCCAAAACAGAGGCTTGCACCCGGGCATTGCTTCCGCTACCTGTAATTTTTGATAATTCGTTTCCTTCAACTTTAATGGGGCGGCCTTCGCGCGTTTTCACAACGATACTCGCATAATCATGGCCATCAAAATGCGTGGAAGCATAAAAATCAGGAACACCCGGAGTGATTTCTTCGGGTTTTATTAAATAAGGAATGGCTTTTTTAACAGGAGCTGTGCATGCAGCAAGTGAAGCAGCAGCCACTCCGAATCCGAGATACTTTAAAAAATCTCTGCGGGGAGTAGCCCCTGAATTGTAGTCTTCTTCCTTAACGGGAATCAGTTCAAAAAATTCATCATTCCTGAGACGAACAAACTCAGGATCATTGTTCAATTCCTCTAAACCTTTCCAGTATTTTTTTTCCATAATTCTAAAGTTCAAGGTTTAAAGCTCAATGTCAGAAGCTCTTAGTAGCGCAAGCTAACTTTGAACTCTGAACTTTGAACTTTTTTAATAGTGACACCGTGAGCATTCTGTTCCGCCAATTTTCTCGACAGTAAGTTTCGCTTCAGGCCCGTATTTATTAATTAACTCTTTATGATAGTCTGTATAATATCCATTGCCATCCATCTTTACTTCAGTTGTGCGATGACAATCAATGCACCATCCCATTGTCAGCTGTGAGTATTGATATAATGTATCCATTTCCTGGACAGGTCCATGACAGGTCTGACATTCAATTTTCCCGACTTTCACGTGCTGTGAGTGGTTGAAATAAGCAAGATCAGGCAGGTTGTGAATGCGGATCCATTGAATGGGTTTGGTATTGGTTCCGTATTTCTGCGTTGCAGGATCGTAATCAAGAGCTGCATAAATTTTTGCAATTTCCTCTTTTCCATAAACCGGCCCTTCCTGTATATATTTATGACAGTTCATGCAAACATTAGCAGAAGGAATTCCGGCAGTTTTGCCTTTTTCAGCTCCTGAATGACAGTATTGGCAATTGATTTTATTTTTTCCTGCATGCAGCTTATGCGGGAACTTAATGGGTTGAATAGGTTGATATCCCTGTGAAATTCCAATACCCGCCAATGCATACCATCCTTTCCAACTGCTCCAGCATGTAAAAAGGACCAGTAAAACCGCGATCAGCTTTTTATTTCCACGAATCCAAATCTTAACAGCAAGTTTTGATTCTACAGGTTCAGGAATAGGTTTTCCCTCCTTAATTAATACCGCATTTTTAAGACCTTTCTGGACCCGGTTAAGCACAACAGCAAGAATTCCCAGGATCAGGATAACTGTAAGAAGCATCCATGGCCCCTCCTTTTCTTCAGGCTTAGCAGATGTTGCTGTTGCAGCGGATGCAGCAGGGGCTTTGGCCCCTTCAGCTTTTACATATGCGAAAATGGCATGTATCTCTTCATCCTTTAGGGTTTGAGCCGGCATATTAACTCCGCCATTCTCTTTGAAAATCTTATTTGCATATTCATCCCCTGATTTGATAACCGCACTTGAATTTTTAACCCATTTTAAGAGCCATGCTTCTCCCGGGGCACGATCCTCAATTCCCTTAAGGCCGGGGCCAATTACTTTGGTCTCCCCGGTGCTATGACACTGTTTGCAATTGGCATTGAATAATGTTTCACCGTTTGGTGCCTGAGCATACGCAGCAGAGCAGGAGAGGTAGAATAGGGCCGAAAAAAAAGCAATAGTTAAAACTGTTCGGAACTTCTTTAATCTGCAACCTTTCATATAAGTGGTAAGTTTTTTCCCGGTTTGGATTTAATCTGTCAATGATTTGTAAAAAATCGCGATAAAGGTGCGCAAATGTAGTACAAACATTTTTTCTTTAAAAACTTTTTTTGCAAGAAAAATTTTTTAAATTTCAAAGCGAATCCTTATCCGGTATTATTTATTGAGGAACCTGGTTAGGATACCTTTTGAAATGTTCTTTTTTGACTAATTCGGCCAATCTCATTTTCAATTCAGCCATATTTTCATTTTTGGCTGCTGAAATAAACACGCCCGGATTATTCTCCTTGGCAATCCATGAGTTTTTCAATTCTTCCAGTGAAAGGTTTTCTTTTTTTAATGGAGTTAAGTCATCATGATCCTTTTCAATAAACCGGTAGGCATCAATTTTATTAAATGCTAAAATCGTTGGCTTATCAGCCGCGCCAATTTCAATGAGCGTTTGACTTACCACAGTAATTTGTTCCTCAAAATTAGAATGAGAGATATCCACCACGTGAATTAAAATATCGGCTTCGCGCACTTCGTCCAATGTTGATTTGAAAGATTCAACAAGATCGTGCGGAAGTTTCCGGATGAAGCCCACAGTATCAGTAAGCAGGAAAGGAATATTATCGAGCACCACTTTCCTTACGGTGGTATCCAGCGTGGCAAACAATTTATTTTCTGCGAATACATCAGACTTGCTCAGCAAATTCATGATGGTGCTTTTGCCCACATTGGTATAACCAACCAGTGCCACCCGAACCACATTTCCTCTTGATTTGCGCTGCTGCTGATTTTGCTTATCAATTGTTTTCAGTTTTTCTTTCAGCAAAGCCAGCTTATCCCTGATTACACGCCTGTCGGTTTCAATTTCTGTTTCGCCCGGTCCGCGTGTGCCGATGCCCCCTGCCTGTTTTTCCAAATGGGTCCACATACCTGTTAAACGCGGCATCAGGTATTTATACTGAGCCAATTCCACCTGCGTTTTTGCAGTTGCAGTGCGTGCGCGTCTTGCAAAAATGTCAAGGATCAGGTTGGTTCTGTCCATTACTTTTATGGCGAAAACTTTCTCGATATTTCTTATTTGTGATGGCGAAAGATCATCATCAAAAATGGCGATATCAATTTTATGATCTTTTATAAATGAAGCAATCTCATTGAGTTTTCCTTTACCGACAAATGTTCTCGGATCAGGATGCTCCAATTTTTGCGTAAATTGTTTTTTTGTTTCAGCGCCTGCTGTAATCGCTAAAAATTCCAGTTCATCCAGATATTCTTTTGCCTGCTCCGCAGGCTGATCTTTTGTGATCAACCCGATCAGAATGGCGGATTCAGTTTTCGGCTGATGTGAATGAAATTTCAAAATAATCTTTAATTCTTAATTTTTAATTGCTCCACATATCCCGTTACAGCCTCGATCTGCTCCTGCGACAGCAGGTTCTTATATGCCATCATGGCATTTTTGCCGTTGGTAACGGCTGCAATTTTTTCCTCGTGTGTTTTTGTGAATTGAGTGAGGTCTTTAGCTCCGCTCAACCCCATTTTTCCATCCATGCCATGACAACCAGCACATTTTGACTCAAAAATTGTTTTCCCTAACGCACCAGGAGCAACATTTGCAAATTCATCAGTTGAACTTTCCTGTTTGAATGTCGGGCTTTTTGTTTCTGAAATTCCGTACGCATACACCAAAAACATGATGGCAACCAGCGCAAGCGATTTATTCATCCGTTTGAAAGCAATGATCGCAAGCGGGATGGAACTCAGCACAGCCGCCATCTTCACATAAAACCACGGACCAAGATCACCGGATTTAACAGCAAGAAAAATTCCTGTCAGCAGAAACAATGCGCTGATAATTATCTCAGGTACCTTCATTGTTTTTGAAAATTTTTCCAATGACTCTTTTTTGTCTGTTACCAGTAAAAATGTTTTTACAAGATAAAGAATCAAAAACAGCATGACCGATAACGTATGTGTATGGAGCATCCCTGTGTACATAGGAGTGGTTTTTTTAGAGAGAACAAATGTAGGAAGCTAAATGCTCAGGATTTGCCATTTAAAATTATTCGCCTAACACTTCCACTATTTTTGATTTAAACCATTTGGTGTTTGCCAATGCTTCTTTTGAAAGATTAAATTTTGATAAATAGGTTTTATTAAATTGCTGTTTCATGTCAAAAAATTTATAAAACTTTTCAAAATCATTATCAGCGAAATCATCTGCAATAGAGTTAATATCTTTATCTTTTAGTTGACTATCTGTTTTAAATTCTTCATATGTCTTCCTGGCATCAACTATTGTCGGAGAAATATAACGATGTTTTTCTCCTTTTTGTCTCCTTATCTCAGAAATGTAATCATCTTTATCAAATCCCGGAGGATTGATTTCGGCAATATTATCAGGATGATATATATAGTTTTCAAAATTATAATACCTGAGAATGTGATGATTTTTGTACTTTGTTTCAATGCGCTCTATTTCTACATCCGAAATAAAATCCCTGTCTCGGAGCGAATGATATCTGTTGTCTCTTTTAACATTTAGGAAAACATCTTTTGAATCTCTTACCCCTGTGAAAACAGTGTCAGGTATTGAAAGCAAATTGTAATAAGCATCATTCGTGTGTTCGCAAAATATCTTTTTACTTATCGGTAAATTTGCAAGCATTGCTTTTGGAATTGCAAGGTAATATAAATCAAGATGTTCTTTCTCACTCGGATATATTTCTTGTTTTATATCAAAATCAAACAAATTAAAATCTATGATGGACGCCTGTTCAGATTTGTTCGCATAATTGATAAAACCTAAAGCATGAGAAGCTGTCCATAATTGCGAACTGTCAGGAATCCAAACGTTCACAATTTCATCTAACAGTCTTTCCTGCAAAGAAGTATTAAGGTGGCAATCCATCTCATCAATAAAAATAATGGCATCCTCATACTGCCTTCTTCTCACAATAAAGTTGAGCAACAAAATTACCACCTGTTTTTCTCCATGGCTCAATAAATCATAATTGATTTTAGAATCACCCTTTTGAAAAATTAATTTCGCATTTGTTGCCGGGCTTGCATCCTTGAACTCAATAATTTTAATAGTTGTTTTTTCATTTCCCCCAAAAATATTAAGCAGGGAATTATTGAAAGGTGCGATAAAATCGTTAAAAATTTTAACAGTATCTGATGATTTTCCTTGAAATATTGGTTCACGTACAGCATTATTTATTTCCTGGATATAAGCGAACACATCGTTAATAAAACGTGTATCATTTTCGATGTAAGTAGTCGGACTATCAGTATCATTGTCAATCATTCTTGGATCGGCTTGATTTAAAATTCTTGGGACTATTCTTATACTGCTCCTGCCGATAAACCTTTGAACTAATTCTTGTCCTTCTGAAACAACTAAACCTGTTTTATTAATGCTTCTTCCATCCTGCAATTCAACTAAAGCAGTTGGTTCTACATGAGGAAGGGTTTGAATCTTGTTATAATAATTACGCCAATCCTGTGGCACCCCTTTGCCTGCTCCTTTGCTTAACCAATCAAAGGCATCAAATACAGATGATTTGCCGGAACCATTTGAACCAATAAGCAATACCAACTTTGATGATTCAGGTATTTTATCAATCGTTAGATCTGTAAACCTTTTAAAGTTTGTCAACTGAACTTTTGATATTTTCATCGCTTTATTATTGCTGCAAAGGTATTATTTTGTTTCAGCCCTTTGCATATCAGCCAATTCTATAATCCCCCCAATCCGGCCTGTCCCGATTTTATCGGGATTAATCAAAGTTCAGACAATCTTACGCTCCATAATTAACTATTGACCCGGCCCTGTGCGCAGGAAAGTCCTCCCTTCCGGGGAGGATTTAGGTGGGGCTTGCATTCTGCACTTCAGGTGTAACGGCTTTTTTTATTTCTGCGGTCCATGATCTATCGTCCATCGTCTAAATCAACTGTACTGCCTTGCCAGGTAATCATCAACCAGTTTGCTTTTATCAATCTTATGACTTGTGCTATATGGGAAATTATGTACAAACACAACATCACCCGGAATCATATAATAAGGCAATGTTTTTTCCAAAAACAACAAGAGCTCTTTTTTTAATTCTTCCGGTTCAACAGCGGGTTTCAAAATAATAAAACTGATTATTTTTTTTACCTCACTGTTTCTTTTCAATGCAACTGTAACTGCATCCGAAATGCCGGGCAGTTTGCAAATCACATTACTTATTTCAGTCAGTTCAATTCTGAATCCATGCATTTTTACCTGGTCGTCATTCCTGCCCAGGTAAAATAACATATCGTTTTCATAGTATGCCACATCCCCGGTTCTGAAAGCCCGTTTTCCGTTGTGCGTAAAAAACTTTTCCCTGCTTAATTCTTCATTTTTAAAATACCCGGACGATACATGATCTCCCGAAATAATCAGTTCACCTGCTTTATCACCTGGTTTTTCCTTTTCAATTAACAACTCGCTTCCGGGCATTGGAAACCCGATTGGCAGGGATGGATATTTATTAATTATATCATCTGTTATATCTATTAAAGTTGTTACAATGGTTGCTTCTGTGGGTCCATAAGCATTGAGCAACCTTGAAGTTTTAAAATTATTCCTTAAAATCCGGCAGGTGCGGTTAGGCAATTCTTCGCCCATAAACAGGAAAGTATGTATTGTCGGCAGGGTGGTTGAATTAAAATCAGGATGCCTCAGAAACAGGTAAACAAAAGATGGAGTGGATGTCCAAACGGTGCATTTATATTTCCGTAACCGACTTATGAATGTATCCTGGTTTTGAACACTGTCAGTTGATGTTAAAACAAGTGTTCCGCCTTGCGCGAAAGCATTCAGAACATCACAAAGCGATACATCGAACGTAAATGGAGCCTGGTTTAAAAACACATCATTTCCGCTGAATCCAAAATCTTTTGCAGCCCAATCTATAAATTTGAGAACCGAACTTTTTTGAACCTGGACACCTTTTGGTTCACCCGTAGAACCGGAAGTAAACATAATATATTGCAGCGGATCATCTGTGCTGCCATACATCCTGTTTTCGTAAAGGGGAGTAAAATTAATTTTTGTTTCAAGATCCTGATGGATGGTTATTGCAAATGGGATATCTATAATGTCAGACGAACAATTAATTAAAACCTGTGCACCTGTAATCCCACTTATTTTCTTTATTCTTTCCAAAGGATAAATTTTATCGATAGGGATATACGGTATGCCCGAGTGAAAACAGGCAAGCACAGCGACCGGGAAGAAGAATTCTTTATGGCCATAAATTATTACCGGGTGGCCCTGTGGAATGTCGAGCTTTTTAAATTGAGCGGAAAGATTTAATGTATAATTCTTTAAAGTTTCCCAATCAATGTCGGCATCACTGCCGGCAATAGCAATTTTGCCGGGTAAGGTTTCTGTTTCGATGAATTGGTTAAAATGGAAATCGTACTTCATAAAATTTTATAATAAAGGACAACGTCCGCTGAAAATATATAATGCAACGGCAACCAGGTTAAACATGATAAAAATACTGATTAACTTCACGGCTCTTCTGTTCAGGTTTCCAAAAAAAACATCCTTCCCCTTTTTTCTGCATTGTACGGCATACGTGTTATGAACCGCAGAATAAATACCAAACAGCAATCCACTGAGAATATAATTGAACTTAAAACCATTCCAGCATCCCATCAAAACAAATGTTAAAATTAAAGCTGTATTCTGCCGCGCAAGAGGATATTTTTTCAGGCTTTTTTTTCTGCTGAAGAACATATACAAAGGGGTGAAGAAAAAATCTTTCAGCCATTCGCCCAGGCTAATGTGGAACCTTCTCCAAAAATCCTGCGGGTTAACGGCAATAAACGGATTTGTAAAATTTACGGGCACATCCATTCCCATCATTTTCCCGATTCCCAGGGCCATAAACGAGTAACCGGCAAAATCAAAAAACAGGTAAGCATAATACGCATACATATTATTTGCCATTGGTAAAAGTTCTTTACTCGAAGAATCATATATGTTCAGCCAATACCTGTCAACAATTTCTGCTAATATATATTTGAACACGATTCCTTTCACAACCGCATTCAATCCCCTGGTAAAATTTTCAGAATTAATATTTGTAAACCCTGTATTTTGGGATAACCTGAATCTTGAAAATCGGTCTATAGGCCCTATCAAGAGCGTAGGTGTAAATGAAAGGAAATTAAAATAGCTTGTAAAGTCTGTAATTCTTTCGCCCGGAGCTTTGTCCATATAATATCCCATGATTCGAAAGCTTGCATACGACAATCCTGCAAACGAAAGAACTTTATTCATTTCGAATGGATAAGAATGGAAGCGAATATCCAGCTTAACTAACAGCATGGGTAAAAGCAAAATAATAATTCCCCATAATTTATTTCTGAACTTAATTACATCAGCAACGAGGTAAGTGCTCAAATATGAATACACAATGAGAATGAAAAAGTGATATGGTTTGGGATAGACCGTAATTAAAAATAAAGCGTTTAAAAATGCTGAAACATATTTATAATTTTTATCGGGAAGAAAATATTTGCATGCTCCGGTGATGGCAATGAAAATGGCCATTATTATAAAAAATTCAAAACAGCTGAAGGGGAGCATATTTAAAACTGCTGATATACAAACTGAATTGCCGAACGTGTTGCATTACCGGCATGATGATTCAATGGTGAATACAACCAATAAATAGTTAAAGCAATGGCGCTGTATAAAATGATATTGATAAAAAATCGTTTTATTATTTTTTTCATTGGGTTAAATGGTATGTGTCAATTATAAAATGATCTATCTTATACCAACCATAATCTGACATATGCATGATGTCATGCAAAATCGGTTTTTCATATTTAGCGCTGTCCGTTTCCAATAAATTTAAGTAGCTAAACCCGTTCTTTTTTATTTCACTTTCAATAATATTGATTGTTGGAGAAAGAGCCTTTAGGTTTTTGTAATAAAGAGGATTTAAAGGAGAGATGATAAACTTTGCATTGGCTTGTTTTTCTTTCAGCAATTTTATCAGCATTTTAAAATCTTCCAATTCCACGTTAAATTTTTCACTGACGGCTTCTGTCCTTCCTGTCTTGCCATGAATATATAAAGTGTAATAGTCATCTGCAATGCCCAGGGAATTATTAGTTGATTTTCGGATCACCTCTTCTTTGCTTGCAGCATAGAGGCTATCCCAGTTAAGAGAAAGATGATCGGGAGCGATGGGAAGTCTTTTGACAATTGCATTATCCGCCATTAATTCAGGGATGAGTTTTTCCTTCAGATGCACTAATATATCATCACAAAAAAGCACCGGAGCATAAATTGTTTTATGAATAAAACTTTTTGAAGCGTAATGCTTAAAGTTGATCAGCTTTAATTCAAGAGAGGGAGAATTTAATTCGCTGAATAATTCAGCTATTCGTTTGTACAAATAAGCATTATATTCAGCATTATTTTTACTCTTAATAATCCTGTTCAAAAATCTTTCAGAAACGAATTCCAGGAAAATATCCGAAGAAACCCCCCGTGATGCTTTTGATTCAAACCAACCGGGTGAAAGAATAATTATCACGGGCGCATTTTTCAGGCGCTGGTCATTTGCAAGTAATTGTGCATACATTGAAAAACACTGATTTCCCGCATGCCCTATCGCTTTTAGCTGAGTGGTAAAATGATCAGGTATGAAGTTGTAGGGTATTGCTTCCGATGAGGAAGTAAGTTCTGAAGAGCCCAGCAGAAAAATTATTTCAGAGCTGTCCCCGCTTTTTAAAAATCCCTCTTCGCAAGCGGGGTTGCTACGAAAATTTTCAATAAAATTAAACGCAGGTTTTACAGCATTCGCAGCCGGCTCTTTCTTAAATAAAAAATTATTTACTTCCCTGTCAGAGGCGATGAAATATACCGTTGTAAGCGATATTATGAAAGGCAGTATAAATACAATAACTATTTGCCTCACCGGGGTAGTCAGATATTGCTGATCGTATTAATTATTTTATCAATACTATCGAAGTTTTCTTCTTTAATTAAGTGCTGCGGGATTTTTTTTCCGATTTTATCTTCAATCGTAACCAATAAATCAATCATAGAAATTGAATCCAGCAATTTCGACTTAATTAACGATTCTTCAAAGCTGACTTTTTTAAAAGCCACATTCATGATCTCTTTTTGTAAAAAAAGTTTAATGTCTTCCATTTTTACCGGTTAAAATTTGGTACAATCTTAATGTGAGGGAATAAAATTATACATTTTTACAATGGCAAAAGCGGAAGGCGGACTGTCAGGGTAATTTTGTCACTTCTTCTTCTCCCTGCTCAGCGGGTTAAAAAGATTTGCAAAAGCGATCAGTAAATCCCTGTTTTCGCAAACGGTTATTTGCTCTTTCAGTTCGCTGATATCTTTTTCAATATTTACAAAATCCACCTTCTCCAATTTGTTTTTTATCACCTTCAGCTTTTCAAAAATGATTATGCTGCGGTTTTGCTTCTGAAGATAATCTTTGTACTCCTGCGAAGTAACGATAAGCGGAAGCTCACTATTTATATTCGAAAGGATGTGCCTGAATTCGTTTGCTTTTATTCTTTTAAAACGGCCTTTTGACAGGCTGATCGGATCGAAGCCGGTGGAAGTACGGTGCATTTCAAAAAGCTCCTCGATCACTTCATTCTGTTCAGGGCTGCTTACGAGGGAAAGTTTTTGCCTGATGAAATCAAGCGCACTTTTATCCTTGGGCAGGTTCAGAATATGCGTATATTCAGCAGGTGAAAATATTTTTGGCATCTTTGATACTTAGTTTTTCCGCGATAAGGCCTGGCAGCTTCTTAACTCATATTTTCAAACCGCTGATTCTTATCTTTAAAAACTTTCACATTTTTATGTTAGTAAATTGCACGGAAAAACGTGGCGATAAAAGTATTACTTTCGTTGCCTTTACCTGCATGAAATTATGAACAATTTACGAACATTCTTATTAACGTTTTTTCTTTTTGTTTCTCTTTTTTCAAACGCACAAAAAACATTCCCGGTAAATGGGGTGGATGATGAACGTCATCTCACCTATGCTTTTCGCAATGCAAAAATTTTCATTGATTATAAAACAGTGCTCGATACCGCAACATTATTGATTCGTGATGGAAAAATACTTGATGCAGGAAAGAATATAAAAATTCCGGGTGAGGCAGTCGTGTACGATTTGCAGGGAAAAATAATTTATCCTTCATTCATTGATATTTTCAGCGACTACGGAGTCGGCATTGAAAAAAAAATTGTTGATAACAAACGTGCACCGCAATTTATTTCCAATACAAAAGGAGCATACGGATGGAACCAGGCCATACGTCCTGAAATAGATGCTGTAAAATATTTTAATGCAGACGAAAAGAAAGCCGAAGAGCTGCGCAATTTTGGCTTTGGCGCTGTGCTTTCGCAGAACAAAGATGGAATTGCAAGAGGTTCCGCAGTTTTTATTTCAACTGCCAATGGAAAAGAAAATGATCTTGTTATAAAAGATAAAGCCGCTGCCTGTTATTCATTCGACAAAGGCTCTTCTTCGCAGGATTATCCAGGCTCATTAATGGGTAGCATTGCACTCATACGCCAGACATACCTTGATGCTCAATGGTACAAGGAAGCCACCTCCCCTCTCTTTTGGAGAGGGGGCGGGGGTGAGGTAGAATATAATATTTCACTCGATGCGTGGAATAATTTGCAAACACTTCCCCAGTTGTTTGAAGTAAAAGACAAACTTTCAGTCTTACGGGCAGTTAAGATTGCCGGTGAGTTCCGTGTAAAATATATTGTTAAAGGAGCAGGTGATGAATACCAGCGTATCAATGAAATTAAATCAGCGAATGTTCCGCTGGTAGTCCCCGTTAATTTCCCCGATCCGTATGACATGAGCGATCCGTACGATGCATTGAATATAACGCTCAGGGAGATGAAGCATTGGGAAATGGCTCCTTCCAATGCGGCAGCGCTGGAAAAAGCAAATATCCCGTTTGCATTTACCGCTTCCGATTTGAAAGAGAAAAAAGATTTTCTCAAAAACATTATTAAAGCAATAAGTTATGGATTAACACAGGAACAGGCATTGAAAGCGTGTACAAAAACACCTGCTGAAATGCTCGGAATGGACAATATAATAGGCAGCCTCAACAAAGGAATGATTGCGAATTTCATTATTACTTCTAAAAATGTTTTTGAAAAGGATAATGTGATTTACGAAAACTGGGTGCAGGGGAAACGATACATCGTAAAAAGCTACGGTCCGAAAGATATTCGCGGCAATTATGAGTTGCTGATAGATAATATTAAACCATTACAGCTTGCGGTAACCGGGGAAATCACCAATCAGCAATTCAATATACTGGAGGATACAATTAAAACAAATGTGAACTTTTCATTTAACCAGGATCAATATAATTTGCAGTTTGAACTGAAGAAAAATCTTCCAAAAGGATTAGTAAGGCTTACAGGGACCATTGATGGTGACACGTTGAAAACATTAAGCGGTAACGGCCAGTTAAGTGATGGCACATGGATAAAATGGAAAACACGTTTTACATCCCCGTATAAGTTCGAACCCAAAAAAGATACAGCCAAAATTGAAAAACCGGCCGTTGGTGATTTATTGTATCCGAACATGGCTTACGGGTATAAAGAATTGCCGGTTGCGAAAACCGTTTTAATAAAAAATGCTACCGTGTGGACAAATGAGCCGGAAGGCATTTTGCAAAACACAGATGTTCTGATTCAGAACGGCAAAATCTCACGTGTCGGAAAAAATATGGACACATCGGCAATAAAAAACATTCAGGTGGTTGATGGAACAGGAAAACATGTGTCAGCAGGAATCATTGATGAACATTCTCATATTGCAATAAGCGGTGATGTGAATGAATGCACACAAGCTGTTACGTCAGAGGTAAGGATCGGTGACGTGGTGGATTGTGATGATGTGAATGTATACCGGCAGCTTGCGGGAGGAGTTACAAGCGCTCATTTATTACACGGTTCCTGCAATCCTGTTGGCGGACAAACACAGTTAATCAAACTCAGATGGGGACATGCGCCCGAAGAAATGAAGTTTGACGGATGGGATGGTTTCATCAAGTTTGCACTGGGAGAAAATGTAAAACAAAGCAACTGGGGTGATAATAATACTACGCGTTATCCGCAAACACGCATGGGCGTGGAGCAGGTTTATATGAATGCGTTTACAAAGGCGCGTGAGTATGATGCAAAATGGAAAAGCTATTTACAGGCAAAAGCGAAGGGCTCTCTCTCCCCTTCGGGGAGAGCCGGAGAGGGGCCGCCCAGGAAAGATTTAGAGATGGAAGCATTGGTTGAAATTCTTAATTCAAAAAGATTTATCACCTGTCATTCTTATGAGCAAAGCGAGATCAATATGCTGATGCATGTTGCTGATTCGTTTCATTTCCGTGTAAACACATTCACACATATTCTCGAAGGATATAAGGTTGCCGACAAAATGAAAAAGCATGGCGTGGGTGGTTCCTCATTTGCTGATTGGTGGGCATATAAGTTCGAAGTGTATGAAGCCATTCCTTATAATGGAAAAATTATGCATGATATGGGGATCACGGTTGCCTTCAATTCTGATGATGCCGAAATGGCCAGGCGCCTTAACCAGGAAGCCGCAAAAGCAATAAAGTATGGAGGCGTATCCGAAGAAGAAGCTCTGAAATTTGTTACGCTTAACCCTGCAAAGCTTTTACACATTGATGACCGGACAGGAAGCATTAAAGCCGGAAAAGATGCTGACGTGGTTTTATGGTCAGATAATCCTTTATCCATTTATGCAAGGGTTTTGCAGACCTACGTGGATGGTGTTCGTTATTTTGACGAGGAAACAGACAAAGCCAATCGCGATTACATTTCAAAAGAAAGAGCAAGATTAATTCAGAAAATGAATGCCGAAAAAAATAAAGGAGCCTCCACACAGAAGCCTGCACAAACGCTCGAAGTGATAAAGCATTGTAATGATGAAGAGACCATAAACCATAAACCATAGACCAATAAATAATTAACTACTGACAACAATGTTTCTGAAATCCTCTGCGCATCTGCGTCTCCCGGTGAAAATTTCATTTGTTTTTCTCATTGCATCAAATCAAATTTGTTTTTCTCAAAATCCTGCGCCTGCACTTCCGCAATCCAAAAGCATTTTACTTACCGGTGGAACAGTTCACATCGGAACCGGAAAAGCTATTCAAAATGCTGTCGTTGGATTTAAAGATGGAAAAATAAATTTAGTGGCTGATGCTGCACTGTATCTTCCGCACCAGGGTGCATATGATACCATTATAAATGTAACAGGGAAACAAATTTACCCGGGGTTAATTGCAGCCAATACAACCATCGGGATCAGTGAAATAGATTTAGTGAGAGCAACCAATGATTTTTCCGAAACCGGCAGATTGAATCCCGAAACACGTTCTGTCATTGCTTATAATACGGATTCAAAAATCACTCCAACCGTTCGTTCTAACGGAGTGTTGCTGGCCGAAATAGTTCCGCAGGGAGGATTAATATCAGGACAGTCTTCCGTAGTGGAGATGGATGGATGGAACTGGGAAGATGCAGCATATAAAACCGATATTGGGATTCATCTCAATTGGCCATCCATGACCATTATTAAAACATCATCAACCCCGACTGAAGACGAGCAGAAAAAAAATATTGACAAGGCATTACAGGAAATAAAAGACCTTTTTAACGATGCAAATGCGTATAGTAAAATTGCAAACCCCGATCCCGAGAATCTCCATCTCAAAGCGATGAAAGGATTATTTGACAGAACAAAAAAACTTTTTGTTCATGCCAATAATATTAAGCAGATTGTTGCAGCAATTAATTTTTGCAAAGACTTTCATCTGAGCATGGTATTAGTTGGCGGTGAAGATGCATGGAGAGTTACAGACCTTTTAAAACAAAATAACATTCCGGTCATTATTGGCAGAACACATTCCCTTCCGCCCCGGCAGGATGACGATACGGATTTACCTTTTAAACTGCCGTATTTATTACAAAAAGCCGGGATTACTTTTTGCAACAGCGTAGATGGTTCCTGGCAGGTGCGTAATATTATGTTTAATGCGGGGACTGATGTTCCTTATGGGTTGACCAAAGAAGAAGCGCTTACTGCCATCACTTCATCCCCGGCAAAAATCCTGGGAATAGATAAAACAGTGGGGACCATTGAAGAAGGAAAAGATGCAACTGTAATCGTTTCTTCGGGAGATGTGCTCGATATGAAAAGCAGCAATATTGAAATGGCTTTTATCAGGGGCAGGAATATTAATCTTGACAATGTACAGAAGCAGCTGTATAAAAAGTATATGACCAAATACGGTTTGAAGCCATAATTTTTTTGTTTCAACCAAGTAAGTAACACATAGATTGTAAAACACTGTTTTATTATTAGTGCTTTAATCCTTTTCATTAATTTGGCAATCTATTTTTAAATAATTGCGTGAGCTTTAATATGCCGTTCAAATATTCTTTATTGCTTCTGCCAATTGTGTTTTTGAACTTTTCACTTTCTGTTGCACAGGAAGACAGCATTTCAAATGGAGCGATGAAAGCGTACGAGACCGATAGTTTTGTAACAGCAAAGTCAGACACCGTGGGATGCCTCACTGCAAATTGTTCCGACAGCACAGGTGTTTACATATTCAAAAACGGGAATCGCTACGAAGGAAAATTTCTTCGTGGATTAATGCACGGCAGGGGAACATATTATTTCAAAAATGATAACCGTTACGAGGGGGATTTTATGAATGGTAAAAAAGACGGCATGGGAGTTTTCTTTTTCAAAGATTCAAACCGCTATGAAGGCGATTTTAAAAATGATAAAATAGAAGGTTATGGTGTTTATTATTATGTAAGCGGAAACAGGTATGAAGGAGCTTTTACGGGGAACCGTAAAAATGGAATTGGAACGTATTATTTTGCAGACAGCAGCATATACCGGGGTGAGTTTAAAGATGATCTTGCTGAAGGCAACGGCATGTGGAATTATGCTAATGGGGATAAATATGCAGGACAATTTGTAAAGAATAAAAAGCACGGAAAGGGGAAATACGTTTTCAATAGCGGAAGCAGTTATGAAGGAGATTTCGTAAAAGATCTTTTTGCAGGACAGGGTGTTTTTTATTATGATGATGGAAGCTGCTATGAAGGAGATTTTTCAAATGATTTATTTAACGGCAAAGGCGTTTGTTTTTATGCAAACGGTGATTATTATGTTGGCGAATTCCGCAACAGCGGGTATGAAGGAACAGGCGCTTATTACTACGCATCAGGAGATAAATACGAAGGAGGGTTTACAAAAAATCAATTTAACGGAGAAGGGATGTACACAAGCATGGACGGTTCTATTTCAAAATACAAATACGAAAGCGGAAAAGTGGTCGAAGAAATTCCGCTTAAAGCATTGGCCGAACCGGTAAAAAAAGAAACGAAGCCCGAATATAAAATTACTGCATGCTCCGTTTGCAATGGAACAGGAAAAGTGTATCGTGCAGAAGTCAGAAAAACAAAAATGATGACGCGTGATATCAGTAACGGTTTAGGCCCGAGAAATTTTGTTTCGTATTCGGTTTCAGAAATTGTTCGTCCGGCCGGGTATGCGTTATGCGGCAATTGTAAAGGCAGAGGAACAGTGACAATAAAATCAAAATAAAATAACAAAATGATTTGATTTTCTCAAAACGTGAAAAACATTCGCTATCCATTTTTTATTTTGCTCCTTTTGTATACAAATTTCATGTATGCGCAATCCGGTCTTTATTTCCGGCATTTTACCATTCAGCAGGGGCTTTCACAAAATACCGTTACGTGTATTCTGCAGGACAATACCGGTTTCTTATGGTTTGGAACAGAAGACGGGCTTAACAGGTACAATGGCTATGATGTGGATATTTTTAAACACGACCCGTCTGATGCAAGAACTATTTCACACAGCAACATCCGCTGCATTTTTGAAGACGGCCAGGGAATATTGTGGATCGGGACTGATGACGGACTGAATTCTTTTGAGCGAAGCACAGAAAAATTTATTCATTACCAAAATGACAGCAAAAATTCAAATTCCATAAGCAGCAATGTAATTTCAGGAATCACAGAGGATAAAAATGGCGTGTTGTGGATTGGCACAAACAATGGGTTAAACAGGTATGACCCTTCAACAAAAAAATGGTCTGTTTTTCAACACGGTCAAAGAAGTGCATCGTTGAGTAATAATAATATTTCATGTATTGCTATTGATAAAGAAGGAATGGTGTGGATAGGAACAAATGGCGGAGGGTTGAACAAATTTGATAATGGAAACTTTACCGTTTATAAAAATGACCCGGCAAATGAACGCTCTTTAAGTGAAAATACAATCACTGCAATTTACCCTGATAAAAGCGGAGACATTTGGATAGGTACCGTTAATGAGGGGCTAAACAAGCTCGATAAATCATCAGGAGGATTTATTCATTTTAAAAATAATCCGGCTGATGAAACCTCTATCAGCCAGAATTCTGTATTCAGCTTATGTGAAGATTCACAGGGAATTTTATGGGCAGGCACATTGGGAGGAGGGCTGAATGGATTAAACAAGTCGACCGGGAAATTCATGCTGTATAAAAATGATGTTCAAAACCCTTCTTCCATCAGCAATAACAGCATCTGGAGCCTGTACCAGGACCGTGCAGGCGCTTTATGGATCGGTACTCGCGAAGGAGTAAATATTCTTGATAAAAGAATGAAGAGGTTTGAAACACTATTACCGAACGCGAATTCAACTAACAATAATATATATAGTATTTGTGAAGATGAACAGGGAACACTATGGTTTGGAATACTTGGCGAAGGATTGGTTTCGATAGAAAAAAACGGAACCAGGAAAATATATCAGAATAATCCGTCTGATGTTAATTCGATCATCAGCAATAATGTATTCTCACTGTGTGAAGACAAAGAAGGGCTGATATGGATCGGAACCTATGATGGACTGGATGCATACAATAGAAAGTCAAATAAATTTACCCACTACACGAACAGTGAGGAAAATAAATTTTCACTAAGTGATAACTATGTGCGTGCCCTCCTGGCTGATAACACCGGTACACTTTGGATCGGCACATACGGAGGAGGATTAAATTCATTTGATAAACCAACAGGAAATTTTACTTCATATAAAAAAGATGCGGGACAAAATTCTTTCAACAGCAATTTAGTCACCTGCCTCTTCGAGGACAACAGTGGAGTTTTGTATATCGGAACCTTTGGCGATGGATTGTTTACTTATAACGGAGATTCAAAGACGTTTACAAACTATAAAAACGATCCGGCTGACGCAAAGTCCCTCAGCAATAATTTTATCCATTGTATCACAAGCGATCGTTCAGGAAAAATATGGATTGGAACATATGGTGGCGGGCTGAATGCTTTTGCAGCAAATACAAAAACCTTTTTGCGCTATACTGAAAGGGATGGTTTGTCTAATAACGTGATCAATGGAATTGTTCCAGATGTAAACGGCCATTTATGGCTGAGCACTAATAAAGGACTTAATAAATTTATTTTCTCCTCTGATTCAGCCCGCGGAAAAAACAACGTGCGAACCTATGACTCACAGGACGGGGCACAGAATAAATATAACGAGGGAGCATTTTTCAAAAGTAAAAACGGGAAAATATTTTTCGGTGGCGTTACAGGATACAATGCATTTTTTTCAGAGGATATAAAAGACAACCCTTATCAGCCGCCAGTTGTTATCACCCGTTTTTACCTGTTTGAAAAACCCCATTCGATGGATACGATGATCACGTCAAAAAGATCAGTGGTGCTTTCTTACAGGCAAAACTTTTTCTCTTTTGAATTTGCGGGATTGAACTATACTTATCCTGAAAAAAATCAATATGCATATATGATGGAGGGGTTGGATAAAACCTGGAACTATTGCAACAACAGGCGCTATGCAGCTTATACGAATATTGATCCGGGAGAATATACGTTTCGCATTATAGCGAGCAATAATGATGGTGTGTGGAATGAGCAGGGGACATTCTTACGCATTACTATTACTCCGCCTTTCTGGAAAACGTGGTGGTTTTCATTAGTTGCGGGAATTATTGTCGCATCATCTATTTTATTTTATATACGGTTCAGAACGCGAACCCTGACGAACCAAAATATAGTGCTCGAACAAAAAGTAACACAACGGACTTCTGAATTGAAGGAAAAAAATGAAGAGCTGGTAAAAACGATGGATCATCTCAAGTCCACACAGGACCAGCTTATACATTCAGAAAAAATGGCTTCACTCGGACAGCTGACTGCCGGTATTGCACATGAAATTCAGAACCCGCTGAATTTCGTAAATAATTTTTCCAAAGTTTCTGTTGAGCTTCTTGATGATCTTAAACAGGCTCCTGCAGAGGAAAAGATGCGTATAACGGAAGATCTCAAAACAAATCTTGAAAAAATTTCGCACCATGGGGAACGTGCAGAGCGTATTGTTAAAGGTATGCTGATGCACAGCAGAACGGGGCTGTCGGAAAAACAACCGGCTCTTTTGAATAAGCTGATTGAAGATTCATTGAATCTTGCCTATACCGGAATCCGTTCTAATGACAATGAATTTAAATGCGAGGTGAAAACCAATTTTGATACAAGGATAACGACCTTAGATATTGTGCCGCAGGATATAAGCAGGGTAATGCTCAATCTTATTAATAATGCTTTTTATGCAATGAATGAAAAAAGGAAAAAAATTTCTGAAGGTTATTACCCTGTTCTTTCGCTCAGCACCACGCTGCATAAAGAAGACGTATCTATAAAAATATCTGACAATGGATTCGGTATTCCTAAGGAATACAAGGATAAAATTTTTCAGCCATTCTTTACAACAAAACCAACCGGAGTCGGAACAGGTCTTGGCTTAAGTCTCAGCTATGATATTATTACTAAAAGACATGGAGGCAAAATAAAATCAGAAAGCAGGGAAGGAGAAGGAACGGATTTTATTATAACCCTGCCTTTATAGTCAGTTTCGCTTTCAGATTTAAATCTATTCTTTCACAAACTTCTTTACTGCTTTTTGTTTGGCGCAGCTTACTTCAATAAAATATATTCCTTTTGTAAATGGACGGAGATCAATTGCAAGTTGTCCGGTGGCTTTTGCCTGTTGAAGTAAATAGACTTTTTTACCATTAGCATCTGTAATAGTTATATCTATAGTTTCCATTCCAGGGAGTGGAAAACTAATAGCTAACAATTCTTTTACAGGATTCGGAAAAACCTGTAGTCCGAAATCCGAACCCTGAATTTCATTAACATCTGAGGGGATATCCGGAGTATATTCCCAGCAATCACTATACTGAACATTTGCGTTTGCACCTGTACATACATAACCTTTATTGCCAATGGCAAAGAAACCTGTTTCATAGCGGGCAGAACCCAGGAAACTGGTCTTTTGTGTCCAGGTATTTGTAACGGGATCGTATAGCCACCAATCTTTAGACGCATAATTCGAACCTGTTGTGGGTTTATTATTTCCGGTTCCCAAATCAAGTTTATTATATAATGAAAAACCTGCAGCTCCTCCCCGCGGATCAAAAGTAAACCCGGATTTAGGAGTCCATGTATCAGCGGATGCATTATATTGCCACAGATCTGAAAAATAAGTACTGGTAGAAAACCCTGTCACTATATAACCCAAATTTCCGGCCGCAACTCCTACTGCTTTACTGCGTGCCTGGCCGGGGAAAGGTGCTTTAGCAGTCCATGCACCGGCAGCAGGATCATATTCCCAAAGATCGTTAAATATATATGGTGCTACAGAACCGATTCCTGTTCCCACATAGGCTTTGTTATTAATTACAAATGAACAGGCTTCTGAGCGCCCGCCTCCGGGAAAGCTATCTATCGGTGCCCATGAATTATTTGCAGGATCATATTTATGAAAGTCCTGCATCCAACCCGCTGCGGGACTTACACCTATACCCGCGTATCCATAGCTGCCAATGGCAAAACCTGTTGCATACACACGGGCTGAATCCCCAAAATCTGCTTTTTGAGTCCAACTATTGGAAACCTGGTCATACTGCCAGAAAGAACGTGTGGGAGTCCACATGATGTCATACCCGCAGCCAATATATCCTTTGGTTCCGATGCTGAAACAAAACGGGCCAACTCTGTTAGATCCCGGAAAGGGCGCTTTTTGTGTCCAATAATCGGCTTTCGCACAGGAGAGAATAATGGATAGAGAAATGAGTGTATATAGTTTTTTCATTTGATAATTATTTATTAGTTTAAGATTATTCTTTTATAAATTTCCTTATTGCTTTAGTCCCACCCCTCCCCTCCCCGGTGGGTAGGGTGATGAGTTCAACAAAATAAATTCCTTTTTTGAAGCTGGAAACCGGAAGACGGAGGTCAGAAGACCGAGGACGGAAGACGGAGGTCAGAACTTTTTTTCCCTTAGCATCTGTTATTACTAAATTAATTTTTTCTTTTTCGTCACTATAACTATTGGGAGGATAATTAATAACTATATAATCTTTTGCCGGATTGGGTGAAATTGAAAATTGTCCGACTGAGGCGGATGGAAATTCTTCAATACTTGTAGTGCTGTCGGGGGTGTATTCCCAGAAATCAGCATAATAATTATTTCCATTAACACCGCCCGCCCCGATATATCCTTTGTTGTCAATTGAAAAATATGCTGTTTCATCCCTGGAGAGTCCCTGGAAATTTGTTTTCTGATTCCATTGGTTAATGGCGGGGTCGTATTGCCAGAATTCATTGGTGACAGTGTTTGCAGGAGGATAAATTTGCCCGGTGCCTGTATAACCAAAGCTTCCGATTGAAAATGCCGCCATATCAGGAGAGGCTGCACCCGGATAAACGGCAATGGGTGACCATGCATCCATTACCGGATCATATTTATAAAAATCTTTTAAGCTGGTAGTTGAATTGTCAACACCTCCTCCTGCGTACCCGAATGAGCCAATTGAAAACCCGACTCCGACATAACGCGGCATTCCCGGGAAATTGCTTTTTTGAGTCCACGCATTGTTTGCCGGATCATATTCGTAAAAATCGTTTGTTGTCTGGATGATCGAATCATATCCAGTACCCACATAAGCTTTGTTGCCAATCACAAAAGAAATAGCTACCTGCCTTTTCCCCCCGGGGAAATCTGCAACCTGTGTCCATGAATCCGAAGCGGGATTGTATTCCCAGAAACTGCGGGACATTATGTTCTGAATCCATCCTAAACCTGCATAGCCCTTATCAGCGATTGAAAAACTTGTTCCGGAGTGGGCATTTCCTCCGGCAAACGTTGCTCTCGCAGTCCAGGAGTTTGTTGCCTGATCATATTCCCAGAAATCTGAGGATGTAGGGCCATCACCGCATCCGATATATCCTTTTTGATTAATAGAAAAAAAATAAGGGCGTGAATGACCCAGGCCGGGATAGTTCGCCTTCTGCGTCCAGTAATCTGCTTTGGTGAGTGAAAGTGAAAATGAAAGTGAAAGTACAGTTAGTAGTTTTTTCATGTCTATTCTTTTACAAATTTCTTTATTGTTTTATCCCCACCCCTGCCCTCCCCGGTGGGGATGGTGATGAGTTCAACAAAATAAATTCCTTTTTCGAAGTCAGATGTCGGAAGACGAAAGTCAGATGTCAGAAGTTTTGATTCATAAACTTTTTTTCCTTCAGCATTTGTTATAATTATTTCTATGTTTTCTTTTTCTCCTAAAGGACAACTGATAACTATAAACTCTTTTGCAGGATTGGGCGAAATGGTAAATGTAATGCTGAGCGGAGTCGAAGCATCTTCAATACCTGTTGCACAAACGCTGTCGGGAGTGTATTCCCAGAAGTCATTTGTGTTAGTTGACCCGTTAAGTTGACCGAGCCCGAAGTAGCCTTTAGTACCGATGGTGAAAGACGCTCCATCATCGCGCGGTCCCCCGGGGACATTTGCTTTTTGAATCCATTGATCGAGCGTGGCATTATATTGCCACAAATCCTGATAACACGGGCTTTCGCCACCCGTCATCACATAACCTTTGCCGCAGATTTCAAAACCGCGCGCATCGGTACGCGTGCCGCCCGGAAGGGAAGCGCATTGCGTCCACAAATTTGCCGTGGTATCATATTGCCATGTTTGATCCATAATTATTGTTCCCGGGAATTGAATGCCGGTTGAAATATATCCCTTATCCCCAATTACAAATGCTGCGGCATGGCCCCAGCCAAAGGGCAAGTTGCTTTTCTGCGTCCACACATTAAGAGCAGGATCGAATTCCCAGAAATCATCCAGATTGTTTCCGCCTCCTGCATACCCTTTGTTGCCAATGCTGAAAGCCTCGGCAAAAGTGCGTGCTGCAGCCATGCTTGCTCTTACAATCCAATTATTGGCAACCGGGTTGTACTCGTAAAAATCACTTAATCCCGACTGGCCTGTGCCGGCATAACCTTTATCATTAATTGAAATGCCGATGCCGCCACGTCTTATTCCGCCCGGCACGCTTGCTTTCTGAGTCCAAACGTTAGTTCCGGGATTATACTCCCAAAAATCATCTGCACTGGTTCCGCACCCGATATAACCTTTATTGCCAATGGCAAATGAAACAGGGACCTCCTGCCCCAAGCCGGGATAGGAGGCCTTCTGCGTCCAGTAATCTGCTTTGATGAGTGAAAGTGAAAGTGAAAATGAAAGTGAAAGAAGGGTAAATAGTTTTTTCATGTTTTATTCTTTTATAAATTTCTGTATTGCTTTAGCCCCGCCCCTGTCGTCCCCGGTGGGGAGGATGACGAGTTCAACAAAATAAATTCCTTTTTGAAAGCCGGAGGTCGGAAGACGGAAGTCAGATATCAGAAGTTTTGATTCATAGACTTTTTTCCCGTCAACATCTGTTATAGTTATATCTAAGTTTTCTTTTCCTGCTAAAGGAGAACTGATAACTATAAAATTTTTTGCAGGATTGGGGGAAATGGTAAATGTAATGCCGAGCGGAGTCGAAGCATCTTCTATGCCCGTTGCACATGCGCTGTCGGGAGTGTATTCCCAGAAATCATTCATATAAGAACCATTATCGCCTAATCCGATATAACCTTTATTGCCAATAGAAAAAGAAGGACAATCGTCACGCGGAGTACCTGGAACATTTGTTTTTTGAATCCATTGGTTGGTTAACGGGTTATATTCCCAGAAATCATTATACAGAGGACCATCACCTCCGGTGCCTAAATATCCTTTGTCACATATTGCAAACCCGGTTGCATCTACTCTTGGTGGTGCGGGCAAATCAGCTTTTTGAGTCCAGGTATTCAAAACAGGATCAAATTGCCAATGATCGTTCAAATTTCCGATCCCGTTTCCTGTGCTGATATACCCTTTGTCATTTATTGAATACCCCGCAGCTTGCAGCCTGGCCACTGGCAAGTCAGACTTTTGTGTCCAAACATTGGCAGCCTGATCCCATTCCCAAAAGTCTGTTAATTTTGTGCCGCTATTATTTCGCCCGGTGCCGATATAGCCTTTGTTGCCAATAGAAAAACCTGCGGCAAACCCTCTCGCTATCCCTCCCATATTTGCTTTTTGTGACCAACTATTTGCTGCAGGGTCGTACTCCCAAAAGTCATTATACGAAGTATTGGTGGAATTGTCTTTTCCCGTTCCGTAATATCCTTTATTATTTATTGAAAAAGCCACACCTCCATATCTTCCGCCTGCCGGAAGATCGGCTTTTTGTGTCCATATGTTAGTTCCTGTATCATATTCCCAAAGATCGTTAAAGTATGAGGAGGATGAATTTCCACAGCATACATACCCTTTGGTTCCTATGGCAAACCCGCTTGGGAGTTGTCTTCCAGCCCCGGGAAAATCCGCCTTCTGTGTCCAGTAATCCGCCTTGGCGAAAAAGGAAAATAAAATGAATGTGAGTGTAAATAATTTTTTCATGCTTATTCTTTTATAAATTTCTTTACTGCTTTTTGTTTTTCACCTGTAAGTTCAACAAAATAAATTCCTTTCTGGAAGTTGGAAGTCTGAAGCCGGAGGTCAGATGTCAGAAGTTTTGTTTCATAAACTTTTTTGCCTTCAGCATTTGTTATAGTTATATCCGTATTTTCTTTTTCTGCGAAAGCATAACTAATAACTAAAAATTCTTTTGCAGGATTGGGAGAGATTGTAAATTGGATCTTGGAATTTGAAAATTCTTCTTCAATACCTGTTGCACATGCACTATCGGGAGTGTATTCCCAGAAATCGTTATAGGAAGAGATATAATTATCGCCCAATCCTAAATATCCTTTATTTCCAATTGAAAAACTTGCAGCCCACCTTCGTGGATTACCAGAAAAATTTGCCTTTTGAATCCATTGATCAGATAACGGGTTGTATTGCCAAATATCATCTAAATAAAAAGAATTTGTTGAATCTCCAGTTCCATAATATCCTTTGTCACAAATGGAAAATGAAGCGCCTGCATAGCGGGGTGTAGAAGGAAAATTTGCTTTCTGCAACCAGCTATCTGAAATATGATCATACTCCCATAAGTCGACAAAGCGGTAACTGGCATCCCCCCCGCCTGTTATATATACATTATTCCCTAATACAAAGCAACTGGCAGCACCTCTCACTGCTCCCGGCATGCTTTGTTTTTGAGTCCATCCATTTGTCAGAGGATCATACAGCCATAGATCATTATACCAGGTTGCCAATGGGGAGGCGCCAGTAGAAATATAACCCATGCTGCCTATAGAAAACCCTACAGCAGAATATCGAAATCCGCCTCCAAAATCTGCTTTCTGAGTCCATTGATTTGCGGATGGGTTATATTCCCACCAGTCCTGGTAATAATAAACTCCTCCACAACCTCCTAATCCGGCATATCCCTTATTACCGATAGCAAGTCCGGTCCCTACGGTTCTTGTCGCACCTCCAAAGTCTGCTTTTTGAGTCCAGGCATTTGCAGCCGGATTATATTCCCAAAAATCATTATAGCAATTAAATGAAGCATCAATTCCACAGCCAAGATAACCTTTATTTCCTATTGCAAAAGAAAAACAACCCGATCTTCCCATTCCCGGATAGTTCGCCTTCTGCGTCCAGTAATCCGCTTCAGAGAAAAAGGAAAATAAAATAAAGGGGAAGGTAAAGAGTTTTTTCAATAGGATAATTTTTACCAAATATAAATAAAAAAAGCAAAAGGTTCAATCCGCCTGAACCATGGTCTATGGTCTATTGTCTATTGTCCATCGTCCATCCGTTGAATTTTCCGGAAGATGGTATGAGATACTATATAACGAAAACCGGGTTGAAAAAAGGCGCGGCAAAAATAAAAATATTTTTAAAAAGCTAATAAAATGTTGAATTTTTTTTTCTATTGAATTACCACCCGATGAGACATTAGTTGTGTACCATCATTTATTTTTAAAACATACATCCCTTTGGGAAGAAAAGAAAGATCGAGGGAAAGTGCAGAGGACTCCCCTCTCCTTTGGAGAGGGGGTAGGGGTGAGGTAAAAACTGTTTGCCCTAATGTGTTGATGACTTCTAACGTGTAATTTGTTTTTTGATTTGATGATGATGGAAAAGAGATTTGGAGGATGCCGGAGGAGGGATTGGGGAAGATTTGAAGTCCGTCTGAGGCGGATGGCATTTGTAAATTAGAAATGGAGGTGATGGTGTCGGGGAGGAGTTTTACGATCCAGTAGTCATTGATACCAATACAGTTTTCTGTTTTATCACCTGAAATATTGGAATTGGAGGTACCACCTGAAATATACCCTTCATCAACCGTTGGCTGTATGCAGGAAGAATATAATTGATCTATTGCGTTTCCGCCTATATCTGTCTGCCAAATGATATTTCCTGAAGAATTAACTTTTATTATCCAATAATCATCTATACCCTCGCAATTTTCAGTTTTATCACCTGAAATGCCGGACAAAGAATTTCCGCCCAGAATATATCCACCCTCAATTGTCTGATCAACCGAAGTTAGATTATCATCACTGCTTCCACCTATTGTATTTTGCCACAGAATATTTCCTGAGGAATCTAATTTTAAAATCCAATAATCAGCACCGCCCATGCTGTTTTCAGTTTTATCTCCTGAAATATTTGAATAGGAATATCCTCCAACAAAATAACCGAAATCACTGGTCTGAATAATTGAACGAAATTCATCATGTGCCAGGCCGCCTATTGTATTTTGCCATTGAATGTTTCCGGAAGAATCTAATTTAACAATCCAATAATCCTCATTTCCGATAGCGTTTTCAGTTTTATCTCCTGAAATGCCGGATTCTGACGTACCTCCTATAATATATCCTTTATCAGCCGTTTGCCGAACCGCGTATAAATAATCGAAATTGTCTCCGCCAATGGTATTGTCCCATTGAACTATTCCGTTTGAATCAATTTTTACAATCCAATAATCATAAGCCCCAAAAGCGCCAACACTATTTTCTGTTTTATCGCCTGAAATATTCGAAGAAGAGTAACCTCCGAGAATATATCCCCCATCGAAAGTTTGCTGAATGGAAAGAAGATTATCGCTAAAACTCCCTCCTATAGTGTTTTGCCACTGAATATTTCCTGAACCATCAAGCTTTACAACCCAATAATCACCATTTCCTATACCATCTTCAGTTTTATCCCCTGAAATGTTTGATTGAGATGATCCGCCTAATATATATCCTCCATCTGCAGTTTGATCAAGTGACGATAAGATATCAAAGGAACTTCCTCCGATAGTATTTTGCCATTGGATATTTCCCACAGCATTAACTTTGACAACCCAAAAATCAATTGCACCTAAACAATTTTCGGTTTTATCTCCCGAAACAGATGAACCGGATACTCCGCCTGAAATATAACCTCCGTCAAAAGTTTTTTTAATTGAAGATAATTGATCTGATGCACTTCCCCCAATCGTATTCTGCCACTCAATTCCCGGAGCCTGCTGTGAATACGAATTACGAATTAAGAAAGAAGAATTTAGAAATAAAAGAAGAATGGTTTTGTAAAATGTTTTCATGGGTTTATTTATTTATTCAATTACAAACTTATTGCTTAATGCAGAAACACCATCATTTATTTTTCCCGAAGGGACGCATAAGCGCAAAACATAAATCCCTTTGGGGAGAAAAGAAAGATCGAGGGAAATTGCGGAGGACTCCCCTCTCCTTTGGAGAGGGGCAGGGGGTGAGGTAAAAACTGTTTGCCCTAACGTATTGATGACTTCTAACGTGTAATTTGTTTTTTGGTTGGATGATGATGGAAAAGTGATTTGGAAGATGCCGGAGGAGGGATTGGGGAAGATTTGAAGATTGTTGATTGATGATTGATGATTGACGATTCCTGTGACGGTGTCGGGGGAAAGTTTGACGATCCAGTAGTCTTCTGTATTTCCGGTTGTATCATGATTGCCGCTTACGTCTCCATCATTTGAGCTTGTTATAGCTCCGAAAATATAACCCATATCCGGGGTTTGCCTGATAGATGTAGCTGCATCACCCACAAATCCTCCAAAACATTTTTGCCATATTAAATTTCCTGAATTATCCAGTTTGGTCAGCCATGCATCGCCACAACAAGTGCCATGATAGCCTGTAACATCGCCATCATCGGATGTTGCTTCTCCGCTCACAATGTATCCTCCATCAACAGTCTGCTGAACAGACCACGCTATTTCAGTCCACGCTCCTCCAAGGCACCTGCGCCATTGTATCTGACCAGCGCTGTCAAGCTTTAATACCAAATAATCTGTCGTGTATAGGGTTGTGGTATCATGGTTACAACTGGCATTGCCATCATGTGATTGTGCTCCTCCTGCAACAATATAACCTCCATCAGTAGTTTGCTGCACCGAATAAGGATAATCAGAGTAGGATCCTCCGAAACATTTTTGCCATATCACGTTGCCATAACTATCTAATTTTACTATCCAGTAATCTTTACCTCCATGATTGCCATTCACCCATACATTGTTAGATGAGGTATGAACTGCCAGTATATAACCGCCATCCACGGTTTGCCTAATATAGTATCCTAAATCTTCATTGGTTCCTCCTAAACATTTTTGCCATTCTATATTACCAACAGAATCTGTTTTTACTACCCAGCAATCAGTTGTCCCGCCAATATAGCCGCTTACATCCCCATTATTTGACGAAGTCCATCCTGTCATAATATATCCTCCATCCGCAGTTTGCTGTATAGAACGTCCAAATTCCACTCCACTGCCTCCAAAACATTTTTCCCATTGGACATTTCCATTTGTGTCAAGTTTGACAAGCCAGAATTCTCCTCCGCTATGGCAATTACTTCCACTTGAAGATATGCCCTGCCCAAACACCGCATATCCTCCATCTGCAGTTTGCTGAACCGAATATGCTTTCTCTTGTCCCGAGTTTCCAAGGGTTTTTTGCCATTGAAGCGCTCCGGCTGAATCAATTTTTATGACCCAATAATCATAAACACCGTTCAACCCTGTAACATCTCCATCGTTTGATGAAGTATATCCTGCTGCAATATATCCTCCGTCATTAGTTAGATTTATAGAAAAGCATTCCTCACTGCCTGTGCCTCCATAACAATGTTGCCACTCAATCCCCGGAGCCTGCTGCGAAAAAGAATTAAAAACCAAGAAGAGCGAATTAACAAATAAAAGAAGGATGGTTTTGTAAAAGGGTTTCATAGGGTATGGTATTTTCATATCAAAAGTAAGGATTATACACCAACAAGAAAGCCCCTCAAAATTGAGGGGCTGATCTAACCCTGAGGTCGCGAGCAGATTTGAACTGCTGTACAAGGTTTTGCAGACCTCTGCCTAACCACTCGGCCACGCGACCATTTTTTTAAGAAACGCAAACATAATATTTTTTAAATAACAAGAAAATTTTATTTGGCGAGCGGAAACATTTCTCAAGTGGAAAGATAAAAACTGGTTTTTTCCACGTTGCCACTAACCGGAGGATTAAACTTGGTAACCCTTACTGCAATTTTTTCATGTGCCTTTATGTAACCCACAAGCGAATTTAAAATCCTTTTGCAAACATGTTCCACCAGTTTTGAGCGGACAGCCATTGCTTTTAAAACAATATCAGTGATCAGGGAATAATCAACCGTGTCATTCAAATCATCTGTTGCAAAGCACTTGCTCACGTCAGCCCATACATAAACATCCACCAGGTACTTTCCCCCGATAATTGCTTCCTCATCAAGGCAGCCATGATAAGCATAACATTCAATTCCCTCAACTGTTATTAATGATTCCATTTGTTTTCGGCTTGCGGGTTGGAGTTCCTCCCCTTCGGGGAGGCTAGGTGGGGCTTTGCTTTTTCGCCCATGAATCTTTCAGTGTCACCGTGCGGTTAAAAATAATTTTTCCTTCTGTCGAATCCTTGTCCACGCAGAAATATCCTTTGCGGATAAACTGAAATTTATCTCCCGGTTTTGCATTTTTTAAAGACGGCTCGGCAAATGCATTTGGAATAATCTCCAAACTATTGGGATTAATGTAATCTTTAAAATCCCCTTCTTCTGAAGATGGATTCTCCACCCTGAATAAACGGTCATATAAACGTACTTCAACCGGGATGGCATGCTGCGCACTTATCCAATGAATAGTTCCTTTCACATTAATGCCGCTGGTATCATTTCCGCTCCTGCTTTCGGGAATGTGTGTGCAAATGATTTCAGAAATTTTTCCGGCAGCATCTTTTTTAAATGATTCGCATTTGATAATGTAAGCGTTCTTCAAACGCACCATCAAACCCGGTGCTAGACGGAAATATTTTTTCTCAGGAATTTCTTTAAAATCATCACGCTCTATCCAAAGAGTTTTGGAAAATGGTATTTCACGCATTCCGCCTTTATCTTCTTTTTCAGGATTATTTTCTCCGTGAAATATTTCTGTTTTATCATCAGGATAATCGTTGATGACAAGTTTTACAGGATCCATCACTGCCATGGCGCGATTTGCATTTTTGTTCAGATCTTCACGGATGCAGTATTCAAGCAATCCCACGTCAATCACATTTTCCCTTCGTGCAATCCCAACAAGGTCGCAAAAGTTACGGATGCTTTCAGGTGTGAAACCTCTTCTGCGCAAACCGCTCACCGTTGGCATTCGCGGATCATCCCAGCCATTCACATGGTTTTCGTTTACCAGCTGCAGGAGTTTACGCTTGCTCATTACGGTGTAATTCAAATTGCGTCTTGCAAATTCGTACTGATGGCTTGGAAATATTTCCAGCTTCTCAATAAACCAATCATATAACGGACGATGCACTTCAAACTCCAATGTACAAATGGAATGAGTTATCTGTTCAATGGAATCAGATTGTCCGTGTGCAAAATCATACATCGGGTAAATGCACCACTGGTTTCCGGTGCGATGATGCGGCACATGCTTTATACGATACATGAGCGGATCGCGTAATAACATGTTAGGCGAAGCCATATCCAGTTTTGCACGCAATACTTTTTCTCCGTCTTTAAATTCGCCTTTGCGCATGCGCGCAAACAGGTCAAGATTTTCTGCAACACTCCTGTTGCGATGCGGACTGTCTTTACCTGCTTCTGTGGGCGTCCCTTTTGTGGCGGCTATTTCTTCAGCCGATAAATCATCCACATAAGCAAACCCTTTTTCAATCAGCTTTACAGCAAACTGATATAACTGTTCAAAATAATCGGAAGCATAAAACTCGTTGGCCCATTCAAAACCCAGCCAGCGAATGTCTGCTTTAATGCTGTCAACATATTCTGTTTCTTCTGTTGCAGGGTTGGTATCGTCAAAACGCAGATTTGTTTTGCCGCCAAATTCGTTTGCCAAACCAAAGTTTAAACAGATAGAAGTTGCATGCCCGATGTGCAGATAACCGTTCGGTTCAGGCGGGAAACGTGTCAGCACCCGGCCTCCGTGCTTTCCGTTCTTAATATCTTCGGCAATTATTTCTTCTAAAAAATTAGGGCCTTTCTCTGTGGACATAGTTCTGTTTAATTCGCCACTAATTACACTAATTTACACGAATCAGTTAGTGACAATTTGCGAAATTCGTGGCAACACTTTTTTTATTCTTTGAGTAACATTTTCCTTTCCGAGCAATTCAGCCATCGGGAATAAATCAACTCCGGCACTTTGCCCGCTTAAGATTATACGAAAGAGCTGCAATACTTCTCCCGGTTTTAAATTATTCTTTACTGCTGTTTCTTTAAAACAGTTTTCCGCATCTGCAGATGTGAATGATGGCAGTTGTGATAATGATGATTCGAGCTGCATAAAAAAATCAGCATACTGCGGCTTCCACTTTTTTGCAAATACCTGTTCATCATAAGATGCCGGAGCAATGAAAAGATATTTTCCTTTTTCGATCATTTCGTTTTCAAACTGGACGCGTGGTTTTAATAATTGAACACAGCGGGCAAGAAATGAATCGCTCAACCTCTTATCATCATCACTAAAATTAAATTCCTTTTTAAGTGCTGACTTTAATTGCAATGCAAGTTCATCGTCTGGTTTTCTTTGCAGCCATTGTTCATTGAACCATTTTGTTTTTTCAGGATCGAAACGCGCACCAGCCTTGTGAACGTGATCAAAAGAAAAATTATTTATCAATTCTTCCATCGAAAATAGTTCCTGCTCAGTTCCGGGATTCCATCCGAGCAAGGCAAGCATATTCACAAACGCTTCGGGAGAATATCCCTTTTCGCGATAGCCGGAAGAAATTTCTCCTGTCTTGGGATCTTTCCATTCTAAAGGAAAAACAGGAAAGCCTAATTTATCGCCATCGCGTTTGCTTAACTTCCCATTGCCATCAGGCTTTAATAATAGAGGAAGATGTGCATATTGAGGCATTACATTTTCCTGATCAAGAAATTTGTAAATCAGGATGTGTGAAGGTGCTGATGGCAACCATTCTTCTCCACGTATGGCATGAGTAATCTCCATCAGGATATCATCAACAATGTGTGCAAGATGATATGTTGGCATCCCATCACCTTTGAGCAAAACCTTATCATCAACTAAATTGGAATTGAATGTTACCGCTCCGCGAATCAAGTCTGTAAAATTTATTTCCTCGTTTGCAGGAACTTTTAAACGGATAACGTAAGACTCGTTTGCAGCAATTCTTTTTTTAGTTTCTTCTTCTGAAAGTGAAAGAGAATTTTTCAAGCTCATCCTCGAAGATGAATCATAAGAGAATGTCTTCTTCTCTGATTCTGCTTTCCTGCGGATTGCATCTAATTCATCAGTACTATCAAAACCATAATAGGCATGCCCGCTTTGAATCAATTGTTCTGCATATTTCCGGTAAATCTCTTTTCGCTCGCTTTGACGGTAAGGAGAAAACCTTCCGCCCACTGAAACGCCTTCATCAATTTTTATCCCGCACCAGTTTAATGATTCAATGATATATTCTTCCGCACCGGGTACAAAACGGTTTTGATCGGTATCTTCAATCCGCAATAAGAAATCTCCGTTATTCCTTTTGGCAAACAAATAAGCATACAAAGCTGTACGTACACCGCCTATGTGCAAAGGACCTGTAGGACTGGGAGCAAATCTTGTTCGAACTTTTCTATCGCTCATAATTTACAAAATAAGAGGGCAAAGATAAAAGATTACACGGGAGCGCAAGCCACAGATTCACAGATTAAAAAATGCAGCGCGCTATCTTTCAGAAAAATACTTTTGTGATCTGATATTTTTTTGATGTCCTGGTTTTAATTTCTTAATCTGTGAATCTGTGGCTGATTTATCATTTTAATTTCTCCGCAAGATTTTTCATTTCCAAACGCGGAGCACTCTTTTCATAAAGAATATTAAAAACGGAATCACAAATAGGAAGATCAACTTTATATTTTTTGTTAATGTCGTGAATGCAATTTACAGCATAATATCCTTCCGCCACCATGTTCATTTCCATCTGGGCGGATCGTACAGAATATCCTTTACCAATCATGCTGCCAAAAGTTCTGTTACGTGAAAATTGAGAATAGGCCGTAACAAGCAGGTCACCGAGATAAGCCGAATCATTAATGTCGCGATTGATGGGATGCACTGCATCTACAAACCGTTTTATTTCCTGTATGGCATTTGAGATAAGCACAGCCTGGAAATTATCTCCGTAACCAACCGCATGACAAATTCCGCTTGCAATTGCAATCACATTTTTGAGCACCGCTGAATATTCAGTTCCATAAATGTCATCGCTTATAATGGTTTTAATAAACCTGCAGCTTAAATATTTTGCAAGCTCTGCAGCATGATCTGTATTCTGGCAGGCAAGCGTGAGATAAGAAAGTTTTTCAAGCGCCACTTCTTCGGCATGACAGGGTCCTGTTATCACACCAATTTTATCAATCGGAATTTTATATTGCTTATGCATAAAATCGCCAACAATCATCAGGTCATCAGGAATAATTCCTTTGATGGCAGAAAAGACAATTTTTTCTTTTAAATCATTTGATGAAATATTGCTAAAAGATTCTTTTAAAAATGCTGAAGGAACAGCAAGAATAATAATGGAAGATTCACTGATTGTTTTTTTTAAATCAGAGGAAACAAAGACTTTTTCCAAATCAATTTCAACATCGCTCAAATAATTTGGATTGTGTTTGTAAGTTTTAATGAATTCTGCAGTTTCATTTTTGCGAACCCACCAGTTTATTTTATTGCAATTGAGGGAAAGAATTTTGACGATTGCTGTTGCCCAGCTCCCGCCCCCGATAACTGCAATTGAATTATTTTTTTCCTCGGACATAAAAATGAAAGCGCAATTTACAATTTTAACAGAACGTGAAAAGAAAACAAAAAACGGTTATTAAAATGTAATGGGCGCTTCAACAAAAGTATCACCTCTTTTCACTTTCACGGTTGTAGTATCTCCTTTAGCAAATTTTCCAAGAGCTTTCATATAGCTCATCATGTCCAGTACTTTATTATCGCCTAATTGTACAACAATGTCACCGGATTTTAATCCTGCTTTGCTTGCCGGCTTGCCATCACTCACTCCGTCTATGCGCATTCCTTCTCCTTCAAAAGCATAATCGGGAACTACGCCAAGCGTTACTTTAAAACGTGGCGTTTCTGAATTATCAGAATCTTTTGTTTTGGTAAATGCAAGCTTTTCCTTTCCATTTAATTCATGAATTACCTGGAGAATAATTTTTATGACTGAAATTTCTCCAGCGTAATTTATTTTGTCTTCATCATCACTTGGTTTGTGATAATCTTCATGCGAGCCGGTAAAAAAATGCAGCACGGGAATGTCGGCCAGGTAAAAGGAAGTATGGTCAGAAGGGCCCACACCGCTTTCGGATTCTTTTACTTTTACAGAGTCAATATTTATTTTTTCAATAACTTCTTTCCATGCAGGAGATGTTCCGACACCAAGCACCTGCAAAGTTTTTTCATTCTTCTTCAATCGTCCAACCATATCCATGTTGATCATGTAATTCACTTTTTTCAAATCAATGGTTGGGTGTTTTACAAAGTAATTTGAACCGAGCAAACCTTTTTCTTCCCCTGAAAAAGCGATAAATAAATAATTATTTGCCTTATCATTTGAATTTTTCAGAAAACGCGCCATCTCGATCAAAGCAGCATCTCCGCTTGCATTATCGTCTGCACCGTTATGAATGGCTGGCGCACCGCGGTAAAGTGAACCCTCATCACCGTAACCAAGATGATCATAATGCGCACCGATCACGATAGTATTCTCCGATTTATTATTAATATAACCAACAACATTATGTCCGGCAGATTCAACTTTTTTTAGCTCAACTGTTATATCCGCTTTCGGCTTTGTTCCATCCATCAAAAGTTTATAGGCCATACTTTTTGCAAAAATTACCGGAATGGCGGCCGGGGTTATTTTGTTTTTATAATCTGGTTTGGGGTCTTCCGTGTCCTTATCAGAGTTTACGAAAATCACTGCAATAGCGCCTTTCTCAATGGCTTTATCTATTTTGGTTCTTACATCAGCAAATTCGGCATACTTTGAATGCGGGCCCAGGCCATCGGGTGTAGAAAGCTCCATCATTGCAATTTTATCTTTCACATCCCGGTCGCGATAATCATCGTAGTCAACGGTTGGAGCAACAATTCCATATTTAACATTCACTACTTCAGCTTTGGCGCTTGCATTGGCAGAATAAGGTAACGGGAAAAAATCCTCTTCGGGCTTAAAAGTTTTTTCATTCAGTTTCAGAAAAGTTTTTTCACCGTTGATGGTTTCTTTTGTAAAATCAAAAGATTGAAGGTACCCGTCTGTCCCTTTTGTTTCCAAACCGATGTCTTTGAATTGGGCGGTGATATAATCATAAGCAAGATGCTCTCCGTTCGTTCCTGTTTCACGGCCTTCAAAAGCATCTGATGCAAGAATGGAAATATGATTTTTTAATTTTTGAGTTACTTGTTTTTCGTCAAAAGAATTTTGTGCATTAACTGTGAAAACAGAAACAAAGTATAAAATAGAGAGCAGGATTTTCTTTTCCATGGGTCTTAAATGAATTAGGAGGCAAAAGTAGGAATTGAAAAAGTATTCAAACAAAAGATATCATGAAGGCTTCAAACATGACAAAGTTTTTACAAATCAGAGTTTCAAAAATTGCCACAGATTCACAGATTAAAATAGTTAAAGGTAAAAGCTAAAATCTGTGAATCTGTGGCAATTCTCTAAAGCTTCATTTTTTCACGCCATTGTTCATTAAAAGATTTTTTGGGCGGCTCGCGCAGTTCACGCAAATTGTTCGCTGATTTGTTAAAAATAGTATTCACAAAATATCCAAGTGTTTTAATGCCGGTCAGTTTGATCAGGTTTCTTTTCAAAACAGCTTTTTTCCAAAAAAAATAAAACCATTTTTCTGATTTACCTGCGAGTTGCCCGTCAGCCGCTGCTTTACGGTTTTGAAGAAACAGTTTATTGAAGTCAATATTAACCGGACAAATTTCTGTTGCGCTTCCGTCCAGGGGATGCGCTTCGTTCAAATGCATATATTCGTTCGGGTTTCCTTTATGAGGCAACATGACTGACCCAAACGGTCCGTTGTAAATATTTCCATAAGCATGGCCACCGATAATTCTGTAAACAGGGTCATTAAACGCACAGGCTCCGCAATGAATACAATGCATAGATTGCCGTTGAATTTCATCCGAAATTACGCTGGTGCGGCCATTGTCCACCAAAACAACATACATTTCTGATGGCCCGGAACCTTCGTCAGTTCCGCATGGCCCTGAAATAATGGTGTTGTAAACAGTTAAAGGCTGTCCGGTTCCAAACACAGAAAGCAGCGGCAGAAAAAGATCGAGATCGTTCAAAGACGGAATGACCTTATCCATACCCGTAACGACAATATGGATTTGAGGCATAGAAGCGGAAAGAACTGCATTGCCTTCATTTTCGGTTATTGCAATGGCCCCTGCATCAGCGATTATAAAGTTCGCTCCTGTAATTCCAACAGAGGCATTTATATATTTTTCCCGAAGAACAGATCGTGTAAATTGAACAACATCTTCTGCTGTTTCAATCTTGTCGTTTGTCGAATGGAACAGATCAATAATTTCTTCTTTGCTTTTATGGAGCACAGGCATTACCAGGTGCGATGGGGTATCGTTTGTTACCTGAACAATGTATTGCCCAAGATCAGTTTCAACGACATCATGCTTATTTTTTTTCAATACATTGTTCAAACCGATTTCTTCAGTAACCATACTTTTTGATTTCACCACACTGCCATCCGGAAAGCGGTTTACTATTTTTAGAATTTCATCAGCGGCTTCGCCTGCATCCTGCGCCCAGATTGTTTTTCCGCCTTTCTTAATAAAGGCAGCTTCAAACTCGATCAAATATTTATCAAGGTTTTCAATGGCTTTCCAGCGAATAAAAGCAGCACGTTGCCTTGCAATTTCCAATTTGGAATATTGTTTCTTTCCTTCCTCAAAAGCAGTTTTATGATTTTTAGCTGCAGCTGAAATTTTATTCCGCAACGCGCTGTCTTTTACAGACTGTTGAATCGAAGTCAGAAATATTGCTTTACTATCGCTCATTTAAATTGCCAGGCAGCAAAAGTAGAAAACAGGAGCGAAGAATCTTTTTGTTTTAAGGGATACTTACATTTGCCGGGCATGAAAATATTTGCAACCATACAGGAAATTCAAAACGAATTGCAAAAGCACCGCAATGGGAAAAAACAAACCGGGTTTGTTCCGACAATGGGCGCATTGCACGAAGGACATTTGGAATTGATCAGGCAATCGGTCAGAGAAAATTCCGTTACGGTCTGCAGCATTTTTGTAAACCCTGCCCAATTTAATAATCCGGATGATCTTGCAAAATATCCCCGCACCGAAGAAAGAGATTCCGAAATGCTGAGGAAAAATAATTGTGACATCGTTTTTATTCCTTCGGTGAAGGAAATGTATCCCGATCAGAAATTACTCGAACTAAATTTTGGTTTGATGGAAACAGTAATGGAAGGCGCCTTTCGCCCCGGACATTTTAAAGGAGTCGCAACAGTGGTTAAAAAACTGTTTGATATTGTTCAACCGGATACGGCTTATTTCGGGCAAAAAGATTTTCAGCAGTTGGCAATCATTCGAAGTTTGGTTGAGCAATTAGATTTAAAAGTAAAAATTACAGGATGTGCAACTGTGCGTGAAAAAGATGGACTGGCGATGAGTTCAAGAAATATACATCTTACCAGGGATGAAAGAGAACATGCCCCCGTTATTTATAAATCGCTTTTAAAGGCGAAAGAGTTATTTCAAAAAAATAGATCATTAGATGAAATTAAAAAGACCGTAACGAAAAAAATAGAAGGAACAAAATTTTTTAAAGTGCAATATTTTGAAATTGTAAATGCCGGTACGCTGGAGCCAATAGTACAAATAACAGGGAACCAGGTGCAGGCCTGTATTGCCGTTCTGTCTTCCAGGACGCGGCTGATTGATAATATTGCTCTGTGAAATATTGCACAGCAATGAATTTGCCTAATTTTGCGCTCTTATGACCATACAGGTTTTAAAATCGAAAATTCATCGTGCAAGAGTGACAGAAGCGGAACTCAATTATGTAGGAAGTATTACCATTGACGAAAATTTAATGATTGCTGCAAACCTGATCGAGAATGAAGTGGTGCAGGTTCTGAATGTGAACAATGGCGAACGTTTTGAAACGTATGTGATAAAGGGTGAAAAAAATTCCGGAACTATTTGCCTCAACGGCCCTGCAGCCCGTCTTGTACAGGTGGATGATGTGGTGATTGTGGTTTCTTACGCGGCTATGGAATTTGAAGAAGCAAAAAAATTTAAACCCGTTGTTATTTTTCCTGACAGCAATAACCGTATTTCAAAGAATTGAGTTCAGCTTCAAAATTTTTTTCCGTTATAAAATATTTATTGCTTTTTGCGATCGGACTGTTTTTATTGTGGCTCACATTTCGCAAAGAAGACCTCCATGATATTTTTATTAAAATTGAACATGCAAATTTTTTCTACGTGGTAATTGCATTCATTTTTGGTCTTGTTGCCTTTATCCTGCGGGCGCATCGCTGGAATATGTTGTTGAAGCCAATGGGATACGCCCCAAAGCTTTCAAATGCCTGTTATGCGTTGGGAATAGGATATTTTGCAAACCTTGCCATTCCGCGAATAGGAGAAATCACCAGGTGTGGCGTTCTGGGCAAATCAGAAAATGTTCCTTTTGAAAAGCTCATTGGCACGGTAATCATCGAGAGAGTGATTGATTTATTCATGTTAGCATTTTCGATGATTCTTGTTGCCTTTCTCGAATTCGATTTACTTGTTAATTTTCTGAAGGATAAGATCATTTCACCCATGAGGGAAAAAACATCCGAAGGCTCATCCGGGGCTTCATGGTGGTTAATAGTGGCTGCAATTATAATTGTTACAGGGATAATTTTTATTTTCAAAAGTAAAAAGACAGAACAATTAAAAACTAAAATAAAACAACTTTACCTGGGAGTAATGGATGGGTTAAAGACAATTTTCAAAATGAAAAATCCCGGGTGGTTCATCTTTCATACCTTTTTTATTTGGTTCCTTTATTTTCTTGCCACTTATGTAAGCTTCTTCTCATTGAAGCCAACATCCGGATTGGGGATTAATGAAGGTATGTTTGTGCTGGTGGCGGGTGGTTTAGGCATGTCAGCGCCTGTACAGGGAGGAATAGGGGCCTATCATTATATTGTTTCCCAGAGCCTGATGCTGTTCAACATTTCATCAACAGACGGGATTGTGTATGCCACACTCGTTCATACCAATCAAACAATCCTGGTGGTTCTCATCGGGATCATTTCCCTATTTTTGGTTTTCAGAGTGAAGAAAAAGAAAAATAACATTAAGAATGCACAAACAAATAATTGAATCGAAAATATTTTTAGCAAAGGAATCATTAGTTCACTTATTGAATCAATGGAGATTTTTGCAAAAAAAAATTGTGTTTACCAACGGGTGTTTTGATATTTTGCACCTCGGGCATATTGATTATCTTTCAAAGGCTGCAGATATGGGCGATGTTTTAATAGTAGGTCTTAACAGCGATCGTTCTGTGTCAGAAATCAAGGGGGAAAAACGGCCCATTAATAATGAAACATCCAGGGCGCATGTACTTGCCGCTCTGTCTTTGGTAGCGGTGGTGGTATTATTTGATGAATCAACTCCGTATGAAGTAATAAAATTTATTCAGCCCGATGTACTTGTCAAAGGAGCTGATTATAAAATTGAAGACATCGTTGGTTCAGATATTTTAAAAGCTAAAGGTGGAAAGGTGGAGGCCATAGACCTGCTTTCGGGGTATTCTACCTCCGCCATTGAACAAAAGATTGTTGAAAATCATACAAAAGGATGATAATTATAAATTGCATAATTCAAATGATTTTTATTAACTTTGTTCGATTGAAACTTGAGGGATCCCCATGAAAGCATTAAAAATAATTGTATTTTTTTCATCTATAAGCTTTTTCTATGGGTGCGAAAATTTTGATTGGTTTCGTTCCGAGGATACCATGAATAAACAAATTGAGGGTACCTGGTCAAGAGAGTTTTTTACCAATAACCTGAAAACAGAACTATGGACTTTTAAAGAAGGTAAACTCAGGGTGTTTAGCTATGATGTTACGCCTTATGATACCAATTGTCCTCCACCGGGCTATTGTGATGAAGGAATATACGATTTTAATAAAAAAGATGGGAATGATACCCTGATTTTAGATTCAGGATCTTATGCAATAGACGCCAAGCTGACCGTTTCTTATTTGAAAACAAATAATTTGGTTGCAAACGGGGTAGAATATAATTACACCTATAAATGGACAATCGTTCAAATTGATAATAAAATTCTCGAATTAGTTGCTGATAGAAAAGATGCTTCGGGCAACATTCAAAGAGAATTTGAAAAAGAATAATTTTTTCCTTTTGCTTCTTTTCCTTCCCCTTATTTACATAAATCTCCGGGTTTGAATGGCTAAAATAAAAAGTGTTTTTTTTTGCCAGAACTGTGGCGCGCAGGCATCAAAATGGACCGGCAAATGTCCATCTTGCGGAGAATGGAACACCTATGTTGAAGAACGAATCACCAAAGAGGAAAAAAAAGAAGCATGGCAATCTGCTTATGTATCGCAACCCGCCAGTCCGATATTAATACATGAAATAAATCTTGACGATCAGCAAAGAATTATTTTGCCTGATGTGGAATTGAACCGCGTGTTAGGCGGAGGATTAGTGCCGGGATCATTAGTATTGCTTGGAGGGGAGCCGGGAATTGGAAAATCCACACTAATGCTTCAGGCAGGCTTAAATCTTACAAAGCATAAAGTATTATTTGTTTCAGGAGAGGAAAGCGAACAGCAAATTCGCATGCGCGCAGAACGAATAGGATTAAAAAATTCCGGCTGTTTCATACTCACTGAAACAACAACTCAAATAATTTTCAGGCATATTGAAAAACTTAAACCTGACATTTTAATTATTGATTCTATTCAAACATTATATTCTAACAGTATTGAATCGTCTCCCGGCAGCGTGTCTCAGATAAGAGAATGTGCAGGGGAACTATTTCGCTTTGCAAAGCAAACCGGGATTCCTGTTTTTCTCATTGGCCATATTACTAAAGATGGAATCATAGCAGGGCCCAAGGTTTTAGAACACATGGTGGATACCGTGTTGCAATTTGAAGGTGATCGTCATCATATATACAGAATTATCCGCGCAACGAAGAATCGTTTTGGATCAACTGCCGAATTAGGAATTTATGAAATGGAAGGTTCCGGACTTCGTGAGGTAAGTAATCCATCAGAGATATTAATTTCTCATCGCGATGAATTATTAAGCGGTGTTGCCATTGCCTGTACAATGGATGGTATGCGTCCCATGCTGATAGAAACACAGTCATTGGTCAGCTCTGCAGTTTATGGCACACCACAGCGATCCTCTACAGGATTTGACTTGAGAAGATTAAGCATGTTACTTGCTGTTCTTGAAAAAAGATGCGGTTTTAAACTTGCCGCAAAAGATGTTTTTTTAAATATTGCCGGGGGAATTAAAGTGGAAGATCCGGCAATTGATCTCGCAGTGATTTGCTCAGTACTTTCTTCAAGTGAGGATATTTCCATAGCTCCTAAAACGTGCTTTTCCGGTGAGGTGGGCTTATCGGGTGAGATAAGACCTGTAAACAGGATTGAACAACGAATCATAGAGGCAGAAAAATTGGGATTCGAAAAAATTTATTTTTCCAGATACAATCTTCCCACTGTTGATAAGTCGAAAAAATCCAATTTGAAACTAATTCCGGTTGGTAAAGTAGAAGAAGTGTTTACATCTTTATTTACCTGAAACAATAAAAGTAAAACGAAAATTCAACTGATATTTTAAAAGATTTATTGGAATTTATTAATACTAAAGTATGATTTCTCTCTTAAAATTTGCGGGAGTCAAAAAAACTTTTATATCTTTAAACATTAAATTAAAAATCAACCTTACAATGAAGAAGCTTTACATCACCATCCTGTTCATCGTTTCAACCTTTTTTTCCAATGCTCAATTTGGAGGTAACCGTTCATTTGAGATTGGTTACGGAGGCGGAGTGACAAATTATTTTGGCGATCTGGGAAATGAAAGTGTACTGCAAACAACTTCCACGCGTCCCGGTTGTGACATTACAATAAGGAATTTTACAGGCAATTCTGCACTAACGGGAAATTTATATAACCCCTTTTCAGTTGAAGCGCGAATAAGCTGGCACCGCATTGGCTATGATGAATCCAAAGCAATTGGTGATCGAAGGGGGTTTGATCTTAGGAATTACGGACGGGGAGTTAATTTTCAAAATGATCTCTTTGGTTTTGCAACACACCTTACATATACAGCTTATCCTAACAGGCGCATGCCGCTTCATAAACAGGGAGCCGCAATGTTTTTTTTCACGGGAATTGGTGTATATTATGGCAAACCAAAAGCAGATTTGTTTCGGGGAGATATGAGTTTGGATAACCGTTATTTCTTTTGGAATGATGGAACAACGCGAGATTACCCGGAAGGGGATGGAACACCGGGGAATATTATTGAAAAGGATGGAACGTATGAAACGGATCTTACTAAATGGAGCACTGAAAAAGGGCAGGGAGACGGAGAAGTAGTTTCAAACAAAAAGTATAAAAATACTCATGTTGCAATTCCATGTGGATTTGGCTTTCGTTTAGGATTAAGCAGATTACTTACTTTATCTGCTGAATTCGGATACTACTATTTCTTAACAGATTATTTGGATGATGTTCATGATTCATATGTGACGTATGAAGATCTGAATAAGCTATATCCTAACGATCCGAAAATGCAGGAGCTTGCTTTGTATGTTTCTGATCCTACCGGATATGGAACAAATGGATATCCCGGTCCGGCAACAAGTATCAGAGGCAACCCGAAAAGCAATGATGCATATAGTTATGTAAATATTGAGCTTGCATATAAATTTGAATTCAGCGGTGAAAAAGTCAGGTTTTTTGGAAGACGATAAAGACAGGTTTAATGGTTAATTAATTTTTGTTAGTTTAGAAATTCCGGATCAGCAAGTTCCGGAATTTCTTTTTTTAACTCTTGTTTTTTAATGATGCATGGCAATAAAATAAATTAAGCGACTATGAAATAAAAAAGCAGATCGGGTTGATCTGCTTTTTTTGAATTATTATGCCGGGAATATTAATCCCAGGTTTTAGTTGTTCCAATTTTTGCAATCTGTACATTCATTACCTGCTGGTTGCTTGTATTGTATACATAGGCAACTACATAGGCATTATTATAGTTTATACTTGATGTGATATCAATTGCAAGAGATTGTATCATATGTCCGCCTGTAACCTGGTAAGAAGAAGGGATTGTTATTCCTGAAAGAGTTGTTCCCATCGCTTTTACAACATTATCATGAGTATAATTTACAATCGGGTCACCCATGTTATAAAAAGGGCTTGAAGAATCAGTGTTAAATCCGTTTGACTGGTTATAACCGGATATAGGTTGGTGAACAGAATTTTCAACAATATATACACACATTTTATAATTCCCGGTTACAGCGGCATTAAAACCAACGTGAATATTCATATTAAGAACATGATTCAGCGCATAAGACTGAATAGCAAGCCCGATTTTGGGAGTCCCACTTAAGGCATAAGGCACATTGGGTCCCCATGTTCCAAGCTCATCAATCATTTTGCCATTGAAAGTAATTCTGTTCAGCATAACGGCTGGCATATTAGGTAAAGAGCCATTGCTTACAAAATTTAAGAGACTTGGTGTAGCAATTGTTTCCATGCGGTCATTTTTATGAAATGATGCGGCAATGATACGATTCGGATACTGATTTTGTAATTGCGAAATCGTATAATCGTTTTGTGGAACCTTAGCATAAGGTGCACCTGTGAAATTTTCAAGTAACATTTTTTGCGTAAAGGTTGAAGGCGGGTTTCCTATAACAGGAACAGGAGTACCCTGGCGAATTGTGCTTCCATCCCCCGAAGAAGAAGTTACGATAGTGTTATCTTCTTTCTGGCAGGATGCAAATGCAATAGTTAATATTGCTAAGAGAACTAATTTGTTTTTCATAATTTATAAAGTTTTATTTTTTGTTCTGAACATTTGCAAATAACACTCCAGCAAAAAATGTTTTTTTTTGAAATCAGTTGATTTCTTACAAAAGTTTGAAAAGGGAAATAAGTGAATGCAGGGGATCAATATTTCAAAAAAAGATCAAAAAAGTAAATGATCCTTTAAAATAATGTTCAAATAAGCCGCAAAATCAAACTAAGAAATTGGTTTAAAGCATTTGCAAAGTTTCTGTTACAGAAAATGAATCAATCAAACCATCCATATAAATCATTCAATTGAAGCTTTTCTTTTTCCTGATGATGAATGTCACGTATAATTTTTCCATCATGCATTTGAATAATACGGTTGCCAAAACGGTGAGCATCTTTTAAATGATGGGTGATAAAAATGGTTGTGAAACCAAATAAGGAAATAAATTTTACAGCATTATCCATTAACAATTCGGATGATTTTGGATCTAAAGCAGCTGTTGGCTCATCCATCAATAAAATTTTTGCTTCATCCATTACAGCCATGCTGAGCGTGAGGGCCTGTCTTTGCCCTCCTGAAAGAGATCCTACCGCAGCATCAAGTTTATTTTCAAGCCCCATATTCAGCAGCCTGATTTTTTCCTGTACTTCTGACCGAAATGCACTTGTAATACCAAGAATTAATTTTTTTGATTTTGTCCGCATGGACGCCAGCCGGAAGTTATCAATAATGCTGAGGTCAGGAGCTGTTCCCATTAAAGGGTTTTGAAATATGCGGGCAATCCATCTGCTTCGCGCAAAATCTTTTAAATGATTTACTCTATGGCCTTCAATAAGCACATCGCCTGCAGTAACAGGCGTGTTTCCGGCAATTGTATTTATCAGAGTGGATTTTCCCGAACCATTGCTTCCGAGCAAAACTAAAAACTCTCCTTTCTCAATTTCAAGGTTGATATCTTTCAACGCATGGACCGCATGGACAGAACCTTCGTTAAAAATTTTATTTACGTTTCGCAGTCGGATCATTTGCTTTCTTCTTTTACAAAGCGTGTAAGGCTGACAACAAGCAATACAATAGCTGCCGTTATAAGTTTCAGATAATTTGGATTTAAACCCAGATCAAGAACAACCGCGAGAATTAACCGGAACATTATTGTTCCGATAATGACCCCGATAATTTGAGCGGAAAGTTTATTCGTGCGGAATAGTTTTATTAATGATTCGCCAATAATAACTGCGCCTAACCCGGAGATCACAATGCCTATACCCATATTGATGTCGGCAAATCCCTGGTATTGTGTGATAAGGAAGCCGCTTAATGCCGTTAGCCCGTTAGCCATAGCAAGGCCGATTATTTTCATGCGTTGAGTATTGACACCCATGGCGCGCACCATGCTTTCGCTGTTACCTGTGGCACGCATGGCAATTCCAAAATCTGTTCTGAGGAGCCATGCGATGAAAAGAATAAGGATCAAAGAGAAAAGTGAAAAGAGGATAATTTTATTATCGAATTCAACTGTTGTAAATATTGTTTCAGAAAAAATGGTGGACGTTTCTATTAATGGAATATTGCTTCGTCCCATAATGCTGAGATTTATTGAATACAAAGCAGTCATGACCAGTATGCCGGCTAATAGTGCATTTACTTTTAGTTTGGTATGGATAATTCCGGTTGTAAAACCTGCAATCATTCCACAACATATTGATACAATCAAAGTGACATAAGGATTAAATCCGTTTACAAGCATAATGGCAGTCACAGCTCCTCCTAATGTATAGCTGCCGTCAGTGGTAATGTCAGGAATGTTGAAAATTTTGAGCGTAAGAAAAATCCCTAAACCGAGGGCTGCGAATCCCAAACCTTGCAGTATGGCAGTGGTGTAGAAATCCAAAGCTAAAGTACAATTTACAATTTACAATTTACAATTTGACGCATTGTTTTATTTATAAGAAGAAAAACTGCTGTCGGGAACGATATTAAATTTCTGAGCGACTTCGGGATTATAAATCCGTTTTCTCACCTTTACAATTTCGGGTTTCACAGCTTCTAATGAGTTTGTTTTTAAAAATTGCACGGCCTGTTCTCCTGACTGGTACCCCCATAAATAAAAATCGGCACCAAAGGATGCAACAGCTCCGCGGCTGACTAAACCTGCTTCGCTGGTGAAAATGGGAACGTTTGCATCGTTACAGCTTTTTGCAATAGTTTCAAAAGAGGCGAAGATTACATTATCAGGCAAGGCAAAAAACACATCAATGCTTTTTGACAAGAGGCTTTGTGTTACTAACTGCGTTTCGGAAGAATTATTTACCGGGAGGCTGATGAGCGTTAGATCAAGTTCTTTGCATTTGCTTTCGAGCTTGCTGTATGCATCACGTGATTGCGGCTCGGACTGGTTATAAACGGTGCCGATTTTTTTTGCAGCAGGCTGCAGCGTTCTGATGATGGAAATGGCTGTATCAATGTAGTCTAACGTTTCATATACACCAAAAAGATTCGGAGGATTGTTTCCTTTTGCATCCGTGAGTTTTGCGAGATCGGGGCGGGGAGCTACCATCATACACACGGGAATTCCTGCCTTGCCGGCAGGCAGGGTTTTGGTGCGTTGCACGGCTGTGATTGTGGAAAGGGTAGTGTTGCTTGCGATAAGATCCACATTTTTTGAAATCAGCAAATCACACGATTGACCGAGAGTGGGGATGTCGCCCTGTGCGTTATTATAAATTAAGCGCATGGTAGAATCTTTTTCTGAAAAGCCTCCTTTCTCTAATGCATCCATAAAACCCTGCTTTGCTTTTGCAAGGGTGGGGTCCTCCACAAAATCAAGAAAGCCAATAACAGGGATTTTCTTTGAACCATTTTCTTTATTTGGCGAGGTACAGGATAAAACAATGCATATAATAATAAGGAGAAGGTAATTTATTTTTCGCATAAATTTTTGTTTGCGTAAAGCTACTTGATTTTTAAAATAAAGCATACGTGCTTAATATTATTGTATCATAAGCAATTCATCTTAAAGTATGATTTTGCTTTGCAGGAATCCAAACAAAACAAAAATCAATTAATTTCACAAAGCGACATAATGTGGAAGGTAAGTAAATGATTTTTAATAACACGTAAAAATATTACTGTTGAAAAAACTTTTATTCTGTTTATTAATCACTGAATGCATTGCATTTATTTGCGAGGGGCAAAGCACCTGGATACAACGGTTTAGCGGAATAGGCGCTTATCCTTATATGCATAATGATTCAGTTTGTGGTGTTCAGAAAATTGCTGAAAGTCCCGATGGTAAATTATACCTCCAGGTAAAACAGTACCAGAATTATAATATAAGCCTTTTTAAATATGATCCCGTATCGAAGACGATTTTATGGTCACAGCAGGATATAGGATATTTATCAGGGTTTACAGGTTACGAACCTGCCGGATTATTTTCAACCTCTGATTCCGGTTGTATCATCGCTGTCACTCATATGGGCTGGAGCGTTAATTATCATTCAGGAGTCGAAGTAACAAAATATTCAAAGAACGGAGTTATACAATGGAATTTTTGGCTGGTTGATTCAACGGAAACAATATGTTATGTCGCGGATGATATCATTGAAAATTCATCAGGAAACTATTATGTGCTTGCACATGATTATTGCGGTTCGAATAAGGACTCACTTTATGAGCTGGATAGTTCGGGCAATTTAATTTTTGTGACAGGTGCAATTCATGGTGAGAAACTTTATGAGTTAGCCCCAAATAATTTAATTGTTTACAATGGAGGAGCTCCATTTGATACTATTTACCGAACCGATCTTTCAGGAAACATTTCATGGACATTTTCGGAACAGACAGATTTAATAGGAAACTGGTGGCCATTAGAAAAGCATACAAATATTTCTTTTGGTGCGACCGGGATTTTTAAATGCCACAGCGATACCGTTTTATCATGGACAACTATTAAAAAGATTGATTATTCTACCGGGAATGTACTTTGGACTGATACCATTAATGATTGGAGAGTTTCAGGAATTGACGCAACAGCGGATGGAGGAGTGTTAGTATCTGTTGGAAGTCGTATGAACGGCATTTCGCAATATCCGATGAATGGATATTTATATAAAATAGATTCCGCAGGCACTATTCTATGGCAAAAGACCTGTTCATTTCCATATTTTGGATTGAGTGCAATCAAAGAGCTTTCGTCCGGAAATTATATAACCGGTGGAACGTATATTCTGAATCAATATTGGAGCCCGGGACGGCAATATGCCTCTTTTGTAACAATGATTGATTCAGCAGGTAACGGGGTGCTCGATACCACATCAAACATGTGGCCCGGTGATGCAAACCATAATGATACTTTGTATTTTCCCGAGGATGTTTTGTTTATGGCGATAGGATTAGGTAAAACAGGATTTCCAAGAGATACTTTCCCTGTCGGTTCCTTCATAATATGGCCATGGGATCAAAGCGATTATGCTATAGACTGGTCGCAGTCTTTTGCTAATGGAGTAAATCTTAAACATGCAGATTACAATGGGGATGGGGTGATAGATACTGCGGATATAAATCTTTATCTTGCTTCGTCAGGCCTTTTAATATATCCGGAACCGATTCATTACCGTAATGTGTCTTTCAGCTCAATTCCTGGAACTGCGGATTTCATGCTCTTGCCTGAAAAAGATACAGTAGCTCCGGGGGAAATCATGCGATTTTACATTGTTGCCGGCAATTCGTCTGCTCCTGTTGACAGCGTATATGGGATTGCTTTTACTGCATGGTATGATGACGCACTTACTGATACATCCTTTTCAAACATTAGTATCACGAACAGTGATTTTGGCATTCCGGGAACAAATTTATTGGGTGCATTTTCACACAAACCCGGAGGGGAGATTGATATGGTTATCAGTAAAACAGATAATATGAATGCATACCTGTTGTATGACACGCTGGGTATAATTGAGTTGAAAGCTGCTTCAGCAATAACAACACTACAAACTTTCGATTTGCAGATCATGTCTTTTTATTCCCTTACTAACAATACTTCACGTGTTGCATTCAATCCTGTGAATGGTTTGGTGGTCATTGACCCCGGGTTGGTAAACCTGGAAGAAAATAATTCAGGCAGCGGGATAAATATTTTCCCCAATCCTGTCAAAGACAAAATCAAAATTCAAAGCTCCAATCTCAAAATTGAGAAAATTGAAATTGTTAACCTGCATGGAAAAATAATATATGCAGAATCTTTTTCAGGCAGAAAGAATGTTGAATTATATACTGGCAATTTAGCGGATGGATTTTATTCTTTAAAAATTTATTCAGAGAAAAAAACCGGCAATCTTAAATTTATAAAGATTAATTAACTTAAATACATTTCAAAATGAATTCAAAAAAACTCTTACTGATCATTTTTATCCTTTCGATTTGGTGCAGGGTAATCGGGCAGTCAACGTGGATTTATAATCTGAGTGGTCACAATGGTGGAATTTACACTCTCACCTATGATTATGTATGCGGAATAGGGGATGCTGCCATAGGAGCAGATGGTTCCTTGTACTTGTTGACAAAAAAATGGGATGGTGATTATTATTACATTCAGAAATATGATTTAGTAACAGACACCGTTGTATGGGAGATCAATTTTAATGATCCTCCTGTAAGGATTAAAGCTACACCTGACTCCGGATGCATATTTTTCACTAATCATTGGAATTTTCCTAATAATACGACAGCGATTAGAAAATATAATAAAAACGGATTACCCGGATGGACGGTGCAATTGCTCAATGGCAGTCATGATACTCATGATGTGATACCTAATAATGCCGGAAATTATTTTGCTTTAGTAAATTCATTTCCGCCTGCTGTGGACTCCTTATATGAATATAACTACCTGGGCGTTGCCGTTGATTCCCTGGCAATGCCTGCACAAGAAGGACGTTCTTTATTCCAGATGCCTAACAATGATTTGATCGTTCAATTCCCAACCTACCTTTTGCGCATGGATTTTTCCGGAAACACTGTCTGGAATTTTCCCGGACAGGTTGATTTAATATCGTATGACACCTCAGCAGTTTTTGTTTGTGATACAACTAATGCTTTCTCTATAATTAAAAAAATAAATCCGGTCAATGGAGGCCTTGTATGGACAGATACAATCAATCAATCAGCTATTACATCCATTAACGGGACTTCTGACGGAGGAGTTATTATTTCAACGGGAATACCTTTAACATACTATTCTATTTCTACACCCCCGCCTCATATGAGTGGTGAATTAATAAAGCTTGATTCAAATGGCAATGTGCAATGGAATAAAACCTATTTGTTTAACGAATATGGACTTTCGTATGTAAAAGAATTAAACCCGGGAAACTTTTTCACCAGCGGTACTTATATGTTATCACGTTTTGATTGCCCTTCATGTTCGGCTGGCCCCAGTGCATTTATAGCCACTGTCGATTCAACCGGCAACAGCATTCTTGAAACAATTTCATATATGTGGCCCGGTGATGCCAATCATGATACTATAATGAATGCGTCTGCAGATATTCTTTATACCGTAATGGCTCTCGGTCAAACAGGCCCTGTAAGAAATATAGCATTTGATGGAACAATGGTTCAATCCGAATTAAGCGCCTATGCATTCGATTGGCCATCGTCTTTTCCAAATGGCGTGAATGTAAAACATGCTGATTTTGACAATAACGGAATAGTAGATACGGCAGATGTGAACATATATATGAATTGGATGCAACTATGGTGTGACTGTGACTTAAGCTGGCGTTCATCCTCCGAATCATTTTCTACTCAACCTGATTTTATCATTCAACCGGAAAAAGATTCAGTTGCTCCCGGAGATGTAATGCGCTTCTATGTGATTGCCGGAAGCGCATCCCTGCCTGTTGACAGTGTGTATGGAATTGCATTTTCTGCCTATTACAATTATTGGTACACAGATATGCAACCTGCACAGTTTACCCTTGGCAGCAGCGATTTTGGCATATTGGGTGCAGATATGCTAACCGGTGGTTCTGATACCGGCCTTTGCGGTGTCAGAATGTTCTTCTGTAGAACAGATAGTATGAATGTTTACAATTTGTATGATACTTTGGGCGTAATTGAATTTACATCACTCTCCGGAATTACTTCACCCATAACATTTGATCTTCAAATAGCTTCATTTTATTCCATGACATTCAGCACTTCACAGGTTAATTTTAACTTGGTGAGCAATCCGGTTGTGATTGATCCTGCTTTGGTTTCAGTTAATGAGTATCAAAAAACTGATATAACTATTTTTCCCAATCCGGCAAATAAATTTTTAATGCTTACTAATTTAAAGGAAGGCAAAAAGGAACTATGCATTTATAACCTGCACGGGCAAAAAATAAAAACACTGATTTCTTATGAAAAAAATTTCAGGATGCAGGTAAATGAATTGGAAAACGGGGTTTACACACTTGTTGTTTCTTCAAATGATAGAGTGAGTTATAACAAGTTTGAAGTTCAGCATTGAAAAAAATTTATTAAAGCTTATTTTTTTCACCAGCTTCCGCCCGCACCGCCACCGCCAAAGCTCCCGCCACCGAAACCGCCAAAGCCGCCACCGCTGCTGCCTCCTCCCCATCCGCTTCCGGAGCTGAAACCACGCCAGCTTCCGCGGCTGGCTCCGCGTGCTGCGTTAAGAAGCGCCCATGCTGCCCAAAAGCTCATTCCATTCATGGATGCATAGCTGCGTGCAGAACGGAATTTTGACAGGAAGATGATAAAGATGATAACCAGGAAAACAAGAACAGGGACAAGCTTTGCAGCCGGGTTAGTGCCTTTTACATTGTCGGCTGTATATTCACCCGTGGCAAGTTTTATCATGGTATCAGTCGCTTTGTCGAGGCCGGCATAGTAATTTCCCTGCTTGAATTCGGGTTTGATATCCTGTTCAACGATTCGCTTTGCCAATGCATCAGGAATAGCGCCTTCCAATCCATATCCCGTTGCTATATAAACTTGGTGATCATCGAGAGCAACTAAAATAAGCGCCCCATTGTTTTTTCCTTTTTGCCCGATGCCCCATTTTCGCCCGAGCTGGTACGCATAATCAGACATTTCATAACCGCCAATTGAGCGCATTATAACGATGGCTATCTGCGTAGAGGACGAATAATTGAACTCAACTAATTTTTGTTCGAGCGATGCAGTTTCATTTTGCGAAAGCGTTCCTGTAAAATCATTTACTAACCGGGGAGGGTTTGGAGGAGGAGGAAATTCCTGCGCGGAAAGGAAGAAGGGGATTAAAAAGAAAAAAATTATTAACCGCAGAGAGCGCAGAGGAGCAAAGAACGCAGAGGTTAGTTTTTTCATTTCCCGTCTCCAAAAAATATTTCATCTGACAATTCATCACGGTCATCTTTCTGACAGGGGAAATGATGAGACAATGCTTTTCCGGCTTCATGAACAGCATGAACAATTCCTTCCGCAATGTGACCCTGCCGGAAATGATTTGTCATGTCTTCTTTTATTTTATTCCAGAAATCGTCTTTCACAATTTTATGAATTCCGGCATCACCAATGATCGCAAGTTTGCGGTCGTCAACGGAAACATAGATAAGCACACCATTTCGTTCTTTGGTTTCATGCATTTTTAATTTGTGAAAAAGATGCGCGGCACGGTCGAGCACATCCGCTTTGCAAATGTCTTCAACGACTACGCGTATTTCGCCTGAAGTAACTTTCTCCGCTTTTTTTATGGCGGCTTTTATTTCTTCCTGTTTGGCAGGAGTGATCAGCTTTTCCGCGTTCATTTTGGGGTATGGTTGTTAAGTTGTCAGGTTGTTGAGTTACAGGGGCGTTTTTTTCTTGATAACATAACAACTTAATAACTCGAATTAAAACTTAACAGCCGGAGCCTTCTCAGCGCCTTTGTCGGCTTCGAAATAAACACTTTCTGTGAAGCCATACATGCCTGCCAAAAGATTTTGCGGAAAACGTTTGATGTAGGTATTGTAAACAATCACCTTGTCATTAAAATCCCTCCTTGCTACTGTAATCCTGTTTTCGGTACCTTCAAGCTGTGATTGCAATTCGCGGAAATTTTCGGTCGCACGAAGCTGGGGATATTGCTCAACCACAATGTTTATCATTCTTCCAACGGAAGCTGCAAGCTGGTTTTGTGCCGCCTGGAATTTTTGAAGGTTTTCACCGGTAAGGCCTTTTGCGCCCTCTTTATCAACCTGGTCGTGAACTTCTTTTGTTGTTTGTGCAGCACCGGCACGTGCTTCAATGACAGCAGTAAGCGTGGATTTTTCAAAATCAGCAGCTCCTTTTACAGTATTGACAAGATTTGGAATGAGGTCTAACCTGCGCTGGTAAGCCGCTTCCACGTTGGACCATTCTTTTTTCACATCCTGGCTATACCCGACCATGTTATTATATGATCCGGCAAAAACGCGGTACAGGATAATTACAGCAAGTAAAATAATTCCAATGGTGATCCATTTTTTCATAATTATAAATTTAAAATTTTAGAGATGCAAAAGTACTATATTTAAAAACGCTCCAATCTCCTCGGAAAAACTTTATCAGGATTTCATTTGGGAGCTGATGACGCGATGCAGTTCTTCTGTTTTTTGAGAGCCGATAAGATAAACCAGGCCGTCTTTATCCGTTAAGCGCACGGCTTCTTTTCCCATCGTATAAAATTTCACGACTCCTTTCCTGTGGAGGTTGTAAACGGGATTGTTAAGATGATACTGGCTGTAAGGAACACGTTCTGCTTTCACAATGCTGTTGAGATCAATTTTTACTTTTCGGGTGGTCCAGATGCCATCAAGCACAATGCTGCCGGAATAAACTTTTGTGTGGATATGCTTAACAAAAAGAAGAATTATTGATATAATCAAAAGAGAAACGCCCAGCACAAAAAATAAATCTCCGAACTGCTCGCGGTTTTCGGTATAATAATAAGCAACAAAGCAAAAAAGAACAAGGACAAGGTTTCGCAGCAATGCGTACCTGTTATAACCAAGGTACTGTTTTTCTTCAAAAAGAAAATTATTCTCACTCATTTACTCAGGCTTTTTCGAAAATCAATTGAAGACAATTGCCGCTGTTCTCTCTTATTTTAAAACGGTCATCTATCTGCTCACCAATAATCCAGGCAATGCTTTCGCCCGAAACCAACACCCATGTTTTTTCTTTTTCAGTGATCGGAAATTTTTTATCAATAAAATAATCACTCAGCTTTTTTTTGCCTTTCATTCCTAACGGAAAAAAATAATCGCCCTTACTCCATTTACGAATGATGAGCGGAAATTCTATTATTTCTTCATCAAGGTAGGCAATGTTTTTATCCGCTGAGTTTCCGGAAAGAATTTTTTCTTTCAGGTCACTGGTCAGTGTAATTTTACGGATATATAAGCGGTTATGCTTCCACTGAATGGCGTGCAGATCATGAGGGATTTCAATATCCTCTTCATCCCTTTGACTTTTTTCCGTTAAAATAAGCTGTTCCCGGTCCTTAATGAGCCGGAATGTATCTGACAAATATTTTTTTCCCGATTGGGTATTAAGATGTTCAGAAATATCTTTCGTAATTTCACTATTAAAACCAAAATTTCTCAACAGCTCAAAAAGCAACGTGGCAGGCGATGCATGCTGATTTAGCTTGGGAATGCTGATATGAATTTCATTTCCTTTTTTCTCCAGCAATTCATCTTTAAGCTTTTGAATATATTCCCGGTAAAGTGATTCAACTTCGCTCATTTGAGCAATGTGATTCTGGAAGGAAATATCCACAGAGGGGTTAATTTTCTTTATGCGTGGAATAATTTTAAGGCGAATCTTATTCCTGATATAGTGATCGGATTGATTGGAAGAATCTTCCCGCCAAACTATTTTTTTCTTTTTGGCATATTTCAGAATATCCGGTCTGCCTGCAAACAATAGCGGACGGATAATTTTTTTATTCTTAGCTAAAATACCATGATAACCTGCAATGCCAGTTCCGCGGATAAGATTTAGCAGAACGGTTTCTGCCGAGTCATCCGCATGGTGTGCCACGGCAATAAAATCATAATTATTTTCAACACGCTTTTCCTCAAAAAAGCCGTATCGCAAATCGCGTGCAGCCATTTGCAATGAAATATTATTTTGCCCGGCAAATTCCTTTGTTGTAAAATCCTTTGAATAAAAAGGAACACTAAAAGAGGCGGCTAATTTTTTTACGAACTTTTTATCTGCATCTGATTCTTTTCCCCTGAGTTTAAAATTACAATGAATAATTCCGAATTTAATTTTCGCTTCCCGGAACAAATGGACCATCACCACGGAATCAATACCTCCGCTGACAGCCAGCAAAACTTTGCTGCTTTCAGTAAAAAATTTTTGCTGTTGATTGAATGATTTAAATTGCTCTAACATGCTTTGTTTCGCCTGATAATACCTGCATCATAGCGCTTGCTTTGAGAAGACATTCATTATATTCATCTTCCGCATTCGCTTTTGCCGTGACCGCGCCTCCAACCATGACGGAAAGATAGTGATTCATAGCATTATACAAAATACTCCTTATAACAACATTAAAATCGAAGTTCCCGGAAGGGGAAAAATAACCCACAGCTCCGGAAAATAATCCGCGTTTAACGGTTTCATATTTTTCAATCAATTCCATAGCTTTTATTTTCGGGGCGCCTGTCATAGAACCCATCGGGAAGCAGGCTTTCACTATATCAATGGGATGAATACCTGCTTTTGCCTCGCAGGAAACGGTTGAAATCATCTGGTGTAACTTGCTGAAAGAATATATTCCGAAAAGCTCATCCACTTTTACACTGCCGCGTTCCGCTATGCGCGACAGGTCATTTCGTACAAGATCAACGATCATTACATTTTCGCTTCTTTCTTTTTCATCATGCTGCAATTTTGATTTCAAAAATAAATCCTCTGCTTCATTTTTTCCTCTTTTAATGGTTCCTTTGATGGGTTGAGAGAGGACCCTGTTGCCTTGTTTTTTAAGGAACCGCTCCGGGCTGGCGCAGAGTAAATGGTGATCGCGTAATTTATAGTAGCAGGAAAATGGCGTTGGTGAAATTTCGCAGAGCGTTTTAAAAATAAATACAGGATCAATAGAAGTTTCAGCAGAAAATTCCTGGCAATAATTTAGTTCATAAACATCACCTCTCCGGATGTGCTGAAGTATTTTCTGAAATGTTTCAACATACTTATTTTTTGAAATGTTGGCGGATAGTTTAATGGGAGCATACTGCACGGGTTCTTCAGGAATATGCTGTTGAAAGATTTCACTAAGAATTTCAGCAGGTTGTTTTTTGTTTTTTTCAATGACGCTAAACGTTAGTGTATTGCCGGTTAATTCAAAAACGAATTCGGGAACAAAAAAATTTATTCCCGGAAAGAGAACGAAGTCTGTATTTTCAGAGGCTAACTTTTCAAGGTCATTTTTCAAATCATAAGTGAAATATCCAAAAAGCCAGTTATCTTCCTGCCGGCAAAATTTATTATAAAAATTTTTGAGATCATTAAAGCTATCCCGGGTATTGTTTAATTCATGCGCACAACCCACACCAGCCAGTAATTCATAGCTATTTTTTTCGGTGTCCTTATAGTTTTGACTGTCTAAAAAGCAAACGTGAGAAAACGTATCAGCCCAATGCAAAAGTTTAGTTTTGAAAACAGGGCCGTCAATGAAAAAAGTCTTGACATTATACATAACTATTCAGATATGAATGGCGCGGTTTGCAGTTGCCGCAAGACAGGCTTCTTTAAAGGCTTCCGTGTATGTAGGATGCGCATGGCTTATGCGGCCTATATCTTCTGCAGCAGCGCGGAATTCCATTGCAACAACAGCTTCCGCAATCATATCCGCAGCACGGGGGCCAATGATGTGCACACCAAGAATTTCATCGGTTGATGCATCAGCTAAAACTTTTACTAATCCGTCTGTATCCATGCTTGCACGCGCGCGGCCGCTTGCTTTAAAAGGAAAACTTCCGGCTTTATATTTTATATTTTTTGTTTTTAATTCTTCTTCGGTATAACCCACAGCTGCAACTTCGGGCCAGGTGTAAACTACATTTGGAATGAGCAAATAATTAATATGTGGTTTTTGTCCTGCAATAGTTTCAGCAGCAAAAACACCTTCTTCCTCGGCTTTGTGCGCAAGCATAGCCCCATGAATTACATCACCAATTGCATAAATATTTTTTGAAGAAGTTTCCAACTTTTCGTTGACCATTATTTTTCCTTTGTCATCCAACCTGACCCCTGCTTTTTCTAAACCAAGATTTTCAGTGTATGGCTTTCTTCCAACCGCAACGAGACAGTAATCGCCTTTGAATTCTTTGTTTTCTTTTTTAGCATCGTCAGCATTAACGGTTACTTCAGTTCCTTTTACGGAAACGGATTTTACTTTATGACTAAGAAAAAACTCCATCCCTTCTTTTGTCAGAACTTTTTGCAGCTCCTTTCCCATTGTTCGGTCCATTGTGGGAATAATTGAATCCATGAATTCAATAACGGAAATTTTTGAACCGAGTCTTGCATATACAGAACCTAATTCCAATCCTATTACTCCTCCTCCAATTATGATCAAATGTTTTGGAATTTCAGTCAGCACAAGCGCTTCCGTTGACGTTATGATTCTTTTTTTGTCTATTGAGATTCCGGGAAGCGTGGAAGGTTTTGAGCCTGTGGCAATAATCGTTTTGCCAGGTTGAATTTGTTCTTTCTTGCCGTCAGATTTAGTGATCTCAATTGTATTTGAACCTATAAATGTTCCATGACCGGTGTAAACTGTGATCTTATTTTTCTTCATCAGAAAATTCAAACCATCACAATTTTGTTTTACCACTTCATTTTTACGTTTCATCATTTGTGCAAAATCAACTTCCAGGCCGCTGATTTTTATTCCATGATCTTTGAACCTATGCGCTGCGTTAAAAAAATGTTCCGATGAATCGAGCAATGTTTTTGAAGGAATGCATCCGACATTTGTACAAGTGCCTCCGGGAGCCGGGTAACGTTCTATAATGGCAGTTTTCATTCCCAACTGCGCACAACGGATTGCAGCCACATATCCGCCCGGGCCTGAGCCCACCACCACCACATCAAATTTTTCCATACGTCTGTAAATAATTTCTTATGCAAATGTATTATAAGCACGGATATGATTTAATGCTTATTTTCACGGGCTTGCCCATCCCAATAAAGAAAGTATGAGTGGAAATAAATTCGAGTTAAATAAAGACGGAGCGCTCCTTTTCATCATCATCGGCATTCATGTTGTTTGCTGGTTTGCAATGAAGCCGATCTTGCCGCAAAGTGATCCTTTGGTATATTTTGTAAATGCAAAAAGAATTCTTACACATGAATATTTTTTTTCTCATAGTGTTCAGAGCCACCGGTATGGAGTTTTTATTCCGCAGGCAGTTCTGATGTGGTTATTTGGCGAAGGGCCGTATGTAATAAATCTATGGCCGTTGATCTGCAGCATATCCACTATTGCAATTACTTATATTTTCCTGCAGAAGTTCCTGGATAGGGATATTGCAGTTGTTGCGGGATTGTTATTGTGCGTGAATCTTATCCAAATAATTTATTCATCTGTTGTTTTTCCCGATATGATTGTTTCACTTTTTGTGTTGTGTTGTATTTATTTTATGTATAAAGGAAGAATCGAAAAAGATGCCTGGTTAAAAAACTCCATTTTATTCATACTTTGTTTTGCTTTCGGATTCTCGGCAAAAGAAAGTATCGCAGTAATTCTTCCTTTTACGGTATTCATTTTTTGGAAGGATCAGAGGGAAAATAATTTTTTCAATTTTCAAAAAAGTGTGAGCATGCTGTTGATTTTATTCGCAGCGTTTATATTGACCGTTTCAAAAATCGTTACCGGTGACTTTCTTTTCTTTTACCGTAGTTACAGCCACTATACTCTTTTTGTCCCTTTCGAAGGTTGTGCTGATTTCTTAAAACACGTTTCTTATCTTCCACTATTTTGGTTCAACTCACAACCCGGATATATCTTTCTCTTCATATTTTCTGTTCCTGCATTTATAGACGGAATAAAACGAAAGGATAAATTCATGACTCCTGAAAGTTTTATTTCGCTCTACACAGTTGTTTTGCTGATTAGCTTATGGTGCGGAAGTATTTCTATTTTAAATTTCGGATACATTCCTTTGGTTGACAGAAGATGGATGACACTTATTGCCCCGCTAAGTTTTTTGAGTGCCATTACCATTCATGGAATTATTCAGAATACCATTTCGCGAAAAGCCGTTTATTTTTTAACGGGTGCTTTTATTTTACTTGCAATTCTCAATTCAATTGAATTTACAATCATCAGAGGGGCAATGTTTTTTGCATTTGCAGGGATGCTGATGTTACAGGAAATGACCGGAAGAAAAATCGCAAACCGCAATTGGATAAGAGTGGGGATACTGCTCCTGCCTTTTTTTATTCTTGCAATCCGGTTTTTGAGAAATAATTCAAATTATGTTGTGCCTGTGAATTAATCTGCAAATTAAAAAAATCATGACCTGAATTTTTTATACAGTGCAAATCCGAATAATAATAAACCTGTCCAGCAAAACATTTTAAAAAAATCATCTCCGTACTTTGCATAAAAAGTCATTTCATCATTTGTATTCAGTATTTCTTTGATGGCATCATCTTCCCAGTATTTTGTTGCGTGTGAAATATCTCCGCGTTGATTAATAAAACAGGAAATGCCTGTATTTGCCGAACGGGCAATGCTTCTTCTCATTTCAATTGCCCTCAATCTTCCGTAATCTAAATGCTGACGATGCCCGGGCGTATTTCCCCACCATCCGTCATTGGTAATAATGAACAAAAGTTGAGCTCCTTTTCTTACGTATTGCGAAACATAATCTCCGTAAACAGATTCATAACAAATTATCGGGGCGATCTTAATTGAATCATTTGAAATAAAGTTGAATGGTTCTTTCTCCGCTCCCAAACTTCCGGATGCTCCCCCCAAATCAATAGAAAGCTTTTCAAGAAAACCAAAAATTTTCGGGTAAGGCATTTTTTCTACTCCCAAAACTAATTTTGATTTGTGATACATCCGGATAGAGTCAGAAAAATTATCCAACTGCAATGCTGTGTTAAACTGATCATAATATTCAGGACTGTCTCTGAATTTCCTGGCGGTTTCCGAATGAGGTTTACCTTCTCCGTATATTCTGCTTGTTGCAGCCCCGATAACTACCGTCAGTTTTGGAAATGCTTTCATGAATGAGCGTAACAAATTTATATCCGGATGATTTTGCAGATCTTCCTCCCAAATTCCGTTTGGCAAAGCAGTTTCAGGAGCTGCCAGGTAATCCGTTGCGCTATCGGTGACGGAAGAAGCGAGGCGAAGTAATTTAAGCAATTGATCATGTGCGCTCATTCCTGAAAATTTTTCGTTGTAAGGATCAATGTTCGGTTGAACGATTGAAATGTTAACCGGATGAGAAACTTCTTTATAGTTGTTATAACGCAGGAGAGAGTAAACAACGGGAACCAGGATTATCAGGACAGCGGTAATTGTTTGTGGTTTGCGGTCGCGAGGTTTCACTCGCGATGGCGAGCTTGCCTTGCCATTTAAGGTTTGTGGGTTGTGCTGAAAAAATATTTTGAACAATAAAATATTCACCATTAAAATCCATAATGATCCGCCTAATATGCCCGTGTATTCATACCATTGAATCCATTTATAATAAGAAGCAAAACCGTTTCCAAGTGTGAGCCAGGGCCAGGATAATTCCCAATGCAAGTGGATGTATTCAAATGCAATCCAGTAAACAGGTAAACTTATGTAGCCAATAATATTTCCTGTTCTGCTTCTTGTAAAATGGAACAGCATAAATACCGCAGCCATGAATAATGAATTGCATGCAAAGGCGAATATCGAACCCGGTGCGGTGGCATTCCATACCCACCAGGTTGTAAAGACATTCCATGTAAGAAATGTGAGATAAGATAACCCAAACAGCCTTTTTGCTTTTACTTCTTTCCTGTTAACATAGAAATAGTCCTCAACGATTAATAAAGGGATCCATGCAAGAAAAAGTAAAGGAGCAAATCCGTTTTGCGGCCAGGCAAGTGATAAAAGAATTCCACTCAGCAGGGATAGGTATAAAAGAATTTTTTTATTAAAAATCATCGCAACAAAGATGAAAAATTAAACAAGCGATTGGACATTTGGGCTCGATGATTTTTGAAAAACAGAGTTAACAAGCTGCTTAAGTTTTTTATACCCGAAAGGAAACGCAAACAATAAGAAAGGATAAACAGCCATTCTGAACCTCGCACTCCCGATCATGCCCGTAACGATAGCTATATAAGCAACGAATAAAAAAACAATTATTCTCAAAGCAGGATTTATATCTTTATTGAATAAAAACAAAACGAACGAAGCAGTAATTATAACATTCACCAGGTAAACCAAAAGGAGATAAATAAAGATAAATAAAGGGAACTGTTTCAAATAATTGAATGCTCCTTTCACTCCTTCCTGCTGATAATAATATTTCCATCCTTTCATGTTTTCTTCCGGTTGTTTATCTAAGAAAGCATACATATCCCACCGGCCATGATCTGTAAAAAAATTTACAATGCCTTTTGCCTGTAGAAATATAAATGAGGACAAATGATCTTTGATGATTTGAAAACTTTTTTCGCGAATGAAAACAGAATAATCATGATAATTTGGTTTTGCGTTTGCTTCCTGCAGCATTTCAGCAATTTTACTTTCCGCTTCCTTGCCTTTTTCTTTGTCAGCAACTGTGAGGTAAACGCTGTAGTTTACAATATAATTTTCATTGACGCTTGAATAATGGAAATATCCCGTTTTTTTATAATTGTGATATGAAATAAAAAAGATTGTCGAAATAAAAATTAAAACAAAGCTGAGATGAAACGGTCTGATCAATTTTTTCCATAACAACCATACCATAAAAATCAGCAGCGGAATCCAGAATAAATAGAGGACCGGTTTGATTAAAACCGCAGCCGTCAAAAAACTATGGAACCAGAAAAGATGGATTGATTTTTTTGAATCAAAAAATTTTACAATAAAATAAAAAGCAAGAAGGAGCATGGTTTGAAAAAAAACTTCGGCCATGATCATGTTTGCATAAATAAATTGCGTGGGAAAAAACAGCAGGAGAAAAATGACATTTCCGTATGGGGGCCACTGAGAAAAATATTTTTTGATGAGCGATGCCAGCATCAAAAGGTTAAAAATGCTTAACAGGCATTGTACGAAGCAAACAGCGTAGTCAGAATTACAAATGGATTTAATAGTCATAATTAAAAATCCCGTTAAGGGTGGTCTCCTGCTTACGAGGTAATTATTCACCGGCTGATTCCAGTCTCCGGCATACCACGAGTGATGTTGTTTTAAATTTTCTGCCTGGCGCAGGTATTCATCCGAATCATTGTGCAGGTAAATGTTTCCTGAATTTAATGCATAGATAAAAAAAAGTGCATGCAGCAGCACCAATGCCGAAATAAAAAAAGTTTTTGAGCGAAACAAGCTGCGCATCAGTTCACAAGGAGAATCACTACAAAGAGAATAAAGAAAAATGAATTATTTGCCCAATGGCCAACAACTAATAACCACAACTCTTTTATGTATGTTTACAAAAATTTTTATTTGATGACCAATAAAAGGAGATTTATACTTACAACCGTTTCGTTGTCTTTAGGAATGATTGCCGCTGTTTTTATTTTTTTAGCAAGGCGGGGAAAGTTTGATAACCAGACATGGCTTTTTTTCGGAACGGTAATGGGCTATTCCATCCTGATTGTGGCCGGTATCGGATGGTATCTTCAGCGGAAAAGCAATAAAAAAAATCAATAAGAAAAATTACCACCGATTCACAAATTTTTTTAGGGCTTAATCTGTGAATCTGTGGCTTTAATCAGAAAATAGTTTTTCTTTCCTTTTTGCACCAGCAGGTAACGGTTGTTCAATAAATCGGAAGCTGTAATTTTTAAATTAATATCCGCCACTTTTAATTTATTCACGCTCATTCCCCCGGCCTGGATCATTTTTCGTGCTTCGCCTTTAGAAGGGAAAATAGTTGTTTTCTCCGCAAGCAACTCTATAAAATTAACTCCGTCATTAAAAATATTTTTATCTACTTCTGATTGCGGCACACCGTCCATCACATCAAGCAGCATTTCTTCAGAAAGAGTTTTTAATTTTTCAATTGCAGAAGTTCCAAATAAAATTTCTGATGCTTCAACAGCGGATTCGTAGTCTTTTTCAGAATGAACCCTTATAGTAATATCTTTTGCCAGCGTTTTTTGAAGTGCCCGCAAGTGGGGAGCAGCAGCATGTTCTTTTTCCAGCGCTTCAATTTCTTCTTTATTCATTACAGTAAAAATGCGAATGTAATTTGCAGCATCTGCGTCAGAAGCATTCAGCCAGAACTGGTAAAATTTATACGGAGAAGTTTTTTTAGGATCGAGCCAGATGTTTCCGCTTTCTGTTTTACCGAATTTAGTGCCGTCTGCTTTTGCAATGAGTTTTGTTGTCAGCGCATACGCTTCACCGCCTTCTTTTCGCCTGATTAACTCTGTGCCGGTAACAATATTTCCCCACTGGTCTGAACCGCCCATCTGAAGTTTTGCATTTTTATTTTTCCACAGGAAATAAAAATCATAACCTTGTACAAGCTGGTATGTAAATTCGGTAAATGATATTCCTGATTCAAGACGGTTCTGCACAGAATCTTTTGCCATCATATAACTTATAGTAATGTGCTTGCCGATATCCCGGATAAAATCAAGGAATTTAAAATCCTTAAACCAGTCATAATTATTTACAATCTCCGCTGCATTTTCTCCATTGAAGTCAAGAAATTTTTCTAATTGTTTCCGCTGACAATTTAAGTTATGCTGTAAAGTATCCTCCGACAATAAATTTCTTTCCTGCGATTTCCCTGAAGGATCACCCACCATTCCGGTTGCTCCGCCAACCAACGCAATCGGTTTATGACCTGCTCTTTGAAAATGTAAAAGTGTCATCATTTGCACCAGGTTTCCAACTCCGAGCGAATCAGAAGTGGGATCAAAACCGATATAGCCTGAAACAGATTCCTTATTTAAAAGTTCTTCCGTACCGGGCATAATATCGTGCAACATGCCGCGCCATTTCAGCTCTTCAACAAAACTCATGGATAATTTTTTTTTTGCGAAGATAAGAGTAAAGAGCCTTAAATCTGAATTTTAGTGTTTTGCGTTACTTTTACATTTACTAACTAACATGACCCTTTTGATTTTATCTGACAGCAATGTAGTTACCAGGGTTGCTTTGTGGAGCCTGGTGCCTTCCATCATAGCGTTTGTATTTGTGGTATTTGTTTTTTACCGCAGCAGGCGTGAAGCCACCATACGTCAGAAAGAAGCTGAACTGAAACAGCAACTGGCGGAAGTGGAGATGAAAGCATTGCGCGCGCAGATGAACCCGCATTTTATCTTTAACTGTTTAAATTCCATTTATTGTTTCCTCGAAAAACAGGATACAGCAAAAGCCGGTGATTACCTTCTTAAATTTTCTCACCTTATACGCACCGTGCTGGAAAATTCTACGCATCGTGAAGTTTCGCTGCCGGAAGATTTGACAACCCTGCACCTCTATATTCAGATGGAACAAATGCGTATGAACCAGAGGTTTGATTATACTATATCTACGGATGAAAAGCTGGATGAGTCATCAGTGCTTGTGCCCCCTTTAATCATTCAGCCTTTTGTTGAAAATTCTATATGGCATGGATTGAATAATAAAAAAGAAAGAGGGAATATTACTATTCATATTTCAAAGGAAAATGATATGCTCAGGTATCTTGTGGAAGATAATGGTGAGGAAAGAAAGGACTCAGAAACATTCAATGAGTCAGCCATAAAGAAAAAATCATTGGGCATGAGCATTACCCGCGAACGGCTTGATGTGCTTAATAAAACAAAAAATGCAAAAGCGGATTTCAGGATTTCCGATATAAGAGACGCGCAAGGCAATTACAAAGGAAAACGAATTGAATTATGGATACCTGTGCAGACGATTGATTAATATTTTACTTTTACTTTTATACTATGTACCCTGCCATAATAATTGACGATGAAAAGGATCAGTGCGATCACCTGGTTGAACTGATCGGGAAAAAGTTTTTGCAAATAGGGCTGTCAGCAGTTTGTAATTCGGTTGACGAGGGAATGAATGCCATCAGGTCACTTCGCCCGCAATTGGTTTTTCTGGATGTGGTGATACCGCCAAAAACCGGTTTCGATTTACTAAAGAGCCTTGATAAAATAGATTTTGAAATCATTTTCACCACTTCTTACGGAGAATACGCTGTTCACGCATTCAAGGTCTCAGCCGTTGATTATTTGCTGAAGCCCTTTGGTGAAAACGAATTGCGGGCAGCCATTGAAAAGTTTGAGCAGCGCATCGCACTGAAAAATTCGGCCATCCATCTTGAAACACTTTTGCAGAATATTTACTGTAACACTTCCGAAAAAATAAAAATTGCATTGCCTACCATGCATGGATTTGTTTTTGTCGAGGTAGGAAATATTATCCGCTGCGAATCGGACAATGTATATACTACATTTTATTTTTCGGATAAAAGCAAGATTATTGTTTCAAAATCCATCAGCGATTGCGAGGATCTTCTGCGCGCTTATAATTTTTTCCGCACGCATTCATCCCATCTTATCAATATGCGCTTTGTAAAGGAATACATCAAAGGCGATGGGGGCTATGTTAAAATGGCCGATGGCTCCACCGCTGATGTTTCGCGCAGGAAGAAAGATGATTTTATCAGCTCGCTGCACAAATTTTAATCCCCGCATTCTTTAGAAATCAGGCCGCTTTCAAATTCATTGCTGCCATTTTCCAATTCAGCTTAGCAGCAGGGTGATGTGTGCATGTATGTTTGGCGCACAATCAAAAAAACCAAACCCCCAAACTCAACCTGACATGGCACTTGAAAATTTAATTTCTCTGGCATTAACACCAGCCGAACTGACGGCTATTGATAATGCAATTACAATTATTGAAACCACGCTGGCCGGAAAAGTGGTTAACCTTACTCCCGAAGAACGTTCGCAATATGGACGCATCAGCAACCGCACCGAAAACTGGATTGATAAAGTGAAAGGATATGTAGGTACTACCCCTGCGCTGGTGCCTCCTTACATTGACACAACCGAATACAGCAAAGATTACCAGGCGAGGCAGGATTTAAAGCCGCGTCTTACACGTCTGGCTTCGGTTTTTGAAAGCCTTGATGATACGCAAAAACTTATCAGCAGCGATTTATGGCATAACAGCATTGCATTTTACCGCAACCTGAAAATTGCATCGCAGCAAAATGTGCCGGGCAGTACGGCCATCTATAATGATCTGAAGATACAGTTCCCGGGACGGCCGAATAATCCGCATCCCTGAGCACAGGAGCGAAAGGTGGTCGAAGCCAGGTATTAAGCTGAATTAATACACCAGCAAACCTGCACACCACCAACTTCCGCTCTGCCTACGGCCACCCTGTAAGGTGGCGACAAGCACCCAATGAGCCGGCATTTACCAGCCCGTAAGCCGGATAAGGCCAGGCTCATATAGACAGAAGGCACGTTGGAAGATGGGGGAAGGGAGGATGAAAGGTGGATTAATTAAGAGTAATAACTAAATAAATAAAAACGGAGGAAGCCGAAAACCCGGAAAAGAGTAGGCAAGAAATAAAAAATCATACGAAATGAAAAAGATAATTATATCCTCTCTGATAATTTGCGCTTTTATCAACCAAAATGTAAAAGCCCAACAAATAAATAAATCAACTATTGGAAAGGAGACGGAAACAGATTCAGTAGACAAAGATGTAAAGGATGCAGTCCATATTTATGGAGTGGGTGGAACAGACGCACTCAACTTGGAAAAGATTACCGCAGCCGGAGGCCTTACTGTAGGAGTTGATTTATTTGAAGAAAAATGCGTTAAGGATAGTGATCGGGTTTATGGATTAAAAGGACTGATTTCTTACAACCTCAGTGGAAATGTTGCAAAAAAAGAAAGCGTTGATTCGGTTTCTCTAAACACCATTTTTTTTCCGGACATAGGAACTTCAGCCTTTTTTGCCAGTGGAGATTTTTATCGTCAATTTACTTCGAAATTCTATGGGTTATTTACACTTGAAGGTTCTTTTCAAAAGCGGAACATAGAAAAAGATTCCGTTGTATATGGCCTGAATGTTACGAATGTTTCATTTGGTCCAAGGTTCAGGTGGATTCATAAAAATCCTAAAAAGGAAAGTGAAGCTGCACTTACCATAAGCTTTCTCTTCAATCATACTGAAGTGTTGAGAGAGAGTAAGCGAAGCTTCAATGAGATTTTTGATGATACAGAACCTACTAAAGCAACACCCCCAAGAATATTTAATGGGTTTAATGCAATAGCTGCACTTGAAATAAACCGGACCACCCTCTATTTCAGAACTTACACGGATTTTGACAGTAATGGAGATTTAACTTTTACAGTAGGCATTAAAGCCTTTGCAGATATATTTTCCTTCTAAAAAATAATTTTAAAAATTCAAAAACAATATTTATCTTTCGCACACCTAATTTAAAAACTTAAACACATGAGCAACGGATTTCACAAAATTTCTTATCAAGACGCTAAAGATTTTATTCTTCGTTTTATTAGCCAAGATGACCTTTATCCTATAGCATCGTCCAAGGCCCTTGGTGGCACTATGCTAAAAGAAACATTCGAGACAGAATTCAAGGCTGAATATTTAGGATCAATAGGATGGTTCTGTTTTAATTATCATGATGAGCCAAATTATCCAGGCTTTTTTTTAGCTTTTGAAACAGCTGAAAGAGTTTATGATACTTCCAGCCCTCCACCTGCTGCTATTGTGAGTGCAACCTTATATTATACTAATGATATTTTTACTTACAGTTTGCAGTCGACTATGGCAAATGTTGATTATTTCCTGAGAAACCAAATTCAAATTTGTGGTGACCTATTGACAATAGACTCATCTACCGCTTCCCGTTTTGAAAAATTTTTTAGAAATAAATTTCCCGCTGGCATTGCCAATCCGCATAATAAATATGGCTGTGTCTTTTTTGAGAAAACTGCTCTTGAGGAGTTTATTGATCAGGGGCCTTATGTCAGGTATTATTTTGGTTATGATAATAATCCTGCTCAGGAACAAAAAATTCGCGTAATTTTATTTTCGGTTGACAGATTTGGAAAGAATATAATTAATGATCCGGCTGATCCGAGCAAAGATGCAATTATTCTGGAGCGCCATTGGCCCCCATCTTAGTAATATATTTGTGTCTGTATGACAGCAGACACCACCAGGATTATAGGAACATGCATTGAATTTTTAGCAGCGATTATTGGACTTATAGTATATAAAAAAGCCGGGCTTCGTTTCCGGCTTTTTGCTTTATTTCTGTTCTATGGCTTTTTAACAGATGTGCTTACAAGAAGTTTCAATACCCATTACAACAATTTTGCATGGATAGTATTCTTAACATACACATTTGTTGAATCCTTCTTTTTTTTGTTGTTTATTCGATTTGCAAAAATACTTACGGGCATTTGGTTAAAGGCCCTGCAAGCTTCAATAATAATAATCCCCATTCTTTTTTTTCCGTTTCATTTTGATATATTAACCATGCAATCATTTCATAATAAATATGATGGCTATTTTTCATTTATTTACCAAATCATCGGGGCAGGGTTTGCGACTGCTGCGTTATTAAAATTTGTAGAAACAAAAGAAAATGCAACAAACCATCCTGACTATTTTTTTTTAATTGGAATATTTTTTTATTGTTTTTGTTCCTTTTCTATTGATTTCTTCATCGGAGAAGAAATTGCAAAAAAAATATGGTGGATTCATGATCTGGCTAACATTGTGAGTTACCTCATTTTCGTAAAGGCCTTTCTAACAATCGGTAAACCTGCACAGCAATAAATTACCTTTGCTTTATGGTTCTCGTTACAGGCGCAACAGGTTTAGTCGGCTCGCATCTTTTGCTCGATCTCGCTCTCAAGGGTGAAAAAGTAAGGGCATTGAAAAGAGCCAACTCTGATCTTACTTCTGTCATCAATTTATTTTCATCGCATGCAGGTTTGCTGGAAACAATTGAATGGGCAGAAGGAGATGTGCTCGATATTTTTTCATTGCAGGAAGCGATGATAGGAATTTCAAAAGTGTATCACTGTGCTGCAATGGTTTCTTTTATTCCCGGTGAGGTGGAGGAAATGATGAGAGTCAATATTAACGGCACAGCAAACATTGTGAATTTCTGCGTGGAAAACAGGGTTGAAAAATTATGTTACGTAAGTTCGGTTGCTGCTATAAACAGAATCAGCGAAGACAAAACGATTGATGAAAATTCAGAATGGAAAATTTCAAAACATAATTCCAATTATGCGCTGAGTAAATATGGAGCAGAACGCGAAGTATGGCGTGGCATTGCAGAAGGATTGAAGGCAGTAATTGTAAATCCGACTATTATTTTCGGGCCCGGCAACTGGAAGACAGGAAGCACGGCCATGTTTCCGCGAATATGGAAAGGTTTAAAATTTTATACGGATGGAACAACCGGTTTTGTGGATGCACGTGATGTTTCAAAAGCAATGATCCTCCTGATGGAAAGCGAAATTCATTCTGAACGCTTTATAGTTAACGGGGAGAATTTGAATTTCAAAAAAATATTCGACTGGATTTCGGAAGGTCTTGGTAAACCGAAACCTTATATATATGCATATGGATGGATGCGCTCACTTGCATGGCGTGCAGAAGCCATGAAAAGTTTTTTATTTAAAACAAAACCATTTATCACAAAAGAAACTGCATTTTCTGCTCATAAGAAAGTTCATTTTTCAAATGAAAAAATAAAAAAAGCAACCGGGATGGATTTTATACCAGTTAAGAAATCAATAAAAGATACGTGCGATATTTTTTTAAGGTATACAGGATAAAATTAAAATAAAGAGCTTTTATCCTTTTGCTCTGCGGCTAAAATTGATTTCAAATCAGGCCTTAACCTGCTTTTATAAATATTTTTTGTATCGCCTGTTTTCTTTTTTCCTTTTCGCAGAACTTTCTGTTGTTCAAAAGGCAATGAGATAAAATCCTTGCACCGGGGAGTGCAGCAGCCGTTCATTTTTTCTGCGCATTCATCACACTGGATAAAAAGCAAATGGCATTCATTGTTCGCACAGTTGGTATGTCTGTCGCAGGGTTTGCCGCATTGGTGGCAGACGCTGATCACTTCATCAGTAATTTTTTCACCGAGACGGTCATCAAAAACAAAATTTTTACCAATGAACCTGGAAGGAAGATTTTTTTCTTTTATCTCATGTGCATAAGCAATGATGCCGCCATACAACTGGTTCACGTCATTGAACCCTTTGTGTTTAAAATAGGCGCTTGCTTTTTCACAACGGATTCCTCCTGTGCAGTATAAAAGAATTTTATGGTCCTCTTTTCCTTTTGCCATTTCAACTGCTTTGGGCAATGCATCGCGAAAGGTATCTGCATCGGGGCATAGTGCATTTTCAAACTTCCCGACTTCGCTTTCGTAATGATTGCGCATGTCAATCACAAGGGTATTTGGATTTTCGATAGCGTCATTAAATTCTTTTGCGGAAAGATGGTTGCCCACATTCGTCACATCATAAGCATCATCACGCAACCCGTCAGCAACAATTTTATTTTTTAAACGGACGATTAATTTGTAAAAAGATTTACCGTCATCTTCTACAGCAATCTTAAATGGCACACCGCGCAACTTTAAATTCTGAGAAATGATTTCTTCAAATTTTTTCCAGTTGTCTTCAGGAACGCTGATCTGTGCATTGATGCCTTCATGAGCGAGATACACCCGTCCGAAAATATTCAGTGAATCAAAATCGAGATATAAATTATTCCGGAAGATTTCCAGGTTCTCAATTTTCACATAACGGTAAAAAGAAAGGGTGATGCGTTTGAATGTTTCCTGCGTCAAACGTTTTCGCAATTCGTCTTTACCGATTTTATTGTGAAGCATCATAAGGCTTGCAGTTGAAGGAACTGCTGTTATTAAAGAAGCAGTTATTCCTTTTTACGGTGCTTAAAATAAATAAATGCCGCTACGCCTCCTAAAAGATAAGGAACAGATAAAAGGTACAGGATCCCATGATTAAGCCCACGACCAACCTGGCTTTCATTTTTTTTGATGCTCGATTCGGCACCCGCGCGGCACATCGCGCATTGTGCCTGGACATCAGACGCAAGAATAAAAAGAAGCATGCTTATTGAAAATATTCTTTTCAGATTTTTCATAGAGCAAAGATAGCAAAATTGCCACAGGTTCACAGATTTTTTAAGCCCTCCCCTCCGGGGAGGTTGGGTGGGGCTAATCTGTGAATCAGTGGCTTCAAAATTTGTAATAAGGCGAAATCATCAGGTAGACAATAACCCCCGTAACAGTCACGTAAAGCCAGATGGGGAATGACCAGCGTGTAATTTTCCGGTGCTTTTTAACCTGCATAGTCAGCCCGAAATAAAATGAAATGAGAACAAGAGGCAGTACAATAGCTGCAAGACAAATGTGTGTGATTAAAATAAAAAGATACACCGGCCTTATGGGATTATCAACCGGGAATTTTGTTTCCACACCAAATGAATGAAAGGCAATGTAAGACACAAGAAAAATGGAAGAAAGAATAAACGTGGTAATGTTCAGTCTTTTGTGCACATTGATTTTTTTCCGTTTGATAAAATAAAGAGAGGTGATTAAAAGAATAGAGCAGGTTCCATTTAATAATGCATTCAGCTTAGGCAGAAAAGGAACAAAAAAAGGGATGTGATCTGATTTTGGCAAACGGGAGAGAATAAGTATTGCAAGGAAAACTACAATCGAAACAGCAAGAATTATTCTGAAAATTTTCTTTTCATTTTTACCAGGAACAATTAAAGGGATTCCATTGCTCATTTCAATTATATCAAAAGCTAAATCTTATTTCGAAGCTTTGTCTTTATATTCGAGCTTCAGCACTTGTATTTCATCAATCAACCTTTCCATATCAGCATGGTCCGTGCCGTCATAATAACCCCTGATCCTTTTGTCTTTGTCAATCAAAACCATTTTTTCGCTGTGGATAAAATCATTTGCTCCGCCATTGCCCGGCATGGCGGTGATGAAATAACTGTTTCGTGCTAAATCGTAAATCTGTTTTTTGTCCCCGGTTACAAAATACCATTTGTCCTTTTTTGCTTCGTTCTTATTTGCATAGTCGAATAATACAGTAACGCTGTCATGTTCGGGGTTCACGGTATGCGAAATTATCAGCAGGTCAGGATCGCGTTCAAATTTTTCCTGTATGTAATGCAGCTCAGAAGTCATTTTAGGGCAAATGGTCTGGCAGGTAGCAAAGAAAAAATCTGCAACATACGTTTTGTTGTCAAATGTTTTACTTGTCACTTCTCTGCCATATTGATCTGTCAGTGAAAAATCGCCAACAGTGTGGTAAATAGTATCAGGAATTCCATTGGTAGTCGTTGCGGCAACTTCCTTTGGCCCGAAAATTTCAATGGGTATGTAATGGTTTTTTCCTGTGATCAGGAACAAGAAAAAAACGCATGGAAGAATCAGGATAGCAGCCACAATGAGAAGCTGCTGTAGCCTTCTGCTATTCAACGTAAAATTTTTTTTGCAAAAATATTACAAATAAGTTTTGCAAAATGAGCATGCAGTGTTATTTGACGATATACAGATAAACTCCCTCGGCAAGTGCAATGAAAATTAAATATACGATTAATGAAAATGGTAAAAGAATAGTATATTTAAAAGTAAATTTTTCGTGGAGCAAATGCATAAAAAACATGACGATATACCCGGCTTTAACAATCGTCAGGGTAACAAAGGTCCATTGAAGCAAATCCTTGTTTAAAGGGGCAAAAGAAATAGCTACTTCAAAAATGGTGATGATAAGTAATATCCAAAAAGTCCTCCAGATTACTTTTTTTGCGTTAGGCGTTTCATGCTCTTCGACAAACTGGTTGTGTATATCGCCAGTGTAATAGCCTTTTAGCTCGTGCTTTTCACCTTCTTTATGCTCTGACATATTTTTTAGTTTACTTTTTACAATTTATACAAGATAGAAAAATGTAAATACAAACACCCACACCAGATCAACGAAGTGCCAGTATAAGCCGGCTTTTTCCACCTGTTCATAATGCCCCCGCCTTATATACACTCCGTTCATAACATTTAAGAGAATAATAAAATTGATTACTACACCCGAAAAAACGTGGAATCCATGAAAACCGGTAATAAAGAAAAAGAAGTTGGCAAACAAGGGAGTGCTCCCATATTCGTTTTCAACCAGGTTGGCCCCATGAATATTTTTTGTCGCAGTGGAAATAAGTGCTGTAGCTTCAGCCCCTTCGTAAACAGTTTTGTGGTGGTCTTTCCATATAAAGATCATTCCGGGTTCCAAAGCATCAGTTCTTGCAAATCGTCCGTCAGCAAGAATGTATGCGCCTTTTTCAGACCCGTGAATGAAATGGTACCATTCCCAGGCCTGTGATCCAACGAAAATAAGACCACCCACAATTGTTAATCCAAGCCATACTATTACTCCCTTGTTACTCCTACGATGCCCCGCTTCAACTGCAAGTACCATTGTAACAGAGCTCATGATAAGGTCAAAGGTCATGAATCCCACATACGCCAAAGGAACGTGTCCGTGAATGAATGGAAAGTGTGTGAAAACATCTCCCGGTGCCGGCCAGATATCAGTAAAACGATGACGCAAAGCCCCATAAGCTACAAGAAGCGATGAAAATGTAAATGCATCTGAAACCAGGAAAAACCACATAAACATTTTACCCCAGCTCACATTAAATGGAGAAATTCCTCCTCCCCACGTGACACTTGGCTTTTTGTAAACAGCTGTTGATGACATAAAGTGATTTTAAATTTAGTTTTATGGTTGTGCTTTCGAAAAGCGATGCAAATATTTAATTTTTTTTTCGATAAAGCAAAGAAAGATTAAACGTTTATGCCGAAGGCATCCCTTCGGGAAAGTTCAAAGTTTAAGGTTTAAGGTTTTTAAACAAGTCCTAACCGAAGTTTTTACCTGATAGCTAATAAAAAAACAAACAAATACACCCACAGAATATCAAGGAAATGCCAGTACGTTGCGCATAATTGAACCGGCAAATTGCGTTCAGCGTTATATTTTGCCCTGATTGAGTTCGTAATAATTACCAGTAAATAAAGAATCCCGGCAGCAAGATGGGCAAGGTGCAATCCCGTCAACACATACAAAAACGATCCCGAAGGATTTCCGACAAAGAAGATCTTTTCTTCCACCAATTTTGTCCAGCCGAGAAACTGGCTGAAAGAGAAGGCCAGCCCTAAGCCCAACGTAATGATAAGGCCTGTTAATGAATTACCAAACTGGTTTTTTTTAACACTCCAAACCGCCCATTGCATGGAAAGGCTGCTGATCACGATGAATGCAGTAGAGAGATAAAATATTTTGGGCAGCTCAAAATGCACCCAGTTACCTTCAGCCTGCCTTACAATATAACCGCTCGTAAGGCCCGCAAACAGCATGATAATGCTCACAATGGCGATCCATAAAAAGATTTTTTGTGACGGAATGCCTGTATAGGTCTGGTCTTTATCTTTATCAATAGCCACTGTATTCATAATTTCTTATTCGAACATTAAATTTTATCGAGAACTAATGCAGCCATTACCACCGGCAGGTAAATTATTGAACAAAACATTACCTGTAATGCTGATTTATCGGAACATGTTCTGTATAGTTTGACAGCGTACATTGTGAAAACTATTCCCGCAAGAGAAACAATGACTGCCGAAATAATGCCGGATATATGGAATAAATAAGGCAATAACCCGACTGGTATGAGGCTGACAGAATATACCACCACCTGGAAAGCGCTTGATTTGTCCCTGCCGCCTTTTGACGGAAGCAAAAAGAAACCTGCTTTTTTGTAATCATCATCCAGCTTCCATGCTATTGCCCAGAAGTGAGGGAACTGCCAGAAGAATTGTAAAACAAATAATACGATCGCTTCCATGCTGAAATGCCCCGTTGCGCCAACCCATCCTATCAAAGGAGGCATGGCTCCGGGAATGGCCCCTACAAAAACTGAAAACGGGCTTATTCTTTTCATTGGGGTATAAGCGAATGCATAAAGAAACAATGCCAGCATGCCAAGTATTCCGCACAGGATGTTAATGTAAGTGCTCAGTATAAAAATTCCACCCACACCAAGCAGGATGCTCACGATCATGGCTTCATTAACGCTCATCCTGTTATCGGGCAGCGGACGGTTCATGGTGCGCGTCATGAGCTTATCAAAATCTTTTTCAAAAATCTCATTCAGCCCGTTTGCTGCCCCCGTTACCATTACTCCGCCAATGCTGAGCAGAATAAACTTGCTCCAGTCAACCGGCCCTGTTGAACCCAATAAATAAGCAAATGCCGCAGAAAAAACCACGAACAGCAAAAGCTTGAACTTGATTAGAAGTCCATAATCATAAATCTTTGCGATCAATGAATTAGGTTTTGATATTGAAAAGGTTTTTTCCAATTATTTTATTACTGAGGATTTTGTTCGGGAGCGCAAATTTATTTAATTTTTTGCCACTAATTACACGAATTAACACGAATTAATTAGTGGAAATTAGTGTAATTAGTGGCTTTATCACGATGCAAACCCGATAATTTCCCGCACCTCCTTCATTGTCTTATCGGCACTCTCCGAAGCTTTTTCTTTTCCTATTTTCATCACGCGTTTTAAAAGCGCATCATCATTTTCAACTTCTTTTATTTTTTCTGAAAAAGGAGCAATGAATTTTACCATGTCTTCCGCCAGTTGTTTTTTCATATCACCATAACGAATGGTGCAATTGTTATACTGGTCGTCAAAAAAGTTCAACGTGTCAGGAGTTGAAACCATTTTCATCAGCGTAAAAATATTTTCAATCACTTCAGGTTTTTTTTGATTTGTTTCGGTCGGGCCAGAATCCGTTACGGCTTTCATTACTCTTTTGCGGATCACTTCTGAATTGTCAGAAAGAAAAACGGCATTGCCTTCGCCTTCTGATTTTCCCATCTTACCTGTTCCATCCAATCCCGGAATTTTGACCAGTTCGCTCCCGAAATTATATGCCACCGGTTCAGGAAAAAATTCAGTTTTGTACAAACGGTTAAAACGGTTGCCGAACGTACGGGTCATCTCAAGATGCTGCTCCTGGTCTTTCCCCACCGGAACATAATCGGCTTTATGAATTAAAATGTCGGCTGCCATCAGCACAGGATAAGTGAACAAACCGGCATTGACATTATCAGGCTGCTTGCGCACTTTTTCCTTGAATGTGGTGGAACGCTCCAGTTCTCCCACATATGCATTCATATTCAAGAGCAAATACAGCTCGGCCGTTTGCGGCAGATCGCTTTGCACATATAACGTTGTTTTTTCAGGGTCTAATCCGCAGGCAATATATTCGGCCAGCACGGTGCGCACATTTCCTTTGAGGTCGGCAGGTGTGGGATGCGTAGTGAGCGAGTGATAATCGGCAATAAAAAAGAAACACTCATTTTCATATTGCATCTTCACAAAATTTTTCATGGCACCGAAATAATTTCCGAGGTGCAACCTTCCCGTTGACCGGATGCCGCTTACAACTTTTTTCATGAGGCAAAAGTAGGTAATTGGGTAACTGAGTAATTGAGGTCTGGTCCTAATTACCCGAATTACCTTAATTACCTTTGTCCCATGAAATACCTCCGGCTTATTTTGCAGCTCATCTGGAGATTCTGGTTTTATGTAAACGGAGCGCTGGTGGTAATCATTTTTTATCCCGCTTATTACATTTTGCTCCAGCGTAAAGAATGGTTTCCGAAAGTTTTTAAATTATACAGAGTTTGTGCACGCCTGATGTTGTACAACGCAGGAGTTTTTCCAAAAATCCTCAGCAAACCACAATTAAAAAACGGCACTCCGTATGTTATTTGCCCCAACCATTGTTCTTATCTCGATATAGTAACCACCTACATTGCGATTTCCGATTATTTTCATTTTATGGGAAAAGCCGAATTAAAAAACATTCCATTGTTCGGGCATTTTTTTAAAGAGATGAATATCCCGGTTGACCGTGCGAGCATCATGTCATCACACCGCGCATTTAAGCGTGCAAAAGAGGATATTGATGAAGGCATCAGTGTGGCCATTTTTCCTGAAGCGATGATTACTGATGGAGCACCTAAATTGGGACCATTCAAAAACGGGGCATTTAAGCTTGCTATCGAAAAACAGGTTCCGATTATCCCGATTGTTTTTCTCGACAACTGTAAAAGAATGCCTGATGGTATTCTGAGGAGAATGTATGCCGGAGGCCCCGGAAGGTCGAGAATAGTGGTTCATGAACCTGTGGAAACAATCGGAATGACAGAAAAGGACATTTCTTCCTTAAAGCATAAAGTTTACGGGATAATTAATGATTCTCTGCATTCACAAAATAAAATACAGATTGAAAAAGCTGAATACTCCAAAGTGAATTAAGGAGAGTATAAAAACGTCTGTCTCTTAAGGCAAGTTCGTTCCAGGGTAATTAATTCAAAGCTGTTAACTTCGCTTTAAATTCATCAGTGGTTGTCTGGTTTAATGAAAAATTTACTATTAAACTATCAGTTATTGTTACAGGTACAAATGCTGAGTATAGTTGGCTGTTTTTTAATCCAACCGCTACAACAGTACATTGCAAGCCTTTTGGAGCATATAAGTAAGGATAATTGTTATCAGTATTATTTTTATACACATGAACCATAGAATTTACATCCTTAAAAACAAGGAATACATCAGACCCATAATTTATAGTATCGCTTTGTTCGAGTATTAAAGATGTCTGGGGATAAGAAAAAAAATAATATGCATTGTCGCTATTAGACCATGAACCCGAGTCCTCTGCGAAGTGCGCAAAATTGTAAAGTGAAAAGATATACCATGAAAGCGTAGTCGTATCAATCGCAACGGAAACATTAAAATTAAACTCATCCCAATTCCATCCAAACGTATCGGGTTGAGCCACACCCGGGATAAAACCTCCAATAAACGCTTGCATACCCCAGTCAATTTCCGAGGACAGTGCCGGTTGGTGCACTGAAATTACATTTTGCGGATGGACTTCAACCGAATGATTATTGACAGAAACTCTTATATAAAACTCCCCGGCTGATTTAATAGGAATTTTCCATAGAAGAGCAGTCGTTGGTTTGTCTGATAATAACATATCACTTTTTTTATAAATATCTTTAAATTCTACAAGCACATTGCTCTTAACCGTATCATGTCCTCCCATAGTATACACAAACGCATAGGGAGGAATAATTACTTTCGTTCCTTTTGCAGAAGTAAAGCTCCCTCCAAGTGAAGCATTAACTGTAAAAAACTGCGACTTTACTTCATTCTTATGATAAAATTCTTTCATAGAAGAATAATAATCAGATGGAGACGAACCCGTAGGGCCAACTACATTTTCCTTTTTACTGCATGATATTGCACTCATCATAATAACAATTAACACCAGGGAATAATTTGCTTTCATTTTTTTTATTTTATCGGCAAACCTAATTATAATAAAAACTGCAATCAAAACAAAATCCCGGATAAGTATACAGGTCTAACCTACGAACTCCTGTTGAATAATGTGCCCGATTCAGCTACATTAATATGTTGTAACTTTACTGATCCCTTCAGAGGGAAACAGGTAAATTTGTTTCATGAATTTCAGAGTAAAAACAAAAAAATTTATTTCAGCAGTAACGCTGGTTTTTCTTTTTTTTCAAATCAGGTTATTTGCGCAGACGTATAAGCCGGTTAATATTTCGTTGTCTGAAGGGTTGGCCCAAAGCTCTGTTTATAAAATTGTGCAGGACAAACAGGGCTTTATCTGGATGGCCACCCAGGATGGGTTGAACCGGTACGATGGGTTGCAATTTAAAATTTTCAGGGAAAACCCTTTTGATACAAACACCTTATCCTCCAGTTATATTACCGCTTTGATGGTTGATCACAATGGTTGGTTGTGGGTGGGCACCCAGGCGCAGGGCCTTAATCTTTACATCCCATCAACATCACAATTCAGGCATTTTTTCAGTGATGGCGTTAATGGAATAAGCCATAACATTATCAATGATATTTATGAAGATGAATCGCATATTATCTGGGTAAGCACTGCAAAAGGATTCAGCCGCATCAGCATAACGGGCAATGATCCTGCAACAGCTCAAATGGCGTTTAAGAATTTTTACAGGCTCAGGGATATGAATGATAAGGAAGAGGAAATAAATGTGTCTAAAATGTATGCTGATCGCGCCAGCAATGTTTGGGCAGGCACAAGGGATGGTTTGTTCAGGCTGAATTTTAATGGTGATGTTATTTCCAATGTCAGCGTATTTTCAACGGAAAACAATTCCGGAATTTCGGACAACTTTATTCACACCATGTGTGAAGATGGCCTTGGCAATTTCTGGATTGGCAATTCTGGCGGGCTGGATAAATTCGATAAAAACACGGGCAAATTTGTCAGCCTGTTTAAAAAAGATAAAAACCTTGTAAATGTTTTGCATACGCAGGTAATTTTCAACCTCTGTCCTGATGCAGCCGGAAATCTTTGGATAGGAACAGGTGGCGGAGGATTATTTAAACTGAACAAAGAAAATCTTAATGCTGAGTTTATTTCTTCCGGTGTAGAACATATCCGTCTGGGAAACGAACGCCTCACAACCACCATTCATTCCATCAGCGAGGACAAAATAAATCCGGGGTTAATCTGGATCGGAACTTTTGCCGGGGGATCGTACAAACTTGTTCCTGTTTTAAAAAATTTTTATTCTGACCATCTTGAATATCCCCGTGTTGTGTCACCGGTGGTAACCTGTTTGCTTAAAGATAATAATAACTTTATATGGCTTGGCACACAAAACGGGCTGATCCGGCAAAACAAAAAAAACGGGGAAATAAAAATTTTTATGGATGATCAGAAAGATTATTCCATGATGGCAAATTTTATACGTTCTGTTTTGCAGGATGAGCATAACAATCTTTGGGTTGGAACCGATATCGGAGTGCAGCGGATCCAAAATCCATCCTCCCCCTCTCCCAAATTTATTTCTTATTATATTGTTGCTGAAAAATCAAAACGGTTTATCAGCTCATTGTATCGCGATGAGCAGAATAATTTATATACCCTTTTCAGGAATGCAATTTTTAAATACAATCCGAAGGCTGATGCCTTCGAAAAATATATTGAGAATCCCGATTCTGCCATGAGCCGGCAGCGTGGGTACAGCATTACATCCATGTTAATTGACGAAAAAAATAATTGCTGGATCGGGAGCACGATGGGATTAGTTGTTTTCAGAAACCGTTCAGGAAATCTTGACCTCTCCAAACCGGAAATTTTTTACCATAATTTAAAAGATACAAACACCTTGCGAAGCCAGAGCATTCAAAGCATTACCGAAGATTCAAAAGGCAATATCTGGCTGGCTACATCTAACGGGCTTACCAAAGCCGATGCATCCGGCAGCAAGGTTAAATTTATGAACTACAGCACGGCTGATAAAATTAAAAATAATACGGTGTACGCAGCAGTCGAAGACATTTCGACAAATATGATCTGGCTGAGCACTAACGGGGGGCTTACACGTTTTGACCCAACCGGGAAAGCCACCGTTAATTTTGATATCAATGATGGCCTGCAAAGCAATGAATTTAATGCCGGGGCATATTCCATTTCTGATGACGGAGAAATATTTTTTGGCGGAATACAGGGGTATACTTCTTTTTATCCTTCGCAGATTAAGCTGGATGTGATGCCGCCAAAAGTTTTCATCACCGACTTTATTATTCCGGGCAAACCGAAACCTTTCATGTATGATGCAACGGGTAACAAAAGCATTGAATTGAAACATTTTGAAAATTCTTTTGCTGTTGACTTTATTGCATTGCACTATCACGACCCTGTAAAAAATCAATACGCATATAAGCTGGAAGGATTTCAGCAGGACTGGACCTATTGCGGCAACCTGCACCAGGTTAATTTTTCACAGCTTCCTCCGGGAGAATACATTTTTAAAGTGATGGCCTCCAATAATGACGGTTATTTTAACAGGCAGGGCGATGCACTCACCATTGTAATTACACCTCCGTTTTATAAAACCATCTGGTTTTATCTCATCTTACTTGCCTTTGTTGCAATTATTTTATGGCTGCTGCACATCTATCGTTTGCAAATGAAGCTGGCGCAGATTAAGGAAGTAGAGCGCATCCGTAAAGAAACAGCAGCCGATTTTCACGATGAGCTTGGACATAAATTAACCACCATTTCCTGGTTCAGTGAAATATTAAAAAAGAAAATCAAACCCGACCAGGCCGAGCTCAAATCGTATCTTGATAAAATAATTGAAACATCGGGCAGCCTTTATCTCACCATGAAAGATTTACTTTGGGCAATGGATCCCGAAAAAGATTCGCTCTATCATATGTATGCTCAATTAAAGAACTTTGGTGAAGAATTATTTGATCACACAGGAATAGAATTCAATGCAAACGGCATCAACGAAGAATTAAAAAATTATGACCTTCCTTTGTCTTATAAACGTCACATACTTCTTATTTTTAAAGAAGTGATGCATAACAGCCTCAAGCATGCGCGCCCGGAGTCAACATTCCTCGATATTGAAAAATCCAATGGTTCGCTTACTCTGCGGTTTGGTGATAACGGAAAAGGGTTCGACATGCAAAACGGAAGCATGAACGGCAATGGAATAAAAAATGTAAAGCGCAGGGCGGAAATTATTCATGCCGATACCAACCTGCGCTCAAACGGAATAGGAACTTTATTTGAATTAAAATTAAATCTGAATTAAACGCCAGCGAATTACTATTGAAAAATACGAATTTACGAATATGAGAATGCAGAATGCCTATTCGTATATTCCTAATTCGCTGGGATTAAAAACCAATATGATAATATGACAACAGTAGTTTTAGTTGAAGACAACAACGATCTTCGTGAAGGATTAAAAATTATTCTCAACGAACACAAAGATGAATTTAATTGCCTCGCCACATTTGCGGATGCCGAATCAGCCGCAAAAAAAATTCCGGAGCTGAAGCCTGAGGTAGTGCTTATGGATATCAACCTTCCCGGCATGAGCGGCATTGATTGCCTGAAACAAATCCGTGTTCCTATGCCTGAAATAGATGTAATCATGCTGACAGTTTTCGCTGATGACAAAACCGTTTTTGATTCGCTTTGTGCTGGTGCATGCGGCTATATTACAAAGAATGCATCTCCCGAAGAAATCCTCGATGCAGTCCGCGAAGTAAAAAAAGGAGGAGCTCCCATGAGCGCCCGTATTGCGCGGATGGTTGTGGGCTCATTCAAAAACTTTGAAGCATCATCTTTGACAGACAGGGAACGTGAAGTACTTGAGCAATTGTGCAAAGGGAAAAGCTACAAAATGGTAGCCGATGCACTTTTTATAAGCCATGACACCGTTCGGCATCACATAAAAAATATCTATAAAAAATTGCAGGTACATTCGGTTTCTGAAGCCATTTTAGTGGCGATGAAAAAGAAAATTGTTTAAATATCAGCCACAGATTCACAGATTTTCAGAAATAATTTTATTTTTAACTTGAACCTTCAATTTTAATCTGTGAACCTGTGGCATCTTAATTCCTTTAATCTATGCTCCAAAAATCAACTTTAGATTTTCTTAAATCATTAAAGAAAAATAATAATCGCGATTGGTTTGAAAAAAATCGTGACAAGTATGAAAACGCCCGTGAAGATTTTATCGTTTTCGTTAACAGGCTGATTGAAGAATTAAGTAAACAGGATGCATCATTAAAAGGGGTTAAGGCAAAAGATTCCATTTTCAGGATTTATCGTGACGTGCGGTTTTCAAAAAACAAAGACCCGTATAAAACAAATTTTGGTGCGGTCGTTTGCCAGGGAGGACGAAAATCCGACAGGGCTTGTTTTTATATCCAGGTCGAACCCGGCAATTCATTCATTGCCGGTGGAAAATGGATGCCCCAGGGTGATCAGCTGAAAGATATCAGGAAGGAAATTTTTTATCATACAAAAGAGTTCAAAAAAATTCTGAATGAAAAATCTTTTAAAAAACATTTCGGCAAGCTCTCTGATATAAAGCTGAAGCTTCCGCCAAAAGGATTTGATAAAAATTTTGCCGACCTCGAATTATTGAAATACACAAGCTTTATTGTTGACACACCGTTAAAAGATGCGGACCTGATTTCAAAAAACATTTTTAAAACCTGCAGCACTGTTTCTAAAGCCATGAAACCGCTGTTGGACTTTTTAAATAAAGCGACTAATTAAAAATTAAAATCACAAATGAATAAACTTGTTGTTACTAATACTATTTCTATCCATGCACCAGCTTCAAAAGTCTGGGATGCATTAACAAATCCTGAACAAACGAAAAAATATATGTTCGGCTGCGAAACGGTTTCTGATTGGGAAGTTGGAAGCCCGTTGCTTTGGAGAGGGAACTACGAAGGAAAAGAAATGGTTTTTGTTAAGGGAAACGTACTTGACATTCAGCCAAACCGGCTCCTGAAATATACCGTCATTGATCCGAATGCAAAAATGGAAGACATTCCGCAGAACTATCTCAATGTTACTTACATTCTTAATGAGCAAAACGGGCAAACAGTTTTGACCGTAACCCAGGATGGATTTGAAACTGCCGCTGATGGTGAGAAAAGATATAAGGATGTTTATAATAATGGGGAGGGGTGGAATCCGATCCTCATCGAGATAAAAATGCTGGTCGAACAAAAATAAATTGGCCAGTGCTCAGGCAAAGTCCCCTTTCGGGATTTAGGGGCTTATAATCTACTCCACAAAAATCTCATCAATAAAAAGCCACGCTGTTCCTTTGTCCAGGTATCCTTCATGCCATGACGGGAGTTTTCCATAGTTAACGGCTTTCACTTTCACATACTGCGCTTTTTGCGGGGTAATGGTTTGCATGAGATCGTTCATTTGTACTTTGTAATCCTTATCCGGAATGGTGTTTGGAATGGTTAAAACCTTTGTAAAATTTTTTCCATCTCCCGAAATTTCAAATTCAACTTTGGTCGGGAACAATACCCATGCGCGCGTGTCCTGTAAAAATCCCGCTCCAAGTTTTTTTATTTCCTGTATTTTGCCGAGATCAATCACGGCTTCAAAATCTTTTCCTGTGTATCCCTGCCATTCTCCTTTGCGCCAGTTGGTTTCTCCGCGTATGCCGTCAATGATTCCTTCATCCCCTCCGGCAGTGTATTGCGGGCTGAACTCCGAATTGATTTTTATTTTCCAGCCGGCATGAGGCATCCGGTAAAAAGTAGCTTTTGCAAACAGGCTCTTTTCATCATTGCTGTTTTTTGCAAATGCATAAATCGTTGCCGTTGTATCAATTTCAATCGGGGAAGTGTAAGGTATCACAGCCGGTTTTTCAAAAGGCCCCGTAAGCATATAAAAAAGTTTTAATCCCGGTTCCGGAGATTCTATGGTAATATTTGTTTTTCCTTTAAAAGTTTTTCCCGCAGATTTTATAATGGGCACGGGAACAATTTTATGCTCTTTAATTTCTGAAACAGGATATTCTCCCTCCTTGCTTCCCCATTTTTGATTGGGCTTGTCGCTCATTGTAAAAACCATTTCTCCTCCGTTCATTATATCATTATAAGTGATGAAGGATTTAGTATAAGCAGCTCCATTCAGCGAAGCGGATTGTATATAAAAATTCTTTTGCGAAACATTAGTTGCTTTGATGAAAAATGTTTTTCCGTTTTCAAGATTAATTTTAGCTTCTTTGAAGATGGGCGTGCCGATGGCAAAAACATCAGACCCCGGTGTAACCTGGTAAATTCCCATTGCGCTCAGCACATACCACGCACTCATCTGTCCGCAGTCTTCATTGCCGATCAATCCATCCGGCTGTGCATGGTAGAATTCACTTGTGATCTTATGAATTTTTTCCTGCGTCTTCCACGGCTTGCCGATGTAATCATACAGGTAGGCCATATGATGGCTCGGTTCATTTCCATGTGCATACTGCCCGATCAGCCCGGTAATGTCTGACTGCTCACGGCCTGTAGTCAGGCTGGAGGTGGAAAAAAGCTCATCCAATTTCTTTTCAAACTTTTCTTTTCCTCCCATCCGTTCAGCTAATCCGCTGACGTCCTGCGGAACAAAGAAGGAATATTGCCATGAGTTGGCTTCCGTGAAATTATTATTTACCTCATGCGGATCGAAAGGGGAGAGCCAGTTGCCGTTTTTTTTCGGGCGCATAAAACCTGTTTCTCTGTCGAAAATGTTTTTCCAGTACTGTGCCCGGCCCATATAATTGTTCAGGTCTTCCCGCTCTCCGTTCATCGCTGCCATTTGTGCGATGCACCAGTCATCGTAAGAATATTCCAGTGTTCGGCTCACCGATTCGTTTTCATCTTCCATCGAAAGAAACCCGTGGTCCATATAAGCTCCCAGGCCATAACGGTCTTGTGACTCAGCGCTTTTCTTCATCGCTTCAAGGGCTTTCGTTTTATCAAATTCATTAATGCCTTTTATAAAAGCATCAGCGATGACGGGAACGGAATGATAGCCGATCATGCATTCGGTTTCGTTGGAAGCAAATTCCCACACGGGCAGCAAACCGCCCTGCTCATATTGGGCAAGAAAAGTTTTTATATAGTCAAGCGTACGTTTGCGGTCTATGATGGTCATTAGCGGGTGCCAGGCGCGGAAGGTATCCCATAAGGAGAAAACAGTATAGTAGTCGAATCCATCTGCGTGATGCATTTTGAAATCGCGGCCGAGGTAGTTGCCATCCGCATCGCTGTAAATATTCGGAACGATCATGCAATGATAAAGTGCCGTATAGAAGACTTTCATTTGTTCATCCGTACCGGAGATTTGGATCTTGCCCAGCTCTTTATTCCATGCTGCTTCGGCATTTTGCTTTGTTTTGGAAAAATCCCAGCCGGGAAGCTCGGCCTGCAGGTTTTTTCTTGCACCTTCTATACTTGTTCCCGAAAGGCCCACTTTCACGTAAATAACCTCGTTCGTGTTGGTGCTGAACTGCAAGTTTACTTTCTGACTTTCCTTAGTAATGCCGCTGATACCGCGGAGGGTTAATTTTAAGCTGTCAATATAAAAATCGGCTGCAAGCCACGGTTTGGAAAATTGTATTACAAAATAAATGGCCTGGTTCTTTGCCCAATTCTCGCTTCTGCGCATGCCTTCAATCGTTGTTTCGTTCACGATCTGCATGGAGGATTCCAGTACTTTGTCGCGGTGTGATAAATCGAGGACAACGTTTGCCTGGTCGCTTTTCGGGAACGTGTATTTATGGAGCCCCACGCGCGCAGTAGCTGTCAGCTCAGCATCAATATTGTCATCGTCAAGGTGTACGGAGTAATAGCCGGGCGAAGCTTTTTCTTTTTGATGGGAGAAACGGGATGAATATTTTTTGTTATCAAAGACAGGTTTGCCGATTGTGGGCATAAGCAATACATCGCCATAATCGGAGCAGCCCGTGCCGCTCAGGTGAGTGTGGGTGAAACCGTAGATAACTGAATCGGATTGATGGTAACCGCTGCAGCCATCCCAGCTTTGATCGGTGCGGGTATCGGGGCTTAGCTGGACCATTCCGAAAGGGACGGTAGCGCCCGGATAGGTGTGGCCGTGGCCGCCTGTGCCTATGAAAGGGTTCACATATTGGATAAAGTTACCCTGTGAGCAGCAAACAGCAGGCAGGAGGAAGGCAATAACTATTTGAGAAATTCTTTTTTGAAAATTCATGTTTACACAAATTGGATTTGTGCGAAGTAACGAATTCGGAAAATAATAAACTAAATGGGCTATTCAATCACCAATTTCCTGCTCTGTTCATCCACTCGTAATACATAAATCCCTTTTGCCAGGAACGAAACATCCAATACTGCGTAGCTCTCCTCTCCCCTCCGGGGAGAGGCCGGGAGTGGGGTTTGAAAAACCTTTTCTCCCATCACATTCACAATCTCCACATTCCCCTTCACATCCTTGGTAAGCGTTAGTTGAATAGTGCCAGTGGTTGGATTGGGGAAGATTGAAAAGTTTTCTGAAAACTCATTTTCAAAAATTCCAGTTGTGGTAGTCTGGCTGTATTTAGCGACAAAAATATTACCGTCATCACCAGTAATGAGATTGGCTGAAAATGGTGCGTTAAAATCTACTGTATCGCGAAAGATACCAGTCAGCCAAATAGTTCCCAGGGTATCTGCAGCCATAGCAATTCCAACATCATAGTCAGATCCGCCCATTTTCTTCGCCCAGACGAAATGGCCCGAAGAATCCAGTTTCGAAATAAATATATCTGCCTTTGCAGAATTTAAAATGTAAATTCCTGAACCGGGATCAAAATCTACGGTATCCTTAAAATAGCCGGTGGTGTACACATTTCCCACTGCATCCAATGAAACTGCATTTCCTTCATCACCATCGAAAGATCCAAATGACCTGGCCCATAGAAAATCGCCATTTGAATTGGTTTTTAAAATAAAAACATCCCGCAATCCCTCAGACACTAAATTTTTTGCGCCCGGACCAGGATCAAAATCTGCAGTGTCGGAAAAGTGACCTGTTGTATAAACATTTCCATTATTATCTATCGTAATAGAGTGCCCCCAGGAAGTACCCGTTACCTGGTCAGCCCAAATAAGATTTCCGTTTACGTCCAATTTAACAATATAAGCATCCAGGAATGTTGCAGTTAAATTAAAGGTATCCGACCCGGGATCAAAATCAAATGTATTTTGGAAATAACCCGTCACATATACGTTGCCGATTAAATCAGCCGTTATAGCTTCGGCATGACCGATCGAGGTTCCTGTAAAACTTTTCGCCCAAATAAAGTTCCCGTTGGAATCTAATTTAGAAATATATGGGTTAGGATACCACATATACCCTGACGTTAAATTATATGTTGATATGCCGGGGTCAAAATCAGCAGTTCCATAAAAATGGCCTGCTGTATACACATTGCCATTGGCGTCTACTGCCATAGCATCACAGCGGTCATATATAGCTCCTCCCATTCTTCTAACCCAAACAAAATTACCAGCACTGTTTAATTTGCAAATAAAAATATCCTCATTAGTTCCTGATGCCGTTACATTATAAGTTCCAGGGCCGGGATCAAAGTCAACCGTGCCATAAAAATAACCTGCAACATACACATTCCATGATCCGTCTAAAGCAATGGCATTTCCCATTTCGAAATCAGTTCCTCCTATTTTTTTTGCCCAGGCAAAATTGCCTGAAGCATTAAGTTTCGAAACGAACACATCCGCATCTCCTGCCGCAATGAGGTTATGAAGTCCGGGCCCGGGATCAAAATCAGCTGTATCCCAAAATAAACCGGTGGTATACACTTTTCCTGCCGGATCAACAGCAATGGATTCGCCAATAGATGCACCGGGATCGCCCATTTGTTTTGCCCATTCATATACAGGATTTTGTCCAAAGCAATTAACAGCTATTCCTGCAAAAACTAAAAACAGGTTAATCTTTTTCATCACAGGCCGGGTATTTTTCTACATCAAATCTACTCCTTTATTCGAACTACTGTTTATAGTCCGAAATTTTTACTCACCACTTATTATTAATTTACTTACAGCAACTGCCTGGTTGTTTTGTACAAGGCAAATAAAATACAGCCCGGCAGGTAAATTGTTCCTGTCAAATTTTATTTTTTTATCAGTGGTATTGTGAATTGTTTTCATTTTTTGGCCGAAGATGTCATAAATAACCAGGTCAGCATAATTTTTTTCTGAATGGATTTGAATGGTGGTGGTTTCAATAAATGGATTTGGATAACAGGTTAAGATTTTACTAGCGTTGTAAAGTTCATTTACACTTACAGGCGTTGGGCAAAAGGCGCTGTCTGTTAATCCATTAAATGCAGAAGAAAGCGCAGCGATGCCGGATATGCCTCCGGATGAATCCTGTGTGGCCACATCAACGAAAATAATGTTTGCCGGGGAAGCGATAAAAGGGGCATTTGTTTGGTTACATCCGCTGTTACCTGAGCCATCGGTTTTAATGAGAAAAAATTGCCGAGCCCGGCCCCGGTATTGTATTCAGTATAACCGGCCAGGATACATCCGCCATCTGATGTTTGCTTACATGAACGGACCTGGTCAGGAGATGAAGGCCCATATATTTGTGACCAGATAATAATTCCGCTGGTATCCGTACATAATAAACAGGCATTGTTATCTCCGGCTCCAAAGCTTGTGGATGGACCTGCGATTAAAAACTCATTATTTGATTTTATATCAAGAGAAAATCCTGAGTCATAATGATTGGCTGATCCCGAATATTTTTGGGACCACACTACATTTCCGGTCAGGTCAATTTTTGTCAGCCAAATATCGTTGTCGCCCGAAGTAAAACTATTCGTTGTTCCAAGAAGGATATATCCGTTGTTTGCAGCCAGCTCTTTTACGGCATAAAAGACTTCGTCAGAAATTGCACCATACGTTTTGGACCATAACAGGTTTCCTGCAGCATCTGTTTTTATGACATAGCCCTCCTCGCCACTTACTCCAAAACTATAAGTGTGCCCTGCTAAAAGGAACCCTCCTTCAGAAGTTTGAATTACTGATTCACCGACATCGCTTGCAATTCCTCCATAGGTTTTTGTCCATTCTGTATTTCCTGCGCTGTCAGTCTTTACAAGATACGCCTCATCATTAGGAAAGCCGAAGACACTAGTCCATCCCAGGAGAATGAAGCCACCGTCTGAAGTTTGTTCAACTGAGAAGAAACCGTCATCTTGTAATCCACCCCAGGTTTTTGCCCATAAGAGATTTCCAGCAGGATCAACTTTAAGTAAAAGAGCATCGGCCTCACCCGCACCGGCAGATTTTGTATAACCGGCAATAACATAATTGTCGTCATAGGTCCGCTCTACTGCAAAACAATAGTCTTCAAGAAGCCCTCCAATAGCTGTACTCCATTGTATCACCCCCATGGAATCTGTTTTTGCCAGGCAGACATCCCATCCTCCTGCACCAAAACTTTTTGTTACACCTGCCATAATGTATCCATTATCCGGAGCCTGAACCACACTATGCGTAGCCTCTATATCAGCAGATCCGCCATAAGTTTTTTGAAACATTACCTGCGCATTAACCCGGAGGTTAAATAACACGTAAATGGCTGTTATAAATAGTTTTGTTTTCACGACTTCAGTCTGTAATTTAAAGTTTGATAAGTTTATTACCCGAAATTATTTTTTCGTCTGCAACGATTTGATAGAAGTAAGCCCCCTGCTGAATTTCAAAACCTGTAATGTATATTTCGTTATAAGCATTGTCTATTTCTTTTTTCTTTATGAGATTTCCTGTGATGTCATATATATTTACAAAGGCATGCCTGCAGTTTTCGGGAAGTATGTATTTAATTTTTACACTGTTGGTGAATGGGTTTGGGTAGGCGGTGGACTTGTGACTTCCGCTTACCGGTCCCTGCTGCTGAATAAGCCCTGTTGTTACACCATTGCTGCATTCGAGGCAGGGTAATTGTCCGGGCAAATTATAAACAATGGTGGTTGTATCCTTATATAAATACAACTTGGTTTGGTTGCCATTGGGAAATATTGGAAGATTGATAAATCCTCTATAAGGGTCTTCGCCTGAGTTAGACGTGAAATTTGCGGAATCCACATCGAGTAAAACAGTTCCATTTTCATTGACGACCATTACTTCCCTGACCAAACCATTGCCGCCATTAGGAATATAATAGAACATATATTCAATAAGGGAATCTAAATCAAAGAGGTTTTCGGTGACAAAAGAAATGTCCATTACTTTATTACCGCTAACCTGGGGAACATTTATGGTTTTATAAATGCTGTGATCAGGGTTATATAAAACAAAATAGGTTATTGAACCATAAGTTGGTGCGCCAATTGTTAAGTCCCAATGCTCGCCAATGTATTTTAAACCTGAAGGTCCAATTTTAAAAGCATTACTTGGTGGATCGGTTGTGTACACGTGATCAACGGTTAGCTGTGCATGAGCAAAGCTGACGGATGCAAAAATTAAGATTGCAAATAAAATTTTTGTTTTCATGATGATTGGAGTTTAGTGTATGCCTGTTCTTTTCGGTTTTCGGCTGTTCCGTTTTTTGAAGCTGCAATAAGAATTTTTCAGTCTTATTCACGATACAAATATACCCTGTTACAGAAGCGAAAAAAAGTACAATATTGAGTATTTGTCGGATTGAATTTTTCGATTATTTTTTTAAAACTTAAGAGTATGATTGCTGTTTTATTGATGAATAAATGCGGTTTGTCAGAAATATTTGTTTTGGGGTAAATAAAATGAATTTCATTTTATTTTAAATACCTCCCTCCGGTGTTCTTATGAAGCGTGGCCCTTCATATCAGAGGCGATACTCGTCTCCCGTAGTTCTGGCGTGAAAATTATCCCTTAAGCGGTTTTGAACTTCTTAGGGGATAGTGTCCATGGAACTTATTTTTCAATGATAAGTTTGCAGCAATTGCTTCGATTTCCGTCATTTATTCGGGCAAAATAAATGCCGGTTGAAACATCAGCAAGCGTGATTTCTGTTTTTGCTTTATTGTAAATTTTTTCCGTGTGAACGGTTTCACCAAGAATGTTTTTTATTTCAATGGAGCCATTTATGATACCGGGAAATGAGATAGTGAATTTTCCTTCTGAGGGATTCGGAAATATACCCGGTGAATTGTCTGCAGAAATATGCGGAACCGCATCAATTAATAAACTGTCGAACTGGTAAATTCTTTGTGTACCACCGATAGTTACATCTGAACTAAGCCCCCATAAATGGTTATTTGCTGTGCAAAATCCCAGTGGATAACCGAGGCACCACGGTGTTGCGGATATAATGTTTCCTGATGTTGTATCAATTTCCTGGATAACTTCGGGTGATAAGGTGAGCCCGTATAGTTTGCCATTTATAAATTTTATGGGCAGCATAACTCCGGAACCAGAAATGGGAAATGTGTTTAAAAGGGTTCCTGTTGCTGCATCTAATTTGTAGACAAAGGGTGGGATGTAATTACAAACCCAGATGTGGGTTCCGTCAAAAGCCACACCGTGGCAATTGCCTGTACACGGGGCAACCCTGTACCTGTTAACCACTGTACCGGTATTAGGATTTATTTTATAAAGTGAGTCCACCTCTTCAACTAATACTAACAAATTAGTTCCATCAAAATCCAGGTCACCCCCTGCTAAGGCGATTGAAAACGATGCAGGGTTAAGGATGGAATCAATCACTATCCCTGTAAATGAGTATTTATAAATATAGTTGAGATTATGACCGAAGGACCATAAATAATTTCCAACGGAAACCAGGCCTGTAGGCCATGTATCAACGGTGGGAAATGAAAAAATGGTATCGCAAATGAACGAGGTTTTTGAGGATTGAAAAGGCGGGATGGTTACGGGTTGGATGCCTGAAATGAAATTACTTTGTCCTGATAAATTCTGTAAGTACAGGATGAACAGTAAGGTAGTAAAGAATGTTTTCATAGGATTTCCTTTTTAGCTTAATTACAAATGTGGTGAATTTGTATGAATTGGCTGGAAAATCCGTGGATAGCAAGATTGGAAAATTTGATAATTTTTTGGAAGGACGATGTTTCATCTTTAAAAATCATACATTAGTATGATTGATTTTTACAATCAGATAAATACTTTTGATCTGTCGTTTTAACACGGTTTGGCTCTCAATAATAATCGTAACACTAAACATAAAAATTATGGAAAAAAAATTTACACTTATTATTTTATTGCTCTCCTGCATCCATGCTCATGCAACAGTTTTGAATGTACCGTTACAGTATTTCACCATTCAGATGGCCATAGATTCTGCTGTGGCAGGCGATACGGTGCTGGTGGCTGCAAATGCCATGTATGTCGAGAACATTGATTTTCTCGGAAAGGACATAACTGTAACCACTCCCAATCCTGTTGCAGACAGGTTTACTACCATCATTGACGGTGGCGGAAACGGTACAGTCGTTTCATTTAAGAATAGCGAAACCAACCTGGCACGTCTGCAGGGGTTTACCATCCAGAACGGAACGGGCACGTTACACGACTGGTGGTATTATCTCAACGTGGTGAAGCTGGCAGGAGGAGGAATACTGTGCGACAGCCCCCACAGCTATGATCACAATGCCCCTGCTTACGGATCATCTCCGACTCTTTCTTACCTCATCATTCAGAATAACAGTGCAGAGATGGGTGCAGGCCTTTGCGCCTGGTTGCGGTCGTATCCTGTTATTGAAAATACTATTGTTAAAAACAACGTGGCTTCTGGCGCAGGCGGAGGGTTATACTTTATTGAGGCATTCAATACTTCGGGCGGCTCTCCCATTACCGTTACTAATGTTGAAGTCACTCATAATACGGGCGGTATAAATGGCGGAAGCGGAATAGTTACCAATTATACTTCTAAAGTGAATTTGATGAATTGCACCGTATCTGATAATTCAGCAGCCAATACAAATGGCGAAGCCCTTTGGAGAGCCAATGGAGCCTATTTCGAAATTTATAATTCCATTTTCTGGAACCTTTCTTCTGCGTTGATTTATGATGATGGCGGAACTGCGGCTACCAGCACGATTGATTACTGTGATGCCACCAACCAATTGGGTGACCTGGTGGCAGGAAGCAATATGCTTTCAACGGATCCCATGTTTTTGAACCCCGGAGGAAACGATTATCATTTATCATCGCTAAGCCCCTGCATTGATGCAGGAACTGCTGCAGGCGCTCCGCTTACTGACCTTGACGGGAATATGCGAAATGCAGTGCCCGATATGGGAGCATATGAAAATACCAGTGTGGGAATACAGGAATTACCGGGGCAGGCTGTTTCAATTTTTCCAAACCCTGCGCAAAATGAGATTTCAATTATCAATTCAAAGCGGTTTAATGAAATTAAACTGTTTGATGCAGAAGGAAGGTTAATCCAAACCGTGAACCTGCTTCCTTTTGAAAATATAAAAATCAACCTGGCTGATCTGAACCGTGGTTGTTATTTTATCACTGCTGACAATGTTTCATATCAAAAGATAGTGAAGTTATAATTCCGAAGCCAGTAAATATATCACTATGAGAAAAACCCTGATGCTATGGGCAGCTGCTTTATTTGTCACTGCAGGTTTATCTGCTCAAAATCTGGATACCTTAAAATTACCGGACAAAGAAATTCCGGAGGGATATGCTGTTGTAAAAGAGAACAATTGTATTTCCATCCAGGCATGCACTTTTTATAATGATCCGGGCATCTATGAAGTGCTTGTGGGAAGATTAAAGAACAAAGCCTTTCAAAGTTTTGAAAGCAAAAAGGAAAAAGGGAGCATTATGTATTTTGAATTTGAAAATGGTTTTTTAGGAGAAGGTTTTTTAGACGGACTGTTATGGGGCGGGGACAAACCCACAGCAGAACACCCCGAAGAATATTTTTCAAAAGGGAATTTCCTGGTCATATGGAGTTTTAATAAAGGAAGCCCGGTAAAAAAAATCTCAGAGAAAAGAATTAAAGCAATATTGAAATAAAATTTCGCGCTTTTATTTGCGGACAGGCTCTAAAGGGGGTTAGGAGAGCCAGATTTGACTCTTGAAGGAACAGAAATTAATTCCCTTGTCCATAATAATTTTTTAACCGGTTTCGTTAAGGAGGGATAACTTTAAAATCCAAACCGATGAAAAACCTTAAATTTTGTCTTACGCTTCTTGTATTGCTGTTATTTATCATTTCCTGTAAAAAGGATAAAACAGAACCGGCCCCTGCGCCCGTATCGTATGCTTTACAGTATTCTGACTATTCGCAGTTAAAGGTGGGTAATTACTGGGTTTACCAGACATACCAGGTTGATAGTTTGGGTAATTCAACCTGCATGTATTCGCTTGACAGTTGTTTCGTGGAAAAAGATACACTGATAAATGGCCATATATACTTTAAGGTGTACCGTAATTATTATGTTCCTTTTTTAATAAATTTATATATAAGGGATTCATTGCATTACGTGGTGGATGCAGGGGGTAATATTCTGTTTTCATCACAGGATTTTACAACTGTATTCGATCACTATTATACGACTGCAAGTTTTAGTGATACGGCAGCGGAGGTAGTGGCAAAGATGGAAGACCCGAACCTTTTAGTGACTATAGAGGCAGGAACTTTTTTGACCTGCGATTACAGGCTTACTTATTACATGTACCCGAACTGGTCAGCTAATGGAAATCCGCGCATAAGGCACACGCGTTATGCCAGGGATATAGGTATTGTGATGGAAACATTGCCTATATATTTTGGAAACCCAAATTACATTGAAAGGCGCCTGTTGAGATACCATTTGAACTGAGGGAAGCCCCACCAAACCTTCCGCCCAAGGCGGAGAGGGATGCTGGCGCATATGCCGGGGATCGCAGCAATAAAAAAGCCTGCTTTTTGCAAAGCAGGCTAAGCTATGAAACACTATATTTTTATTATGCCTGTGCAGTAGCTTCAGCAGGCTTTACGTACACGTATGATTTCTGGTTTGCCTTTTTACGGAAGATGACAATGCCATCGCGTAAAGCAAACAGCGTGTGGTCTTTTCCTATTCCCACTCCTTCAGCAGGGTGATGGTTGGTGCCGCGCTGGCGAACGATAATGTTGCCGGCAACTACTTTTTGCCCGCCATATATTTTTACCCCGAGACGTTTGCTGTGTGATTCGCGGCCGTTCTTTGAACTTCCTACTCCTTTTTTGTGTGCCATTAGTGATTTACGATTTGCGATTTACGATTTATGATTTCTCATATCATCGTAAACGAATAGTTAAAGTTTGATAGATTCGATTTGGATTTTTGTGTATTGCTGGCGGTGGCCGGTTGCTTTCTGATAACCTTTTCTTCTTTTCTTTTTAAAGACGATAACTTTATCGCCTTTGATGTGTGAAAGGACTTTTGCAGAAACGGTAGCGCCTGAAAGGGCTTTTTTGCCTGAGCTTATTTTGCCGTCATTGTCCACCATAATAATATTGTCAAAGCTCACCGATGCTCCTTCTTCGGCTTTAAGACGGTTAACGATGACAGGCTGGTTTTCCGATACTTTGACTTGTTGCCCGGCTATATTTACAATTGCGTACATGATGCGTTTTTTTAAAAGGATTGCAAAGGTAACAAAAGAAATAATATACAGAGAAAAAAGCGGAAATTTAAGATTTGACCGCTTTTGACTCGCGGATGGACTGGTGATTAATGAGATAAACGCCAAACAGGATGCCTGCCATAGCGAAAAGATGAAAAATGGTAAGCGCCTCACCGTCAAAAAGCCCCCAGAGCATGGCAACGATAGGGATAAGATAGGTTACGGATGCCGCATACAATGGGTTGGAAATTTTTATAAGCTTGTTAAAAATAACGGTGGAAAGTGCGGTGCCGAGCAACCCGAGAAGCAGGATGCAGCCAAAGTTTCCCCATGCACCCGCTATGCTGAAACGGGAAATAAAATCGGTGGTAAAAAGGAATATCCCGCAGGGAATGCCGGCAGCAAAGAGAGCGAAGCCTGTTATATGAACGGCATTTATTTCGTGGAGGAATTTGCGGATAATGTTAACGCTGAATGCATAGCTGATGGTGGCAAACACAATGAGGAGGCCGTACCAGTTGTTTGAACTCACAATGATTCCTCCTGAGTTAATCAGTATGAGTGCCACTGCACCTGAAAGGCCGATCAGAACTCCGAGTATATGGGATGTTTTAAAGATACTTCCGAAAAAGAGCGAACCCACAATGACCACAAAGACGGGTGTGAGCGAATTTAACATACCCGCCATTGCGCTTGCAATATGGGTTTGGGCATGTGTAAAAAGAAATGCCGGGATGCCGTTACCTAAAAGGCCCACGGCAAACATGTACAGGTAATATTTCTTTTTTACCTCTTTCATCCGGTGAATAACGAAAGGCACAAGGGAGAGAAAAGAAACGAACATGCGGATGGCCGCTACCTGGTCGGGTGAAAAGGAAAGCAGCCCGCGTTTCATTAGAATAAAAGAACTGCCCCAAATGATTGAGAGTAAAAAGAGATAAAACCATCGGAGGAGTTTATCTTGGGGCTTCACCGGGAAAAAAAAATTATTGAGCTATTAAATACTTTCGGGTACTCAATAACTCAATAACGGATAACTTAAAATTATATTTTCACTCTTCTCCAGAGGTCACCGCGTTTGATGCGATAGATCTGCATTTCGCTTACTTTAAATTTTTTAGCAAGCTGGCGGTTATTGATTTTCCGGTTTGGATTGGCGAGGATTTGCTTGATCTGTTTTGCCTGGCCGATGGTAAGCTTCTGACCTTTTGTAATAACTCTGTTACGGTTAAATTTCATAAGGTTCTTTAAAGCCTGCCTGCTTGCAGGGCTTTTGCTGGCATGCCTGCGTTGCTCAAGCATAGGCACCCACTTGAGGTTTTTGGCTTTATTGTTTTGGAGGTCGTGATCCAGGTGAATCACCAGCATATTTTTCCCTTTAGGCTTGGGAAGAAAATAATTGGCAACGAGCTTATGGATTAATACGCCCCTGCTTTTGCCTTTAATTTTGAAACGCCAGATACTGAATTTTTCCTGGCGGCTGCCTTTAAGCAATTCACCATCATGGATTTTTTTTGTAAAGCTGGCAAGCCTGCCCTGATCGGAAATGGCATAGTTAAATTTTAATTTTCCTTTAATTTCTTTAATTTCTTTCCAGCGTTCATTCGGGATTTTTTTGATCATGTGGATAATTTTTTTTCAAAAGTAATAAAGAGAATTTAATTTGCAAGAATAATTGTATTTTTACTTACCCCCTAACTAAGTTAAGAGCTAAGGAAGTTCTCAATTTATGTCCGGCTATTCTTTCAGCAGCTTTCGCGAAATGACATCTTTTCCATTATTACATTCAATGAAATGGAGGCCTTTTGAAAATTGACTGATGTCAATTATCAGTTGTCCCTTACGGGTTATTATTTGCTGTGAATAAACTTCTTTGCCATGTATATCCCTTAAAACAAGGTGCCAATTTCCCTTTCCCGGCAACGAGTATTGAAGGATCAGAAAATTTTTTGCAGGATTGGGAGAAATTGAAAATTGTAAATCTGAATTTAAGAGTTCTTCAACATTCGTAGTGCTGTCGGGTGTATATTCCCAGAAATCCTGGAGGTAAGGCCCGCCTGTACCACCAATACCGAGGTAACCTTTGCCACCAATGCAAAAACCAGAAGCTGCTCCACGGGCAACGCCACCAAAATCTGATTTCGCGCTCCAAATATTACTTGCAGGATCGTACATCCACCAGTCTTTGGTGGGGCCATTCCATCCCGTTCCGAGATAGCCTTTGGTTGCGATAGAGAAACCAACACCATCATAACGGTCTCCTCCAGGGAAGTCCGCTTTTTGAGTCCAGGTATCTGAAATGGGATCGTATTCCCATAAATCATGGGTGAAATTCGTGGAGTTCTGCCCGCAACCCATGTATCCTTTATTAAGAATGGAAAAGCCCATATCACGATATCTTCCGAGAGGACCTGCATTTGCTTTCATCGTCCATATATCAGCAACCGGATCGTATTCATAAAAATCATTTTGATAAACTGTAGAAACC
>Ga0134123_10000008_pt1 | contig 124831 bp, 115 predicted proteins | sample KB303_FD_96460 | JGI IMG/M metagenome (GOLD analysis project Ga0134123, IMG submission 96460) | Terrestrial soil microbial communities without Nitrogen fertilizer from Kellogg Biological Station, Michigan, USA - KB3-0-3 | ecosystem: Environmental > Terrestrial > Soil > Unclassified ...
AGATGATAAAGTGGCTCCTGAAATCAGGTTAGCTCCCTTTTTCCATTGACAGGTTCTGTTTGTTGCAACAGGTGCATTTAAAACCACGCTGCCTCCTGAACAAAATGTTGTGGGACCGGCCGGTGTTATCGTTGCTGATGGGAGTGAATTCACCGTAACTGTTGTTGCTGAAGATGCGGCAGAGCCACAGGAGTTAGTTACTATAACGGTATAGCTTCCTGCCGCTGCTGCAGTATAAGTTGAATTGGTTGCCCCGGGAATATCCGTTCCATTATTTTTCCATTGGTATGTTAAACCGGTTCCCGAATTGGCATTTAATACGACACTGGCTCCTGAACAAAAAGTTGCTGAACCTGCCGGAGTGATAATGGCTGCAGGCATCGTGCATTGACTCATTTTATGAATAAACATGTCAGGTAAACCAAAAGGTGTTAAATTATATACTCCTGCTTCCTGGTCAAAATCTACGGTTGAAAAAAAGTAGCCTGTAGTATAAACATTTGCTGAACCATCTACTGCTATAGAAGTTCCATAGTCATTGTAAATGCCTCCAAATTGCCTGGCCCAAATAAAATTCCCGGATGCATCTAACTTGGAAATAAAAACATCATTACTACCAACAGATGTTAAATTGAAGGTTCCCGCACCCGGGTCAAAATCGGTAGTTCCGAAAAAATAGCCTGTCGTATACACATTCGCTGAGCCATCCAAGGCTATGGAATTCCCATAGTCAATAGAACTACCACTTAACTGCTTTGCCCATACAAAATTTCCTGAAGCATCTAATTTTGAAATAAAAATATCCTGACTTGCAGAGGAGTTTAAATTGAAAGTTCCTGCCCCGGGATCAAAATCAACAGTTGTATTAAAATAACCAGTCGTATACACATTGGATGCCGCATCAACAGCAATTGAAAGCCCGCTTTCGTTTGAAGTTCCGCTTAATTGTTTCGCCCAGACAAAATTTCCAGATCCATCTGTTTTTGTAATAAAAATGTCTGTGTTGCCTGCGGCTATCAAATTAAAAGTCCCGGCACCCGGATCAAAATCCACTGTTTCTCTAAAATAGCCTGTTGTATAAACATTTCCAGATCCATCTACAGCAATTGAATACCCTATGTCATCAGTAGTTGCACCTGCTTTAAATGCCCAGGCCAGATTGCCTGAAACATCTAATTTGCAGAGAAAAAGATCATACCAGTCTGTAGCAGCAGAGGTCAAATTAAAGGTGCCGGGACCCGGATCGAAATCAGTTGTTCCCCTAAAATACCCCGTAGCATATACGTTACCTGATGCATCCACCTGAATTGAATTCGCGCCTTCATTAGCAGTCCCACTCAAATTTTTCGCCCAGACAAAATTTCCTGACGGATCTAATTTGCAAATAAAAATATCTGAAGATCCGGCAGCAGTTAAATTGAATGTTCCTGCCCCGGGATCAAAATCTGACGTTCCGCGAAAAGTACCGGTGACATAAATATTTCCTGCTGCATCCGTTGTAACAGATTTCCCTTCATCCGTAGTATCCATTATACCTCCGATTTTTTTTGCCCATACAAAATTCCCTGCGGCATTTAATTTGGAAATAAAAATATCCCCCTGGTTAATTGAATCTGTGATCAAATAAGAAACAGCTGCACCCGGATCAAAATCTACTTTTCCAAAAAAAGAACCTGTTGTTATGACATTTCCGGCAACATCAGTTGTAACGGCATTACCAAAACATCCAATACCGCTTCCGGTACTTTTTGCCCAAACAAAAGCTCCCGAAGAATTCAGTTTAGAAAGGAAAAATCCATTATTGTCCGGTCCATCGCCAACCCCGAGCGAAGTCAAATTATAAACTGAAGGACCCGGATCAAAATCGGCAGTTTTCCTGAAAAAACCTGTAACCACTGTATTTCCCGAACCATCCACCAGGATGGAAGATCCCCATTCACTTGCAACTCCTCCCATTCCTTTTGCCCATACAAAATTTCCTGAAGCATCTAACTTGGAAATAAAGATGTCATAACTGGTGAAGGTTGCTGCGTGTGCAATTAAGTTAAAAATTCCTGGCCCGGGGTCAAAATCAGCACCACCCTCAAAATAGCCTGTCGTGTAAATATTACCTGAAGCATCCAGGTAAATTGAATTACCGCCATCTGAATCAGCACCACCCATTCTTTTAGCCCAGATAAAATTTCCTGCAGTATCCAGCTTGGAAATAAAAGCATCATAGATGTTACCCGCTAAATTAAATGTACCTGCACCCGGGTCAAAATCAACATTTCCAAAAAAAGAACCTGTGGTATAAACAAAACCAGACGCATCTATTACAAGCGACCGTACTACATCAAGTGCTGATCCACCCCATTTTTTTGCCCAGACAAAATTCCCTGAAGCATCCAGTTTGTAAACAAATGCATCCACGGACCATGATGTTAAATTATATACTCCCGGGCCCGGATCGAAATCAACTGTGTTGAAGAACTGACCTCCCGTATACACATTCCCGGATCCATCCACTGCAATTGTAAATCCCCAATCTTCAGAATTGCCGCCTATTTGTTTTGCCCATGCAAAATTTCCAGAAGCATCCAATTTTGAGGTAAAGACATCCCTGCTTCCCGTTACAACAGAAGTTAAATTATACGTTCCGGGCCCTGGATCAAAATCAGCGGTTCCGATAAAAACACCGGTTGTGTGAATATTGCCGGAAACATCAATTGCAATTGCATACCCGACATCATCAGAAGCTCCGCCCAGCTGTTTTACCCAAATAAAATTTCCGGAGCCATCCAGCTTTAAAATGAAAGCATCACCCGCCCCCGCAGATGTGAGGTTGAATACACCCGGCCCGGGATTAAAATCAACTGTTCCGGAAAAGAAACCTGTAACGTAAACATTTCCTGATCCATCCAGTGTTATAAAAGTTCCACTCTCATTTGACGTGCTGCCTAACTGTATTACCCATATTAAATTGGAGGCAGCATCTGTTTTCAGGATGAAAGCATCGTTGCCACCGGCACTGTTTAAATTGTTAGTACCTGGCCCCAGGTCAAAATCTACCCTGTCTGCAAAATAACCTGTCGTGTATAAATTGTCAGCGTTATCTTTTGCTGCGGAATTTCCCAGTGCAGTTCCATAATAACCGCCCATGTTTTTTGCCCATTGAAATGAAGGTGATTGGGCGTTTGTCCATGACGTTGTAATAAGACAGCTTACAAAGAGTATTAATTTTTTCATTTAGTTAAAGGATTGCATGTTCAATTTTAAAAGAAGTTTGAAGCATTAGTCATTTGCTTCAAAATTAAAAGCAATAAACTTCCTGCGCAATAATACAATAATACGATTTTTTGTTCCTGAACCATTGCACGCAGTGCCGGTCACTATCGGGAGGAAGGCCTGAAGGGACTCAGAGAATTCTGGAAAAGATGTATCGCAAGGATGGCCCGGAGGCGAAATTTAATTTTTTCGATTGTGTATTTTAGCAGTATGAAAAAATGGCTCACCATCGTTGCTTATTTGTTCCCTGCTGCTTTGTCTGCGCAGGGTAACCCGTTTGCAATATGGGAGAACCAGGCGACATCCACCTACTGGTTTGTTACGCTTGATGCTGCGACAGGAATAAAAACCAATATCAGCCCTGTTGGGGGAGTTACTGCTTTTGTAGCCGGGCATGCTACTGCTTTCAATACCGATAAGATGCACTATCATTTTACGGGGCAAATCGGGCCAACCAAACGGTTTTACACTATTGATGCCGTTTCAGGAAATATAGTATACAGCCCCGTTATGACGAACACCGTGGTGGGCATCCATTATAATTGCAACGACTCCACGTTATACGGAATAAAGGTTACCGGAAATTTTTATGACCTCGTTTCCGTTGATCCCGTAACCGGGGCTGCTGCGGTGATTACTCCCATCACAGGTATTTCTGCTTACGTGGCTGAATCATTCAGCTTTAACCCGCACCTGCAGCAGCTGAGTATGATTGTTTACAGCGGCAACTATTACCTGCGTTCGTACAACGTTATAACAGGCGCGCTGGTGAATAATAATTTATTCCCCGATAATGTAACCGCCCTCCGGTACAGTTGTGCTGATTCCTCCCTTTACGGGCTCTGGGAAAATGCAGGGGTATATAAGCTGGAAAAAATTAACGCTGCTAACGGGACGCACTTCACCGTTAATACGCTTACCGGGGTTGTGCCCGGCTACGTTGCAGAATCCGCCTGCATCAATATGAGCGGAAATTATATTTACCGAGGGTTCGATGCCGGCAATAATTTTTCGCTTATCAGCATTGATGTTTCCACAGGCGCGGTCATCAATATTGTAAACACAACAGATAATGCAGCAGGGTTTGAAGAAGGAATTTGCTGTTATGACAGCCAGGCCACCTTTACAGGGAAAGATGTTTTTCCCGGAAGTATTCGAATCTACCCCTCCCCTTTTACCGACAGGATTACTATTTCAGGCAGCTCTTCCATTTGCAGTGTGCAATTATTTTCCGGTTGCGGAAAAAGATTGTATGAGATAAAAACAAAGGAACATACAGCAGCGCATTTCTTACAGGTGCCCTTTTTGCCCGCGGGAATTTATTTTCTGAAGCTAATTTTGAAGGATGGCACGATAGTAACAAAAAAACTTGCGAGGGAATAAAAATATGATATTTGTGCAATTTTCTGTCAATCAAAAAGCAATAGCAATAAGATCAATCACATTGCTTTAAATCCCTTCTGTGCATTCTCTGAGCCTCGCCTTTCGGGAGTTCAGAAATCTTTGAAAATGTAAAGCCGGATTATTTAATATTCCTAAAAAGTTTATTTTTATATCCGGTTTCTTCAGGATGGAGCAGCAAACCATCGTAATCAAAAACGGGCGGCACCGAAAAGCCAGAAGAGTAGGAATTAATAAAATAAAGATTCTATGTCAAACAGCGTAACATTACACAGGGTGCTTAAAGCAGTTCCCGAAAAAGTTTATCGTGCTTTTACCGATGCCAATGCCATGGCAGCGTGGCTGCCGCCTTACGGATATTTATGCGTGGTACATCAATTGGAGGCACGTGTGAATGGCAGTTATAAAATGACCTTTATCAATTTTAGTACTAACAATGGACATTCCTTTGGCGGAAAATATTTAGAAATCAAACCCAATGAATTTTTAAAGTACACGGATAAATTTGATGACCCCAATTTGCCCGGAGAAATGATTACATCCGTTTGGCTTAATAAGGTTTCTGTCGGCACAGAACTGAAGGTAATCCAGGAAGGCATTCCTGATGTAATACCGGCCGAAATGTGTTATTTGGGCTGGCAGGAGTCGTTGGATAAATTAAAAAAATTAGTGGAGCCGGAAATTCCTGATGCCTGATTTCCTTCGTGCATAGTACCTTTCTGAATCTACTTTTTCGGAAACCTCAGAAATTTTCGAAAACACAAAGTGAATATATTTAATATTCTTAAAAAGTTTCTGAAGAAACATAGCAAATGATTCATACAAATAAATTGGTCAGAGGGTATTTTTTCAAATGATAGTTGTTTATTTTTGATTTTTATTTTGGCGGTTTAACCTTAAATTTAACCTGATGGGTTTACCTAACGATAAAAGTTTACCCGAAAAAATTGCAGATTATTTTAAGCAGGTTGAAAAAATCCTACAGTTTATCCCTGCTCTTGCTGGTGGGTCTTTTTTGGTGATTTTTAAAAACTTTAATGAACTCCCTGTTATTTTTTGTCTTGCAATCTTATTCATTATTATCAGTGCAATTTGGATTGCATGGAGGCATTTTAAAAAGCCGCGCCCTGTAATAATTAACCCACAATCCGCGTCTGCTTATATTAGAGGGCTGAAACCCTTTGAAAAAGGCGATAAACTGCTGGGAGATGATTCTGAGCAAAAAAAGTTTAATTCAATCCTAAAGGCAACTGAATTCCGGTTTGGTTATATCAGTGGTGAAGCGGGAAGCGGAAAGACATCGTTTATTCGCAGCGTAAAAAATCCCTGAGGTAACCATTAAATTTTTCTGATTGTTCAAGGTTAGACATGTGACCGGCATTCTGAATTGACTTTATCGTTGAGCTTTTAATCGCAGCATGTAATTTTTCAGATTGTTCGTAAGGAGTTACTTTATCTTCAATGCCGCATACTATAAGCACAGGAACGGATATTTCAGAAAGTGCTGAACAGGTTTCCCAGCGCGCGGCAAGGGCCTTTAAAGTTGCAGTGACGGTAGAAGGCGCAGTGCTGAGAATAACATTTTGAATTCCTTCCACAATTTCTTTTTTATGCTGAAGCGTTTCATCACAAAAAATATTTTTTACAAATGATTCAGCAAATACGCCAAGCCCTTTCGACTCTATGAGTTCAATGGTACGATACCTTTTCTCTTTTCCTTCTGAGGTATCAGCTATACATTGTGTGTCAGCTAAAATCATGGCTGCAAATCTTTCTTTATAGCGGTACATGGCATTGAGGGCAATATATCCGCCCATTGACAGCCCGCAAATTATTGCTTTGGGAATTTCAAGCAGGTCCATTAATTGTATAAGATCATCCGCAAATAAATTAATGCTGAACTCTTCAGCGCCATTTTGCGATTTTCCAAAACCGCGTATGTCATAAGCAACTACACGGGTAAATGCGGAGGCAAATTCAATTTGTGATTTCCACATTGATTTATCAAAAGGAAAGCCGTGAATAAAAATGAGGGGGATGCTGCCTTCTCCCGCATCGTCATAACACAGTATACTATCATTAACTTTACATTCCAGGTTAAAGCCGGGTGTCCTCATTTTTTCGATTTATATATATATATGTGTATTTCGTGTCCGGATCTAATCTCCTTCGCAGGGCGCCCGGTTGTTTCCGTTAAGCGAAAGTAATTTTTCTTTTCCGATTCAACAAAAATAAACCCCAATTTTCCTTTTTTTAAACATCCAATCCTTTTTTTTCCAACATGATTTTTTATCCATAAATTGCATCCCGTTATCATCCATTCACATTAATGACCAGGAGTAAATTTATTCTGCCAGTTTTTTTTGCATTTGCTTTTTATGCGGCAACTGCGCAGGATAAAACTATTGTTTTAAAACATATTACCCCTTCGGAAGGTCTTTCGGATAACCAGGTCACTTGTATGCTCAGGGATAAGCGCGGGTTCATGTGGATAGGCACAAAGGATGGCCTAAACCGCTATGACGGGCGTGAATTTTATGTTTTTAAACATGATCCTGCGGATTCAAGTTCGCTTTGCGGCAACAGTATTAAATGCCTTGAGCTGGATGGAGATTCATTATTATGGATTGGCACTTCTAATAAAGGGTTTTGCAGTTTTGATTATAAATCCGGGAAGTTTGAATCTTACAACAAGAATAATATTGAACTGCATTCAGAAAGGATAAACGATTTAACTTATGATAAATACGAAAACCGGCTTTGGATCGCGCAGAATCACAGCGGCCTCCAGGTTTTTGATTTGAAAAGTAAAATCATTGACAGGAATAAAAAGTTAATTTCAGACAACACCTATTATGATGTGGAAATGATAGATTCTATTGCCTACTTTGCAGGCATCATTGAGTCTTTAAAACGCATTGAGAATATTGGCAAATTCAAAACTAAGGTTGGAAGGATTGCACAAACGATAAACAAAATACTTATTGCAAAAAATGGAACAATCTGGTGCGGAGCATGGGATAATGGCTTGCATGAATTCGACACAAACACTAAACGGCTCAACACCTGGTTGTTTGATGGTACAGATACATTAAAACAGTCAGGAGATGAAATTATCAGTCTTGTTGAAGATGAAAACAACACGTTGTGGTGCGGAACCAAAACTTCAGGAATTCATTTTTTTGATCTTAAAACAAAAACGTTTACTGAGAAAATCAAATTTTCAATACCCGTTATTTCGAGGATCAATAATCTTTACCGTGATGATTTTAACCGCATCTGGATAGCTACAGAAACCGGCTTATTTGTTTATGATCCGCTGCAAAACCAGTTTGATGTTGTTAACCTTCCGATCCCTCCGCATATTGCATCGTGTAAAGTAAACGGAAGAGTGGTTTCACAAGGAGGAAAAGAGTTTGTTATAACGACCTGCGGGCTTTTTTATAAAGATCAATCAGGACCTGAATATCTATTTAAAGAAATTACTTACAGGAATGAAAAACAGGAGCTGTATTCCATTTTTTCTGATGACGATAAAAAAATTTATATCGGCAGCAACAGGACCGTTTTTTTACTGGACACTGTTACACTTGAATTGAATACTCTGCCTGCCAATAAAAAAACCTTAAGTCAAGGTTTTTATTTCATGGGTGGCACACGGGCAAACTCAATTATCAGGCTTAAGCATAGCGGTGTTTCATTAATTGCTGCATCTTTTTACGGACAATACCCGTTCCTTTTCGATTCTGAAAGAAAAAACATTTACTATTTATTACGCGACACTTTGTTAACCGGAACATATTTGGACAACCTTTCACGAAAACTTTTTATGGATTCAAAAAATAATTTCTGGATCTGCGGAGCATCTAACGGAATTACTAAAGTATTAATCCCGGAAAAAATTCAGTTCAGCAATTATCCGTTTGAGGACACCCTGGTGCGTGTGTTATATGTTGACAATAGAGACTGGGGCAACGCTGTTTCTGGTGCCCTGAAAAGAGTAAACAATGTTTATGACATCATTGAAAATACGGATGGATCCTATTGGCTCACTACGCAAGGGGACGGGCTGGTTAAATTTTTTCCTGCGTCTGACACCCTGCCATTTATTTCTTATGCCAATCATCTGAAATCACTGCAGGGAATGACTCGTGACCAGGCGGGCAACCTGTGGATAATTTCTTCCACGGGATTGCTGCATTACGATACTTCTTCCGGCATGTATAAACTCTATGATAAGAAATCCGGGATACCGGAAAGCTTATCAGGTTATTTTTTCCAGGATGGGACTGAAAACATCTCAGCGGGATTTGACGGAGGGTTTATTACATTCAATCCCAAAAATATTCTTAGCGATGCAGAAAAACCCCACGTTTTTATTTCGCGCTTATGGGTGATGGATGCTGAAGCAGATTCACTTTTATTGTCACCTGTTAAATTAAATCACAATAATAATTTTTTGAAATTTTATGTTTCTGCTAATTGTTTCTCAAACAGCGACCAGGTAACCTACTTGTACCAGCTTGACGGTATTGACAATGATTGGCGCAACAACCAGAACAACCCTTTGATTACCTATACCAATTTGCCTCATGGAAACTTTACGCTGAAAGTAAAAGCAATCAACAGCAGTGGCATTGAAAGCGAAGTGATATCCCTGCCGGTTATTATTATTCCGCCTTTTTATAAAACAATATATTTTTATTTATTGATGCTTGCCGCTATTGTCCTGGGTGTGTATGTGCTTTATAAATATCGCATCAGGCAGATTTTAAAGCTGCAGGAAGTAAGAAATAAAATCGCGCGTGATTTACATGATGACATTGGTTCCACGTTAGGAAGCATTCATTTATACAGCCAGATAGCCAATAAAAAACTGAACGGGGAAAAACCCGAAGAAATAAAAACCATTTTAGAAAAAATAGAAAGTTCGTCAAGCGAAATTATTGACAAAACAGGAGATGCGGTATGGGCTGTTAAAGCATCAAACGATACGCTGAAAAATTTAATTTTAAGAATGGAAAGTTATGCGGCTTCCCTTTTGGGGGCTGCGGGTATTCAATTTAATATTGAATATGATGAACGCATTGCTGGTATGAAGCTTGAAATGACCGAGCGGAAAAATATTTTCCTGATATTTAAGGAAGCGGTCCACAACATCGTCAAATACGCAGGCTGCACAGAGGTTAACATCGTTATTAAAAAAAGTGCAGATAAGCTTGTGATAAGCATTTCAGATAACGGAAAGGGCTTTATTGCAAATGGAATGAATCCTTACAATGGCAATGGAATTAAAAACATGAAATCACGGGCTGAGGAAATGAAAGGAAATTTTCAGATTACATCGCAGGAAGGTAAAGGGACAACAATTGATTTGGAAATTTGAATTCAGTTAACCAGAATTGGTGATTGACATATATATAAAATAGATTCACTTTTGCAGCATGAATTCAACTGTCAATAAAATTTTGCGGATCATTATTTTTGATGATAACAGGAACGTACGTGAATCAGTCGCGCTTTTATTATCAACTACAGAAAACATGCAGCTTGCAGCTGCTTTTGAATCCTGCAAAAACATGCTTCAGCAAATAGAGCTGATCAAACCGGACGTGGTTTTAATGGATATTGACATGCCCTCGCTGAATGGAATTGATGCTGTTAAACAGTTGCGCACCGTATTTCCGCACTTGCCTGTTTTAATGCTTACGGGATTTGAGGATGACGAAAAAGTTTTTAATTCAATTTGTGCAGGCGCCAACGGCTATGTTTTAAAAAATGCAAACATGGAATCGCTTATCCAATATATTCATGAGGCATATAACGGTGGAGCACCGATGACTCCTGTTATTGCACGTAAAGTACTGACTCAATTTGCACGCGTTCAGCCTGCACAATCACGGGGAGAAGACTACAACCTGAGCAGCCGTGAAAAAGATGTGCTCCAGCTTTTGGTAAAGGGCAAATCTTATAAAATGATTGCTGATGAACTTCACATCAGCTATGAAACTGTGCATTCGCATATCCGAAGAATTTACCAGAAGCTGCAGGTAAATTCGGTGGGTGAAGCTGTTTCTAAAACAATTACAAAAAAAATATTAAGTTAATCTCCGGCAGGTTGAAAAATCTCCGGATTTTTTATAACCCTGTTTTCACTTTACAGGGATAAGGAGATTTTGCCCATTTCACGCATATTCCAGGCACTAATTCACCAGAATTGGTTATTGACTGACCTTTCTTTTCGCCTCAATTTTGTTCAATCAATTTTTATCATTCAAACCGAAAATCTGACACAGCAATTTTAAAACTCAAATCTAAATATTATGAACAACAAAAATTCTCTTAACAATCCCCGAATCCGGATGAATTGTTTACAGGCATTTCTCTTCATACTTACTGCATGGGGATTGATGACCATAAATGCAGCAGCACAAACGCGTTTCACCCGCACCACGTTTAATGCAGCGTATGTACCCATCACAACAGGTGGTGGCGCAACAGCTTCAACTGCTACGGGCGATAATGTAAACCAAACCGGTATTCCTATAGGGTTTAGCTTCGGGTATGCCGACAGCACATTTACATCAATAGGTTTAAGCACAAATGGATTAGTATGGTTTGATGCCATTGCACCCGCTGCCACAGCAGGCAATTCAAACATCGTTACAACATCCTCACCCAATCAAAGCCTTGCGCCTTGGTTTAACAACCTGATTGACGATGCATCATCAGAAATTTTATACCAGACACAAGGCACAGCCGGCAGCCAGACATTTACGGTTCAATATACTAACTATCCAACTTATACCGGCACACCCGGAAGCAACGTGCGTATGAATTGTCAAATCATACTTCATGAATCCACGAATGTGATTGAATTTTGTTACGGTACGTTAAACGTAATAGGAGGACAAACAACATCGGGTGGCGCCATGATTGGCATGGAATGGGGAACAGGAGGAAACGGAAAATTTATTGATGCTGTTACAGGTTCTTCTACTGTCAGTCATCGCATGTTAAGTCCTTTAAGCGGATGGCCGTCTTATAATTTTCGGTTTACTCCGGGAATACCCACACCAATTTCTTCCGGCACTTACAATGTTGGTGTTGGGCAAACGTATAACAGTCTTACGCAAGCCGTTGCCGATGTTAATCACAGAGGTATTACCGGTGCCGTTACATTAAACCTCACGGATGCACAATATGATACCACCGATGCCAATGGCAGCAACATATTCCCGGTTTTTGTAGCAACGCCCAATGGCAGTGCTACTAATCTTTTAACCATATCTAAAACCGGAACTCCTGCTACGTTAGCTTACCGGGGATCAAGCATTGCAGCTTCGGGTGCGGGTTGGGGAACCGGTGTAGGTACAACGGCTATAGGGCATGGTTCGGAACCACTTCTTGGTGTTTCAGCATCATACACCACCATTAGTAATCTTAATCTCATTACACATGGTTCGCCCCAAACCGTTGAAATTGGATTAGCACAATTTGAATTATTTGGCAACCAGGGAGCGCAGCATAATTTTTTTGATAAAATATCTGTTGACCTGGACCGCAATCATGGCGCCTGCACGGGTATAGCTTCTTTCAGTACCACATCACCCGGAGGCCTTGCAGGAACTAACTCATTCAACACCTGGCGCGATATTAATATCAAAGACTGTAATGCAGGCATATCTCTATCAGCTCCAAATAATGCAACCGGTCCGGCTGACCAGGGCAACCAGATTATTACCTCATCATGCAGCGCATACAATTACGTTGGTGACCCGAATGTAGCTGATGATATCATTGGTGGCGGTGCTTATGGTGTTTCAATTGCCGGTCAGCAGAATTTTACAGTGCGTAACTGCATTATTCAAAATATAACAGGCACCAGCACCATTGGAGACGTGGATGGTATTGTGGTTGGCAATTCATGGGGCGCCAATGAAATAAGCAATAACATTATTCGTACATTAAGGCGAAGCAATGCAGGGCTAAACTCAGCGCATTTTGTTTCAGGCATCAGGATAAACTGGGATAATCAAACTATGAGCTTTAAAATATTTAATAACAGCATCAGTAATCTTTTATCATCTTATACTGGCGCTTCCACCTCACTTGCTGCCGTGGTTGGAATTTATTTTGAAGATACCGGTGCTGGTACAGTAACATCAGAAATTTACAACAATAGCGTAAGTTTAGATGGTAACACATTCCCGAATGCGTCTTCGGTTTGTTTATCTATTATAAGCACCGGTGAAGCATTTCAAATAAAGAATAATGTGTTTGCAAATTTTACCAGTGCACAAACAGGTGTAGCAAATCATGGTTGCTTCTATACCAACTCAACCAATCAATATGGAAATGCCGGTTCACTCTCAGATTATAATAACTTTTATTTAGCCAATTTATCCAATGGCTATTTATGCAGGGCAACTACGACTGATTATACTACGCTTGCAGCATGGCAGGCAGCGATGACGCTTAATCCTGGCACGGATGTCAACTCACAGGTTGCCAATCCAAACTTTGTAAATATTGCTACCGATTTGCATGCTACTTCAGCATCCACTTCACTTGATGAAACAGGAACTGCAACGCCTGCTTATATTACTACCGATTTTGATTGCGAGACAAGAGTTGCTCCGCATGATATAGGCTTTGATGATTTTACAGTAAACCAGGCACCGGCATTTGCCAATGGTGCAAACACAAACATTACGGTTTGCCAGGGTTCTTTAAACAATGCATTGAACAGTTTGCTTGCTGTTACCGATACAGATAACGGTCAAACGTTAACATGGAGTGTTATCACCTCTCCTACAAAAGGAACGGCAAACGGATTTCCTTCAAATGCTTCTTCAACGGGAGGTTCAGTTACACCTTCCGGTTTGAGCTATTCCAACAATGGCACCACAGGTTCTGATTTAATGGTGGTACAGGTATCAGACGGGCTGGCAACAGCGCAGATAAATGTGAACATTACTATAAATGCAAACCCGGCACCTGCTATAACAGGCAGTACCAGCTTTTGCTCAGGCAGCTCCACTACGTTAGATGCCGGAGCAGGGTATGCACTTTACAACTGGTCAACAGGAGCGACCACGCAAACCATCAATGTGAATACAGCATTTTCAGTTACCGTCACAGTAACAGATGGTAACGGCTGCCCGGGAAGTGATTTTGAAAATACAACCGTTAATGCGAATCCCACACCAGCTATTTCCGGAAGCACCAGCTTTTGCACAGGAGGCTCCACTACATTAGATGCAGGAGCAGGGTATGCACTTTACAACTGGTCAACAGGCGCAACCACGCAAACAATTAATGTGAATACAGCAACCACCGTAACCGTTACAGTAACAGATGGCAACGGCTGCACAGGGAGTGATTCAAAAACAACAACAATCGGTGCGGGTCTTACACCAACCATTAGCGGCAGCACCAGCTTTTGCTCCGGCAGCTCCACTACGTTAGATGCCGGAGCAGGATATTCACTATATAACTGGTCAACAGGCGCGACTACTCAAACAATTAATGTGAATACTGCAAACACGTTTACCGTGACGGTTACAGATGGCAGCGGCTGTACAGGAAGTGATTCAAAAACTACAACTGTAAATGCAAATCCAACACCGGCTATTACAGGCAATACCAGCTTTTGTTCTGGCAGCTCCACTACGTTAGATGCCGGAGCAGGGTATTCACTTTACAATTGGTCAACAGGTGCAACCACACAAACAATTAATGTGAACACAGCAACCACCGTTACCGTTACAGTAACAGATGGCAACGGCTGCACGGGAAATGATTCTGAAACTACAACTGTTAATTCGAATCCAGCACCATCCATTACAGGCAATACCAGCTTTTGCTCCGGCAGCTCCACTACGTTAGATGCCGGAGCAGGATATTCACTTTACAACTGGTCAACAGGCGCGACCACACAAACAATTAATGTGAATACTGCAACCACTGTTACCGTTACAGTAACAGATGGCAATAGCTGTACTGGAAATAATTCAAAAACTACAACAGTTAATCCTTTGCCAACAGTTTCATATACCGGACTGGCAGCAACTTATAATGCAGGCGCGGCAGCAGCAACATTAACAGGCTCTCCGTCAGGCGGAACTTTCAGCGGACCGGGAATATCCGGCAACACGTTTACTCCATCTGCTGCAGGTGTCGGAGGCCCCTATAACATTGTCTATTCATTTACTGACGGAAACGGATGTACCAATACTGCAACACATCAGACAACAGTTACAAGTTGCGCCCCACCAGCTATGCCCGGAACTATTTCACTTGTTTCCGGAAATGCTAAAGTTTGTCCGGGAGAAAGCAGGACGTATAAAATCAGCGTGACAACCGGGGCAACATCCTATACGTGGACACCTCCTGCAGGTGCAACCATTGCAAGCGGACAGGGAACCCGTCTTGTACTGGTGAATTATACAGCAGGATTTACGACATCGGGAACGCTGAGTGTTGTCGCAAACAATGCATGCGGAAGCGGACCGGCAAGAACTCTCACTATCAGCCGTAATAACCCATCCACTCCATCCGTTATATCAGGGTCTGCTAACAGCGTTTGCAATGGTTCAGGAGTTCCTTACTCAGTTACAAGTGTTGCGGGTGTAACATTTAACTGGTCATTCAATAATGCAAATGCATCAATAGCTTCCGGCCAGGGAACCAATGCGATAACTGTCAATTTTAACAGCAGCTATCTGACCGGAACATTGAGCGTTAACGAAAGCAACGGCTGCGGAACAAGTGCATCAAGGAACATGGTAATAAAAGCATACCCCGCGGTTCCCGGTACAATTACCGGCTCAACAACTGTTTGCGATCACCAGTTCGGAGTGCCATATTCTATCGCAGCGGTTGCAGGAGCAACAGTTTATACATGGCAGGCACCTATTGGCAGTCACATTTCTGATGGTGTGGTAACTTCAACGGGAAGGACGTTAGTAACTTCTGCAACCTCAGTTACGGTAAACTTCGGATTCCTTAGCGGAGGAAATAATAGTGTTGGAAACATCAGCGTGAAAGCAGGCAATGCATGCGGATATAGTGCATTTAAATCACTCCCGCTTTTTTCTTCCAGCAATTGCAGAATGGCAGAAACAGAAAATAGTTTTGATGCAGGTATTTATCCGAATCCCAATTCGGGGACATTCACTTTGGAGTTTTCATCTAAGCCCGCTGAGGCGGTTCAAATTGAAATGACCGATGTATATGGAAAGATGGTAAAACGATTTGAAACATATGATAAAACAATTCTGATTAATGAATCAAATCTTGCAAAAGGAATGTACATGCTGAAAGTTAATTCGACAAGAATGAACATAAGCAGGAAAGTAGTGATTGAATAAATAACAGTAAAATAAAAGTACTTGTTTTTAAAAGCCTTCCTGTTTACCCCGGAAGGCTTTTGTTTTAAAGTGAGAAACGCAGTCATAAACTTTGCACTTGCGATTAACCAGGACTGATCATACCATATATTTGCAATAGCTTCATTTCCACAAATCTTATATTCAAATATATCATAATGAAACATAAAATACTTACGTTAATTCTCCTTGCAGCATTTTGCTTCGGCAGCACAGGTTCCGCGCAAATTACATTGTTGAGCTCTTTTAATCCCGCTAACATCGGAACGCTGTGCGGCATAGGTTACGATCCCGGTACATTACAGCTATGGGTGTATAGTTGCAATAACGACAGCATTCATAAATATGATACTTCCGGAAATTTACTGGGCTCTGTATTTGCGCCCGGTGGTTCTGCCAATGATGTGGATATTGAAATTGCACCTGTACAACTAATCATGAATGGCAACACCATTCCCGAGGGGCAATTGCTTTTCATTAATGGCGAAACGGATTCTGCGGAAATTTATGCTGTAGATAACATATCAGGAGCTATTATTGATACGTTATCTACAGCTTTCGGCAACGATCATGTGGTGGGAGGCTCTTATCATGCCGGGCGAAATACTTTTTTTATGGTACAGGATAATGTGCCGGGTGCAGCATTAGAAAATCTGATTGCTGAAGTTGACCCTGTAACAGGTGACACGCTTCAGACTTTTCAAATTACAAACTATATGGATGTTTATTACGGGGATATAGAAGCAGGTTCAAACGGAAATTTATATGTGGTAAGCAGCGACAAAGACAGCGTTGCAGAATTTTTACCTGCCGGGACATTTGTACAAATGCACGCACTTCCTGCGGGTGTGGCAGACCTTAGCGGAATTGCACTGGACTGTGATAAAAATGAGGCATGGGTTTCAGGCAACGCGGGAACGGTATATCATCTCGGTAATTTCCCGTGCGGAGCAACCGGGATTAAAGAAATCCAGGAAGAATATTTTTATTTAAGTGATGTAAGGCCGAATCCTTTTAGTTCAGAAATCAATTTTTCCGTTGTGATGAACGAACCCGGCAAACTAAAAATTACACTTACAAATATGCTGGGTGAGGAAGTCAAAATTATTTTTGACGGAAATATGAATCGTGGAAAAAAAGATTTTTCAATTGCAGGAAAGTCATTGGCAAAAGGAGTTTATTTTCTGAAGGCTCAGGGGAATGATTTTATGGAATGTGAGCGAATTGTTTGTGTGGAATAATTTGGGTTGTTTAACCCATGTTATATAAGTTCTTACTCCCATACTCAAATGCTTTATTGGAATTTTACTTCTAATAAAAGTAACACTTTAAGTGAAGTTTTGCGGGACATCCCGCTCCTAATAATATTCATACTTTTGAAAAAAATTATTATCTATGAAAATAAAAGTTACTGGAGGGCTTATTAATTTTGAATTTGACATACCATTAAGAAAAGAAAGGCGTACTATTAAAGGTATAGAATTAACTCCGGAAATGTATGCTCACTATGAAGCTTTTCTTTTAGCAGAAGAAGCGATGTATGAAGCTTTAAACAAATGGACATCAGAAAATCTTTCAGGTCATGTCGGTTTTATGACGGCAGCTAATAAAGCTCTTTATGAAGGTTTATATTCAAGAGTTAAGGAAATATTTTCTGAAAAATTTCCCAAAGAATACCAAATTATTTTTGGCAATTAAAAATTTAATTTAACTCCTGTCTTAACAAAAATTAACACAGCAATTCCTGCTATAATCAACCATTGTATTACACCTATAAAAATATTTAACAAGACATTATCATTTGTCTTCATATGTAAAACTTTTCTTGCAGGCTTTGATAAATATTTTGACCATCTTTTAATCTTGTCATTCCATCCTTCTTTATACTTCCATCCTTTGTCCAAATAAATTTTAAAATTTTCAAATGTCATTTCTGCTCCTATATCTTCTTTTCCCCATTTCTCTCTTAACCATTCTATGAACTGAACATTGTAATTATAACGGATTGCTTCTTTATCATAAATACTGTCTATCCTAACCAAATTATGTTCAATTGCTTCCTCATAAATCTGGTCAAAACTTATTACTACCGGTACGTCCACCACTTCTTCAACTATCTCCTGAACATTTGATTCGGCACTCTCATTTTGTTGCAAACTTGATACATCAGTTTTCCTCTCTCTCACTCCTGTGTTAAATGCAAATGCTTCCATTTCTCCCTTTAAGACTTTCAGCCAACCATCAAATAATACAACTACTGAACCCAAATCTTTATTTCTTATTTGATGATCAGGTCTTCCTCTTGCCGGTGCATAAAACACATCATAGTCACCGGAAAGTTGTCCTTTTTTGAAACGATAATAATTAGTCTTATCAATTGCATAAACCTCAATATGATAATAATCTTGAGACTTGTCAAATTCTGAATAACCTCCCTGATAGCCTTGTTTAATTCTTTCTTCCGGAAAACTAAAATCAGATACCAGAAAACCGTTATCAATTATCTTTTGAATAAATTGTCTTTTCTGTGAGGGTAAAATTTCTAGAGCCATTGTATAAATTTCCTGCAAAGAAAAAACTATTTCATTTATTCAAATAAAATAATACGTTGCTTTAATATTTTACCATCATGAATCCGTTTACAAAAAAAGAAGGAGGAAAAATTTTCCTCCTCTTTGTGATCCCGCAGGGAGTAATTTTCTTTCTTTAATTTTCTTTAACTTTCATTCAATTCACTGTTTATAAATATCTTATCCTTTTTGATAATGAATCGAATGGAATAAAAAAGATCGAAATTGTTCAAAATGTTTACCCCATTGTTTACCCCGTTTCATTTTATTTCATTTCTTTGCTTCGAATATTAAATTTTATCTTATGGCCAGCGTAGCAATTGTTTACAGGAAAGACAAATTAAATAAAAAAGGCGAAGCTCCTATTCATTTCAGAATAATCAAAGACCGGAAAATAAGTTATATTACCTCTGGCAAAATGCTTCATCAACATTTTTGGAATTCAGAAAAAAATTGTGTTAAGACAAATTTCAAAAACAGTTTAAGGTTAAACAACTATTTGCTTGAAAAATGGAGAGAGATTAACGATGCTGTTATTGAAACAGAAACAAATTTTAAATCTGTTACTTCAAGTCAGTTAAAAGAAAGTGCATTTGGAAAGATTCCAACTGACTTTTTTGTTTTTGCGGAAAAGGAAATAAATAAATACCTGGAAGAAGGTAAAATAGGAACTTATGACAGATCCTTATCAGTAATCACTAAACTCCGGAATTATTGGGGTGATAAAAAACTTTTCTTTCATGAAATCAATCATGATTTTTTGGAAAAATACGAAAGCCATCTCCGAACTTATCATTTAAATAAAACCAACACTATTCATATGAATTTAAAATTTTTCAGAAAGCTTTTTAATGATGCATACCGCCAGGAGTTAATTGAACATAATCAGAATCCATTTTTAAAATACAGATTAAAACAAGAAAAAACATTAAGAGTTTATTTAACGGAAGAGGAATTGCTCAAAATTGAAAATTTAAGCTTTACCAAAGGAGACAAAACAGCGCTTTATCGTGATATGTTTGTATTTGCTGCTTATTCCGGAGGTTTACGTGTATCAGATATTTTACAGTTAAAATGGAAGAATTTTGATGGGAAGCATATTCATTTTAATATCAGAAAAACCGGAGGGCAAATTTCCATTAAGCTGCCAAATAAAGCCCTTTCAATACTTAAGAAATACAAGGTCAAACAAGCTAAACCAGACAATTTTATTTTTTCAATGTTGCCTCCAAACTTGAATTTTGAAAATTTACGTGAAGTAGATTCTGCAATATCTCTGGCAACTGCATTAATAAATAAAAATTTGAAAACTATTTCCTCAATAGCAAAAATAAATAAACACATTAGTTTTCATTCTAGTCGACATACTTTCGCTACACGCGCTTTGACAAAAGGAATTTCTATTGACAAGGTTTCAAAATTAATGGGCCACGCTGCAATAAAGGAAACACAGGTCTATGCAAAAATTGTAAGTGAAGAATTGGATAAGGCAATGGAAGTATTCAATACTTAAAAAAAATGAATAAAAAATCAAAAGAAAAGCAGCTTGAATTAAATAAATTGACACTTGAGGAATATGTGACTGTTAAACCAGGAAAAGTAGAATTTATACTTCCTGGAGAAAATGATAATAACAGTAATCTCAATTGCGAAGTAAAAAGGTATTTTAAATATAAAACCAAGGGGATTAAGTTTTTCTTTGATAAAGATGAATATGAAAATCTTCTTACATTATACAATAAATATAGATTTCCTGAAAGAATCCGTGATGATTTAACAATGGCATATCTTAATATGCGATACGCATATCTTTTATGCGCAGAACAGGAAAAAGAAAGGGATGAACAAGATAATTTGTGTAAAGAAGCAGATAAGTTATTAAAAATCTTTGATTCCATTTCAGAGGATTCATCAACCCTTGTCCAGATTAATTTAGTAGTTAGAAATCCCACTTCAAATGAAGTTGATTCAATAACCTTAATAAATAATAATTCTTATAATCCGGGCTTATGGTTTTTTATTGAAGCAATAAAGAATTACAAAAACAATTCGAATTATTTTCATTTAAAATGTTTTAGTGATGAGATTAAAAACCCTAATCCATTAAATAAATTGGAAAATCTAAATAAAAATCTTCTGAAAGAAAAACAAGAAAATCATTGTATAATTATATTTGATTTTCTCTCCAATGAAATATTCCCTCTCGCTTATAGTCCTGAATGGGAATACCAGGAGTACTTGAATTTAAAAGAAAAGGCGAAGAGGAAATATCCATCCAACAAAAAGCTTTTATTTATAGGTGAGTTGATGATTTTTTCAAAATTATTGCCAATCGAATTTATTAATGATCAAAAGTTGCTTGACCTAATGAAAAAAAAGCTGAAATCTAAAGAGAAGAAAGATAAAGAACATTTTGATTTTTCCATGGAACTGCATAAGTATCCGGAAAAATTTAAAAAGAAAGCAGTAACAAGTTGATTTTTTTTATCATGTCTTAAATTGAATATTGTTAAAATCTATTAACCAGGCAATTATAAATGAGAAGGGAAAAATGCCTTCGTTAACTTTTTTTGATTTTTCCCCATATTATTAAATCACTCTTTTAAAGGGAAAAATGATAGTCTGAAATTCTTTTGATTTTTCTCCAGTAAATCATTTGGCTTCATTGTATGATTGCGGATGTTTAACAATCAACCTGATTTTTGTTATGGAAGTCATCACAATTGAAAGCACTGCCTTTAAAGAAATAATAGATAAAATTGAAATTCTGTCAAAAAAGGAAAATCCGAAAGCCCCAATTTACAATAACAAAGAAATTTGCAAAATACTCCATACAAGCTCTAGGACTTTACAAAAATGGAGAGATACCGGATTAATTGGATTCAGCCAGATTGACGGGACAATTTTATACTCGCAAAACGATATCGAGCAGTTTTTATTGAAGCATCATAAAGAACCATTTAAGCAGTTAAAATGCAAACCATAATAGATGGTTAGGTATCATACAAGGGAAGTTTTTAGCAAATTAATTTGAATTCAACTTAAAATTGATTTGAATCAATGAATATAAAAATTAAAATGAATTATATTTCAATTAGTATATAAATAAATCAAAATAAGATATTTTCAATTGATATGCAAGTTAATTGACGTGTTATTGAAATATTTCTGAAAAATTAATCCAATGGAAAAAAACAAACTTAAAGATCCGCAAACTGGAGAAGTCTTTGTTCCAAAACGTTCAAATCAAAAATTTGCTACGCGAAAAAATCAGATCAAGTTCAACAATGAAAAGCAAAAGGTGATTCGAAAGGAGAATTACCACGTCAATCGAAACTTAGCGAATAACAAAAAAATTTTGAAAACTTTATTGGGTGATGCAGAAGATGTTGTAAAGAGTAAAGATTACCTTTTGGGAGCGGGATACCAGTTTGCATACTTCACCCATACATTGAGAACCGGAGCACAGTTGGTTTATTGCAATTACCAATACTGTATATTTTTTACTGAAAACAACAATATCAAAATCTATAAAAATGATTGAACCATGCGATCCCGGTGATTTCAGTAATCGCTCAATGCTGAAAATCTTAAAAAAATTAAAAAATCAGAATTTTATCCTAAAAATTTCTATTGCAGCGCTTGCTATCGGTTTAATCGGAGTGCTTTTTAAATTAAACGAAAAGCAGGAATGAAATATAAATTTAGAGAACTTGTTAACAAGCCAGAAAGTTTTGAGGAGGGTGCGGATTAATTTTGAAATAATAAACCAGTTTGAAAATAAATATGTGTATCTCATTTTCTACTCTGTTTTAATAAAGTTTCCGTTAAATACCTGTTTTTTGTTTTTTATTTTAACAGTGTACAAGCCCGCTGAAAAATCTTTTACGTAAACCGATAATGAATTAGTTTTATCAGCGCTGTTTATTTCCTTCGCCAAAATGATTTGTCCTGAAGAATTAAATATAGTAACCAAATATTTTTCCTTAACTGAGGAAGGTAAAGTAATCTTAATAAATGCAGTTGCAGGATTCGGAGCAATTGAAATTTGTTCTGACTGATTATTTTGCGAAATGCCCGTAGTTATACCAAAATCGGAAAGCGGTCTTCTCCAAACCCCATCACGATACATCCCTGCATATACAAATTGGCTGTCGCGTGTAAATCCCTGCACGGCATTATTGGGGAACGGGTCCATTCCCTGGTTCATCATGGTAAATGTTGCGCCATTATCATCAGAGAAAAACACGCCATCATTGTTTCCTATAAATGCGTAACTGTCCCACGCCAAAATTGCAAATGCTCCACCAACACCTAAACCTACCCAGTTTAATCCGTCATTGTGCGAAACATAGGCTGAAAAAAGTTCACCGCAATACATAGTGCTATTTCCTCCTGCTTCCGCCACTTGTATATCAAGAAGTCCTTCTGCAAATGTCCACGTAACACCATAATCAGTGCTCCGGTATATACCGGTATTAGGAAGAGTCGGGTTGGTAGTAACACCTGTACACACAATATTACCTCTTACGGCAAAACCTCCTGTTGATAAAATATTTGTTCCGGTGAGATTTGTCGGCAGCCATGTAAGGCCGCTGTCCAACGAATAGAATACTCCGTTTATCATAGCGCACAAAACATTAGAACCTGCCTGAGCCAAAGTTTCTATACAAGTGAAATTTCCGTTGTCAGGCGGAAGCCCGTTAGAAATGTGAATCCATGTTGCGCCATTGTCTACTGAACGGAAAAGACCGGTGCCACATCCGCCTGCCAGAATAATATCCGGACCTACATGCAGCATATCAAAAATAACTTCGTTGGATAATGTATCTGTGGGAATTGTTGTTCCAATTTTTGTCCATGTATTTCCCTGGTCAGTCGTTTTATAAACTCCGTTGGTATGTGTACCTGTGTAAACAGTTCCGTTATCAAAAATCATTGCATTATCAATTGTGCTTGCGACTACAAAATTGTTTAGCGGAATCTGCTGCCAGCTTATACCTTTATTTTGTGACGTATAAACTCCTATTTCCTGGTATCCCAGCAAAAAATTATTTTCGCTTATTTTAAAATCATCGAGAAAACGTGCGCCATATTCACGCAGGTCAGAGGAACCTGTAAAAGACCAGGTTAATCCATAATCTGTGCTCATCAGAACACCATCGTAAGCGCCTGCATATATGGTATCACTGATGTTGTCAAAACCTACAAGCGAATGACCGCTTAAATAAGGATTGCTCCAGTTCACCCCATGATTGGTCGTTCTGAAAATCACGTTTCCGTCTGAAGCAAGCACCGTGTCTCCATGCACAAAAAAATTATCAATTGTGTAGAATGCTGTTGTCCCCTGATCCACATTCCAACTGTTGCCAAAATTGGTTGAATAAAAAATGTAATTATCTACTTCAACCATCAGCCGGTTACCGCTGTAAACTATGGCTGGTATATAAGACAAAGTAAGTAAGCCCTGGCTAACATCTACCCATGTATTTCCATGATCTGCAGAGCGAAACATTCCATCATTTATGGAAGCTGCAAAAATATATCCGCCAGCGGAAAGCATGCACATGATCGCTGTATTCTGAATTGTGCTGTTTGCAGCTGCCCATGTATGTCCATTATCTGAAGAGCGAAAAACTCCTTCACCAAAGCATCCTGCGTATACATAAAGGGAGTCCTGTGTAAAGCAATCAATCAATTTGTTATCAAGTCCTGTAGTAGTACTCCATGAATTACCATGATCAGTGCTGAGATAAACACCTTTGGCTTCTGTACCGCATAGAAGAACAGAATCATTTACATGGAGAAATGAATTAACATACATTCCTTCCGGTCCGTTTGTCTGAACCCATTGAGCAGAAGTGGTGGAAAATAAAAGGAATGAAATTAAAATGAGAACGTAGTTTTTTTTCATGTTTTTATATATTAGTCTTTCACAAACTTTTTTACTGCTTTTGGTTTTGCATTACTTAGTTCAGCTAAATAGATTCCTTTTGCAAGATTGTGCATGTCAATTGTCACTTGTCCGTTGTCAGGTTTCTGTTCCTGTTTGTAAACTTTTTTGCCCCGGGCATCCGTTATAGTTACATCTAATTTTTCATTCCCGTTTGATCCCGGTAAATAAAGGTCAGTAAGACAGATAACTAATAACTCTTTTACCGGGTTTGGGGAAATTTGAAAATTGAAATTGAATGTTGAAATTTCCTCAATACCTGTGGTACTGTCGGGTGTGTATTCCCAAAAGTCATTAAAAAAAGTAGTTGAACCATTTCTCCCCACTCCTATATATCCTTTATTGCCGATTGAAAGGTAAACCGGTTCGTCACGGGCAATGCCGGGAAAAGTTGCTTTTTGTGTCCATTGATTTAATACCGGATCATATTGCCAGAAATCCTGGAGGTCATTGTAAAGGGTTGGCCCTTCTCCAACTCCCACAAATCCTTTGGTTCCTATTGAAAATGAAGCAGCATCACAGCGGGCAGCACCGGCAAAATTTGCTTTCTGAGTCCATGAGGCCGTTTGAGGATCATATTCCCAAAAATCATTAAGAAAATTTCCCTGGAAAAATCCGCATCCCCAATAGCCTTTGTTATTAATTGAAAAGTTAATTGCATCCACTCTTGCGGTCGCTAAACTATTTTTTTGTGTCCATGTATCTGCCACAGGATCATACTCCCATAAATCATTACTTTCAGTACCAAGTGTGTCGTATCCTGTACCGGCATATCCTTTGGAACCAATAGCAAAGCTTGCTGCTGCTGACCGCAGGCCTCCTGCGAAATCTGCTTTTTGAGTCCATGTATTTGAAAAAGGATCATATTCAAAGAATTCCTCCAGGAAAGTAATTCCAACACTTTGCCCTAAGCCTGCGTAACCCCTGCCTGCTATTGAAAAGCCAATGGCTGCATAACGTGCGCCTCCTCCGAAATTGGCTTTCTGTGTCCATGCATTAGTAAGAGGATTGTATTCCCAAAAATCCTGGAAAATCGTGTTTCCCAAATTCTTTCCTCCACCCATATATCCTTTGCTGCCAATTGAAAATGAGAAAGGATAACTTCTTGCAGTTCCCGGAAAACTTGTTTTCTGTGTCCAGTAATCCGCTTGAGCGAATAAAGAAAATAAAACGAATGTTGCACTTAAAATTAAAACGTAATTTCTTTTCATTTTATTCTCCGGCTTTAATTAACTGCATTCGTTTTGATTCACTAAAGTCTCCTAAAGTAAGATGGCAGAAATAATATCCGGCTTTCAAATCCGGAAGCTGCAAATTCAAAGTATGTTTTCCGGTATCAGTATTATTAATGTGATACTGCCTGACTATTTTTCCCTGTACGTCACATATCACAACAGTGACATTTCCGGGTTCTGCCAGTTCGTATTCAATTGTTGTTTCACTCACGAAAGGATTAGGATAGTTTTTTAAAAAAAGATTGTGCGAACTATTTTCGACAATGTTATTATTTTCTTCTTCAGTTCTCATACCTGAAGAATTATATTTAATTGTAATGAAATCGAGATTAGAATTAGTTCCCGTTGATGAACCTCCGACATATACATTGCCGCTGCCATCAATCGCTACAGAATACCCCGCATCAAAATCATTTCCCGTGCCGTTGTATCTTCTGACCCATTGCTGCGTACCGGAAGAATTATATTTCACAGTTGCAACATCCCATGTAAAGCTGTTGCCAATGCTCTGCCCGGTTACATACACATTTCCTGAACCATCTACTTGCAACGCGTTTCCATAATCATTATCACTCACAGGTCCGTTATAACGTTTACTCCATTGAAGCACACCGGAAGAATTATATTTAAGTGTACGGTAATCATAATTATAAGGAGTTTTCTGATCCGTACCTGTTACATACACGTTTCCTGAATTATCCACAGCAATTGCTGAAGGAATGTCACCCTGGCCGGCTGATCCGCCATGCTGTGCCTGCCAAAGCTTGACTCCGTTTGTATTGTATTTAATGGTAATAAAATCCGTATTGATGCCGCCCAGCCTGCTGCTGCCCGTTACATAACTGTTACCTGCATTATCCACTGCAATTGCGCAAGCGCCATCTGCCTCACTAATCGCCCCGTTAAAACGTGCCGTCCATAATTCAGTACCGGCAGGACTGTATTTAATAGTCAGAAAATCTCCTTCGCCTGCCGGATCAGGACCTGCAAAATCGGTTCCTGTTACATAAATATTTCCTGCTCCGTCAAGGCCTAATCCCACAGCAACATCGCCCATGTTACCGGGTCCGTTGTGTGTCTTTACCCACTGCTGAGCTCCGGACGCGTTGTACTTTACGGTCAGATAATCTGCTCTTGAATAAGCGCCATTGGAAACAGTTGTGAATCCGGTGATGTAAACATTGCCGTTAGCATCAACCTTAACTGCATTACCTGCATCTTCTTTATGTTGCGCTCCATCGTATCTTGCAACCCATTGCTGAACTCCCTGCGAATTATATTTTATGGTGGTTGCATCAGTATCAAAAATTGACATGGGAATCCGCTGGCTTGCCCCGGTTACATACACATTACCGGCATTGTCAACAAAAATTGCATGAGGATTATCACTTTCGTTCGAAGGTCCGTTGTAGCTTGCAAGCCACTGCTGCATTCCGTTCGTATTGTATTTAATGGTGACGTAATCGCTGCCATTGGCGGAACTAAATGAGTTGCCGGTAACATATACATTACCCGCATTGTCCGTTACCATTGCTTTTATTTCATCAACACCGTTGCCTGTTCCGTTTTTGCGGACCGTCCATTGTGCTGCATAAAGAGCACAACTGCTGAATAAAATTGCCGCACTAAGAGTGAATATTTTTTTCATACGTTTAAATTTTAAAATTATATTACTGTAAAATTAAATGAGTAAATTTTAATTTATACAACATTTACACCAACCCTGAACTTTTCTTGACCAAAAATTAAATTTGCAGGACGGACATATCCTAAATTTGTAAATTGATTTGGAGAAATAAATAAAATGAACCGGCTTATTCAATTAATTTTAAAGTATAAAGTATTACATATAATTTACTGGATATGGGTGTTCATTACTTTCCTTCATTACCGGCAGGAACGTTTCGGAGGGAGCCTTTTATCACACCTCCCCATGGCTTTTATTATTTACATCTTCCAGGCTGCAGTGGTTTATTCACTTCTCTATTTGCTTGTGCCCAGGCTTCTTAACAGGCAGAAATATTTCCTTTTCAGCTGCCTGACAATAGCCTTAATAATTGCAGGCTCTGCCCTGAGCTCGTTAACAATAGAACTTTATTATTTGGAAGTGTATAAACAGTTATTCAGTAATTTCCTGATCATGACCTTCTCCCAGATGGTTGATATGGTCCTTGTTGTTTTAATTTTCCTTTCTGCGGATATAATTTATTCACGCTATCAGAATGATCTGCTTCACCGCAAGCTGGAAAAAGAAAAGCTTGAAACCGAATTGAATTTTTTAAGATCACAGCTAAACCCGCATTTCCTTTTTAATGCCCTGAACAGTATTTATGTTTTAATTCAGGAAGATAAAAAAATTGCCACTGAAACCCTTCTTAAATTTTCGGGGTTGCTCCGTTATCAATTGTATGAGTGCAGGGAAAATTTGGTTGAAGTATCCCGGGAACTGGAGTTTTTAAATGATTATGTGGGTTTGGAGAAATTACGGAATGGAGATAACCTTGAAGTAAAGTATGATATTCCTGAAAGGGTAAATCATTTTACAATTGCCCCGTTTATTTTAATACCATTTGTGGAAAATGCCTTCAAGCATGTTTCAAGAAATACACATACTGGAAATTATGTGCAAATAGATTCCGAAATCATTAATGACGTTTTTATTTTTAAAGTATCCAACACGGTAGATAAGATAAATTCAGAACAAAACAAAAATGGGGGAATAGGTTTGCAGAATGTCAGGCGAAGATTAGAGCTTTTGTATCCTCAAAAACATGAGTTAATGATTTATAAAGAAAACGGAACATTTGATGTAACGCTTAAATTACATGCTGACAAAAATGAATTGCATCATAGCTGACGATGAACCACTGGCGCGAAAAGGGTTAACTAATTTTATTAATGAAATCCCTTTCCTTCATTTAACCGCTTCCTGTTCGAATGCTTTACAAGTACTGGATGAATTAAAACAAAATCCCTGCGATTTACTGTTTCTTGATATTCAGATGCCAAAGATGACAGGTATAGAATTCCTTAAAAATGTTCTCCCCTCGCCCGCCACGATCATTACAACAGCATATCCTGATTATGCGGTGATCAGCTTTGAGCTGGATGTCATTGATTATCTCGTAAAGCCTATTCCTTTCAACCGTTTCGTTAAAGCGGTAAATAAAGCAAAGGAATATTTTAATCTCAAAAATCTTTCCCTGAAAGAAAAAGCCACGGTTGATTTCTTTTTTATTAAATGTGAAAACAGGTATGAAAAAATATTTTTTAATGAAATTCTTTTTGTCCAGGCTTTACAGAATTATGTGGTAATTCATACAGAAAGCAGGCGGTTTATAAGCTACCTGACATTCAAAAGTGTGGAGGACTATCTGCCGGAGGACCAATTTTTAAAAGTGAATAAGTCTTATTTGATTTCATTAAAAAAAGTGGACAACATTACTTCACGGGAAATCAAAATCGGTTCCCATTCTTTTACTATCGGGCTCTCGCATAAAGAGGATATAATGAGCAAACTATTTAAAGACAATAAGGTTTTGAAAAGGAAATGAAATGTTTTGATGAACTAATATAAACCTCTAAGAAAACTATACATTCAGAACAGACTTTACACTGGTAAATATCGTTACACTTTTTTCAGTAATGGATACTTTATAATTTCATTAACTTAATAAATCCGTAATTCATCTCATCACTCCTGATTTGAATACAATAAATACCCGGAATTAATCGGAAACTGGTATCATTAAAACATTTTTGCCTTTTATTTCAACGGACTTTTTTAATTGCCCATGAATAGTATAAAATTCTATTTGCAGGTTTTTCTGAACAAGGCTATTTGCAATTGTTAATTGTATAAAATCGTAAATAGGATTCGGATATAAAATGAAAGGCGGAAACGAAGAATTATTATATTCTAAATCCCCAACCTGTACAACACCATCTGAATTATCTATTGCCACGCTTCTTCCGGCATCATCACCCGAATTGCCTGCACGGACTGAACCCCCGGAACTAATAGAGCTTAATTGCCTTGTTATATATTCACGGTAATCTTTTTGGTATCCGAATTTTTAACTTCGCTGATTTCCGTTTTGTTATTATTCATTTTTTTTGATTTCGGTTTCCTGCTTGTATGATTTTTTCGGTATCGCCCCGTTTTTTAATAGTTACCCGACTTCATTGCTAACATGTTACTTCAAGATAAACCGGACAACCCGAGTTTGCCTAATATATATTGTCCTCTAAAAGGGGAGAAAACTAAGAAAACACGAAAATAACAAATAAAACGAGCTTTTTCATTGTGTTGCTTCAAGGTTGTATGTTTCCTGCAGACACCCTGAAAAAACCTTTGGTGGATTCTTCTCCAAAATAAATTCGGATATCTCCATGGAGTGTCAATTCGGTACGGGTTTTATCTCCTACAGTTGCGGCCTTAAATCCAACATTGTTGAAGAAAGAAATTGTTCATAGGTATACTTGTATAATTTTCTTGCACTCATCATTGATGGTAATGATGAGAAACAATTAGAGGTAATTAATAGCTTAGAAAGCAAAAAAGAAGAATGGAAAAAATCGATTTTAATTCTTAGAAATAGTTTTTATTATTTCTTCCCTTCTTTTCTTCAGTTCTGCAAAATTTTCAAAATGTTCCACGATTTCTTTTACCATGGTTTTCCTTCCATTTTTATGTATTTCATTTTCAAAATGAAACAAAACGAAAGGATAAGGATTTTCATTCTTATTCATAACACCCGCAAAATCAAAATCAATGGTATGTATTCTATTCTCTCTTTCAATTATTAAAGAGGGAAGAAAAAAATGATCAGATTTATTTTCAAGCCAATTTTCATAAATACCTGGTGTAACACTTTTCAACTTATTATCCTCTACGATAAAATATTTTTTCTTCTCAAAAATCTTTGTCATTCTCATGATTTTACATTTAGAAATGTGATCCGAAACATTTCTGCTATGGCAGGACAATTTTTTATGCAAAAATATTATCCGGAGAATGAATTTATTTTGAAAAGAACAGTATTTAACTCAATGCTTATAGTTTCTTTAAACCACACATCCTGTCCTAAACTTATTGATTTTTGCATGGCATCATTTTTTATACTCCAATAGTCTTTATAATATACCTCTTAAGAAAATTTAATCCCATATCAGAAAAATGAGCCGCGCTTTCACAAGAGAATCTGATGATGATCCGAATCTCAACGAAATATCTCCTACACTAAACGCACTGATCAGGTATTTAACACGAGAAAATAATGGTATACCGGTGTATGAAAAAAGAAATTATTTGGATTCACGAGGGCGAACCATTCATGAAATGAACAATGGTTTTTGTTACACCATTGATGATTGCAGCAAATGGAGTGTTATTGAAAATTGATCGTTTCAGTTTGTAAATAGAATAAATTTTCTGACTAATGACATATTACAAATATCTTGGAGATAAATTTACCGACAAAAAATTAAAAAACACATGCTGCTGTTCAGTGCACAGGACTGATGGTAAGTGCATCCGGGGTAAAAACGGGAATATGCTTGTAGAATTTAATGGAATAAAAACTATTATCGCAGGCCGATTGCTTAGAAAGATCAGTTTGAACAATTAAAATCATCACTATGCTTATTTAAGAACTGAGTTTAATGGATTAATTCAACAGCAGCGCTTGATAAATACCACCATTAATATATACGGGAATTTTCTAAACACCTTTTTTATTTTTTTCTTCCCTGCTTTTCCGCCTTTATTAATTCTTTTTTTGTTATTCCGCACTTTATACAAACACCGCTAAAAATAAAAGAATCGCTATATGGTACTTCTTCTTCCATACCATCCTGGCGCTGTATAATGCGCCATTCAATATGATCACAAACTCGTTTATTCATCTTTTTCTTTACTACCTGCGTAATTTTTTTTCATCTTACCCTAAATCGCCAGGGAAGAATCTAAATTTTGATTTCATAATTCGCAAAATTCCTTTTGGAGAGTATTAAAAAAATCCTTAGCTGCCCATGCAACCGGAAAACAACTTTGGAGCCTGGGAAACTGCGGTGAATCAAACTGAGCAATTACCATATAAATTTTTTTTGACCTGTCAGCAGATTCAAAATGACGGTAGAAGAAACGTACCCGGTCAAATAAAGTGCAAGTTCCTACACGGACTTCCTTTATCGTATAAAGATCGGTGTGTACCTTTGACACCATATCCTCACTACAGGGATTTATAAATTTTTCCCGTATCTGCTCATACAGCTTTTCTTCTATAAGTAAAACATCTTCCATGTTCTTGAAATTTTTTTTGCTTAAAATTTATTTTAGTAAAAAAGCTGCCTGTTAATGCCAGGCAGCTTTTCAATTTAATACAATAACCGCCCGCATTACTTTATTTCAATTGCTTTGGCAGGCTTCCTGCGGGCCTCTTCCTTTTTGGGAACTGCAATTCTCAAAATTCCGTCAGTGTAAGAAGCATTTATTTTTTCACTTTCCACAATGGCGGGCAATGTAAAATTGCGTTCAAAAGATTCAAAATTAAATTCCCTGCGCCAGGGATTACGTCCATTGGATTCATTTTTGGTTTCTTTGTTATAACCAATCCGTAATTGGTCATCCACAATTTCCACCTTAAAATCCTTTTTGTTCATACCGGGCGCTGCCACCTCAATAACAAGTTCATTGTCAGTTTCTGAAATGTTCACTGCCGGTAAAGATGTACCAATGCTGCCGGCACGGATGCCCATTTCATCATCAAAGAAATCCTGGATAAAATCACGTCCCAGGAATGGTCGGGTTAATGCATTGAATGGCCACAGTGTACTCCAGTCGGAGTTAAATGATGGCATTGAAGATTGATCCTGGCGGGTTTGAACTCTTTCATTTGTTCCGTTTCCGCTTTTGAATTTTACGAGTGTCATAATAAACCTCCTTTTTTAATTTTTGTTTGACTTATTTTTTTTGTTTTTATAATCCTCCGTTTTCAAATTAAATGCCATTGTATTGTGTCAGTCAAAAAGTGAAAAAATGACATTTTTTAACATTTTTTTAAGAAAAGAAAATGTCAGATTTATTTTCAGAGCTGAAATTTTTTCAGAAATTTATTTTGGTATTTTTTTTGAAAAAAAGAGACGTATTATTAATTTAAAACAAAATTAAAATCAGAAAGGAGGAAAAATAGTTATGAAAAATCTTATGACAATGATGTTGCTATCTTTCCTTATGGGCGGATGCAACGGACAAAAAGAAGAATCATATAAATTATTAAAACAGTCTGCTGATAGCCTGGTGAAGCCGCAAACTGACATCAGGGTAAATAAAAAATATGATGACAAGGGAAACCTGGTTCAGTATGACAGTACCTATTCTTATGTGTACTCTTCCCCCGGTTTCAGGAACAGCATCAGCAGCGACAGCCTTTTTAATAACTTTAAAATGCCTTTACAGAAGGGTTACAGGGGATTGCTGGATGAGAACATGAATAGCATATTTTTTAACGATTCGCTTTTTAAATATGATTTTTATAATAACGATTATTTCAGTAAACGATTTCAATTGAATATGCAAAGGTTTGAAAACATCTTCAGGCAAATGGATTCTGTTAAATCGGATATGTTCAGGCAAAATTATCCTGAGGGTACAGTTAAGAAGAAATAGTATTATTCCGTGAAAACAAATTAACAATCAAAATTTAAAAGCTATGAAATCAAATCTTATAATCCATCTCATCTCCGTTTGCTTCTTCACAAATTTTATTACTGCATCATCGTTCGCTACCCGTAACTATGAAAATGAAACTTCTCCCTATTGTGCACTTTTAAAAAATGGCAAAATGATTCTTACTGTTGATGGAAAGCAGGTTTATGCCGATGTGAAACTTTCAAAAGGAACAAAAGTTACAACTGAAGGCATTGTGATTTATCCTGACGGATCACGAATGATTTTAAAAAATGGAGAATGTATAGATAAAGAAGGAAATATCATGGATTTTTCCGGCACTAAAAACAGGAAATTAAAAAATGATAAAACAAAAGAGTTATAAAGCATGGAATATACAGGTTTTACTTTAACACATCAAAGCAGCATAGAGTGCAATGAAATTCCAATTGCAGAATTTAAAAGACGCGATTTATCTGATTATAATGGAATGACGATACCTGTAAAGACAGATAAAACTATTTATAAGTCTGTCATTACCTTCAGGTATTATTTTAAGCTGAAGGAAAAGTATTTTGAAATTATTTCGGTATCGCATGTTTTAATCAGATCACGAACGGGCAGAATGGTCTTTAATCCTTCCAACCCGGAAGCCATTAAATGCATCTCGGAAATCCTGGAGGAGGTTGATGCGCTCATTCATCAGTTCTGCTCCCATTTTTCTGACCTGAGAGATAAAGTAAAGTATCTTTCACCGGAAGAAGTTTATTCACTCTCGCTTGTTGTGCTTGGCGGCTTTTTATTTAAAGGGGTGAGCTGAAGCAGAGAATTCTTTTACTGACTAAATTTGTACCATCAAAACATATCACATGAAATTCTTCGAATCCGTAGAAGAATTAGTCTATAAATGCCGTATCCGGAATGATGAAAATGGCGAACACGAATATCTCGTCTTCCCTGCACATATCCGGCACACGGCCTGACCATATAAAGATGAAAATAAAAACTCATCAATAAAATATCTGATCAAAATTATTATTTGAATTGGCACAATGTTATGTATAATGTATAATGTATGATACATCACGCCATCACCTTATGAAAAACTTTCTTACGTTTTTACTAATGTTTTATTTTACTGAAATTTTTTCCGGGGACATTCTTACGGACAAACGTATTATTTCACATAAAATGAACCGGGAGCAATTTCTAAGAGAGATGGGAAAGGACAACATTTCTGTTGCATTGATAAATTTTTATTTTGATCAGCGGGCGCATGGGAAAAATCTTATTCTTTTTATGCCAGCTAATCTTTGTGCTTTAGTATTAACCCCTGTTGCCCTGTACAGTCCCATACTTACCGCACCGGTTGTAGTTACAGGAGCTATACGGTTGAATAAATGGAGCCGAAAAAAACTATTCAGCATATTGCAATCCTACCACGCGGGTGAACCCCTAAGCACAAGTCTGATGGAACGATTGTATCAAAAAGCACCTGATAAAATTGCCCGCGACTAACTGAATGAGGTTATGCAGATTATAAGATAAATATTCATTAATGGTACAAAACAAAACCCTCCAGAATAGGCAAAATCCAATGGCATAATTATTTTATTTACAAAATAAAAAATAGCCATGTCAGCATTTCGCTTTTTATTCTTCTTTTTCCTATTCTTCATTCATTATTTTTTTACCGGCTGCCAAAATACGGGCAGCAATGATGCCGCAGGAAACTCACAGTATGGAGATGAGCCGAAATCTGATACCACAGCGAGTGGTGCGCCTGAAATTACTGATATGGAATATGGAAAAGTAAAAGAGCAGATTCCCGAACATGGAAATCCTGCTGCGGATAACCAAACTACTGTGGGAAAGGAAGACATTCGATCACATAGTGATTCAATTTCAAATCCTCAAAGCAATCCTGAGGCGAACCGTAAAATTAATTCTGCAATGAGCGGCAAAGGTGAAAGCGGGCATGCGCCTGCCAGTAAGCCTCCTGCTGTTTCCAATGATCCGAATAATAAAGCGCAGCCTGATACTATTAAATATTAAAATAAAGGGCATGGACCTGACCAGCCGAAGTATAAAAAAGCGCAGGGATATGATCCCTGCGCTTCGAAATAAACTAACCTGAATTATATTTTTAAGCTATCCTTATTTAACTGAAAATCTTTTAGTCATCGTTCCTTCGGAGGTACGAAACTGCATAATGTAAATGCCTTTGCTGAATTTTTCAGATGAAAATCTCCATTCGTTCAGTACTGCTTTCCTGTATTGTTTCTAATTGTTTATTCTTTTACAGGAATAAAAAATCCTAAAAAAAATTTCGCTGACGGGCCTGACAGCAGCAAGCAAACATATCAATTCTCTTTTCTGCCATAGCAGAGAGATTTAATCGAAAACAAATACAGAGATAAGCTTATGAAATTTCTGCATTTGAAAAAAAATTTTATGATCATGTGGTTTTTTTTTCTACAGGTGTGGTGGGTTTGCAAAAAAAAGAAAACACTCAAAAAGTAAAAAATAAGAAAACCTCCGCCTGTATGCGGAGGTTATGCTGATGTGACGTTTTCCTTTTACCAGTGTTACCCGGTTCAAGTAATAAGGGCTCTGAAATCTCAGACGGTCTCTTTGAAATCATTCCCTAAACCTTTTCCTCAGCATAATATGATATTAAATTTTTGTGCCATAATACTGCACATTACTAAAAAAGTGCAGGTTCCGACTCCTCGCTCTGAAAAAATAGCCTTCCTGTCTTTTATTTAGGATTATTATTATCCGAATTTGGCATAGATGGTATTTTGATCGCTGGTTTGTGAATCAGGCGGCCTGATCATTTATAATTGTTACGGTCCGCATTGATACTGTTAATGCGCGGCATATTGATATTGAGAAAAATAAATCGGGGATAAAAGAAGAGTTAGTGTTAATTTCTCCATCACAATTTCACTGTGAGGGGACAACATCATTTTACCGGGATTTCCGGTAAGACAGCCCATCTGATGTTTTCTGTTTGTTCCCCTTATTAACATTCTGTTGAAAAAAAATAGGGCCGGAAATATTTGCATTTTTCAGTTAACATATACTATATTTACAACCCTTTTTTACAAACTAATAACAGTATTTCATGTCAACCCGCGTTTCTATGCAACCCATGCCTGAGTATAGTGAAGGCCGTAAATATTATTCTTTTGCAAAGCAGGACAGTCCTGAATTCGACAGGATTTATCAAACCGGCAGCTGTTCTGCTGGCCGGGAAAAAACGAGGCAGCTTATTGACGAATCGAAAAAGCTGATATGGCAATCCATCAATAATATCAAAAAGTATGATGAGGTATTGCAAAATTATAGGAGTCATTTGTCAGGCACCATTCAGCCCTCATTTAATTACCTGTTTGAAGACGAAACGGCAGTTTTAAGCGCCCCTAAACCGCGTATAAGAAAAGTAGCAGCATCATCAGAAAACGGCTATTATAAGTATTCGGACACTCCATATATTGAGGCGGCAAAAACGTTACTGAATGGCAGTTATGATGATGGATATTATGAAATAGACCCTCATGACATGGCTGAAATGCGGTTCTGGTGCAGGCAGTTTAATTTATCAGTCCCTGAAATTATTTCGACCATGCACTTGGTTGGCAGTAAAAAGTGGCGGGATGTAAAAAATTTTCTTGAAAAAAAGAAAAAGAACGGCAAACCTGCTATCCTCCACACGGGTATGCCTGCGCAGGCTGTTAATGGTGAAACAAATGGTTCCTCACTGCTTTCAAAACAAAAAGCTCTTTTCGGGGATCTAATAAATGATTGAACCGGGTGAAGAAAATAATTGTTTAAATATTTCTTCGTAATCATCCATAGCTGAAGGCTTGATAATATAGCGGCTGGCCCCATCCGTAAAAGTTTCATTCACATCTTCCTCCGCTTTGGATGTAGTGAACATAATAACAGGAATGTGTTTCCACTCAGCATTCTTTTTTATCAAACGCAGGCATTCTTTTCCTCCCATGCAGGGCATGTTGATGTCGAGGAATATCAGGTCGGGCTTTTTCAATTCCTCATTTTGCAAGTAGCTGATCACGTGGGAACCGCCTGACTCTTCTGATATTTCGGAATCCGGAAGGAGACCGGAAATTATTTCTTTAAAGATCTCCCTGTCATCAGGGGGCTGAACTTATACCGATATAAATAAATGCATTCAACCCAAAAGCTAAACCGGTTTTGTCAATTTTAACTTTATGCTTTCCACACAGAGGCTCATCACAAACATACATCTTATATCCAGAGCGGGCAAAACAGAAAAGCAAATCATTAACACTAATTTTTACCCTGCGAAAGCGGAAGAAAATCCCAGACAGCACGCTGTGAATGAAAGAGAGTTTGTTATGGGTATATTTTCGCCTGTTGTTGCTTTTTAATAAAAATCGCGTGATAAAACAATTGAGCAGCCATAGTTCTTTTTCGGGCAAAGCACTTTGAAGATCTTCTGGGAGCATGCTGAACCATTTTGATTCCTTATTTAAACGAAATTATTCTTTGATCATTGCAATTTTTTTCGTTGCCCGGAAATTTTCTGAAGTAATTACGCAATTGTATAAACCGTTTGAAAGGTTTGGTAAATTAATTTGCTGCAATGTGCTCCAATGTGGTAACCTCAAAGAATAAACTTTCCTTCCATTCACATCAAAAATTTCAAAAATACCCTCTTTGTTTCGAGGTAATAAATAAACTATTTTTATTTGATGGTTCATGACAGGATTTGGAGAAACCTCAAAAAGGATATTTTCTTTTTCATTCTGAGATATTATTCCTGTCGTAGATTGGATTTGATTTATGACAGTATTTGTTGAAATAGGTGCATTAAAATCGAAAATGATATTTGCCGTGTTTTGAATTGTTGTACCGACAGGTAAGCCATTTTTAAGTTTTACTTTGAATTGAACATAGCCATGACTTGCAGGCTCATTTGTCGTGCTGTCAGGCAAGTTGATGTTTGGAAAATTGAAGCGTACTGCATTTCCAATTACTTGTGTCAATGGCATGTGGCTGTATGAAAGTAACGTGAAAGTGCTTTCATCAAAATTATTATCAAGCGTATCAAGAATGTAAATGTGCTGGGCTGTTGCTGTTCCTGTGTTTTGAAAGTTTATTGTATAAGTTAGCCATTGTTGTGTTGTATCAAGGTTGCCTGACGGAAAAACTTCTTGTATATTGGGATCTATACCGTTTACAACAATGAAGCAATGTTGTAAATGATTATTTGCCATATTAATATCACCCGTCAAAGGAAAAACACTCACGTCAAAACAAACCTGGCTGTGGATTAAAGCAGCCGTGTCTGTTTGCATAACAAAGCTGAAATCAGAATTGAAATTAACGGCATCGAAATCCGCAATAGAATATAAAAGCGTATCGCCCGAAACAACAGGCGTTAATGAACCAGGAGATGCTCCTATATAAGAAGCTGCACCATTAAAAACCACCTGCACCGAACCGCTTGTTCCCGAAGCACAATGCAAGCCATACAAATTAGAAATATCTCCCGCTGAAATTTTTATTTTTGCAAAATGAGCAGGACGAAATATTCCTGAGTCTCTCGCCACTGTTATTACTCCCGCATCAAACCCCGGCTTGCACTGCATTCCGAAATCCATATCATAATCCAATGAATCAATTGAAGTAAAAACAGAAGTATGATAACCGGCAGCAGGGCATGTTACCATAACAGATAACCCAGTGGTGTCAACTGTATAAATATAAGTTCCGGTGTCGGTATCGAATGAGTAAAATCCTTCTCCTCCTGTGTAGGTTTGCTGCAACAAAACTCCGGCACTGTCAAGCTCTAATTTCAAATTTTGCAAACGCATTTCACCGCCATCTGCAATGCAATTATTATTTGTATCGCTGTATGCTTTTCCGCTAATGTTCCAGTATGGAATACATGTTGAATTAAAAATATCGCAGAGTGGGAAATTAGAAAGAGGAGGATTGCTGATCGCTACTGTTCCATAATTAGGCAGGCACTGAATTGCAGTATTTGAAAATCGAAAATCATAGATGGAGGTTAGTTCAGGCAAACAATTTAAGTTAGGGTTATTTTGTAACCATAATGTGCTAAGAACCGGGGGTAATGCAGGAATTGAAGTTAACTGATTATTGGAACACACGAGATGTTGCAGGGATTGTGGTAAGGAAGGTAAACTTACTAACAGATTATTAGTGCAGTTAAGAAATGTCAAATTATTGGGCAATTGTGGTAAATTAGTTATTGGATTAGTATTACAATCAAGATTATATAAAGAATTGGGTAAAGATGGCAAGCTATCAACCAAACAATTTGATACATTAAAATAATATAAAGAATTTGGCAAAGGTGGTAAGCTCATCAGCGGATTTCCACCACAATCGAAAAATGCTAATGTATTCGGTAATGCAGGCAAGCTGTAAAGCACATTATCATAGCAAAGTAGCTGAACAAGAGAATCCGGAAGAGGTGGTAACAGTTGAAGTAAATTATGATGGCAGTCTAAGTGACGGAGATTAACAAAATACTGCAATCCTGTCAAATCTTCTATATTTGAATCATAACAACTTAAAGCAATCGCATTTATCACATCAGGACATGTTATATCCATCATATTGCCATTCATGCAAGATGAAAAACCATAAGTATTTAAATAATTCACAAAATTTGTATCGGGTATATATACGAATTGAGCATTTACATAAGAAAACTTCAATGAAAAAAATAAAATGATTAAAATCTTTGTATAATGCTTTTGCATGACAAATTTAAATTGAAAAAATCATATTAATTAAATTAGTTTATTCATTAATAACAGCAATCTTTTTACTCGCCCTGTAATTATCAGAACTAATTATGCAATTATAAATTCCTCCTGCAAGTTTTGGCAAAATAAAATCCTGTTCATTACTCCACTGAGGTAAGTTGTATTTAAAAACTATTTTTCCTGTGATGTCGTACATTTCAAACAACCCTTTTTTATTTTGTGGGAGTAAATAACCGATATGTAAATAATTTTCTGTTAGGGGATTGGGATAAATGCGAAAACGAAAATCGTGTTTGTTTGGTTCTTCCACTCCTACTAAGCACGGTGTGCAACTTCCTGTTGTGTCACAACCAAGATAATAATTAGGGTGGTTAACATTACTTCTGAAATAATAACAAGGTGAATGTAACGCATGTTGCTGAACATCGCATAAGGTACCGGCACTGTCTGGATAATTTATAAAATGAAAATCAATTACCCCATTACCAGATGAAAGGTAAATTTTGCCATTGGCAGCTAAATACATCAGCCAGAATGTATCAAGGAAGGGCGGATAAGGTGAATAATAGCCATCATTGGTAGCAACAGTATCAACAAACAAAGTATTTATATCTATTTGAAAAATATGATAGGTTGAAGATGCGTATAAATAATTTGAATTAGGTGAGAAAGCTAAACCAAGCCCAACATGGGTATCGGATACATTAATAATGTGAGAGTCACTAAACATGCCTGTACATCTGTCAAAATCAAATAATCTAACTTTGTGAATGGCTGCACCAAGCGTACCGCTTAGTGAAGAATATGCAAACTTTTTGCCATCCGGAGAAAAGGTCGGCTGACCGGAAACATAATATGCAAGAGGCAACATCATTGACTGAGTTGTTATAGATGAAATTCCAGTAGGGGTTAAGAGTAACTTATAAATTAAATCACTGCTGTCTTTAGTAACAATAATCCACCAATCACGGCCATTGGCATGTTTACATGCTGCAATCCCCTGACTTAATGTATCCTGCAAAGCAATCTGATTTTTTAAAACAACTCCACCTAAACCGCTATCAAGATTCATGTCAATAACAGTATAAAAGAGTTCAGTTGCCATGTCATTAATTAAATTATCATTTCCTGTTTGATGGAATAAAATAAATTTAGATGAATCACCGGGATATGGAAGCATAATATTTGCATGTGAGAAAGGTAATCCACTAATATTATCACACCAAGTAGAAGCAAATGACCCGGGATTTAAACTATCGCCATTCATCATTGTGTCATTATTTGCGTTTGCAATCCAACAGCCGTTGCTTGACATTAAAAAGTTTCCATAGGCATCTGAAATATTACCCTGAGTTGCATTGAACGGCATTCTTCTCGTTTCAGGTATAATAGTTACACTGTTTGTGGTAAAGTTTAATCGAGCTTTGGTTGAAGTTACATTCGTATCAAATAAGCCAACGTCATAACCTATCAACCAAGTATGATTGAATCCTTGAGAATAACAAAAGAAGGAATATGAAAGAAAAAAAAGTATTAAAAGGTATTTTAACCTTTTAATACTTTTTAATTTGAAGAAATCTTTTATTATCATCTTTCGATAATAAGTTTGGCAATTTTATAAGTTGAATTTTCCAGTTGAACTTTTACAAAATAGACACCAGAGACAAAGTTATGAGTATTTATGCTATGTGATTTTTCCTTACAATTGATTTCATCTTTTAGTATTACTTTTCCAAGTGCGTTTGAAATTTCAATTTTGCAAATGCCATTTTGAGTTCCGGTTAAAATGATATTAACTTTATCATCAGCAGGGTTTGGAACAATTGAAATTTCAGAAAATGAATTGACATTTTTAGTTGGAGATGGCTTCTTGTAAATATCCTCTAATAAACATTGCGACTGGTCATTGTAATCAATGTTTTCATTAAACAATTCTATGAACGTTCTCGCAGTGTAAACGGCAGGTCCACCAGAGTAAGGGCATTGTTGAGCAATGGCAAGAATCTGATTGTAATAAAAATAAACAGTGTCCTGTCCGTATCTTATATACAACCCATAAATAAAATTGATAACCCTTTCGTTCTGTTCTGGTATTTCATTGGGCGTTATGTTATCATTGATAAACCGAGCGGTATCAATTTTTGCTGAAACAAATGAATTTCGCTGCCACCTCAGATTTGAAATTGTTATATTTAGAATTTTGATTTGATGAATTACCGCATCAACCTGAGCGCTGTAGTTTGTTCCTGGATTTATTTCAGCCAAAGAATCCAACTCATGCAAGCTGTCAGTATAAAGCGTAAGCAAACTATCGGCAATGGCTAAGAGATTTAAAAATGTAGCATCATAAAAAGAAACATAGCCGTAATTTGATTTGGCATCATACAATTTTCCAATGCTTCCGTTTTCATTAGCAGAATAAAAATTGGTGAATACCGTGTCGCTGTTAAGCAAAGCACTGTCAACGGATAATTTACCGAAAAGATATTGCTGCGCTAAATTTTTGGATTCGGGAATATATACATCGGTTGAATCAGATCCCTGTGCAATTGACCTTTCATATTTTCCATCATCCCCACCCAAAACAGCGGGAATGCAAAGCTGGCTTGTTGAACATAAAAATGGAGAACCAGTAACTGGTAAAAACCATCCTGCATCCCACGATGGAAGGGTAGGAAAATAAATAATTGACGTAGAATGAACGTCAAATCTTGATAATGAAATGCCGGGAACATTGAAATTAATTGCTCCAACAGTGTCCCGATAATTATACCAAAGATTTCCTGCTTGTTTCTGCAAACCGATTTTTGCAACTTTATTTAATGCAAGCCCCCAGAAATTCCTGCGCATGCTGTTGCCTTTAAATGTAGTACCCCCGCACTGACCACCAAAAAATACTCCTATTGCATTGGTGTCAAGATTATTGCAACCTATGTAATTATTGACTGATTGTGAGACAAACATTCCGAAGGAATTTGTGTATAACGTATCCGGACAAATTACCGAGTTGCATGTAATGGTTGCTGAATCGCAGCTTTCAATGCTCATACCACGCGTTTCATTATACAACCCGTAAGTATTTTGCTCAATGTGATTTAAAGTAATGTAAGGATTGAAAGATGTCCTCGCCCGTATGCCGTACTTGGAATCATAGAGGTAAATATAATTTTGAAAAATATGGTAGTTGGCAATTGCTCCGGTGTTTCCTTCCTGCATACTGATAGCAATGGCTGTAGTATCGCCTGTCATTGTTATCCTATTGTCGGCAACGTACATACTTGCTGCGCCTGCATTGAATTTCCAATTAATTCCGCGATGGCTTGCTAAAATAGAGCAATTGGTTACGGAAGAAGTCAGGTGGTCTTTACAAAGAGTGCTATAAATTCCGGTGTAGAGATTTATTAAATCCACCCCCTCTATTCTGAGGTTGGAATATCTTGTAAAAACTCCTCTATGGCTGTCGTGAACAGTCGGCAGGCCGGATGCAAGCGGATGAATAGTTAAGGATGCGGCTCTTGGCAATGAAACATCGCCACGCGCTGACAGGGCTGTCGCACTATAAGCATTAGTATAAAAAGTGTCAACCAATATTCTTAAGAATTCAGAGTTGTTTACGGTGATATTGGAGCGCAGTCCGGTGATTCCAGTATTCATATTATAGAATGTGTTCTGACCATAAGTATCATCGCCAACAATCGCAACTGACATATCATTAAGTTCAATTCCTGCTTCCGGAATATTTCCATGAGGCGCTTGTCCCGGAAAATCAGGTTTAAATGCGGGTACATATAATCCGAACGTGCTGCCAGTTACCTTACATCCTATGAAATTTCCTGAAGTATCGAATGGAGTGTAAACAGATTTGACACAATCGAGAATGTAAGAATCAGTCACAGTAAACCCAGAATTATCGTGCGCATAAATTCCTTTATCTGCATCATAAATAAAACTGTGGTTTTTAATTGTAATTTTAGTATCAGGCATTATTTCAATGCCCTGCCACATGGTATCGCATGCTGCAATAGTGGTATTGTCCGTTGTAAAGCTGCCGGGAAGAATCACAATGATCTGCGCCCCGGGAGCGGTGTACACTTTGCAGTTGGTTAAAGTAAAGGAAGTGTTTACATAAAATGTTCCGGCAATATATAAGCTGTCATTTACATAGCCGTTAGGCTGTGCAAGCATGGAGGAACTATCGCCATCGGCAATGTACACGTTTACGCTGTCCATGCATCCGCAATATGCGCAGGCTGAAGGATTGGAAATGCTTTGCACGATGGGATTAAAAGAAGCATTCACCGACACCTGATCCCCGCAATACGTCAGCGCGTACAATGCAATATCCGGCACCATTCCGTTCTGGCTTGAATAAGCGCACCCGGGTTCGAATATGAGCTGAATAAAAATGGAATCTCCGATAAAAATGCCGGGGGGCAGATCCCAGTGAATCGTGTCAGCAGTTGTTAAGATATACACATTGGTATCCTGCACAGCGATGCAGCTTATCACATTGAACCCCTGAGGCAGGGAATCTATAATAACCTGGTAGGGATATACGCTTCCCGACTTGAGGTTATAAAATACAGCCGTAAGGGTATCCGGCTCGCACAGGGTGAAAGAATCCACAGGCAGCAGCCCCGGCAACAACCCCGCGTCATAAAGCTGCATCTGCATCGAATCCAGCCAGGTGCCGCAGGCAGGGCCCGGAAAAGGTATGACGGTATCGCAGTTCCAACCCCAGTATAAATAAGGATACAGGGATGCAACGTGCTGGCAGGGGGCATAGATGGCGCAAATGGTGTCGGATAACGTGCTGTCGGCCTTCAGTTGCGGGGTAACAATGTAAGGAACCCCGGGCGCAGCCGGAATTCCGTTCACCGTCCATGCCGATAAGAATACAGTGTCTGTAGGTACAATATATACATTGTATGCGGAGGTAACATATCCGGTATCAATGTTTGTGAAATCAAGCGTCCAGCAGACCTGCTGCTGTGTGACAGGATTCGAAGCAGGCGTAAAGGTCATTTCAAGATTAGGTCGGACAAACGCATCCGTGAGGTAGCTGAATTGATTTGCTATCACAGTGTCCATGCCGCATTGCAGGTTATTTGAATTCTGGCAAAGCAGGCTGTCGCTGTCAGTGAAAGCAGTTGTGACTTTCAGCTGCAGGCTGTCACCATTGCCGCAAATGGTATCCGATATCGGAAATATGATGTACAGATCAAAGAGCTGATCGCCCGCACTGATCACATTGTCAGCCGTATCGTTGTAGCATATGATGCCAGGCAAATTGCCAAGCGAAAAATGGATGGTATCGTTTACGGAAGGCAGCGCGGTGCTGGTGGTATTGCTTTCATAGTCCAGCCCAAGCGTTGCAGTATTGAGGTAATAAGAATATGTTCTGATCAATGCAGGATTTTGAAAAGAATGATAGGCCGGTAATTTTACGTCCCATGCAACAGGCGACATGGCAGGCCTGCGGAATTCATACGGAAAATAATCTGTCGGGTCTGCGCCTGAAGAAGTGGCCATGCCGATGGATGTTGTGGTGTGCAGCTCGAGGTTTTTATCGCAGCTGTTCAGGTTAAGCCCGAATTTTGCCCTGGCATCTTGCCCGTTCGCAACAAAATAATGTTTGCCGCCTCTTGCCGAACATATAAACTGAAAGGAGTCGGCAAAATCCTGGTTAATCATCAGCGTATCCATATTTACTAAGCTTGAATCAAGCGTCCAGCCATTATCTTCCAGTTCAATTTCATTGTTGGGCATTGTACCTCCGCTGCCGTAAGCAAGGGCTGCACCCGACATCCACATGTAATTTGAAATAAACGATTCTTTCGTGGCCGGGGAGCCAAAAATGGATTCAAAATTTCCGCACACATCATAATTAACCGAAAGCCTGTAACGCTGATCAATATTATAATCATGGAACTGAAAAGAAGGATTGCCGCCCTGGTATATAACGTGAGGCTGCGGAACGGAATCAAATTCCATAATGCTGTCATGGAATGTAAATAATCTTTTATCGTTAGCGGGCTTTGTGATCAATGAATTAATGGTGCCTGTATCCGATACCTGGAAAACGGCCATCGTGGTAAAGCCAAAAGGCGGCTGGCCATACAATGCACAATCGTAGCATAACCCGGAACTTAATGTATCCCTCGCGTCAATGTAAAGAGTAAAATCATGAATACGGATGTCCATAACTGTATCCATCAGCGGAAAAGTCCGCAACAATTGCAGGTAATTTAACTTAGCATTGTGAGCAAGCATTTGCGCGTAGGTATATCCCGGAATGGGGTTCAGCGAATCGGTGGTGTTATCCCCGTCCTGCAGGTGGGCGATCAGCTTATCAGTCAGCTTATCCCCGTGCATGGAAGTGACAAGGTTCAACTGATCAAATTTTGAATAACCGGAAGTAACGGATGTGAGCGAAGTATCAGCAATCCGGTCGTTGTCAGTATCAGTTAACCCGAACGAAACCCTTCTGACTGTGTAGAAGTCAGCTTCTATGCCCGGAGCCCTGCATCCCGGACAGTGAACAGATACAATGTCGCCAACGGATGATAAAGGAAGCCAATACAATGCTGATGTATCCAGCTTTGCAGAATCATAAGCTGCGCCAAGTATATTGCTATAGCAATTGCCCGCAGGATCGGCAAGCCAATGAAATTCCACCCTATAGCGTGATGTTGCTGAGTCAGCAGGGCAGCATGAACCCAGTGTAAAATTGAAATGTCCCTGGTTTAAGTATTTGTAAGCATTGGTATCAGCTCCCAAATTAAAATAGGCATAATAAAAGCCATCGTTGCACGTAAAAGGAACTGTTGTATCTGCAACAGTTAATACCGGCTTCATTTTAAGCGTGTCATAATTAATGAACATGCTCGAATCTTTTACGAGCAAACCGGACTGGCAGAAAACCTTTGCTCTTAAAAATCCATTCAGCTGGCACAGGTACGCCTGTGTGGGAGTGGTGCATCCGAAATGCACGTATTCATAAGGATCAATTGTAATGCCGTTCATATTAACTGTAAAATCTGCGCTGTCGCCATACCTGACACCTGCACCTCCCCCGGGCGGTATGGACAAATCCACAATGGAAGGAGAAAACGAGAGCACCTGGTGAATGCCTTCCAGCTTTTTTGATTCGCTGCTGATGCCTCCGTCAGTAGCATTTCCGAGATAAACCTGTGATGCGGTTTGATAGGATACATCTATATTGGATGCCGGCAGAGAATGATTACATTCATCTTTTACAATAGCTCCGAAAGACCAGTCATTCCAATACTTTTCGTGGTTCAGCAGCAAGCTGTCATATTCCTCACCGCACCTGAAGGTGGTAAAGTTCAGCAACACGCTGTCAGCGGGATGTGCAGCGGTTGCCGGGCGCAGGTCATGAATGATGAAAGTGAAGGTCTGGAATTGACCGGGAGCCTGTGCAGTGCATAACGGGTAAACGGAAGCCCAGCCTGTAAAGCACCCGGTGCAGGCCGTTATATTGCCCAAAGCAATGCCATTGGTATCTGTTATAAGAATGGATGTATCACTCCGGACAATGCTGAGCGATGATTTGTCAATAATGGTAAGAGCATTATTACCCTGTTCGTGATAGTCAAGAATCACACGGATAGTTTTAAGGGCAAATTGACCCGGATTTCCGATCTTCATTGTCCAGTGAACGGTGTCGCCATTACAGGACAGGTCATTAGCGGCAGTTGTGATGGCAGGAGAGATTCTTGACAGCTTTAATTTTCTTGCACCCTCCAGTCCAATATTAAACGCAGTCTCATAGTTTTCCTCACATGCCTCGCAGGTGTTAGCTAAAACAGGGTTGCATCGCCAGTTGAACAATACTGCGTAAGCATTGCACGTGAGGCAGCCTGTAACAGTCACCCGTTCCCTGATAACTAAATAGTTGCCCGGTGGAATAACAACTCCCGTTCCGCCCGTTGAAAGACCTGCGGTAAAAGATGTATAAGGCAATGTATCATTGCCGGAAGTATCCGTTGCAGTTGCAAAGCCGGGATCACCGACCAGCGAATAAGTATTGCAATTATTGGGGTCAAAGAAATGTATAAAAATAAAAGCCGTATCGCTTCCTGTATTCCTGTATTTAAAATACAGGTAAACCGAATCTTTTGTTCCTTTATAATTAGCTGTTTCCAAAGGAGAGGGCAAAGGCCATTTTTTTATTTTCGGATAAATAAAATCGATGCTTAAAAAGGTGTTGGTCGAGCCGCTGTTTGAAATGCTTATAGTATCACTATTCGCGCTGTTGATCCATACCTGCACCAAGTCCATATTCCCGCCTGCGGAAGTATCGTCAAAAAAAGAACTGTTAAGAATGGAACAATCTCCGAAAACCCGGTAGTGAATGGATGCATTGCCTGTGCTTATTACCGTCCATTCATTCGGATTGCCAGTAGCGCTGACACTGCAATTAATGGCAGTATCTATAAAAATCTGAAATGGATTTACGGCTGTGACGCTGTCTATCGGGCAAACCGCTTCAAGCGTATCATTGCCCCCTACCGGGTGAGCGATAATAATCGCATTCATTTTCACAATAAATGTGGCATTGAGATTAAAGTCAGCCGTAAAATAATTTTGTTTGCACATTCCTGCTGATACAGGGGCGGTAATAATAACGCTGTCAGGCGCCTGTGCAGAAGCGGAAGAAGCCATTACAGTGCAAATAATCAATTGTGTAATAAGGGTGCAGATTTTTTTCATAGTGTTTTTGATTTATATTTCAGATTAATATTTGAATTCAGGTCAGCATTGCAGGGTTTGCATTTTACATAGAGTAAATCATATTAAGATTAGAGTTTCATTAGATTAAATGCGTATATAAAAAAACAGTGCGGGTGAGTAGCCATCCGGACCGAAGTTCCGCGAAGAAGCCATGATTCAAAAGGCTGCATTCACGCACGATGTGAGCGTTATGCCTATTCTGGAACCACTTTAAGTTTCGCGGAGTTCAGTCCAGGAACCGCCTACCGGAATTCTTTATACGTTTTTTTATTTGAATACTTCTGATTTTTTTATTGAGCGATTGTTTATAATTTATGCCGAAGGTCCATAGGACTCCTATGGAGCATCCCATGGGGTTAATATGAATTTAAATTAAGAATTGTCAGATAGTATTTTTAAGCATCAAAGTCATTTATTCGGATTAAATATTCATAAGATTAAATGCGTATAAAAAAATAGCGCGGAACTTGAACTGTATCCGAACTAAGGTACTTGGAAGCACCCTTCACACAGATAAGCCAAGCCCGCGCATGCGCGAGCATTGTGCTCTTCCTGTGTGATTTAAAATTTCCAAGTTTTTAGTTCAGGAATTGCCTAACGCAATTTTTTATATGTACTTTTTTTACTTACATATTTTTCTTTTTTTATTTATTGAGCGAATGTGCATAATATTTTTCGCTTTGACAAATTTTATACTTAAATCAAGCTGCAAAGAAAAATATAAAAAAACAAAATAGCATCAGGGTAAACACTGATTTTTTAGTTATTAGGGTAAAACCCGGTTTTTGTAAGAGTTTACCTTGAAAAATGCTGTAGATTATCATTTCGGTTTTTTTAATTTCGTTATCCATTAATAAAAAGTATCTGATCATTTTATCTGTCATGTCTCACGCAAGACCTTTGACATCCCAGCTTCTGGAGCCTCCGATTCCTGGGGAGACCTTGAAGAAACCGAAGCTAAAAATAAACTTTTTAATGCCATAGGCATCCCTATGGGAGAATATTAAATACGAAATCACACAAGTAAAAAATCTGTTTTTCTATCCATATACATCCAGCCTGCGATCTACTCCCTGTGAAGACACAGACGAGGGCATCTTCCCATGAACGATGGCGAAAAAAAGCATGTAATACCTGTAATTATTTTTTGTTACTTTGCCCTGAGCCTTTATAGAAGGCGCGTATAAATCAATTCTAATCTCAAACACGAAAATCAAATGAAACAAAAAATCAATCTTATAACTCTTTCGCTATGTGCGATTTTGTTAAGTTCAAATTATGCAAATGCACAAAGCTGGGACCTTTCCGGCAATTCCGGAACCACAAGCAGTAATTTCATCGGTACAATTGATAATGTATCGTTAAGAGTCAGGACTAAAAACCTTACCAGGATGATCGTAACTGGTGCGGGCAATGTGGGAATCGGGATTACTGCACCGGATGCACGCTTAAATCTGTCAAACACTGACTTTACCGGGATAGCTGCAAAAGGAGCTTTCCAGATCGGGCAAACAAATAATTTTAATTTGGTTTTTGACAATGATAATATACAGGCCCGTAATGGTGGTACAGGAAGCGATTTCTATCTCAACTATTATGGAGGAACGGTACATGTAGGAAATGCCAGCGGCTACACCGAAGTAATAAGTGATATATTTATGAATAAAACAGCAGGAGTGTCCGGACGACTCGGTATTAAAACAACCTCCCCTGATTATGACTTGCATGTAAATTCAGCAGATTACACAGCTGCATATATTACGACTCCGTTCATTGGCGGTACAGCTGTCATTGTTGCTGCAAGCGCTGCTTCAGGTAATACGTGGGGTCTTTATGCCAGCGCAACAACCTCCGGCTATGCAGGCTTTTTTTCCGGGAGTGTATTTTGCACAGGAAGTTACGAGCCTTCAGATGCAAGATTAAAAGAAAACATTCAGCCTATGCAAAACGCTTTAGAAAAAATTATGAAGCTGAATGTTAAAACGTATAACTTTAAAACAAATGAGTTTCCTAAATTGAATCTCCCCGAGACTATTCAAAACGGTTTTTTAGCTGAAAACCTGGAAACTGTTTTTCCGGAACTGATTAAAGAAAATGCTGCAAAAGGTGAAGAAATGCCTTATGAATTTAAATCTGTTAATTACACAGGCATGATTCCCGTGCTTACCCAGGCAATACAAGAGCAACAAAAACAAATTGCTGACTTGAATGCAAAAGTAAAAAATTTAGAAACCGCTTTGTCTCAAGGCTCTGCCGTTATTCCTTCAACTGAAAAGCAATCAGCAGGTAATGGTATTTCTGCAGTACGTTTAGAACAAAATCAGCCTAATCCTTTCAGCAAGTCATCTGCAATTCGTTATGAATTACCATCGGAACAAAGTAAAGGTACTATCATGATCCGGGATTTACGCGGTAACCTTGTTAAATCAATTCCAATCAACCACTCAGGAAAAGGACAAGTAACTGTGAATGCAAACGAGCTTACTCAAGGCACTTATACTTACACGCTTGAAATTGCCGGAGAAAGTGTGGATACCAAACTGATGGTGATAACACAATAAATATTCTGCATTAATTTTATTTAAAAAGCCGTCCGGCATAACCGGATGGCTTTTTGCATTTGGCGGTGAACTTTTTTTATATAATATGTATCAGTTATTTCAGAGATTAGGTTTAAATGCATCAGAGTCCGGAAACGGGCTCTTTTGCTTTTTTGGGGTCTCTGCCTGCAGTTTCAGACACCTTTTAAGGTTGGTAAAACACGTGTTAAAGTAAATGCTAAATTCAAAGGATTCAATCCATTACATCTCAAAGTGCCTGAAACTCACGTTGAAGTGTTTGGAACACACGTTGAAGTCATACAAGAACACGTTCAAGATTACCCTGAACACGTTCAAGTGTTTCATGACCACGTTGAAGAAAGAGGAACTCACGTTGAAGTGTTTGGAACTCACGTTGAAGTTATACATGAACACGTTCAAGATTACCCTGAACACGTTCAAGTGTTTCGTGTTCCCGTTGAAGAGAGCCAAACACACGTTGAAGTGTTTGGAACTCACGTTGAAGTTATACAAGCGCACGTTCAAGATTAACCTAAACACGTTCAAGTGTTCCATGCTCACGTTGAAGAGCACCGTACACACGTTTAAGTGTTTGAAACAAACATTGAGGTCAGGCAAGAACATGTTGAGGATTGCCCTGAACACACTCATTTTTAAACTCTCCTTTCAGCGCCTTTAAGGAATATTTTTCACGGTTTATTTCTCGCCTCCTAAAAGATACAGCTCCATCGCTTTTAACTGGACCTTAAGGCATCATTTTTTATTTATTGAACTCATAGATTTAATGTTATAAATGAATTCAGACATTGGATATTGGTTTTTAAGAAATCATGATTTATTACGTCAGTTAAAAGAATCTGAAATTAAAGAGTTATACGCAATTGCAAGGTTCAAAGAGACCAGACAGGATGAGTTTATTTATAAACATACGCAGGAAATTGACAGCATATATTTTCTTAATCATGGCAGAATAAAAACTGCCCATTATATTGAAGAAAATGTCGAAGTTATTACCGAAATTTTAACTGAAGGCGACATCTTTGGTGAACTCACCCTAAAGAAAACCCCAAACACACGCAACGAATTCGCCCGGGTATTATCAAAAGAAGCCAGGATATGTTCATTCCGATTAGAGGACTTTGAAAAAGCGTTGAAAAATAATTCAGTGTTTGCTCTTGCCTATTCACAAATGGTGGCAGAAAAGCTTAAAATTATCAGCGGCAAATATTGTGACCTTGTATTTAAAGATGTAAGGTCGCGGGTGCTTAATTTTTTCATGCTTCATGCTCAATACGAGGGAAAATGGACAGGCAATAAAGCAGAAATAGATATGTTCTGCACCCACCAGGATATAGCAAATTTTACAGCTTCGAGACGGCAAACTGTTTCAACAATTATCAGGGATCTTGTTAAAGAAAGGAAGATTATATACAAAGGCAGAAGCAAGGTTATCATACCCGATGTAAAGAAATTAAATGCCTGATCACATTTTTTGCTGACCGCAAATACCCAAATGTGAAATATTTCCACATACAGAAAGTTGAAATGTTTCTTTTATTCCTGCTGACTATTATCTTCCATAATTTTTTTCAGTCATCATATAAATTTAATTCAACTCTATTGTCATTTAGCTGACAATTACCGTTTGTAATGGCATGCACTTTTTCATTTTATGAATTATTAAAATAAAAAAGTTAAATATTTAAAAATAAAAAGATGAAAAAAATTATTCTAGCAGCTATTGCTATTGCAATAATAGCAACTGCAATGGTGAAACTCTCTTCAATTGAAAAGGCAGCCGCCACCGGTGCTGAAAAAACTTCGCTATCTGTTCCGGAAAATGATAATATGAGCGGCTGGTCAGAAGCATCAAAAACGGCAGTGATGATGATGAAAAAACAGTATGGCGAACCGGCTGAAAAATCGGAATCCATGATGATGTGGAAAAACAACGGACAGTGGAAAAAAACGGTGGTATATGCAAAAGAATTTAAGCACGATTGGCCTATGCCTCATGTGGATGTAATGCAGCAATGGATAGATTATAAAGTGCCGCCTGAAAAATTCAGCGACCTGGCAAAGTTTGACGGGAGCGTGGTGTGCAACAGGACTAACGGGGAAATTTCAGCACGATGTGAAGAAGAGGGAGCAAATTTTCTTGCCATTAATCTTGCTCATGATATTATCACCGGTAAAAAAGATGTGAATAGTGCAAGAGACTTTTATACAAAAGCCGTAAAGGAAATGGGTAACGGAGGCAAGCCTGCTTATATGCAAAAGCTCCAGTTTAATGTAACCGGCAGCGGTACTGTTGATACAGATAAACAGGATCCGAATATCACCCAGGACGATATTATGAAAGTAAAGAAGCAGAAAGAAAAAATGAAACAGGAAATGATGGATAAGGACATGGGTATGGATGGCAAAGATAAAATGGATAACCAGTGATCAATATAAACATCTACTTAAAACTCAATTAAATTATTAATATTAAAATACATAAAAATGAACAAACAAATTAAATTACTCGCATTACTGGCTGCATCGGCAGCCATGACATTTTCTTCCTGCAAAAAGGATGATAATATTGCAACCCCGGAATCAGCAACAGGCACACCTGATTATTCCGAAAAAGGAGCTAACCCGGATGAAGCAGATCTTTCACCGGATGCTGTAGAAAGGAATTGCCGCCAGGGTGGCTATCTTTATACAGAAAGCAATGCTACCTCACAAAATGAAATCCTGTGTTATAAAATACACAGCGATGGTTCCCTTACCCTGGAAGCCACGGTTGCATCAGGTGGAAATGGCGTGGGCGCAGGTCCATTAGGTTTGGGACTGGATAGCCAGGGAGCGCTTGCCTTAAGTGACAATAATGAATGGCTGTTTGCAGTGAATGGCGGAAGCAATTCCATTTCTTCCTTCAAAGTGCATAACGATGGAAGCATTACACTTATGGACACAAAAAGTTCAGGTGGTACCCTTCCGACAAGCCTTTGCATTCACGGGAGAGTATTATATGTGCTGAACAATGGTTCTTCTGACATTAATGGATATATGGTGGGACAGGGCGGAATACTCACAGCCATACCAAATACCAATTTGCCTTTGAGCGCGACTATGGCAGACCCTGCTCAAATTGCTTTCAGCCCGAATGGCGACTATTTATATGTCACAGAAAGAATGACCGATAAAATTACTTCTTATGATGTGGATATGAATGGTGTGGCAACCTTTGATATGGCGCATTCTTCCACAGGCCATACTCCATTTGGTTTTTGTCATGCGCGTGATAATTATATGGTAGTATCAAATGCTAATGTAATTGCGCCCGGTGTGCCGGTACCCAATGGATCGTCCTGTACTTCTTATGGCGGTTCCAACTCAGGTAATCTTTCGCCACAAAACGGTGCCGTTGCCAATAATCAAAGCGCAGCATGCTGGGTGGCAACTACCAAATATGGCCGCTTTGCTTATGACACTAATACCGGAAGCAATAGCATCTCCTCCTATTATGTATCTCCGTGGGGAAGCATATATTTAATTCATGGTGCTGCTGCGATGGGCAATGCTCCGAAAGACATTGTTGTTGCTCCCAATAACTATTATGTATATGCAATAAATTCCGCGGCTCCGCAATCAATTGGCGGGTATCACAGGGCATTTCTGGGTGATTTGGCTTCCATTGGTAACACTCCCAATCTTCCGGCATACGCTGCAGGTTTAGTGTGCTGGTAATTTAATTGAATTTTAGTTAACCTAATTAAGCGCAATATGGATTGAAAAAAATCTTTTGTTGCGCTTATTTTTTTGGATTATAAATCCCCTTTATACCGTAAGAAATGGCACGAATTTATTATTATAAAAAAAAATTACTTTTTTACATAAAATTTACAAACTATGAAAAAATATCTACACCGGCACCGATCTCTGTTCATTGTTTTATCGCTGATTCTTATAGTAACTGTTTTTACCGCGCAAGTAGTGCAAAAACCTGTTGAGAAAAACGGCAGCAGCTATATGCCTGTAGTTGATGTATCTTTTGACAGCACAATGGCAAAAGATAAAGCAGCTAAAGCAGGCGTGATGAAAAAGCACAGGCAACTCCTCGCTGAGCGTTATGATACAACGCGGAGAGTGTCGAATGAGGTAAAGATGTCGAGAGGCAAACCTATTCCTGTAGGTCCGACAGCGAAATTAAAAGGCATTACATGGGAGCAGCTTGCAGCTATGAAGCCGGAAGAAATAAAAGACAAAAATATTTTTCCTTATCTGCCATTACCTCATCCTAATCATCCTGTCGGGGGAATGTTGTTTCCGCAAATGCAGGCTGATACTATGGAACGCTTGCAACGTTTTGACCTTGACTTTGACCTTCCTGAACATTTTCTTCCTGAATTTCCCCCCGCAATATTTTTAACAACACATAAGGAAGCGGGTGATGTGTCACAGGGACAAATGGTGACAGTAAATAATTTTTACGATCTGTTTAACGGCTTGCTGAACCCGAAACAACTTGAAGGTTTGCGATTATTAGTCACCCAGTTTCCCCAGCAGCAATTCAACGCGACAGGCGACCGTAAAACTGTAAATCCCAGCCTGGGTGTTGCCTGCCTCGATTGTCATGTCAATGGACACACAGATGGAGCAATTCATTTGGTAGGCGATATAAGGCCGCAAGCAAACCGCAACCGGATAGAAACTCCGTCCTTGCGTGGAGTAAACATACAGCGGTTATTCGGATCACAGCGTGCTTTAAAAACTGTTGAGGACTTTACAGAGTTTGAACAGCGTGCAGCTTATTTTGACGGAGACCACGTTATAGCGGCAAAGAAAGGAGTGAATCCATTAGAGCGCGGAAGCCAGGTTCATTTCATGTCGGAATTCCAGGAAATATTAGATTTTCCGCCTGCTCCTAAGCTGGACATTTTCGGGATGCTCGATTCAACTAAAGCAACCACTTCCGAATTAAACGGTCAGCGTTTATTTTTCGGAAAAGCTAAATGCGGGAGCTGCCATACTCCTCCTTACTATACTGATAATCTCATGCATGATTTACAGGTGGAGCGATTCTATAGAAATCAAACTATTAACGGGCAATTCATCCGGCCCGAAGGTCCCATTAAAACTTTTGTATTAAGAGGAATAAAAGAATCTCCGCCTTACCTCCATGACGGAAGATGCTTCACTCTTGAAGATGTAGTGGAGTTCTTTAATTTAGTGGAACAGATTAAATTAACTGCCGAGGAGAAAAAAGATATAGTGGCTTTTTTAAGGCAATTATAAAATAAACTGTCGAAACCAGGATATCATTATAATTACACGTTATGAAATGGGCAATCCTTTTCTGCTATTTACTTGTTTACATCCCTGCATATTCACAGCCAAATAATATTATCCGGAACAATCCACCGGTAATTTGCAGTTATTATGGCGAAGAAACCAATGCGGAGATAAAAACCTTTGCATCAGTTGATGAAACGGAAAATATTATTAAAAACATTTTATCCATTGTGGGTTTAAAGCCCAACTTTGAAATACGTGCTGCTGACATTCCTAACGCTGCCGCTGTCATATACAACAGCAAAAGATATGTGCTGTACAATCCGCAGTTTGTTGCAAGCTTGAATAAATCAGCAGGAAACAGCTGGGCGTCCGTCAGCATACTTGCACATGAAATAGGCCATCACCTGAACGGGCATACGCTGACGGAAACAGGAAGCCGCCCCGATATTGAGCTGGAAGCCGATGAATTTTCGGGTTTTGTTTTACGCAAAATGGGCGCTTCGCTTAATGATGCGCAGATCGCTATGAAAATTGCCGCAGATGTAAAAGCTTCCCATACTCATCCTGCAAAAGCAGACAGGCTGGAGGCTATTGCCACCGGGTGGACTACAGCAAATGACCAGATGGCAGGACGAACGACAGTTCCTAAAACCAATCCGCGCATTGAAAAACCTGCCATTGTAAAGCAACCCGCTAAAGAAAAGAATGATGTGCTGGCTGAAAAATATATTGCTTATGATGTTCATTTTGCTGCCGACCCCGGAGGGAAATATTATGTTACTATTCGCAATCACCTTGTAAAAGTTGAGGATAATACCTTGTACATTGCCGGTGTAATGACTGGGTCAAACAGGAAAAAATACGCAGGTATGTTTTATGATAAACATTATAATTACCTGTACATAACGGGGAAGGGAGAAATTGTGAATGGTGCGGGAAAAAAAGTGGGTTCTGTGAGTAAACATTTGAGTTGAATTTTTAAAGTATTTTTATGTCATCAATATTTAATACGTTTCAAAAAAATTATACATGAAAAAACACTACCTGATATTGTTTTTCTTAATCTCAACTCTCAGTTTCTCTTTCATTCATCACTCATTATTTTGTCAATGGACATATAGTAAACGGTGGGATGCCGGATTTGGCGGCACAAGACCAGATCTGCTTACCTCTTTTCAACAAACACGAGATGGCGGATATATTCTTGCAGGATATTCCAAGTCTTTGGCTGGCGGAGATAAAACACAAACACTTTGGGGTGGTATAGGGGATGATGATTACTGGATAGTTAAAATTGATTCCATAGGCAATAAAGAATGGGATAAAGATTTCGGTGGTGTATTTGCCGATAAAATGTATGCAGTTAAACAAACAGCGGACGGAGGCTATCTCCTTGCCGGAGAATCAACCTCAGGAATCAGCGGGGATAAAACACAACCCCTGGTGGGTAATACGGACTTCTGGATTTTAAAAATTGATTCTCTCGGAACAAAACTCTGGGACAAAGATTTTGGAGGTACAGACTATGATTATTTAAGCTGCATGATTTCTACAAATGATGGTGGTTTTATCCTTGGAGGCGTTTCCGCTTCTCCTGCCGGAGGAGATAAAACTCAGCCTGCATGGGGAGGCTGGGATTTCTGGATTATTAAAATTGATGCACAGGGCAATAAAATATGGGATAAAGATTTTGGCGGAACAGATCATGATTATTTGAATGCAATTCAACAAACTGCTGATGGTGGTTATTTATTAGGTGGTTATTCCGCTTCCGATGTTTCGGGAGATAAAACAGAACCCCGGTGGGGTCTGTATGATAATTGGATTGTAAAAACAGATTCTCTTGGAAATTTTCAATGGGATAAAAATTTAGGGGGCTACTCTAATGATTTTATTAATTCTGTGTATCAGACCAGTGATCACGGCTATATTCTTGCCGGGATTTCAGAATCAAATATGGGTGGAGATAAAAGTCAGAACTCCTGGGGATATTACGATTACTGGATCATAAAAACCGATTCTTCTGGAAATAAACTATGGGATAAAAATTATGGGGGAACTGATGATGATGAGTTTTTCGGAAATATTACCCCGTTTGCCAATGGCGATTTAATGCTTGCGGGAATTTCTTATTCCAATATCAGCGGCAACAAAACAGAAAATAATCTCGGAATAGAACAATCATGGATTTTGAAAATAGATTCTGCGGGTTCTGTTTTATGGGACAAAACCATCTTTACAGAAGGGCATGATGAAGAAGGATATGCCATTCAAACATCAGATGGCTGTATTGCTGTGGCAAATTATACTACCGGAGGAATTGCCGGATATAAATCAATGGATAACCGTGACAGCGCTTTATTGGCTAACAGAACTGCTGATTACTGGATTGTAAAATTTTGTGATACAACTTTGACAAACGTTGTTACGGATACTTTTCAGAATCTGCATTCCAGAATTTACCCAAACCCGGCAAAAGATGTGTTGAACGTAATTATGAATGATAATGAGCACTATGAAATTTCCTTCTCTGATATTACCTCAAGAAATATTTTAAACCAGTATTTTACTAAATCAATTGCAATAGACATTAAAAAATTGGCTAAAGGAATTTATTTTTATGATATCAGAAATAAAAACAAGGTTATCAGTAAAGGAAAAATAATAAAGATATGAGAACTTCTGCGAAAAGTATAACGTTATTAATACTGTTGCTGAAAATTTCTGTTAATCCTTTAATTGGCCAGCACGAAGCCGACAACTGGTATTTTGGAGGAAATGCGGCAATCACTTTCAGTACCATTCCTCCTTCAGCCATTTCTGGCAGCCAGATGCAGGCTAATGAGGGCTGTGCAAGCTTGTCAGATAGCGCTGGTAACTTGTTGTTCTATTCGGATGGTGTTAGCATCTGGGACCGCACTCATACAGTGATGCCTAACGGCACAGGCCTTAACGCAAGTTCCACCTGCAGCCAGGCAGCATTATTTGTACCATACCCTGGCAATGATTCACTGTTTTATCTTTTTACTCCTCCCGATGAATTTACTTCACCGGGTTATTTTTGTTATTCCATTGTTGACATGACTTTGAATAACGGATACGGTGATATCACAAATAAAAATACACAGTTGTTTACACCAAGCACTGAAAAAGTCACTGCCGTGCGTCATGCTAACGGCACTGATTATTGGGTGATTGGTCATTCTTATAACAATGCAGATTTCTATGCTTATGAAATCACTTCTGCCGGAGTTAATCCAATACCTGTAGTATCAACAGCCGGTGCCATTCATACTTTCGGATCAGCCAATAAAGAAGGAACTATGAAAGCCTCCCCATGCGGGGATAAAATTGCATTGCTGGTTTCGGATGACGCTTTTGTGGAGCTTTTTGATTTTGATAATGCCACGGGAATTGTTTCCAATGCAATCCACCTTGGCAATTTCACCCCTCACATTGCCTGGTGCCTGTACGGTCTGGAATTTTCACCCCAGGGTTCCCGGCTTTATGTTACACAGGAAAATCCTGCCGTGCTGGTTCAGTATAACTTGCTTGCCGGTTCCCCGCCAGCTATTATTGCGTCTGCGGATACCATCGTGATATATACAGCCCTTTGGTTGAAATTCTCAGGATTGCAAACCGGCCCGGACGGTAAAATATATGTCGGGAGGTTGTCAAATGATTTTCTTGCCTGTATAAATGCTCCTGACAGCCTCGGCAGCTCCTGCAACTTTATTGATACAGCCCTGCAATTGGGACCCTCGGCTTACTGCTATCATGGTTTACCGAACTTTATGTCATCTTTTTTTTGTCCTTTGCATACAGGAATTGATCATCCTGAATCCGGTAATCTGTCAGCAACCCTCCACCCGAACCCTGCACATAGTGAAGTTCAGATAAGCCTTTTCATTTCATCCGCAGGTGATATTAAAATCAACCTTGTTAATATTTTAGGTCAGACCATTCGGGCAATAACTTTTAACAAACTAATGCCCGGCAATCATACTTTAAAAATGGATGTGCATGATGTGCCTGCGGCAATGTATTTTGTTGAATGGAATGACCAGCAACAAAAAAAGGCGATGAAGCTTTTGAAAGAATAGGATCAGTTGATTTGATAAAACCGTTTGCATACGGGAAAATTATTTTACCAGGTTCCTGAGAATGGTTAAGTTTTTTCTGTCTGCATGATCGTCTTTCGGAGTTTCAAGAACCTTGGGAACATTTTTAAAATGGTTCATAATATACCTGAACGGAACAAGAGTGAGCTTTCCTTTGCCGATATGCTCATGGCGGTCGAGATGGCTTCCCAGATCGCCTTTGCTGTCATTCAGGTGAAATACTTTCAGGTTTTTTAACCCCAGCGTTTTATCAAAATGCTCCATCGTGCCTTCAATGCCTTTCTCCGTGCGTATATCATATCCTGAAACAAATGCATGACAGGTATCAAAACAATAACCGATGCGCTTGCTGTTAACGAGGTCATAAATATGCTTCAGGTTTTCAAATTTTCCGCCCACGCTGGTTCCCTGCCCGGCAGTGATTTCCAGCAATATCATCACCCTGCTTGCGGGCGTTTGCAGCAGGACGAATTTTAATCCGTCAGCAATTTTTTTAATCGCATCTTCCTGCGTTTGACTTCCTGCCGCACCGGGATGCATGATGCAATAAGACAAGCCAAGCTGAGAACAACGGATTACTTCTGCGGTGAGCGCAGCAATTGATTTTTCACGGATCGCCTCATCGGAAGCAGCGAGGTTCAGAAGATAAGAACAATGTGAAAAAGTGATCTTTACTTCAGAAGCCCTGAGAGCGGCTGTAAATTTTTTTTCTTCTTCGGCTGAGAGAGGTTTGGCTTTCCACTGTCGCTGGTTGCGTGTAAAAACCTGGAACGTATCAATGCCGAGATCAGCAGCACACGTAAAAGCATTTTCCAATCCACCGCTGACAGAACAATGTACTCCTAATAGCATTTCACAAGTATTTTGTACAAAGTTAAAAGGCCCGTTTTACGATCATAGAAAAAAAAATATGCCTTTCCGGGGTTTGGCAGGAATTGCAAACCATTTATTCTGTAAGCGGCATTTATCGCTGCCGGATATAGTTGATAAACACTAAAAAATCCCGCAGCATTTGAGCTGCGGGATTGTTGCGATAAATTTCCGTACGTTTGATTTATATCGGGGTGATCGCAACGGGATTGCTCCATGCGCTGGTGCCCGCTTTAACTCAACCGAAGCGCTTAAAATTATTTAACGAAAATAAATAGAGCAGGGAAAAGGGCGTATCGTATCGCTCTTTTTTTATGTTCATTTATGTTTCTTTTGATCTGATGTTTTGGATTCAAAAAGAAAAATTACTTTCGCTTAAAGTAAAACAACCGGCTGCACGGAAAGAAAACACGGTTTGGAAAATTGTATTCAAAAAAGTTTCTCCAGTTTTTTCAGGGCTGGGCCAAATCGGAAGGCTTTGGAGAGGCATACCACAAAAAGTAACATCAATATACCAGTTAAAGCGCTGTTAGAATTGCGTTGAATTCTTCCTTGGTCTTTCCAAGCTTGAGCTGAATATTTTCTAACATTTTGTCTTTCTTGCCTTCTTCAAATTCAAAATCCATTATTTTTAAGGCTGAAAATGTTTGTTTAAGCTTTTCTTTTATTTCGTTCCAGGTTTTTATTTCGTTGGCAGAGACCATCTTTTTTTGTTTTAATTAGTCAATAAACTTCGTTACAACAAAATTGGAGACTTTTATCCGGAAAAACATTACACAATTTTTAAAAAGAGTTACATAATTCCCATATTTCATAAGTAGCTCTTGCGATGATCCTTAGATTTTTATAATGAATTATGAGCTGAACATGTAGTTGAAATAACAAATTGGAAATTCAAAAAGAAAAATTACTTTCGCTTAAAATTAGACAACCTGATCCCTGAAACTGGGTAGTGACGAAAAAAAAGCCAATAATCCTTCCATTATTCTGCCAGGCTGTTGCATTCCTCTTCGCAGAGGCGGCAGGCTCTTGCACAGGCTATGCAATGGGGGTGATCATATTTTTCACATTCTGTTGCACAGGCAAAGCAGGCATCGGCACATTGCTGCAGCAGGTCAGAAGTTATTTTACGGGTAACGATTACTTTCCTGCAGGCTGCTGCACAGGCAATGCTTAACCGTTCGCACTCTGACATTCCTTTTTCTTTACATTCTCCCGCATTTGACCTGCATTCTTCAACGCATTTACGGCAGAGATCAATACACCGCTGACTGATATTTTTTATTTTCGTTTTCTCCATTGTATTATGCTGTGAAAATAATATAAAGTTAAAAAATTGTACCGGAATCAATTGGTAAAGAGCGCAGTGATGCGCTCTTTTTATGTTCATTTGTGTTCTTTGATCTGTTGGCTTTGGATTGAAAAAAAAATTAATGGCTTTACGTATTCGAAAATAAAAGCAGTGAATAACCGGCATTCGTAATTGGAATAATGAAAATATTAACAGGCTTTTATGATTAAAAAGAGTCTCCGAAATGGGAGACTCTTTTTGAAACAGCTATTACCTGATTACCGAAAACTTTTTTATTTCACTAATTCCTTCTCCTTTTAACCTGACAAAATAAATTCCGCTGGAATAAGTTTCAACAGGAATTACAAGCTTGCGATTTCCTTCCGCATTAAGAGATGTTCCTTTAAGAGCAGATGCCTCCCGGTATTCAACTACCTGCCCGTAGCTGTTTGTAATTTCCAATGAAAATAATTTTGCAACAGGATAATCAAAAGCAACATTCAGATTAGTAGCAGCAGGATTTGGATAAATTTTCACACCTTCACGGATCTCATTATTTTCTTTCGGAGCAATGGCATTTTCGCGGTCGGAAGTATTCGCAGCCCAGGGCACTGCATTTCCTTCATACGTTCCTGTCAACGCCAGCGGGCCTGGTGAAGGAACCGGGCAACCACTTGTAAATGCAGTAAACTGGGCGCCATTATCGCTTTTAAAATTAAACCCTGTGGTAAATGTTATGGAATTGCCGGCATTGTATTTAACATCCGCTCCCGCACCGCCTGTATAAATGCGGGAAGATGTAATATCATGCGAACATTGGTAACGCTGAAAACCGCCTGAGCCGGGGCTGTTAGCCTGCGTGAGCGATAAATCAACAGGGCAGTAGGAATACAAATCAGATACCCAGACACCACGGCCAAAAGTTCCTGCAGTAATCTTATTCTCATCTGTAAGCATATAAAAGTCAAAAACTATCGTATTAGGCAAACCATCTTTATAAGGAATCCAGGTTCCGAGGTCATTATCGCGGTAATAAATTCCCAGGTCAGTTCCAACATAAACTCCATCATTCGGGCTGCCGGGCTGAAATCCAATGCAGTTAACAGGAATATTAGGCAGGCCTCCGGAAATATTCGTCCATGATGTGCCGCCATTGGCAGAATAAAAAACTTTGTTGCCCGCGCTGTATCCTGAAAATGTAACCCATACTTTATTGGCATCAATGCTTGAACAGGCAACGCGGGTAATTTCAGCAGATGCAACGGGCAAGGTACCTGTGATGTTGGTCCAATTGGCACCACCATTAATGGTTTTGCGCAATACAGTTGTTGAAGCAGAATATACAATGCCGGTATCGTTTCTTCCAATTGCCATTGTTTGCTGTTTTACTGCCCCGGAGAGAACATTTAACCAGGTATTACCGGTATCGAGGGTTTTATAAATATTATTATAACCTGCATAAAAAACCAGCGGGTCAACAGGGTTCATTATAAAGGGTGTGATCCACGCCCCGGTACCACTGCCGGGAGGTTTAAAATTCCTGACGTGCGCTCCGCCATCAGTACTCTTCATTAATCCGCCCTCATAAAATTCATAGTAAACATTATTTGAATTGGTATAATCAATCCTGCTCTGCCCGCCATCTGATCCGTACACCTGCACGTTAGAATTGGAAGAGGAGTTAAACAAACTGGTGCCATTGTCCTGTGCACCATAAAAATACAAGTTGCTGTTTTGAGGCGTTCCTTCCATCCGGTATATCTGTGTAATTTGCAATGTATTTGACAACTGTGTGAATGAAGTTGCGCCATTGGTGGATTTGTAAATACCTCCATCGCTGCCGGTATAAATAACGGAGCCGATAAATTCAAATGCATGCAGATCACAATGATTGTATGCATAATTAGGGGATTCCTTCCATGAAGTTTTGGCAGTCCAGCTGACTCCACTGTTAGTTGATTTCCAGATTGCGATACTTCCAACATAAACAGTTGCTGCATTGGTGGGATCAACTCCTATGTTTAAATTCCAATAGGATGTCGATGAATTATCATTTCCGAGAGTATCATACCCCAGGATATTTGGCGAAGTTGATTTAACTGTAAAGTTAGTACCACTATCGGTTGACTTGTACACACCTATTAATCCAAAGGAGGTACCATATACCAGGTAAACAGTGGCGTTGCTGTTGGGCGTTACCCCAATCGCTATCCTGTTGCTTCCTGATGCGGGCAGCCCCGAAGTGATTTGACTAAAGCCTGCACCACTGTTGGTTGATTTATAAAACTTATCGCGGGTGCACGCATATACAGTGGCAGGAGTATCAGGCTTGAATTCAATGTCAGTAAAGTCACCGGTCACTACTAATGAATTAGTCACCCAGCTATTGGTGGTACGGTAGATGCCTTTAGAAGTCGCTGCAAATTGCAGTGCAGTATCTGCCGGGCTGATCACCAACTTATATCCTTTTACCAGTGAATCTGATGGAAATGTGAGGCTGGTTGGACTCCATGTGCTGCCGCCATTCATAGAGCGCATCACTCCAATGCAGGAGCTATAAGCTCCGTCACCATCGCCTGTGAGGATATACAGATGACTGGTGACAGTGGGATTAACAGCAATACCCGATACACCTAATACGGGAATACCGTCTGAAAGCGGAGTCCAGTTGTTACCGCCTGTGGTTGTTTTCCATATACCACCTACAGGGGTACCGACATATATGGTACTGACATTTGAAGGATCGTAAGCGATGCAGTTGATTCTTCCTATTCCTCCGGCATAACCGGTGTCGCCTAAGGTATAGTTATAGGGACCAATCGGTGACCATGTGCCACCGGTGGAATTCATGCTATTGCCGTATCCTCCGTTGGCTTCGAGCTGCCATTCTTCGAATGCTTTTGCAGCGGGATTGATTAATTTGCCTGATGGGTAAACACGCGGACCCATAAACCATTCCCAGCGCTTGAACTGGAAATATTCTCCCTCAAACTCTTCTTCACCTTCTTTCATCTTATCAATATCCTTAAACTCTTTTTTGATCTCCTTTTCCTTTTTCTCCCAATATTTATAAAACTCTTTTTGAATATCATAAAAATTGGCATTAGGGTCGTTCATCATTTCTTTGTACTTCTGTGCATGCGCCACATAAAAAAATGAGGCAAGCTGCAGTACGATCAGTATGATTATGTTTCTTTTCATTTTTGTTGAATTTAAATAGTAAATAATTTTTTATGAAAAGAATTATTTCTGTGAGGAACTCACCTGCTTTTTCAGCGCATCAATTTGCTTTTGCTGATCAATAACATACAGCGTCAGCTCTTCAATCTTCTCTACCAGCTTAGTCTGCATGCTGCCAACGTCCATTCCTTTATCTTCTATATCGCAGGCGCCCGGCATGCCCGGCAGGCGCTTAAATTCATTGATATGCTGTTCCACCTCAGCCAGCGGGCTAAGCCTGTAACTTTTATCAAACACATAATCAGGGAATGGCATCGCCTGCACTTTCAGCTCCGTGCAAATAATTTTGCCGCCCACGGTCAGAAGATAACCCGTAGCCGGGGTGCTGACACCAATCGAAACAAAACCCCAGCGGTTCACACGCATTGCTTCATAAATATTATTTGTATAGAAAATAATGTTTCCGCCTTGCGTCTGTGGGGTATACAGGTTTCCGCCAGCTATTAATTTCACGTCACCGCCAACACCACTTCCTCCTGAGACTGTCTCCCAGGCGCTGCCGGCTTTTAACGTAAGGCTGCCGCCTGATGCTCCTCCTGAGGGTCCTATCATGCCATTAGCTGCAGCGATAGTAAGTGAGCTTCCATTCCCGGGGGTTGACGGCTGGGCTACAGTAATGTTGCGTGCGGCACCACTTGAGAAAGTCATATCCCCGTTAACTTCAAGCCTGGCTGCGGGTGCTGCAGTTCCTATTCCCACATTGCCGGAAGGCTGCACAACCATTTGCGGAACTATGCCATCATTTGTAAAAAACCAAATAGGATGATTGCTGAATGTTCCAAACCAGCCTGCACTTGTATCAGCGTATGTTCCTAAACTTGTAGTACCAACCGTCTGTCTGTAGCCATAACCCAGACTGGTAAGATTCATTTCACCTGCAACATCCAATTTGTAAGCAGGTGACACCCCGATTCCCACATTGCCATTTGATTTTATGATCATGCTGCTGTCCAGCGTGGCATCTTTATCGTTGTAAAAACGAACCACATCATAGGCAGCTCCCGAACCTTTTATTTCAAACTTTGCCGTTGGCGCTGTAATTCCAATACCTACTTTTCCGGCTGATGTAATGGCAAACCGCGTGCTGTTGTTTGTTTTAATATAAAAGGCTTTGTTGTCAGTGGTTCCCACAAAGTTTGTTCCGGGAGTGGTGCCTGCATTACCGGTTAACGACCATTGCGCCTGTGCCGTATTTGTAATTGCAATGCCTGCAATTGCACAGGCAATGAAGCATGATTTTAAGTTTGTCATTTTGTTCATTGTTGTTAATTTTTTAATGATTTGGAATTCACGAATCTTCGAATTTATAGTTTGAGTTTTTTCGGATGTGTAAATCAGTGAAAACTGCAGGTGCAAAGTTGCTTCAGCAATCAAGGGAGATCAATAGTAAATTGTCATGATCTTTTGAGCTTATGCATCCGACTGGTAAGAAAAAATCATGAATATTCATGAGAAAAGCCGGTGATACAGATTTATTTATTTGGCCACAATGTATAAATTTGTCGTAGTGCAGAATATGAAATGAAAAAAACGCTGCTTGTGGTGCTTGTTTGTTTTGGGATTCAACATTGTTTGAATGCACAGATGAATGCTGATACGCTGAAACTGAAATTTGAGCGGCTTACGATTGATGATGGATTGTCGCAGGGAATGGTGCTGGGAATAACGCAGGATAAACGCGGCTTTATGTGGTTTGCCACCAAAGACGGGTTGAATAAGTATGACGGCTATCATTTTAAAGTTTATTATCATAATGAGAAGGACACGAATTCGATTGCAAGCAGTAATATATTCAGTGTTACCGGGGATGACGAAGGGCTTTTATGGATTACTTATTTTGACCAAAGCATGGATATTTTTAACCCTGAAACAGAAGTGGCGTATCATTTAACGAGGGACCTGGAAAAATCGGGCTATAATAAGACGATGTACTGGAATTTCACAGCCATTAAAAATAATACAGCTTATTTAACTAATTCAGACGGCAGGAGCAGCTATTTTAAAATTGAATTGACCCGTAAAAAAAGTGACAGGGGTTTCGGATACAGCGTAAAAGCAACCAACCTCACCCATCGCCTGCCGGTTGTAAACTCGGGTGCTGATTACAATGGGGCATTTATTTCTTCTGAAAATAAATTATACCTGTCCTATAAGGATACCATTGTTGTTTGTTCGGATGCTGATATTTCAAAAGAGATTAAAGTGAGCAGGTATCATTATACTAAGTTTTCGCAGGTAAAGGTTGGTTCAAATACTGTTATGTACAACAAACCAAATTCAATAAATGTATGTGCAGAGGATACCGTTCATCACTGCCTGGTGTCATCATCGTTGCGTGTTTTTTCTATTTATGATGAAATAAACGATGTAAAAACAGACAGCTGCACGGTTGAAAAAATCTGTCCCACCAAAGCGATAGTTGACTATACTATTGATAACGATCACCGTTTCTGGATAAATGTTTTCTTAACCAACCCGCTTCTTTATGATCCGCGGAGCAGAAAAATGTCCCTATTAGTCAGCGAAGATGAGAATATAAAAAATCATATACTCGCCAATGTGTTTGTCATCTTTAATGACCGAAGCGGCACGGTATGGCTGGGAACTAATGGCTATGGACTGCTGAAGTATAACACAGGCATTGACCGCTTTCACCACGTTGCCGGAAGCGGAAATGAAGCATTCAGCATATACGAAATATGGGAAGACCCTGATAAAAAAAGTATATGGCTTTATAATAGTGCGGAGACGCTTTCAAGATTTGACAGAGACAAGAATGTGCATACCATACGTATGTTGTCTGACAATGAAAGAGCATGGGACCTGTTAGGCGATCACAAATTGCATTGCGAAGCTTTCAGCGTTGACAAAAAAGGATATTGGCTGATACGGGTGGATTCGCTGTACTATATGAACAGGAGTATGGATATTGTCTGGAGAAGCAGGCTTCAAAAAAGTCCTGCTATTGCCGGTGCTGTATCTGCAAAAGATACTAAAGGCAACATGTGGATTGCAACGGGGTTTGAAAAAAATTTAGTATTGCATAAATTAAATGAAGACAGTGCATCAGAGTTAAACAGCTATTGGTTCCCAGTTGAGAAAACCACTATTCAATATCCTTTTACTTCGGCTATACTGGCAGATGAAAATGATAACCTGTGGCTGGGCACAGTAGAAGGCTTATTCTTTTTTAATACAAAAAGTGAAACCTGGATGCACTACAAACACAGCGCTTCAGACACTGCCTCGCTCCCGGTGAATATTATTTTTTCATTATGCCCCGATGCATTTTCAAAAAATATTTTGTGGATCGGAACCAGCGGAGGCGGGCTTGTAAAGTTTGACCGCACTAACGGCAAGTGCATAACTTATACAACAGAAAATGGTTTGCCCAATAATGTTATCTATGGAATTCTTTTTGATAAGCACGGAAATTTATGGATGAGCACTAACAATGGAATTGCACGGTTTAATCCTTCAACAAAAGAAATAAAACTCTTTACAGCAAGGGACGGATTGCAGAGCAATGAGTTTAACCGTTATTCTTACTGCAGGCTGCAAAGCGGTGAAATGGTTTTCGGAGGGGTTAATGGAATTAATATTTTTAACCCGGATGAAATAAATGAAAACCCTTTTCAACCTGATGTGCTGCTTACGGGCTTTAAAATAGGGAATAAAGAAGTAACGGTTCATACAAAGAGTTCCATTCTTCAAAAAGCAATTTTTGCAACACCTGAATTACATCTTGATTACACGCAAAATTATATCACCTTCAGTTTTTCCTCTACCGATTATTCAGGAATTAACAGAAATCATTTTCAGTATCAGCTTTCGGGGTTAAGTGATGAATGGTCGCCTGCAACCAAGCTCAACGAGGTCAGCTATACAAATCTTAACCCCGGCTCTTACACCTTCAGGGTCCGCGGCACCAATAGTGACGGGGTGTGGAGTAAAAAAGAAGCTGCAATAGCTATTTATATTTCACCGCCCTGGTGGGCAACATGGTGGTTTCGCGGCTTAGTAATCCTGTCAATTGCAGCAGCTGTTTATACTTTATACCGTTACCGCTTACAACAGGCATTAAAGCTTCAGAAACTGCGCAGCCGTATCGCCACCGATTTGCATGATGAAATCGGCTCCACATTAAGCAGTGTTTCGTTATACACTGAAGCGGCAAAAAAAATGCTCAATGGAAATGAACCGGCTCATAAAGTATTGGCAAAAATAAATTCCAACACCACGGAAATGATGGAAGCTATGAGCGATATTGTCTGGGCAGTGAACACCCGCAATGATAAGTTGGATAATTTGGTGAACCGCATGAGAAGCTTTGCCGTACAGGTGTCTGAATCAAAAAACTTTGAATTGCATTTTGAAGAAAACAAAAACATCCCCGACATGCCGCTCGATATGGTGCAGCGAAAAAATTTGTATTTGATTTTTAAAGAAGTCATAAACAATGCAGCCAAATACGCGGAGTGTAAAAATTTATGGGTGGAGTTTTCTAAAAAAAATAATGTGCTTGAAATGACGATCAGGGATGATGGAAAAGGATTTGAAACAGGAGAACCCGTGATGCAATCACGCTTAGGTGAGTCAATGCAGGCAAATCGTCCATCCCTTACAAAGTCAGGGGGTAATGGTTTGGTCAACATGAAAAAGCGTGCGGATGATTTAAAGGCGACACTACGGATTATTTCAGAGATCGGGAAGGGAACAAAGATTTCACTCCTTATCAAATTATAAAAAATCATGAATATTCATGACAACTGATTAAAGATACTTGATTGATATTTGCATCATGGAAAAACGAATTACAATTTTTGATGATAACGTTAACAGGAGGGAAGGATTGGAACTGCTCATTAACCTGACCGATGGAATGACCTGCGTTGGGGCATTCCCTGACTGCGGTAATGTGCTTCACGATATTGAAATCTCCAAACCTGATGTGGTGCTCATGGATATTGATATGCCCAATGTAAATGGAATTGAAGGAGTAAAAATAATCCGCAAAAAATATCCCGGCCTTAAAATACTGATGCAGACAGTATTTGAAGATGACGATAAAATTTTTGCAAGTATCTGTGCGGGCGCTGACGGATATATTCTAAAAAAAACGCAGCCTCACGATTTAGTAAAAGCCATCCTTGAAGCCCTCGATGGCGGTGCACCCATGACACCAAGCATTGCGAGGCAGGTCCTGCGCCTGGTTCAGAATAAAAATAGCAAAACACTGAATGAAGATTTCAACCTAACCAAACGCGAGCATGAAATTTTATCACATCTTGTGGAAGGGCTTAGCTATAAAATGATAGGCGACCGTTGCAATATTTCAGCATCTACAGTGAACACACATGTCCAGAACATTTACGAAAAGCTGCACGTAAATTCTGTTGCTGCCGCTGTTGCGAAAGCGATGGAGAATAAGATTGTTTAGGGATTCATTTACGGCAGAAACAAATACCTCGTGGACTAATATTTTATTTTCGTTTTCTCCATTGTGTTATGCTGTGAAAATAAATGTAAAGTTAAAAAATTGTGATGGAATCAATTATTAAAGAGCGCAGGATGCGCTCTTTTTTTATGTTCATTTTGTATTCTTTGATTTGTTGGCTTAGGATTCAAAAGAAAAATTACTTTCGCTTAAAGTAAAACAACCGCCTGGAAGGAAAGGTAAGACGGTATGGAAATCGAATTCGGAAAAAGGAACAGATGTGGTTTCGATTTCTTTACAGTTTAGTCCAGAATTTATAATATACTTTTTCTTTTTTCATACCATCCTGAGTATATTTTCCTACAATTTCAAAAATCTTCATAAAAAATTGATCGTTCTCCGGAGTGTCATCCAACGAAATTTCGGGAGTTTCAAAATAGTATTGAATAAAACCTTTATTTAGTGTTATGGTTGGCCTGCGATCTTCAATTGCTTCCAACAAAACTTTCAAATCATAAAAACAAAAAATAAGTTTTTGATCATCCCCTACAAATTCCCAATAGAAAAAGTTATCGTATACAATTGCCATATTAAATGATTGATGAATAATAAACCCCGACAGGATTTAAAACCCTGTCGGGGTTAGGAAAACACACTGGTTCAACTTCAATTTGGCCTTAATATCTTCATGTAAGTCTGTTCGCTTCCTTTATTTTCCCAGACAGCTTTGAAATGCTCAACCAATGCTGCAACCTCAGTTTCAACAGTTGACTTCCATAAGTTTTGGCTGTATTCATAAACACGAAGCATATTATCAACATCAAAGATTTTACCTGTATCTTTTGATTTTATAAGAGCAACAGGTAAATCCGCATGCATTCTCATACCAAGTTCAAACAAAACATTTGGATTATGATCAGTTAAATCAGCTATAACAATATCTGCCTCAAGTAAATCATTTATTATAGTGGAATGGATAACATCAGAACCTTGCTTGTTTGCGGTTTCAACGTTAAAGCCTGCAGCAATTCCTGCAGGAATTATTAAGCTATTTAGTACTTCCTTAAAAAATCCTTCGGGACGATTTTCATTTTTTTCAGTGAAAGGCATTATAACAAATGCTTTAAGATCTGTCTTAATTCCTTTTGTCTCTCCCACAACAATTGTAGAGGCAGGAGTGCTGCTATCTTTTTGAAATGTTTGTAAGGAGGGATTCTCAAGCTGAATACCTTGCGTAATATTTAAGTCTTTACAGTTTTCTCTGAATACTTGCGAAAACTCTTCGTGAAATTCAGGTTTCAGTTTGAATTTATCTTCAAGAGTATTCCCTAAATATTTCATTTCAGGAAGGTTGTTGCCTCTGTAATACTCCAACACATTTTTAAAAATTTCAATTTTAAAAAAAGCTTCCAATTTTAACTTTCTCTCTGTTTCTGCATTGGGTGCATAAACGAGTTGTCTTCCAAATTCTGTTAAGGCAATTTCTTTTGATTGTCTAGTTCCTGTGGTAATACCAAAATCTCTCGATGCCGCGGAGTAGTAATAAAACTTAGTTGTATCACCAATCTTGCATGCTTTTCTTAGTTCATTTGGTACCCAGGGATTACCCGCATTTATTTTTTTTATGGTTTGTGCAAGAATCAAACATTTTTCAAGTGTGATTTTAGGATAATTTCTTTCGCTTTTAACAAAAGCCGGATTTTTTTTCGATCTTTTTTTGGCAGCTTTTTTCTTTGCAACTCTTTTATTGGTGGAGTTATCCACTCCATTGACTGTTGCAGTAAGTGTTTCTTCTTTCATGAAATAAATAATTTTTAAATCAAAGGTAAGTATTTAATTGAGCAAAATTGAAGTTAACTCGCGGTGTTGCCCTCAATGCTGGATAAATAATAAACGGAGTCTTTCAGCTTACCATCAATATTGCTTAAAAGTGAATTCGTATCTTCCATACTAATTGATGCGGAATTTCCACTAACGTCAATATTGTTGACGGCATCAATAAGGTTTTCCAAAAGATCATTTTGTTTCTCCGCCAACTCTGCGAGTTTATCCAGTTTTTTTTCGACATCATAAAGCGATGGAACATCAGCATCACTGGGGATGTCAGACTTGATGCTTTTTAAAACTTTGATTAGTTCAGTAAATTGTTCTTTTTCCATAAATTTAGATTTTAATTTATTCTTCACAATCAATTATTTTACCAAATCCTTTTTTGGAAATTTTTTTGACAATATGACAGTCACACTATAAAACACATTAATCTTCTCACGGGAACGAATCTGACGGATTTGCTTAACGTAGGGGACTTGTGCCCCGAAATCATTCAATGGTTAACTCCTTAAAACATCGCAGCCACTTATTCAAAAAAAAAGTACTGCCGATATGGTTTCAGCAATTATTGAATTCTTTTTCTTTTTACGGACGGTTTTCAGCAGCGTGTCAAATTGAAAAAGTTGCCGTATATCATTTTATATAGTTTCACTTCCTCCTTTTATGAACAATGATCCTAAAAAAATGAAATTAAGTTTAGAGAACAAAAAGCAAAGCATCCGGGCTTAGAATATAAAATGGTTCCACCCCCGTTATGATTATGACCAAGTGAAATAATCGGGTGTGCGAACGCGCACACTGTAGAAGAATTTATTATTACTTTGCATTTATGACGCTGCGATTTTTATTTCTGTTTCTATTTTATTTTTTAAATTGCCCGCTTGTTTATTCACAGGAGAGGGCCAAGGTTGATTCTCTTATCCGGCTGATTGAAAATTCCGGGATAGATTCATCAAAAGTTGATTTGATTAATAATCTCGCAAATGAATACATCAGCAATAACCCTGATAGCACACTAATTTTAACAAAAACCTCCATAGCGCTTTCTGAAAAAATTAATTATAAGAAAGGAATTGCTGAAGCGCATAGAAATAAAGGAATAGTTTATGATAATAAGGGTGAATTTGATAAATCTCTTGAAGATTTTTTTGCAGCGCTCAAAATTTTTCAAAGCATTAATTACCGTAAGGGAATAGCGGATGCAAATAATGATATTGGTATCATTTACTATGAGCAGGGAAAATACGATTCAGCTCTCAAAAATTTCTCCCGCGCACTTCTTATGCGGGAAGAATTACAGGATAGTTCCGGGCTTGCAAGTGTTATAAGCAACATTGGGCTGGTATTTCACGACCAGGGTAATTACGAACAAGCTTTAAAGCAATTCTATTCAGCGGTTAAAATTGACGAAGCAAGAAATAATATCCAGGGTATAGCGGGCAGCTACCTTAATATCGCGGAAATATACTTTAATGAAAATAATTATCTCAAAGCCATTCAAACGTATCATACTTCACTTGATTTCCAGCAGAAGCTTGGAGATAAATTTGGTATGGCTGCGTCCTATTCAGGATTGGGCAAGGTCTATCAAAATCTGAATGAGCTTAAAAAAGCTATGGAGTATTATGTAAAGGCGCTTGCCCTGTATGAAGAGGTTGATATACAGCTTGGGGTTTCAGACAGTCATAGAAGCATGGGAACAATTTATCAAAAACAGGGGGAGTATGAAAAAGCATTAAAAGAATTTTCTATAGCACTTCATATTAATGAAGAAGTCGGAGACAGGAAAGAAATTATTTTCTCCCATATCCATCTTGGAAATATTTTCACGCTGTTAAACAAACCGGAACTTGCTGTTAAAGAATTGAACCTCGCATTAAGTATGGCTGAAAAAGCAGGAATAAAATCAGCAATGCAGGAAAGTTACCAGGGGCTTTCAAAAGTGTATGCAGAAAAAAAAGATTTTTACAAAGCGTATGATTATTATTTGAAGTTTACGGATATTAAGGATACCCTGTTAAATGCCCAGCGCTCAAAACAACTGGCACAATTGCAAACACAATATGAGTCGGAAAAGAAAGATCAGCAGATTGTGTTGCTTAATGCAAAAAATATGCTGCAACAAAGCGAAAACAAAAAACAAACGCTGCTCCGTAATTCATTCATTGCAGGGTTTATCCTGATTGCGCTGGTTGCTTTGTTATTGCTGAACCGCTATCGGATCAAACAACGATCCGAGAAAGCACTTGAACAGGCGTATCATCATCTTCAGCAAACACAACAACAGCTTGTACAATCAGAAAAAATGGCCTCACTCGGGCAGCTTACCGCAGGCGTTGCACATGAAATAAATAATCCTATCAATTTTGTTTCCGCTAATGTAAATCCCCTGAAAAGAAATTTTGCCGAGCTGCTCGATTTGATAAATAAGAAAAAAGAAATAAGTTCCGATGACTTGAATTATACTATAAATGAAACTCACCAGCTGATTTCCGGGATCGAAGAAGGGTCGAGGCGCACTGCGGAAATTGTAAAAGGATTACGTAATTTCACCCACCTTGACGAAGAAGAAATAAAAAAAACAAATATTAATGAAGGCATTGAATCCACATTAGTGCTTTTACGAAATAAGCTCTCCCAACTAAACATTGAATTAATTAAATCTTTCGGAAATCTCCCGGAAATTAATGGATATCCGGGCCAGTTAAACCAGGTTTTTATGAATATAATTAGCAATGCCGTTGATTCTTTCGGTGAAAATGTTACTGAAAACAAAGAGCGAAAAATTTTCATTGCAACAACAAAAGAAGGCAACCGGATAAAGATTTCTATCCGGGATACCGGCATGGGCATGACCCAGGAAGTAAAGAAAAAAGTTTTCGATCCGTTTTTCACTACCAAAGATGTGGGCAAAGGAACCGGTCTTGGGCTATCTATCAGCTATGGAATAATTGAAAAGCATGGGGGAAAGATTGAGGTGGAAAGTGAAGTGAATAAAGGCTGTGAGTTTATTATATGGTTACCCTGCGCTTAAAAAAAATGTAAATGTATTCGATGCAATTCAGTGTCTCCTTTTCAGGGACACTGAAATTTAGAAAAGGAAATTCAGTTTTTGGGACTATTAATTTCTATTTATCTGTAAGAATTCTCCTGCAAGTTGTTTAATAAGTGGCTATGATATACCTCTAAAAGCTGCTGTCCATAATCTATTTTCGCTATTGATTTTAGCATGTTTGTGGACCCAAATAACGATTTTTAAGTGTAAAATCTAATGGCATAAAATTAGTGTCCTGATTTAAATGCTAATTGATTTGAAGACTATGCTTTCAGAAAAATACCTGGCGCGTGTTGAAAAAGCGTTTCCTTTTGAAATAAAAAAGACTGATGAATTTTCACTGTATAATGCAGCCGGCAAATCATGCATTGACTTTACTTCTGGCTGGTGTGTAGGCAACATTGGCTGGGGAAACTCAGAAATCAGGAAAGCACTTGCAAACAATGGCCGTCCTGATTATGTGGCTCCGCCTTTTTATTATCAGCCCTGGGAAAAGCTGGCGGCAAAGCTGGCAGAAATAGCACCGGGAGAGTTAAAGAAAGTATATCGTACAACAGGCGGCACTGAATCGGTTGATGGCGCTATGCAAATTGCAATGGCCAGTACCGGGCGAAAGGGCTTCATGTCTGTGGAGGGCAGCTATCACGGAAATTCAATCGCAACGTTAAGCATCGGGGATTCTGAAAACCGTGATAACTTCAAAAATCTTATGCCGGATTGTTACAAGATCGAACCTCCCTTAGACCGCTATGCCATTAAAAAAGTTGAAACAAAACTTAAGAAAAAAAATATCGCAGCTTTTATAATGGAACCTGTGATTACCAATCTCGCAGTAACCATTCCTGAACCGGAATTTATGGCTGCACTTTCCGAGTTGTGTAACAAATATGGAACCCTGCTGGTAATGGATGAAGTGGCTACAGGTTTCGGAAGAACCGGCAGAATGTTTGCCAGCGAGCATTATGATATAAAGCCCGATATCATGTGCCTTGGAAAAGCAATAACGGGAGGATATGCAGGAATGGGCGCTATCCTGACAACTTCAAAGATCGCAAAACGTGTAAAGGGAAATATTCACCTCTACTCGACATACGGCTGGCATCCTGCAAGTGTGGACGCGGCAATAGCAAATTTGAATTTTTTACAAAAGAACAGGAGTCGCTTGCTTAAAAATGTAACAGTGATGGAAGCGTTGTGCAACAGACGCCTTGCTGAAATGAAATTTAAAGGAGGCGATATCCGGTCAAAGGGTCTTGCAATAAGTGTGGACGTAAAAAAATCTTTCTATGCTTTTAAAATCGCCTTATCGTGTTTTAATAAAGGGCTAATTATATCTCCCGATGAAAATCATATCGTATTGTTTCCCCCGATTACTGTTACAGAAGAAGTAACAAACAGGGCTTTTGATATCTTACAGGACACCTTGTAGTTAAACTTATCTGTATCAAACGCTTTTGTCCTTTCAGTGTCTCCTTCTAGGAACACTGATATTTTATCGGAGTGCTCTAAAATAAATTCTGTTGATTCGAATCCTGCGCCAAATCGGTTAATCTTAAATAAAATATATATTCCTATCTTTCCAAAAAAAAACGTATGAAATCATCCAAAACTAAAGCAACAGCAAAAAAGCCTGCAAAGAAAGGCGCAAATGTTAAAACATCTGCTGAGAAAAAAGCAGCCTTAAAGAAAAAAGCTCCTGTTAAAAAATCACCTGAAAAAGCTCCGGCAAAGAAAAAAACAACAGGGAAGAAAGCTCCTCTAAAAAATAAAAAAGACAACTCGGGGGATAGTAAAGTTGTTACTGCTCTTGCAAAAGTAGTGGTCGCAGTAGAAAATGTTGTGGAAGGAGTGAAAAATAAATTTAGTTCGGAGAAGAAATAAAAAGGTTTGTTGCAGATAGAATTTTTTTGCCACCATTAGTGGGGAAGATACCCTCCCTGCGTCCTCAATGCGAGGAGATTGAAGGATCGCAAGTATGAATAGAAAAACAGATTTTTTTCTTTTGCATTTTCGTATTTAATATGGTTAAAAGTTTATTTTTATCTCCGAATTTTTCAATGCCACTCATGTACTTTCTGAATCTCCCCATTACGAGGACTCAGAAATTTCGAAGATGCAAATAAAAATTATTTGATATTCTCCCGAAGGGATGCCTTTGGCATTAAAAAGTTTATTTTTATGTCCTGTTTCTTCAGAGCTACGAAGGAATCGGAAGACCTGAAGGTATGCAAAACTCAGGTTTGTAAATTCATTGTTCATGCGAAAAAACTAACAACCTTTAAAAAATGAAAATAAACAAATTACTTTTACTTGCAGGTTTAATATTAAACGTAAATGCTTTTGCACAAAATACAATGACTGGTATTCCAGACAGTGTTCAAAACGTAAGTTATCCTGGTTCAAGCGTACAATATAACATTTCTAATCCTTTAAATCATAGCGGTACATCGTTTATAAATGCTCCGGTTATGGTTTGTTTCTCATGTAAATCTGATTATCTTTATTTCTATGATTTAGGTCTGAATATTCCAATAAATGCCACCATTACAGGAATAGAAGTAATTCATACGCGTGGAGGATGTAATACGGGTGCCTACGTTATAGACACTTTACAACTTGTATATAATGGGAATATTGTAAGTATTCCAAAACGTGATTCCACAACAAGCGGAACAGATACGCTTGGTTCATTATCAGATACGTGGTCGGCTGCACTAACGCCTGCAATTCTTAATTCCAACAGTTTTGGCTTATTTATTAATAGCTCAGGAAGCGGCATATGTACATTCGGACAATTTGATGTTCGTGTGATTGTTTATTATTCAAATACAAATTATTCCGCCTCTTATACGCCCAATGACGCTTCCTTTAATATTTATCCTGATCCATCTTCAGAAGCGTTTACTATTTCATTCCCTGGTATTATCAGTGAAGGAAAACTTGAAATCTTTTCAGTCTTTGGAGAAAAAATTTATTCAGATAAAATAATTAATAATTCACGAAAAGAAATCCACCTTAAAAATATTTCAGAAGGAGCTTATTTTGTCAGAGTATTTGACGGAGAAAAATATTATACAAAAAAAATTATTATTGCAACCCACCACCCGGCAGGTTAACCAGGTTTCCTGTCGGGTTTAAAACTATTTGTTTCGCTACATTTTCGTGCGACTTATGGATGTGAAAAATTCCCTTAAAATATCGCAGCCACTTTATTCAAAAAAAAGAAAGCACTGCCGGTCTGGCTTCAGGAGTTGTTGAGTTCTTATTCTTTTTCCAGGCGGGTTTTCAGCAGATTGGCATATTTTTTTTATAATATATAGCATAACAATTTAATCTCAAATCAAGTGGAAACTAAATCAAAATCAGCAAGTGTATTAAACAGTTTAATTCACACTCACAATGACAGGATAGAGGGCTATGACCATGCTTCAAAAGAAACAAATGAAGCAGATTTGAAAATCCTTTTTTCGGAACATGCTTCCACAAGCAGGCAATTTAAAGCTGAACTTACTCCTCATGTGACTGGCGGGGGAGAGGAACCGAAAAAAGATAGAACGGCCCCCGGAGCCGCTTACCAGGCATGGATGGATGTCAGAGCGGCACTCAGTACCAACGACCGCAAAACCGTTCTCAAGTCCTGCGAATTTGGCGAAGATTTTGCCAAAAAAGCGTATGAAAATGTTTTGAAGGATAATCTTAATGATCTTACTTCAGAACAGCAGCAGATAGTGAAAAGACAATATAATACAATAAAAGCACAACACGATAAGATCAGGAATCTCAGAGATGCTGAGATTGCCCATTCGTGATAAAGGAGAAACATTTGTGTAGTTTCCTTTGCCTTCTTTTCAGGAACACTGAAATTTAAAAAACCTCTTTTAGAAAATAAAGAATGAATTGTACATTCAATAACTTTAATTATAACAACCTCTTGGCGCAAGTTTGACGGAATTGCCATGTGCGCTGTGACGTGTGCCACGAAATCATTCAATTATTAAATTTCTTCAAACATCCCAGCCACTTTATTCAAAAAAGAAAGTACTGCCGGGTTGGCTTCAGCAGTTATTGACACTAATATTTAAAAATAAAAAAGGCAGGTTTCCCTGCCTTTCCCTAACTAAACCACCTTATGAAATATTATTGAATTATTATTTTGCTTGTTGTTTTTACATTTGAAGCTTCAAGTTGAAGAATATAAATTCCTTTCTTCAAATCTGCCACTGAATAAGTTTCGGTATAAGTCCCGGCAGGTTTTTCACTTAAAATAAATGTACGAACTGGTTTTCCAAGGATGTCAAACATCTCCAAATTCAGCTTTGAATTTAAAGGAACACCATAGTTAATTACCAGTTCTTTGGTAGCCGGGTTGCTTCCCTTAATAAACAAAGATGGCGCAGTTGGAATGCCGGCAATTCCTGTTGTCCCGTTAACGGTGAAATGACCGATCATTCCCATGGACTGATGATAAAGGCATACATAGTCATAGCTTCCGGGCACAGTTGCAGTATAAGTAAACATCTGGGAATTTTGCCCGATTACTTCATCCCATGATGCGGCTCCTGCGGGAATCGTTGTGGAAGTTGTGGTATGTTGTCCCGCACTGTTATCCCACATCCACATAACCTGGTCGCCAACATTAATGGTAAAGATGGCGGGATCAAATTCAAAATCCTCCACATTAACAATAACGGTTGTGGCATTCGTTTTAAAGCTCCAAAATGTTAGCATTAGTGCAGAAATACAAAGTGTACTGATCTTTTTCATTTTTTTAATTGGTTTTTAAACTGTTGTTTGAATTTTATTTTCTATGTAAAACTACTCCGGACATAAAATAAGTGTTAGAAATTTATTCTTAATGGGTAAAATCAAAAGCTGATCGGTAGATTCAGCGGTTTGAAATTTTTTAACCGGCTTAATATTTTCTTAACCTTTGGAAAAATCCTCTTAAAACATGGCAGCCACTTTATTGAAAAAAGAAAACATTGCAGGTTAGGCTTCAGCAGTTGTTTATCTTTAGCTCTAATTTCTGCGTGGTCTGCGAAAGAATCGGAAGACCCTGCAGGTACATAAAAATCACCTGCCAAATGCAAAAATTAACAATAGGATAAATCCGGTAACTGCAATAAGCCCATGAACCACACCAAGCCATTTTGGAACCTTGCCGGTGAGGTCTTTATAAATCAATACAAATCCTCCCAAAGCTGCAATTACAAATACCACAATACTTTCAACAGGGGCCGGATGATGCCCGGTGCAATAAACAATAAGCAGCACAAGAATCCTGGATATTAAAAACAGATTCAGTCGGAAACATTTTGTGGGATAAAACCATTTTTACCGATGGACATGACGAAGAAGGTTATTCGATTGTTACCTCAGATGGGTGTATTGCAGTTGCCAATCAAACCACCGGTGGATAGCAGGATACAAATCAATGCCAAACCGTGATACTATTATTCAGCCTTATACTACAGCCGATTATTGGATTGTTAAATTCTGTGATTCCACATCAATAAGCCAAATAACAGGAGTGCAACACACACCGAGAACATTAATTTATCCTAATCCCACTTCCCATGTGTTAAATGTTTTCGTTGACAATAATGCAGTATCAGAAATTACCATTTTTGATAATACTGAAAGAAAGTTGTTGCATAAATCATTTATAAAATCAGTTGTCTTAAATATAGATAAATTTATAAGCGGTATCTACTATTACGAAATCAGATACCAAAAGTCAATGTTTGTTAAAGGTAAATTCATAAAAGAATAATTATAAAGGAAAGTATCTACTTACTCATATTGATTGATAATTATAAAAAAAATATTTTCCATGAATTGGCGGGAAGAACTGTTGCAACCTGAAAGAGCCGGTTTATATTTAAATTGGAATAGTGAAGCTGGTGCAGGTGAATTCAAATTAATCAAAGCTATTCAGGTATTTTTATTGCATTAAACTCTTTTAATAAAGTATTTTTTGCTGTTTCGAGATTAAACTTATCCCATTTAATAGTTAAAAGCGTTTTTAAAATCTCAGTCAGATCGCGGTAGGAAGAAGGTTTATTAACAAACAAAGCTGCGCCTTTTTTATAGAGTTCTTTAATTTCATGTTCCGAAGTAAGGCCAGAATAAATTATTACCGGCACTTTTTTCAAATGGTCCTGCTGTTTTATAAGGTAAAGACAATTTACTTCAAACTGGCAATGAACTGACCAATCTAAAAAAAACAGATCAGGAATTGTTTTCTCATTAAAAAATGAAAAAAGCTCCCTGTCGTTACTTATGCTGCAAAAATTAACATCAGGCATGGCGTCCTGAAGCGCTTCAGAAAATATTTCCTGGTCATCGGCATCATCATCAATTAAAACAACTTCTACTCTCTTTTTATTCCTGTTTCTTATCATTAAGATTTTATTTTTTTAAAATTGTATTATAAAAAACATTCCACAAAAGAAAAGGTATGGCATAAAAATTTATGCAATTAAGTGGCAGTACTTAACTGTTATCGGCAACAGCCCATGATGGATTATGCATTGCCGAATGGCTGACTGTAAAAGGTCAGCCATCGTTTTTAAATTCAATTTTAATGGTAAAGAAAAGCGCGGGAATTCTTTTATACAGACAAATAAATAATACCCTTGAATTTTTTTTGGTGCATCCCGGAGGACCTTTCTGGAAAGGAAAAGATTTACATGCGTGGACAATTCCTAAAGGAGAATTTAAAGACGAAAACCCTTTTGATGCAGCAAAAAGAGAACTTAAGGAAGAGACCGGAATAGTAATAAATGAAAATACTGCTATTGAATTAAAACCCGTCAAACAAAAAAGCGGCAAGATAATTTATGCATGGGCAATTGAAAAGGATGCGGATGAAACTGCAATTTTCAGCAATACTTTTGAATTGGAATTTCCACCGAAAAGTGGAAAATATATCACAATCCCTGAGATTGACAAAGCAGGATGGTTGGATAAAGAAGGTGCCCGGGAAAAAATTATTAAAGGACAATTTAAGCTGATCGAAGAATTAATGACTAAACTTGAAAAGGTTTAATTTTAAAATTAATTAAAATAAAATTCTGAAAGTAAGACTAACTCTTGGCTCTGCAACTTTTGAAGTTTTAGGAATGGAATGCTCCCATTTATGCTGGGTTTCTCCTTTCATCAATATATACATTCCATTGGTTAATTCTACTGCTCTTACCAGGCTATGATCGTCCACATGCCTGAATTTAAATGTGCGGGTTGCTCCAAAACTTACAGATGCAATCACAGGATTGATTCGCAAGACTTTTTCATTATCTCGATGCCAGCTTACGCTGTCATTTCCATTCCGGTAATAGTTAAGCAAAACACTCGTAAATTTTAATCCTGATTGTTTTTCGATCCGGTTTTTGATAAACAATAATACCTCCGTCCAAGGGTATGCATTCATATCAATTCCGCTGTAACTATATTTTTTCATGGTTTCACCATACCATGCGGTGAGACGCGGAAGATTTACCTTTTTTCCATAAAATTTCATACTGTCCTGCTGCCATTGTGTTTCTTTTATTAAAACCGGCAATATTATATCACATTCACTCTTTTTAAAGAATGAAGGAAATATTTCTACTGTTCCATCTTTCGGCAGCAGGTTAGGTATTATTTCTTTTTTCCCCGGAAATAATTCCTGTTGCATTAAAATTCTTATTTCTTTTTTGCTTTTTTCGGAAGTTTAAGTCCTTTACTTTCTTTGTCCCATTCCTTGACATCCACCCCTTGTTTCTCCAATTTCTCTTTGTTGGCATGGAAATATTTTCTTTGTGCTTCGCTTTTGTTTGGCATGTTCTTATCTGTTATAATTTTTTATTATTTTTTATTATTTTTTCCATTCCGGACTTTCTTTAAAATTTCTTTTTTCCTTGTATTTAGTTAGCGCCATAGTTAATATTTTAAATTTTTATGCCATGCAATTCGTTATTTTCCTTTACTAAAGTGTTTAACATTTTTAAGTTATTTAATGCATCACCCATAGTATTATTAAAATATACATATACCATTTTACCCTGCTCAGACCATTCATTGATATAACCTGCATATTCTGATAAAAAGTCATCTGAATAACTCTCCCGGTAATTTCCAGTGGGACCATGAAACCTGATATATTTAAAATCCGCTTCATGATCTATCATCGGAGTAGCAGACTTTGGTATATCATGCACGACCAAGGCAGCTTTAAAAAAATTTAACAGGTTTATAAGTTGATGGATTGTACCATGATTTATTGCGAAACTCAATTGCAATATTCCAATGCACAGGTTCAATTTTCCTTATACAACTTAAAAGATTATTTAATTGAACAATATATTCCTTCCCTAAACTTGGTGGAAATTGAATAAGTAAACATCCTTTCTTTTCCTGAACAGCATTTATTGCTTTAAGAAACGGCTCGACATCTTTATCCTTAAAATTAAAACCTTTAGAATGAGTAATTTCCTTCCATAATTTGAATGTGAATTTAAAGTTTTCTCCTACTGATGTTGCCCATTTAGCTATGGTTGCAGCCTGGGGAATTTTGTAAAATGAACTGTTAATCTCTATGCTATTGAATAATGATGCATAGTACGTCAACCTGCTTGCGTCCTGAAAGGGAGGCGGGTAAAGGTATTTTGGAATATGAAGCTGTAAACCGCTTAAACCGGCATAAAAGGAAGAAGCAAGGCCCTTCTGATTTATTTTTTTATTGTTATTCACCTGTTTCATAATGCGGAGCATCTACCGGTTTTGATTGAGGAGAACTGATTTCTCTTAAATAAATTGAGAGGAATATAATGGCAAACACTGAAAGAAATTCGCTTTGCCAATTTTGAAAGGATTCAAACCAAAACTTACTGTTAGCTAAATATTCCATCATATTCTCAGTTGGCTTCCCCTCTAAAATTTGTTTTTCATTAAAATCTATGTGGCTTCCATACCAATGAAATAGAAATGATATAAGAAATAAAATCATCAGTGCAAATGATAGAGAATGTTTATAAATAGTCAATATAATTCCCCCCTTGCGGACAGGCCACGGTGCATTAGGATGTTTTTTCGGCTGCCTGTCAACTTCTTCTTTGCCGGAAAGTTTTTTTGATTCTGATGAACCTCTTTGTCTCAGAAAAACAGTAAACCAGACAAACAAACCCATTTGGAAAAATTCACTTTCCCAGTTTTCAAAGGTTGCCTGGATAAAATGACCTGATCCCAAATAATCCAGAAAAGAAACTTGTTTTTTCTGATGCTCCGTGAGAAAATCGTTATATTCCTGCAAACCGAAACATGCCTGACAAATTAAAGAGATAACAGCAAGCAAAAGGAAAACTATGGATAAACTATTTTTATACAGAAATGAGTGTTTATTATTTCGAGGCATTTCTTTCCTGGATTAAATTATTACCTAATGCTGCAAATCCTCCGAAAATTAAATGAGCAAGAAATAAGTGACCGAAATATTTTTTTAAATTTTTAACAGGGGGATTTGGATGCACTTTAAAAATCAGTTGCCATGCAGCTATACCCAACATTCCACTTGCTGCGCCTAAAATTAAACCTGATTTAAAAGTTGGATTAATTTTATCTTTCCAAAGGTGAACATATATTAAGCAAAACAGTACTCCAATTCCATAATGAGCAATCCAACCCTCTAATTCAGCAGTTTCTTTTTCAGTTTCCGGAAATAGCTTTTTAATCAGTTTAGCTAAAACTTCAGGTTCCTGAAAATTTTCCTTCTTAGAATGGGAAACTACATAGCTGAATACAGTCATTGCTGATGTACCCACAAAAGCAGAAGTTAAAATTTTATTCAGAGTTTTTGATTCCATTCTTTAAAAATTTTAAAAAAGCCTGCCCAAATTAAAGGAAGCAGGCTTTCCAGGCAAAAAAAATACCTTATTACTTTTTTCGATTAAGGTATTCTTTTACCTTGTCTGCGGAGTTGCCAACCCTTGCGACAACTTCCTTCAACTGGTTAACAGATATACCTAAACTTTCAGTCCACCATTTAACTTCCCAATCTTCGGAAAGAGAAATACGGGCTCGGTCTTTCGGACCTCTGTCTTTTAAATTATCCATAATTAAATTATTATTTTGATTCTGTTTCTTCCTCTTCTTCCTGACTCGCTTCAATATTTACAGCGGAAACAGCCACTTCCGTTAATTTTTCATCGGCTGCTTTTTCTTCATCGAGAGTGGCCTGTAATAGTTGCACTGCATCATCTAAACCCAATGTTTCAGCAAACTGGCGAAGTGTGCCATAGGAAGCAATTTCATAATGCTCTACTTTCTGACCTGCTGAAATAATACCGGCATCACACATGGGGCCTTCTTCACATTCTTCCATAATTTCTTCCGCTTCTTTAATCAAACCTTCCATTGCTTCACACTTTTTGGCGGTAGCTTTTTTACCAAGCGCCTCAAAAACCTGTTCCACGCGTTTAACCTGTTCTTCGGTTTCTGCCAAATGATTTTCCAATGCTTCTATTAATTCTTCGGAGGTTGCATTTTTAATCATTTTAGGAATTGCTTTGGTTAAAGCTTTCTCTGCCCAATAAACATCCTTTAACTCATCTTCAAATAATTTCATGAGTTGAGAGGATTGCATTCCGCTACCTGAATTTTCCTCTTTAGCGCTACCAGAACTACTTTTACTTTTACTGCTTCCATTGGAGCCCTTTCCTGAATTTGAATTTGTATTTTTCATGTTGATTTATTTTAAAATGTTAAACTGATTACTAATAATTACACGTTACCTGAATAAATTTCTTCGCCCCTGTTAGCTCGCCATCTTTCTTCAAAATATTTAGCGTCATCTTCATTGCGCGGACGAACACCCATTACAATATTTCCTTTCTTTACTCCCGATTCATATAACCTTGCGCGTTCTTCCGGAATACCATGACCTACAAGCGCTCCAATGATTCCGCCTGTAAGACCTCCTGCACCGGCACCGGCCAAACCTGCTGCAATAGGACCAGCGACAATTAATCCAAGTCCCGGTATCACCAGGCTGGTTCCGAGAGCAGCAACAACTCCGGCAATTGCGCCAACGGCACCGCCAATGGCTGAACCTTTTCCGGCACCTTCAGCGGCTTTTGTTCCTATTTCAGTTTCTTTAACATCACCTGAAAAATGTTTTTTGCGTGTTTCATCTGACATCACTAAGTTGATATCATCTTTAGTATATCCTCTTTCGTGAAGCGTCTTGTAAGCATTCTCTGTACTCTCCCGGTCGCGAAACATTCCTGTTAACATGGTGCCACGGTCTGTGGTCATGTTTTTCTGCATTTGATCCTGATTTTTGTCCATTTTATTTTTATTTAATTGTTAGAATTGAGTTTACCTGATCATTAGTGATTTCATTTCTTAGTGCTATCCGGCACCAGATACATATCTTTTTTCCTGTCTGATCTCACCACTTTACCAGTTAAATCCACATACTCTCCGTCTTTTATGGTCAGCTTAGTTCCATCTTTTCTGATAATAGTTCCATCACTCTTTAATACTGAACCATCGCTGAAAGTCATTTCATTTTCCATCGCAGTCATTTTTCCATTTTTAGAGATCATCATTTTACCATTGTGCATCCGGTAACCATCATGAGATTTATCCATTGGCTGACGATTCATATCCTGATTCGGAATGCTTTTCATGTCATGTCCCGATTTGACGGTGTTATCAGGATTTGTCCTGTTGATTGAATCCGATTGTGAATAAGCAAGTCCGTTAATTACTATTGCTATAAGTGTTAAAATTATTTTTTTCATTTGTTTTTTAGATTTTGTTTTATAATTAATTTATCTTTTTGTTGTGGATTTTCCTGAACTCCTCAGTGAGGATTTAATTCCGTTCTTTTTAATTTTTTCTTTCACATCAGCTAATGCATCTGCCAACTCCTGTAATTCAGGATCTAAACCGGGAGAAAATTCTTCAGGTCTTTCCGGTGCTGATGGTATATGAAAATTTTCTTTTGGCTCTGCCAGAGTTACCAGTTCCGTTCCGTCATTTGCCGGGGCGCTGCCGCTAAATATTTTTTCCATTTGAGAGCCGTCTAACCTGAAATGGTACTGCTCGCGGTTAATACCCGTATCAATTAATTTTTTTACTTCAGGATATTTAGAAGAATCAAATTTCGGAATGGGTAATAATTTATTCCATTCCACACCTAACGTTTCCAATGCTTTTGCAAATGCCATCTCATGGGCTTCATCACGGGCAATTAAAAATGCTACAGTAGCACGCAGTGTTTTATTTTCTGACATTTGATATATACGGCACTTTTGTAACCTGCCCGTAGATTCAAGAACTAAATTATCCAGTAAGTCAAGAACTAAATTTCCGTTGCAATGAACATAGCTGCCGCTCCATGGATTACCGGCAGCATCTACAGGCATAGAGCCCTGAGCACCCACAATAAAATGATGTGGATTTTTTTGCTCTTTAGCCATATCCATTGGAGCACTTCCACCTTTACCAGGAACATCGAATTTTTTACTATGATATTCCGGAGCACCATCCAATAATTTTGAAATGGTTTTTGAAATCAGCTCCACATGACTTATTTCTTCAATGCCGATACCCTGAATTAAATCCAGATAAGGAATACCATCACCCCTGAAATTAAAGCTTTGAAAGAGGTATTGCATCATTGTCCTCATTTCTCCGAACTGCCCGCCCAAACCTTCCTGTAATGCATTCGCTGCTGACGGGTCTGGCTGGTCATCAACAATAGGATTGATTAAATTTTGTATATGATAAAACATAATATTTTGATTTTTAAGGTTATGAAAATGAACTAAAAATTGGTCAGGAAGATTGAATTTGATTAAACTCCCGCTGTATCAGAGCAGGAGTCTAATCGCCTTCGATTGTAATTAGCGGTTGCCCTGGTTACCGCCCCTATTGCCACCTTGTGAACCACTTCCACTTTGTGAACCACTTTGACGGCTGCCCGAACCTTTTTGTGTGTCTTCAGCGTCCTCATCATTTTCTGATGAAGAACCTTTACGACTGCTGTCGCTGCCAACTTCATTTCTGCGAGATTCGGAAGAACCTTTTCCTTCACCTCTCATTTTGTTTTGTTCTTCAGATTCTGTACCGGTTCTTTTTTGTGAATCTGCAGATGAACCACCTTGGTTACCGCTGCGGCTTCCCTGTCCGCCCTGATTTGATTGTTGACCTTTGTTCTGGTCTTTTTCGTTTGCCATGATTTTGATTGTTTTGATTGTTATTAATTTATTTATTAGAATGATTTAATCGCGGTCCAGTGAGCTACCGCCTGATTTACCACGGGAAGAGGATGATTTGCTTCCTCCTGATTTACCTGATGAGGCAGAACTGCTGCTCCTGCTTCCGCCTGAAGTTGATTTGCTGTTTCCGCTTTTGGAACCAGACCGGCTTCCGCTATTTCCTGATGAGCGACCACCGGATTTTGAATTTGAATTTGCCATTTGTTTTTAGATTTTAATTGTTTAATAATTGTTATTTAAATTATAAGTTGTGAAAATGATTAGCAGTTCCACCGGAATAAAAAGTTGTGCCACCATTTTTTAAGTTTTGTATATGAGAGAACATTAATATCATTTGCATTTTATTTTTTTCAGATTTGTAGATTTGCTTCCATGATTGTGGAAAATTTTAAAACCGCTTAAATTTTCCTGGCATTTGTATCGGCTTTGTTTTTTTTGAAATCTGCTTCAATAAGTTCCCCGTCATTGGTTAACGCATTCCCCATTTTTAAGGAAAATCTTTGATCCATCAGGATAAATTAAAACACCTTCGATTGTAATTTTTCTTCGCAAAGACAATTTTATGTCTGTGTAAACTTGTTTTCCATCAACTGCTAATCTTATTTTTCCGTTTAAAAGAATTGCACAATAACAAATCACATTTTTATCACCATCCTTTCCTGCTGAGACCGGAGTTCCGAAGCATACCAGCATTGATTATTATTGTTAAATATATTTTCCGCCTTCCTCCGTGTCCGCACGGACGATAAAATTGTAACAAGATTTATTTAGGATTACATTCCCACTGGGCCCCAGTCTTCCTTTTTCTGTTTCAAGTTACTGGTGCCATGAAATCATTTAATTATTAAATATCTTAAAACATTTCAGCTACCTAATTCAAAAAAAAAAAGCACTGCCGGTTTGTTTTCAGCATTTGTTGAATTTTTTGCTTTTGGCACAGAAAAAGAATTCAACTTTAGTTTTAAAAACATTTTATTCATCAAAGAAGAGAGTTAAGTTTAAATGAACACAGGATAATCTTCGTCTTCTTTCGTATAAACTACTATTGTAAGATGAAAAATTACCGCCAATGGTTTATGAATTGGGGGTTTTTGAAGGTTTAACCCCGGAATTATGAATGTTTATAAATGTAATCGCATATGGCACAAGTTTTTAATAACAAGCTGCAAACAATCTAAATAAAAACAATCATGGGAAATCTTCTTTATGCCATCGCAGTCATCCTGATTATAATATGGGCAGTATCTTTCCTGGCCTATCATGTTACAAGCGGTTTAATACATATTCTGCTTGTTATTGCAGTCATTGCTGTTTTATTAAATGTAATCCAGGGCAAACGGCCTCTTTAGCTATAAATATTCCTGACAAATTAAAACAAAAGTTATGAAAAAAATTATGACAAGCTCAGTATTTGCTGTGATCCTCATGTGGTCATTAACAGCATGTAATAATGAAAAAAAAGCAAATGATGAAGCAGAAAACAAACCGGATCTGAATGAAGCTGCTAAGGACACAAATGATAAAAGATTTGACAACCCAACTGAAGGGGATGCAAAATTTGTAACGGAAGTGGCAGATATTAATTATGCTGAAATTAAATTAGGAGAATTAGCTCAAACCAAAGGAGTAAGCGCAGAAGTAAAAGAACTGGGTAAAATGATGGTTAAAGATCATACAAAAGCTAACAGTGAATTAATGGCTTTGGCACAGAAAAAAAGTTTTTCATTTCCTGAGGGGCCCAGCAATGATGTTATCAGCGATTATAACAGCATGAATGATCTCAAAGGATTGGATTTTGATAAAAAGTATAGTGATAAAATGGTCTCCGGTCATAAAGATGCTATTGATAAATTTGAAAAAGCAGCTACTGATTGCCAGGATGCTGAACTTAAAACATGGGCAGCGAACATGCTTCCGGCACTTCATATGCATCTGGACCATTCACAAAAATGCGAGGAGAGAGTAAAAAACATGAAATAAAAATTTTTATTTTTTCATAGTGAGGCCGGGTATAACAGCGCACCTGGCTTCTTTATTTTTAATCCTATCAAATCAAATCATAAATTCGTCTTATTTTTTTGAAATGAGTGAAAGGAATTTTGAAAAAAGGAAAAAATGGAGTGAACATGAAAAACCTCCATTATTAAAATCAACAGAAGAATACAACGAGCTTCTTAATGGAATGAAGGGGGGATATGATTTGAGCGGCAAGTTTTTTAATTTGCTGAAGAACTATAAAATGAAGGAAACCGATGGCGGGTGCTTACAAATCATATTTAACGATGGAAATGTGGATGATTGCTCGATTGATTATGCACGGGGATTTGCTGATGCCTGCAATGATTGGGAAGCAAAAGATATCACTCACCTGATGAAGCTTTTGAAAATACCCTCACGAAAGAGATTTGTAGATATGTGGGCGCGGTTAGAAACTGCGGGTCAAATAATTCGTGCGCCAGCGCACGGCATTCTTTTAGCAAAAGGTTCTGTTGCAGTTTGTGTTAGCAATAGCGGTATAACCAATAAACTTACCCTTGGCAAAGAATATTCTGTCTTAGCTTCCCAGCGCGGAAGAATATTAATTGAAGATGATCATGGCTTTAAAGATTATTTTAATGGTAATCGCTTTAAAGGCAAAAATCTCAACAGAAGATAATGCACCCGTGGAAAAATATCAATTATAAATCATAAAAAAAATCCCGCCTGCACAAGCGGGATTAGTTGTGAAAAACATTGCATTTAAAAAACCGAAAGTAATTTCCTTTACTTATTTTTTTATGCTTATAAAAATCGTGCCTGCCATAGTCCGTAAGGAACAATCCTTGCAAAGTATTTAAAGGACTTTGAACATTGAATTTTATGCCGAAGGCATCCCTTCGGGAAATTTTGAACTTCATATTTTATCAATTTATTTTAAGCTATCTTTACCATACCAATTAAATTTTTCCGTAACACATTGGCTAATTATAAAAAGAACAGTAAAACAGTAATCAGCTCAAAGCAGGCGCATTCCCCGTGTGCGGATTTGATTCAACATTTGTGAATAAAATGAGCCACATTTTTCAGCAACAGCGATGAAGGAAAAAACAGCAACCAAAATAAAAAAAGTTTCCATTAAGAAGCTTGCAGATAAAGAAAGCGAAAATAAAAAATCAAGGAGCCGGCCTTTTCCTATAGTTGCCATCGGTGCTTCGGCAGGCGGGCTGGAAGCTATTGTGGAGATTTTGAAAAACCTTTCGCCCGAAACCGGGATGGCCTATGTGTATGTACAGCACCTGGACCCTACTCATGAAAGCCTGCTCCCAGAAATACTGGCAAGGGTAACCAATATGAAGGTGCTGGAGGCAAGGGAGAAAATGCGTATCCACCAAAACCATCTCTATATCATACCGCCTAATAAGGACATGCACATTATTGATGGTGTGCTTACGCTCGATCCACGCCCGCCCCGTCCTGAATTGCACATGCCCATTAACCGTTTCTTTATTTCCCTTGCAGAAAAGCAAAAAAAAGGAGCTATAGCGATTGTACTGTCTGGCAATGCCGGTGACGGGGCGCAGGGCCTGAAAGCCATTAAATCAGCAGGAGGAATAACGTTTGCGCAGGATAAGTCGGCAAAATTTCAGAGCATGCCCCGCACTGCAATTGCAGAAGGCGCAGTGGACCTGGTGCTTCCCCCGCGTGAAATTGCAAAAGAGCTGGAGCGCCTGAGCGGGCAAACCCCTGTGCTGCAGAAAATAATGGCTGACGGGGATGAAATACCGGAAAAGCCTGATGCTGATGGAGAATATTTAAGCGTGATCCTTAACCTCCTTAAAAAATTGGAAGGTATTGATTTCACCAATTATAAAAGATCCACTATTTCAAGACGTGTGATAAGGCGCATGCTGCTTCAGAAGTTTAATACGCTTAAGGAATATGCGCAGTACCTGAAGCAGCATACTTCAGAGATCAGCACGCTGTACCAGGACCTGTTGATTAATGTGACCACCTTTTTCCGTGACGCTGACGGAATGGATTACCTGAAGAAAAAGGTATTTCCGAAAATCCTCAGGTCAAAAGGCGCCAATGATCCCATCCGCGTCTGGGTGCCCGCATGCTCCACTGGCGAAGAGGCATATTCTATTGCCATCATACTGATGGAAGTGCTGGGAGAAAAAGCAGCAGGCACGCCTGTGCAGATATTCGCCACCGACCTGAGCGAGTTGGCCATTTCCAAAGCGCGTTTGGGAATTTACCCGAAAGCCGATTTGACGGAAGTTTCAAACCGCAGGCTGCAGAAATATTTTACCCGCATGGACAGCCATTACCGTATTGTGAAAAGCATCCGCGACCTGTGCGTGTTTGCGCCCCATAACACTATTAAGGACCCTCCATTTTCCCGTATTGACCTGGTAAGCTGCTGCAATTTGATGATCTATCTCGACATAGTGCTGCAAAAAAAAGTGATTTCCATTTTGCATTATGCGCTGAACCCGGGAGGCTATCTTATGCTCGGCAAAAGCGAAACAATCGGCAATGCACAGAACCTTTTTACCCAGCCTGAAAAGAAATTGCACATTTACCAGCGCAAAAAGGATTCCACTGCACGGGGCAATTTTGAAATGACGTATAGTATGCCTGAAAATGCAGGTGTGCGTAACCTTCCAATGTCTTTACAACGAAAAGAAATTCAAAAAATTAATGCAAACCAGCAGCTTCCTGACCTTGAAAAAACCGTAGACAATCTTTTGCTCTCCCAGTACGTCCCTGCCAGCGTAGTAGTAAATGAGGAATTTGAAATCCTGCAGTTCCGCGGGTCCACAGGAATCTTTCTTGAACCGGCACCCGGACGGGCCAGTCTTAATTTGCTGAAAATGGCAAAAGCAGGTTTGGGTTTCGAATTGCGCAATGCCATTCACAAAGTGCAGAAAAGCGGTCAGCCCGTTAAAAAACAAGGCATTGAAATAAGCCATAATGGAACATCGAAGCTGGCAGGCATTGAAGTGTTGCCATTGAAGAAAGAAGGTGAAGAAAATTATTTCCTCGTTATTTTCCGGCAGGCTGATATGCCGTCTGAAATTATATTGTCAACATCTGCTGCAAAGGATAAACGGGTGAAACAGCTCGAAGCCGAATTGCTGACCTCCCGGGAAGACATGCGTTCCCTCGTGGAAGAACAGGAAGCAATGAACGAGGAACTGCAGAGCGCCAATGAAGAAATAGTTTCCAGCAACGAGGAATTGCAAAGCATCAACGAGGAGCTGGAAACTTCCAAAGAAGAATTGGAAAGCAGCAATGAAGAGCTGATGACCATTAACCAGGAGTTGCAGATGCGCAATGACCAGCTTGCCGAAGCGTATGATTATTCCCAGTCGGTTTTCGACACTATACGCGAATCGGTGCTCGTGCTCGACAATAATTTAAAAGTCATTCATGCCAACCGTTTATTTTATAAAACATTTAAAGTATCGGAAGAAGAAACCATCGGGCGGCTTATTTTTGATTTGGGAAACCGGCAATGGGACATTCCGAAATTACATGAACTGCTGGAGGAAACGCTTTCTATGAACCATCAATTTATCGGATATGAAGTGGAACATGATTTCCCTCAGATAGGTAAAAAAATTATGATGCTGAATGCAAGGCGCGTAATACAGAAAGTGCACAGGCAGGAACTTACACTTATTGCCATAGAAGATATTACGGAACACCGTGTAGCCCAAAAAATTATTGCAGATCGGGAAAGATGGTTCCGCAGCATGGCCGATAATGCACCGGTTATGATATGGACTGCTGACGAACAGGGCAACCGTACCTTTTTTAATAAAACCTGGCTTGCATATTCAGGCAAGGCCATGAAAGAAGAAACCGGCACGGGTTGGACAGCAGATGTGCACCCGGAGGATCTTGAAAAACTGCTTTCCGTTTACCATGATGCTATCAAAAAGAGGCAGCCTTACCAGGCGGAGTACCGCCTCAGGCGCAATGACGGTGAATACAGGTGGATGCTTTCCTCTGCCAGACCGGTGTATGATGAGCACCAGAACTTTCTGAATTATGTGGGAACAATTACAGAAGTGCATGACCAGCGGATGTTAAACCAGGAGCTTGAGGACCGAGTGCAGCGAAGAACCGCGGCATTGCATGAAGCTAACCTCAACCTTGAACGCTCCAACCATGAGCTGCAGCAATTTGCATTCGTATCGAGCCATGATTTGCAGGAGCCATTGCGCAAAATCATTACATTCAGCAACTTCCTGCAGAAAAAATATAAAGATGATTTACCGCAACCTGCACAGGAGTATCTTACCAAAATGGAAGAGAGCACGAAACGCATGTCGCGTTTGATCGAGGACCTCCTGAATTTTTCAAGGGTTTCACGCAATGAAAAATTTGTTCCAACTGATCTCAACATTATTTTTACCGATGTAATGAAGGATTTTGACTTGCAGGTAAAAGAAAAAAATGCACAGGTTACCGCATCCCCGTTGCCCGTAATTTATGCAGTGCCGGTACAGATGAACCAATTATTCAGGAACCTTATCGGAAATGCTTTAAAGTTTTCCTCAAAAGACAAAACACCGCAACTGGAGATCAGTTCACACATGCTTTCCCCTGAAGAACTGGAAACATTTCCCCGGCTGAATGCAGATGCAGAATATGTATCCCTCATCTTCCGTGACAATGGAATTGGTTTTGACCAGAAATATGCAGAGCAGATTTTTGAAATCTTTCAACGCTTAAATGAAAAAAGTCTTTATTCAGGAACAGGAATAGGCCTTGCTTTATGCCGGAAGATTGCTGAAAATCACGGAGGGTTTATTTTTGCCAGGTCAAAAGCAGGAGAAGGTTCGGAGTTTCATGTGATACTGCCGGTTTCGAGATGATTATCTTCCAGTTCGGTTTGTTTTCTTCTTATATCTTCCTGGAAATCCTTCTATTTATTTATCACCGATATATCCTTCAAATCATAAGCATCATTAGTGACTGTACAATCCATCCGCTTAATTTTCTGAATAAATTCTTCCCATGAAATTTTAATCTTAAACTTCCTGACAGGAAGCTTGTCTTTAGGATCGGCAGAACTTTCCTGCTTATATGTATCTACCGCATATAAAGTGATTACAGGTTTGGATTTCTCTACAAATATCCGTAAGGCAAACGGGTCAAACCGGTCGGGATTATAATTTGCTATCTTCTGAGCGAGGTTGTTGAAATCATCCTTGTCAAAAAGATCAATGTTGGCATAACCGCTCAGATCATGATGCCGTGTATCGAATGGCTGATTATATCTCATATTATTTTTTAATAAATTGAACTTAATTCGTTTTCAACGCATGAAGATATGCTTTGATATCTTTTAAATCCTGCCTCGCAATTTCCCCTTTTTTAAAGGAGGGCATTACTCCTAATCCATGTCTCACCTGGAATGCCTTAACGAAACCCGGTGCAGGGTTAGAGCTGATAGCCGGGCCTAATCCGCCTTCTCCTTGCGGATGACATTTCTGACAATACATCATATACTGTCTTTCCCCATTCTTTAATTCCGGAGTTGATAAATCAATTTTTCCGGCAATCGGTTCTGAATGTCTTGCAGCACATGACGCTATTAAAAGAATCGCGATAAATATCAGATAATTTTGAATATACTTATTTGACATCTTTAGCTGATTTAGTTATTTTCCAGATCATACCGGTCGCCTTCTGTGGTTCAGCGCCTTTGGCTGTCATTTTCACAATGCCGAAATCCACAACATACAGGGTGCTTCCATCGGGTGAAAATTTGGCATCAACAGGCCTTTCCAAACCACCCTTTTGAAGCCATGAAGCAGGTCCGTTTGTTTTTCCTTTATTCGTTGCAAAATCATTTATAACCCCATCAGTAATATTTACCCTCACTATTTTAAATCCCACCGGTGATATAACTTTTCCGACTTTTGGCGACATATCGCCAAACTGTGCAACAAACGCTTCACCTTTAAATCCAAATTCCTCGCGGGTTGAAAAATCAAACCCGTTGGAAGAAGAATGCACGCCAAACATAGCTATAGGGATTGGCGGATTGGATGGATATTTTTGCAAAACGCGTTCTGCTTCCTCCTTGCCCGGAGGCTTAAATTCCTCATCCCCGCTGATCGGTTTGCCTTCAGAATAATCAGGCCATCCATACCATGCCCCTTCTTTTACTTCCCATAAAACATCAGCCGCCCCCCATACCGGCCTGCTGCCCCTGTCATCAAAGCCGTTTTCTGTAACATATAGTTTACCATTTTCTGCAAACCGTAAACCATAAGGATTACGTAATCCCCAAGCAACCAATTCAGGTTTCCCCCCTCCCATCGGAATCCGCATGATGGCTCCGTTACAGGGTATGCTGCCTTTTATAATTTGTCCTTCTTTAGTTTCTGTATTAAAAGGAACAAATGCGCCAGTATATGCTTTTTCCCCAGCCACGTTCGACAATACATTATCACTTATATAATTTTTACCCGACAGCACTATATCCATGCACGGTATATCATGAAATGTTTTATGCCGGGGAAGCCATCCGAATTCTTTATTATCAGGACCTACTATACCCGAATTTGTTGCAGTACCCTGTCCGAAATAAATATATCCATCTTTAATTGCAGGGCCATTGGTATGATGATCACCAATGCTGGGAAGGTTTTCAGTAAGAGTTGTGGTTGACCCATCCATGTTTATTTTTAAAATCTTTCCGCCTTCATCCTCTCCGCCTTCAGCTATATAAAAGGATTTATTATAATATGTAATTCCTGTCCATGGTCCGTTTGTTTTACTTTTTGCAATTTCTGTTTTCTTTCCGTCCTGCTCTAATTTCAGCAGTTTTGGTTCGGTCCGGACTTCGCCATAACAGTAGCCTGCTTCGGTAACATACATATTTCCATCATCATCAAAAGTCACTGCACTTGGAAAGGTTAAATCTTTCGCAACAATTTCAATTTTGTATCCTTCCGGTAATGCCACATCAGCAGGGTTTATGGTCTGTGTTATATTCATGGACTGACCTCCTCCCCGGGACATTCTCATCTGATAGCATGAAGAAAGTAATAAAGAAAAAAAAATTAAAACAGGAAATAAAAATATTTTGCGCATAATAATTTTACTCTTTTAGATTTTCTAAAGGATTAAAATTGAACTTTTAAATAAATTATTTTTGGTGATTCGCAATGAAAAGAAAATTATTTTTAAGAAGTTGGGATTTTTTTATTCCTATCTTTAAATTTTAATATTATTTGAGCCAGCTTGCTATATATGCTGTCTTTATTTTTATGCAGCACATTACTTAAAACATTGGAAACTCCTTTGCTTAACACCCACTTTTTTATAAATCCTGAATTTCTTAAAATCACATATCTCATAATCCATTCAGTGAATGCCCCTCCTGTACTGGAAAACAGATCCTTATCTGCTGGCTTATGAACTGCGTACCCTAATCCTCTTTTGGCTGCATTTACAGGTGAGAGCATAATTTTTATTTCTTCAATATCATTTTCAATTTCATTTTCCAGCCTGATGCGTTCGGATTTTAGCCGCATTCTTTCGCTCTTCATTTCTGCAACTGTCTTAACTTTCCTCATGGATATTAATTTTAGCAAGTAATGAATTCGTTACCGGATATTTAATCCATTTGGTTTGATTTACCCAAATAATTACCCCAACAAGTACATAGAATCCACCGAGGATAAAAAATCCTGTGGGTATATTATGTAAAAGCTTACCAACCAATACAGCTAAACCGATATTCAGCAGTATAAAAGCTATTAAACCTATTACTATCATAATAAGAACACTGGCGAGAGAACTGAGAATGTCTCCTAAACGATCCTGCCCGTTTAAAAGCGCGAGATCAATCCGTGTCTCAAAATATTCTTTTAAATGATGAAACAGCTTTTGAAAGGGGTTGGGTTTTTCGTCTTGAAGTGATTCCATAATTAAACCTAGCTATTTACTGTTTCCGCTACTCCGGATACGCCTTCCTTAATATCATCAGCAGCATTTTCCGAATATTCTTTAACTAATTTCTTTCCTTTATCAAATGCATCACATAAAAAATCAAGAACACCAGTTCCGCTTTTTTTTATTTTATTTCTTAGTTCATCTCCTTCATCGGTTAAAAGGTAACCGATGACAAGTGCCGCTCCTGCGCCAATAATTATTCCGGTAATAAGTTTAGTTGACATATCTTTTATTTTTTACAGCTATTATAAAATAACATGCCATCAGCAAACTTTACAGGGTGTTATTAATTGCGGAAAGAATTGTACAACTCCTCACCCTGTTGATTGTTCATTTTCTAAAATGCTGACCACATAAAGTAAAGTGTTGTTTAAATCCCCGGGACATTATGCGCCTTAATAATTATATACATGTATGATATTAACTTTATACGTAGTTGCAGCATCCCAAATTGTCTTTGCTGCGCAGCAGTGTTGGCCGGGGATTACTGCTGGTATATTTTTTTTATTTTTTTTACAAATCAAAAAATATTTATAACTATTAAAAAAGTAAAATCATGAAAAAAAAATTACTTACGATTATTATTGCGCTGTTTAACGGATGCGCCTATGCGCAATCATGGATTCAGCAGGATGTCCCCCTCGGTTTTGAAGGATACATTTTCGATATGGAAACTGTAAACGCAAATGTTGCATGGGGCGTCCCTTATGACAACTCAACCGGTACTCCGACTCCTACCTCAAATTTCGTCCGAACAACAGATGGCGGAGCAATGTGGACAATGGCCACAGTTGCCGGGTCGGCTACGGCAGAACTGCTTTCAAATATATGGCCAATAGATTCTCAAACCTGCTATGCGGCAATGTATAACAGCGGAGGCCCGGGAGGAGCTGTTTATAAAACTATTGATGGAGGAGTATCATGGACAAATGTAGACACCTCTATGTTCAGCGGGACTACATCGTTTGCTGATTTTGTATGGTTTAATGATGCGATGAACGGAGTTGCAGTAGGTGATCCGGTAGGCGTACCTACGTTTTACGAAACATATTATACCAATGACGGTGGTGCTACCTGGAATGTTGTTTATCCGCCCGACATTCCTTATTCAACATCTTCTACCGAATATGGCGTGGTAAATCTTTTTACTTCAGCCCAGGGTCATTTATGGTTCGGCACCTCAGAAGGCGATATATATCATTCTTCTGATATGGGCCATACATGGGAAAAGTACGCTACAGGCTTTCCGCCATATACCAGCAGTACGGGAGGGCGGTATGATATTTCTGATATTGCTTTCGCTGACTCATTAAACGGAATCGCTTTACAGGTAAATTCAACAGGTTATCTTGTAAAACGAACTTCAGACGGTGGCGATACATGGGTGGATTTTATACCTTCAGGAAATTTATACATCAGCGACATTGATGCTGTTCCCGGTTCAGATCTGCTGATCAGTGCCGGTTCAAGCAATGCAGGAGGTTTCGGAACTTCTTTCAGCCTCGATTACGGTTTAAGCTGGACAAATATTGATTCACTCGTCTCACATACTTCCATTGATTTCAGCGATAATATGAGCGGGTATTCCGGTGAATATATTCCCGCAGGTGCTCCGGGTGGAGTATGGAAATATGACGGCACACCGCTTAGCGTAATCACCCAGTTTGCTCAGACAAAACAAACCCACATTTATCCAAACCCCTCTGACGGAATAGTAAATGTGATAGGAGAAAGCGGTTCAGGTAAAACCACATTTGAAATTTATGATCTGCATGAAGCTTTAATCTACAGTAAAACATTAACATCAATGCATATTTTCAATCATACTTTCAACTTTTCCAATCTCCCGGCAGGGATGTACATCATGAAGATAAAGGATGAAAATAACACAACAGCGCAAAAATTACTGATTCAATAAACCAGGAAATCTGACTGAAAGGGACAACTGACACTTGTCCCTTTCAAATAATATTACCAGGGGAGGATTTGAAATTTTGAAATATACCGGTCCATTATCTTCAGGAATATGGACTAATGAGCAGAATTATTATAATTTAAATGTATTCCCGAACCCCGTACATGATGTGATAACGGTTAATGTTGATGAGAAAGAAGAATCCACTTTGCTATTACAACTTAATGATGCTACTGGGAGAATTGTGTTTTTGGGAAATCAAAGTGCAATAGCGGGATTGAATACTTATGAGCTTAGTTTGAGTAATCTTTCAAAAGGAATTTACACTCTTGAGTTAAAATCAAAAACCGGAAGCCAAAAGATTAAAATTGCAGCAGAATAAATTTTTGGTGTTAATTATTAAAAGAGAGGCATGATCGGGGAGAATTGGTATCTGCATTTGTTTGCTCTAAAAGATAAAAGGATTTACATTGGAGGATAACTTTTGTTTTCGTCAAGTAAATATGATACTTGATGTAAATGTTTTTGAGAATAGCCTGCATGGCATATTTTTTTGACTCGTAAAGCTATTTAATCTTTATCAGCTAAAGCGATGAAATTATTTATACTGCTGTTTTTATTAACAGTATTTTCTGTGAGCAGTTATTGCCAGTTAAATGTTAGCTATACAAACGCCACGCAGTTTGTGCAGAAATTAACCGGTCCTAATGTTTCGTTTGCCAATGCTGTTTTTTCCGGAACTGATCCTGTGCAAATGGGAAAATTCACAGGGGTGGTATCTCCCAATATCGGCATAACAAGTGGAGTAATACTTGCCACAGGTGATGCCATTGTTGCTGAAGATGTTTCTAATAATTGCTCTGCCGGCACTGCATTGGGAGGCGGAGGTGATGCCGATTTATCAGGCGCCTGCCAGCAGCAAACCAAAGACCTTGGCGCTGTTGAATTTGATTTTTGGGTTCCAACTGATTCGGTAGCGTTCACTTTTATGTTCGCTTCTGAAGAATATAATTATTGGGTTAATTCAAAAAATGATGTATGTGGCGCCCGCCTCTATAATGCATGGGGCGGTTACGCTAATATTCTCTATTTACCCGGCACATTCACTACGATCTGTGTGAATAACATAAATAATGGCTGGGTGAATAATATTTGCGATCCCTCATCAGGTCCCTGCATGAACTGCCAGTATTTCAATGACAACACAAACGGCACAACATTCCAGTACAACGGTTATACTGATTTAATTACAGTAAAATTCCATGTTACACCCTGCGATACTTTTCATTTCTGGATGGGTATTGCAGACGGGCAGGACTTTATTTACGACTCCGCTATCCTGTTGCCGGATGATGGTTTCACTGGTGTGGGAACAACTTCGGGTGGCTGCAACCCTCTGCCTTTAGCGCTGCTTTCATTTACCGGAACACCTATGAATGATAAAAATATTTTGCGCTGGACAACAGGTTCGGAAACAAACAGCGATTACTTTATCATTGAAAAAAGTCTGGATGGTCAAAATTTTAATGAAACTGGAAAAGTGAATGCCGCGGGTAATTCGACCTCTGTTCTCTCCTACGAGTTCATTGATCTAAATCTCGCCCCGGGAACAGTCAAAACATATTATCGTTTAAAACAAGTCGATTTCAACGGTGATTTTCAATATTCAAAAAATATATCACTTAATTCTAACGTGGAAAATACCTATAGCAACTCCGTTTATCCCAATCCTGCACAAAATTTTTTTAACATTGAATTACCCGGTAAAACTTTTGATTTGTCTGTAACGGATATTACGGGAAGAATTGTTCTTGAAAAGAAAAATATTTCAGCATTCGCACAAATTAATTCCAGTGACTTGCATGACGGAGTTTATTTAATCCGTGCATCATCAGGAAATAATAATATATACAGCGAAAAAATAGTTATTCAAAAAACCATTAAACCAATAAATTAAATCATCATGGATAATCTTCGGCAAAAAATTAATGACCAGCTTGAAAGGTTAAAATATCTTGAAGGTACCAGAGATAAAAATTTGGATATTCTTAATAACCGTGTGCGTCAAATTAATGAAGAAAAAAGAAAATTGAAGCAACCTGTTAACAATAAATCTTAAATAGTTTTTGCAGGAACAATTAATAAATCCGTCTGCTAAGCGAAGCAGCTGCCGCATACGATTATTTATTTAACTGAAACCGCGAAGAAAGATTAGTTGATCTTAAAGTCTTAGTAATAAATTTAAAAAAGTGCTCACATGATTTTTCTTTAATTTTTAATGGACTGCCATTAAATTTCATTTTCATTCTGTACAGACGTTTTTTATAAAGGAGTGAATAAAACACTGTCCCCACAGGTTTTGATCTGGTTTCACTTCCTCCTGCCGAGGCAAGCCCGGTTACAGCACCATGGATGTTTGCCGTAATTATTTTGCTTAGATTTAATACAAGCGCATCAGTTACTTTTTGTGATTCGGCCGTGTGCTTATCTATCAATTGTTTTTTTATTTTTAATAAACCTGTTTTTACATTTTCACTATAACAAACAACGCTGCCTTTTAAAACATCGGAGGTTCCGCTGATGGTTCCCAATTTATGAGCCGCTAAACCGCACGTCATGCTTTCAGCCAATGCAATAGTGAGATTGTTTTCCTTTAAAAAATTTACAAGTATTTGTTCAGCACGTTTCATCGTCCTTTATTTATTCTTTAATAATGCTAATGTCACCTGAACGTTCGAGATAAACTTCTTTTATTTTTTCAAGTGAAGTCATATTAACATTTCTTCTCAATGCTTCCAGGATATCCTCTTCGGTAATATGTTCTTTAGAAAGATTTTTTAATTGTTTTTTCCCATCTTTCATAAGCAAAAGACTCTCACCTTTAATTATTCCTCCTGCTTTTTTGTTGTGAAAGGTTATCCATGCCATTAATCGATGAAGCAGCATCAGCACTAATGCAGCGAGGATAGAACCGAAGAAGGATTGATTTGCAACAACAGCACGGCCCATTATGGCTCCAAGCATCAATGAGGTCAGTGTATCAAATGCTGATTGCTTGCTTAAGGTTCTTATACCTGCAATACGTAAAAGCAGGAGAGAAATAAAAAAAATAATAACAGCCCGCGCAGCCATCTGGTAAGCTTCTAATTTTTCCGCATCAAGACCAAGGATATTATTGAAGAGTTCCATGAGAATTATTTTTTATCGTTTATACTTTTCTTAATGAGTTTGACAGCCATATCCTTATTACCTTTATTCACAAGATGGAATTTCTTTCCTTCCATCTCATTATAATATTTAAAAAAATTAATAATTTCATTTAAATAATTTTCATTAATATCATTTATTGCCTGAATTTGGGAATGGTTTAAAGATTCCGAAGCTACCGCGATAATCCTGTCATTTCTTATAGCTTGCTTACCCTTTTCCTTTTGTTTCACAACTAAAACACCGACTACACGGCATTCAACTATACATCCGGGAAAAAATGGAGTATCTGCAATCACTAACACATCAAGGGGATCGCCATCTCCGCCAAGCGTATGGGGAATAAAACCAAAATCAAATGGAAACGAAGTTCCTGCAGGAAGCACTTTCTTTAATTCAAAAAAATCATTCTCCCTGTTATAATCATATTTATTTCTGCTTCCTCCCGGAGTTTCAATCACAACATAAATTTTATTTTTATCTTTTGTGAATGTTGATGGAAGTTTCATTAGTGACGAATAGTTTTATTTCCAAAAAAGAATTCTGAAAGCAATCCCGTTTTCAGGAAGCAGGTTTGATATAGTTTCATTTTTATCCAGATAATTTATTTCACATTTATACTTTTTCTTTAACAGCCTATGCTTTACGTCCTGGATGTTTAACTGCATTTTTATCAGGAGGAACTTTGCCCGCATGCAGTTCCGCATAAGCATGAGTAAATTCAGCACCATAAAAAACGATCATAGATGAATAGGAAACCCATAGTAAAATTAAAATTACAGAACCTGCTGCACCGTACCCGGAACCCGGGTCTGCTTTTCCAAAATATAATGCAAGTGCGAATTTTCCAATTTCAAAAAGTAAAGCTGTTACGAGTGAACCGATCCAGACATGCCTCCATTTAATTTTTGCATCAGGAAAAATTTTAAACATCAGTGCAAACAAAAACGCAAGGATTACTAAAGATAAAAGAAAGTTTACAGCCTGTAATACCACCAGTAATGATTCAGAGAAATTTCCGGAAAGCCAGTCTCCGAATGCTGAAAGGGTCGCTGAAACAACAAGAGACACGATGAGAATAAAAGCAATCGATACAATAAGCCCGAACGAAAACAAGCGAACCCTGATAACACTCCAGATACCTGATTTGGATTCATCCGCCTTTACTTCCCAGATAATATTGAGTGATTTTTGAAATTGCGCAAACACACCCGTAGCCCCGGCCAAAATGGTGATCACCCCGATTATTGCTGCCCAGGCAGAATTTTTTGATTCGCTTGCTGTGGCTATCATGTCCTGCACCTGTTTTGCAGTATCAGCACCAAGCGTTGAAGAAATTTGGGATGCAACATGATTATTTACTGCATCCCTTCCAAAAACAAAACCGGCAAGAGTAATAATAACTACTAACAATCCCGGCAATGAAAAAATAGCATAGTAGGCTATTACTGCGCTTTCTTTAAATGGGTCTTTTGACCACCATTTTTTAAAAGCAGTTTTCAAAAGCAAACCGGTATCCTTAAGTTTTAACTTCATAAAAAAATTATTGAGGAAGAAAAAATTTTAAAAAGAAAAAAGTAATTACATTTTCCGGTAAATGGAATACAAAAGCCTCCATAGTAAGTTTTAAAAATCAGAAATCATCGAATTCATGGTATTAAAATGTTGTGCCAACATGGACTATGGAAACAAAAGATGGCATTATTATTTAATCATGAATAAACGTTTAATAACAAATTAAAAATAATATTATGGCAAAGACATCAAAAAAAGGACAGAGTAAAGTAAAAAAGGTCATGCATGAATATAAGCATGGCGAATTAAAATCAGGTAAAGGTGGCAAAGGCGGGAAAGTTAAAAGCCGAAAGCAGGCAATAGCAATTGGATTGAGCGAAGCGCGTAAAGCAGGAGCTAAAGTTCCAAAGAAAAAGAGTTCAAAAAAATAAATTAAAATTTTTTTAACTACCTATTATTGTGAACCTGGTAACCATAGTAGGAATTTCGGCCAGCGTATTAACATCAATATCTTCAATTCCCCAGCTATTAAAACTTATTAAGGAAAAGAAGGCAGAAGATATTTCATTAAAAATGTTTTTGGTATTGCTGACAGGCCTGGGCCTGTGGGTTTATTATGGATTCTTAAAAATGGATTGGATTCTTATTTGTTCCAATGCGTTTTCATTCTTAATAAATTTATCGGTTTTAATTCTTGCATTAAAATATAAGGAATAAGAATATCCTGTTTTTTTTATTATCTAAGTTTCCAGAATCTCATCTTTAGCAATCATAAAAATCCTTCTCCCCTCTTTAACCTTCATTTCATACCCTCCTGTAAAAACGCCAAAGCTCGGGAGCACTGCCTGCATTTCATCAAAAACAAAACAGGGCAGCTTTATACTTTGTCTTCCTTTAGCCCGTAAGCAAAATACAGGATGGATATGCCCGCAGAAAATATACATACCGTTCTCAAACTTGGTTTCAGGGTGATGAGCAAATATGAATTGTGCTTCCCTGTATTCATCATCATAGACAGTGATTTTATTTTCGTCAAATAACCTAAGAGGCAAAATATCATGGTTTCCCAAAACAATAATCATTTCAACAGAATGATATTTATTTCGCCATTTGGCAAACAACTCCCACTCTGCATTATGACGGTTATGAAATAAATCACCGAGGAAAATAATACGGTAAACATTATTGGTGAGGATGAGTTCATCTAATCTTTTGAAATTATCTCCGAATGCAGCAGAGGGAATAGCAATTCCTTCTTTCCTGAAGTGTGTTACTTTTCCCAGGTGCAGGTCGCTAACCAAAAGTGTTTTTGCTTCTTTCCAGAATACAGCTTTTTGCGGCAGCATTTTAAAATGGTGGCCCCTGATTTTAATCTCCATCGCTGTATTGTTCAATCATTTTTTGAACACGGTTTGCTAATTTTTCTGAACTAAGCTGTTCGCGTGCACGGTCAACTAACAGCGGAAACGAAAGTGGTGTGGGCTTATTGGTTTTTTTAACTAATATCTTTTGTGATGTAATACGGTTCAAAGCATTGCGCAAACGTATTTCTTCCAATTGATAATCGAGCACTTCCTGGAACGCCTGCCGGACAAATAAATTATCTTTTTCGTATTCCGAAATAACATCAAACAATAAGGAAGAAGATGCCTGCAGCTGCCGGGTTTTAATTTGCCTGCCCGGAAATCCCTGGAATATTAATCCTGCAATAGATGCAATCTCCCTGAATTTTCTTTTTGCCATTTCTGTTGCATTCATACTTTTCTGAATATCATCAATAAGATTTTCAGATGTGAACAGGTCATTCATTTCCAAAAACTTTTGCATATCAACATACTGGTCACTCAGTAATTCAAAACCATAGTCATTCATAGCGATCGAAAAAGTAATGGGAGTAATATTACTCATCCGCCAGGCGAGCAGCGCTGCCATTCCTTCATGCACCAATCTTCCTTCAAACGGAAAAATAAAAATATGATGTCCCTCCCTTGTTTCGCACTCTTCAATTAAGAGTTGATCACTTGCCGGAATTTCAGAACGTTCCTTTTGTAAATGTAAAAGCGGTTGCAGTTTTTTTATCTCAACTTCCTTATGTGGATTTTCAATTGCATCCGCCAGGCGTTCACGGATAAAAGAAGAAAGTTTTGAAGACAAAGACATGCGGCTGCCTGTCCATTGCGGTACAACACCGCTGCGGCCCTCCGCTCTGCGAACTGTAACTGTCATCTCGCGAATCCGGATAAATTCCAGGCTCATTCCCGAAAGCCAGAACACATCTCCCGGTTTCAATCGCGAAATAAAAGACTCCTCTATAGACCCTATATATTTACCCCGTTGAAATTTTACAGTTAATGACGATTCCGAAACAATGGTTCCCATGCTTAAACGATGACGCATCGCAATTCGCCTGTCCTTTACTGCAAACAAATTATTTTCAATTTCCACTTTTCTGAATTCATCATACGCAACTAAAGAAGAGCTTCCGGTAGTAATATATCCCAGCAGCCATTCCCATTCTTTTCTCTCCATCAGGCGATAACACCAGGTTTGTTTTATTTCACTATACAATGCATCCTCATCAAATCCTTCTCCAACTGCCAGTGTCACCATCCATTGTGCAAGCACATCAAATGCATTTGTAAATGGAGTGCGGTCTTCAAGCACATTTTTCTCCACGCCTTCACGAAACGAAACCGCTTCAATCAATTCAAGAGAGTTTGTTGGTGTGAAATAAATTTTACTCTTTGCACCCGGCTGATGCCCGCTGCGGCCTGCACGTTGCACAAAACGTGAAATGCTTTTCGGGCTGCCCACCTGGATCACTGTTTCAACAGGACGAAAGTCAACACCCAGGTCCAGGCTCGATGTACAAATAACCAGCTTCAATTTTTCATTGTGCAATGATTCTTCCACCCACGCGCGCGTTTCCCTGTCTAATGAGCCATGATGCAATGCCGCAATGCCTGCAAACTCAGGATAATTTTCAATGATAGAACGATACCAGATTTCTGTCTGAAAACGTGTATTGGTAAAGAGCAGTGTGGTACGGCTTTGTTTAATTACTTCCACTACCTTATCCAGCAATCTTATTCCGAGATAACCCGACCACGGAAGTGTTTCTACTTTTTCAGGAAGAATAGTTTCAACAACAATTTTCTTTTTTGATTTTGCTTTAATAATAATGGAATTATTCTCGCCTTCTTTATGAACCCCGAGCAAAACCTGTTTTGCCTGTTCAAGGTTCCCGATAGTGGCTGATATTCCCCAGGTTTTTAATTGCGGATTAATTTTTCTTAACCGTGCTAAAGCCAATTCTGTTTGCACGCCTCTTTTACTTCCAATCAGCTCATGCCATTCATCCACAACAACTGTATGAATGTTTTTAAAAATTTCCGAACTGTTTTTCTGTGCAAATAATATATGCAAACTTTCCGGTGTGATAATGAGTGATTGCGGCATTTGCTTTTTCTGGCTCGTACGTTCCTTTGATGCCATGTCACCGGTACGGATTCCCACCTGCCAGGGAATTTCCATTTCATCACATGCCTGCTGCATGTTGCGTTGTAAATCTTTTGCCAATGCACGCAATGGAGTAATCCATAAAATTTGTAATCCTTTGACAGGTTTGGTTTTAAATTCTTTCGTGGTGTTAATGTAGTTAATCAATACAGGAAACCATAGTGAATATGTTTTTCCGCTTCCTGTTGGTGCATTTACCAAACCGCTTTTTCCCGAAAGAAAAGCAGCAATCGTCTCTTTCTGAAAAGCCGCAAGTTTCCAGTTTTTTAATTTTAACCATTCCAATAAAATTTTGTGACCTTTTGTTCTTTGCACAAGTAACTTTATTTTACTTATAGGTTTCCAAAATCTTTTTCAGGTTCTCCAATGTATCGGCCTCTTCAACAGGCTTGTCCTTTCTCCATCGGAGAATGCGCGGAAAGCGCACCGCAATTCCGGATTTGTGTCGTGACGATGCATTGATTCCTTCAAATCCTATTTCGAAAACCAATTGAGGTGTAACCGTTCTGACGGGCCCGAACTTTTCCAAAGTATGTTGTTTGATAAATCTATCCACTTCTTCAATTTCCATGTCCGTCAAACCAGAATATGCTTTCGCAAAAGGGATTAATTTTTTCTCTACATCCCACACCGCAAAAGTATAGTCAGTATATAATTCCGCTCTGCGTCCGTGTCCTTTCTGCGCATACACCAACACTGCGTCAATGCTTAAAGGATTTACTTTCCATTTCCACCAATCGCCTTTTTTCCGTCCAACCTGGTAAGTGCTGTTTTTATTTTTTATCATAAAACCTTCTGCAACATTTTCGCGTGATTGATTATGGAGTACTTTTAGGTCATCCCAATTTTTGAATTCAAGTAATGGAGAAATAGTAAAAGCTGGTATTGAATTAATAGTAGAATATAGTTGTTCTAACATTTTTCTTCTTTTCCGTTGAGGATGTTGCCTTATATCTTCCCCGTTTAATTCCAGTAAATCATAAGCAATAAATGCAATAGGTGCATCTTCAAGAATTTTCTTGGTCAGGTTTTTTCTCCCGATGCGTGTTTGTAAAATATTAAAAGGCAAAGGTTTGTTATCACGGAAGGTTACAATTTCACCATCGAGAACGGTTCCAGCAGGCAATACTGTTTTTAAAATATGCAGTTCTGGAAATTTATCCGTTGCCAAATCTTCACCTCGAGTCCAAATAAATAATTCATTGTTACGAAAAATTATTTGAGAACGGATTCCATCCCATTTCCATTCGGCAAACCATTCATCGACATTTCCTAATTCTGAAACATCGCCTTCAATCGGGTAGGCAAGAAAGAAAGGATACGGTCGTGAATCATTATCATTTTTGCTTTCATTAATAATCAATTTTTCAAAAGTAGCATCAAACGGATTCCACTGTCCCATGATACGATGAGCAATAATATTTGATTCCACCTTTGTTGCTTCTGCAATCGCGCGTACTACCAAAGTTTGCGAAACTCCAATACGAAAACTGCCCATCAATAATTTATTGAACACAAATATTTCATGCTTTGATAATTCTTTCCATGCGTTGATAATATGATTTCTTTTTTCCTCCTCATTCATTTTTGGAAGAAGGTTTAAATATTCAAACCACTCACTCAATGATTTTTCTTTTGCATCATTTGTATTTTGCGGAAGAATCAATGAAATAGTTTCTCCTAAATCACCAACACTGTTATAGCTCTCACGAAAAAGCCAATCCGGAATTTGGGCTTCGACAGCAGCCCATTGTTGCATCTGGGTGCTGTTGATTTTAAATGACGGCCTCCTGCCAGTGAACAATGCAAGCGCCCAGATTTTATCATTATCAGCAGCGGTTAGAAAATAATTTTTCAGCAGATCTACTTTATCATTTGTTTTAGTAGTCCGGTCGAGATTTAAAAATAATTCTGCGAAAAGTTTCATGAAGCAGTAGTGTTTGAATCGTTAGCAACATCTGTTCCTTCATTTTCTTCTTCTGTTCCATACATGGTCTGAACTTCAGCAGCAGCGATATTATTTTCATTCAGCCATTTTGCAAAGACACTTGTGTATCCGTGCGTGACAAAAACTTTCTCTGCTCCTGTATTTTTAATGGCGGTATTCAAATCATTCCAGTCAGCATGGTCGCTCAAGACAAAACCCTGGTCAATTGCCCTCCTGTTTTTTGCTCCGCGCACCAGCATCCATCCTGAACAATATCCTGTTGAATACGGATTAAATTTTTTCATCCATATAGATCCATCCGCAGAAGGCGGAGCGAGAATCAATGCCCCGCGAAAAAGTTTTTTATCAGTTTCTTTTGTAACTAATGTGAGTGCTGGTAAATTAAAACCTGCCTGCCGTAATCTTTCATTCACAGTGTAAACAGCTCCGTGAGCAAAAATTGTTTCATTATCAATATTTATATTTTTAAGTATGCGCTGCATCTTACCAAGCGAGTAACCCATTAATACACTTGCTTTGCCTTCGCTTTTATTTTTCTTATACCATCCATTTATTTCAGAAAAAACCTTTTTCTGCGGTTGCCACTTATAAATTGGTAAACCAAAAGTTGATTCGGTGATGAACACATTACATTTCACAGGCTCAAAAGGAGTGCAGAAATTATCATCTTCCAATTTATAGTCACCGCTCACCACCCAGACTTCATTTTGATATTCCACTCTCACTTGCGCTGATCCGAGAATATGTCCTGCAGGATGCAGTGAAAAAGTAACACCGTTGATTGAAAATGTTTCTCCGTACTCAACCGTTTGTAAAGAAATATCATCTCCCAATCTCAATTTTAAAATAGGTTGGCTGTCTTTATGCGCCAGGTAATTTTTACTTCCCCACTTTGCATGATCGCTGTGCGCATGTGTTATGATGGCACGCTCCACAGGCATCCATGGGTCAATATGCACATCAGCATGCGGGCAATAAATACTTTTGCCTGTAAATTGGAGAAGAGATGACACTAATATTAGTTTTTAATAACGGTAGGATTGAGAAAAAGCTATGCCAATCGTTTTCTTATCTCTGTTTAATCTTCAGGTAGGAATGAAATAATATCGGGTGTAAAAATTAAATCTAAAATAAAGTCAGTTGGATGGGTTTGGGTTTTTTTGCTTTTCCAAAAACAGTTCTTCCATCATATTTATAACTTTCATTTCGCTCGTGATTTATTAATTTATCAATGGATGCTTCCGGAATAAAATTTTCTTCAAGCATTTCCGCAACGTGTGAAAGATTTTTAATTGCCGTGTTTTTATCAGTGTTGCCAAGCTTTGCTTTTTGAATGGATTGCTCCATCAGTTGAATGGTTTCATCATATACTCTCAACGGTACAGGGAACGGATGTCCGTCTTTTCCCCCATGAGCAAATGAAAAACGTGCAGGATCGGTGAAGCGTGTTGGAGTACCATGAATGACTTCGCTCACCAATGCAAGCGACTGTATAGTACGGGGACCGACTCCTTCAAGCAACAACAGCGAATCAAAATCGCGGAGATTTTTTTCATGTGCAAGCGCAAGAACGCTTCCTAATCTTTTCAGGTTTATATCTTCAGTGCGCACATCATGATGCGAAGGCATTATCAATTGCTGAATTTCCTGCATCATCATTTCCGGCCTTTCCTTTACTATTTCAAGCATTCCGTTTTTTGAGCCATCAGCATCTGCATGTGTAAGATTTAAAATAAGCCCGCTGTTTTTTCCATAAACGGAAGTATGCGGTTCGGTGGTGTAGGATTGCATTTGTGAAGAATTCCAATGATACCTTCGCGCCATCCCGTTTACATCATTCATTCCCTGCTGTATCACCGCCCAGTTTCCTTCATCCGTCACTGCAAAAGTGTGCAGGTACAATTGAAATCCATCCTGTATGGCATTGTTATCCACCTTAGCCGTGAGCTTGCTGCTTCTCACTAATTCTTCTCCGTTCAACCCGGTTTTTTCAGCAAGAGAAATTAATTCAGCCGGAGTTTTGCGCGAATGTTTTCCTTTCCCTCCTGCTATATAAATCCCCAGATCTTTAAAACGCGGGTTCAGTGATTTTTTTAATGCTCCCATCACCGATGTGGTAATGCCGGATGAATGCCAATCCATTCCCAGCACACATCCGAATGCCTGGAACCAGAAAGGGTCGCTTAATTTTTGTAATACTGCTGCCTTGCCGTAATCTATTACAATACTTTCAACAATGGCTGCCCCAAGCACACTCATCCGCTGGGCAAGCCACGGTGGAACCTGCCCGTAATGCAAAGGCAAATCAGCAGTTCGCGGTTTATTATTGAAATGCAGTGTCGGCATAAAACAAAATTAAAACAAATTGAAACGTTGCAGCGATTTACCAATCGCAGACTTTTAGGTTTTAATTATTCTGCTATTTTATTTTTGAATGTTAACTTTTTTTCATGGCAGATTATTTAAACATAAATTATCTATCGGTTAAAAATCAAAACGTGAAAAATCTTCTGTACGTGATCGCAGTGATCCTGATTCCGGGATGGATGGCGGGATTAATGCTGAAAATTGACGGAGGCCTGATTCATTTGCTGCTGCTTATTGCGGTTGCACCTATATTAATAAATATTATCCAAGGTAGAAAAACTCTCTAAGAATTTTCTTTGGTTGCGACCTCACTACATATCTGCACAGATACTCTATGAAACCTATTTGGAATTTTCATTTTCTGCCTGTGGCAATAAAAATTCAATCATTGCCTCATTTATTTTTATTTTGATTTTCTTGTTTTTTTTCATTTTAATAATTTCATCATCCAGGTGTGCGCTTTTACCGTTCCAGCTTATGCTGATTTGTTTTGCTTTTAATTTTTCAAATGAATAACTCGTTTCCATTCCCTGCATTTTGTTAAAAATATAATTGGCAAACAGATCCCTTTGGCTTTCGGGCAGCAATACTACTTCGATCCTGCCATCGCCCGGATCTCCGGACGGTGACAAAAGCAGGCGGGGTCCTATGAAATTTGCATTCATAATTTCTACCATAAAATATTTTCCTGAATAATCTTTTCCATCCGCTTTGATACGGCAATCTTTTGATTGATAAGACATGAGGCAATGATGCAAATTATCTAATGCAGTTTTCAGTTCTTCATCAGCCTGCTCTTTTTTTTCTTGTTTATGCATAATCTGCATCAGGTAAGGTAAAATTCCAAACCCGAATCCTTCAAGAAAAAATTTCCCCTCCGGTACATTATATACCCTTCCCAAATCATATTTCTTAATTTTATAATTATGCAGTGAGTTGATGATCTCGGCCGGGTCATGATTAATTCCTAAGGAATGGGTAATGTTATTAGCTGTGCCAAGTGGAAGGATTGCCACGGGCAGGGGTTTAACAAATACTTTACGTTGAAGTAATTTCATAATTACTTTTCTCACTGTGCCATCACCGCCTGCTATTATTATTAAATCACAATTAAAATCCATTTTATACCAGGTTTTGCCTAACCATTTGTATCCCAACCCAGCCCTTTTTTAGAAACCCCGGTTTTCATTTAAACGAAATTAATTTTTCTTTTTGAATTTCCCTGTATTGAAGGAAGAATGAAATGCTTCAATGGCATACTTTTTTTGTCTCCATTATTAAAAAACAATAATCAAATGACACTTCTGACTTTAGTAATCACAGCCATCATAAATTCTCCCAACCTTACCGTTACCAGCAATGCATTTAAAAACAATGAAGACATTCCTTCGCAATATACCTGCGAGGGAGCCAATGAAACTCCATCGTTTACCGTAAGCGGAATCCCTGCAGGAACAAAATCCATTGCATTTATCATGGATGACCCGGATGCGCCAAAAGGAAATTTTGATCATTGGGTGCTGTTCAACATTGATGCAAGCGGCAAAACAGAAATAACGATTGACAATTCAACGGCAGGAACCAAAGGAGCAAACGGAAAAGGTGAAAATAAATATACCGGCCCCTGCCCTCCGGCAGGAAAACATCATTATCATTTCAGGGCATACGCGCTGGATGCAATGCTCGATGTGAAAGAAGGCGCATCCAAAAAAGATGTGGAGTCTGCAATGAACAGGCACATACTTTCACAGGGAGAACTGATTGCTCTTTATGAGAAAATGAAAAAAGAATGATACGCGAAAAAAAGAAAACGCCCAAAAAAGATATTGCTGCCACCTACAACGCATATAAAGAATTTGAAGGGCATCAATACACCGGGATGAAAATTGGCAGAAGCCATAAGTGGTATTATGATAAAGGTGTGTGGAGGGACAAGAAGATAACTCCGGATCTGTGGGAAATTGAGTTCGAAGTAACAAAGCGCAGAGCAGGAAAAGCCCCCAAAGGATCAGGTGTTCCTGTAGGTACTGAGTATCATTGGTACATTATGGCACACCAGATGGTTAAAAAATCAGACGCAAACAGCTACAGCACTACCATGACCGGATTGAAATACAAACTTGCACACAAGCGTGCTGATAAAGATAAATGGAATGTTACCCAGCCCACCCAGCGCAAAAGATTGATAAAGGTTTTAAAGGACCTTATTAAACATCTTGAAAAAGACCCGATGGAAATTAAAATTCCGGATAAAACTAAAAAATCTATGAACGGAACGTCACAACGTACGGGCGCAAAAAATGGTGCTTCAAAAAAGAAAACTGTTGTGGAAGAAGACCTGGTTAAAGCGTAACTGAATTCCGTTTATTTAAAATTTGTTTTGGCACATTCTTTTAATCTTCACATTATATAATTTCTGATTTGAAAAGTTATGAAAAATCTTTCTGCGCTTTATGTATACCATTCTTTAATGCAGGAATTGCAGCGATTGAAGCTCCCGGAAAAAGAAAAAGAATTTGAAAATGGAAACTTTGTTTTATATATGCTGTGAAAAATATTGCTCCAATTTCTGCATGAATAAAAATGCAGTCGGTTTAAAGATTCCGTTACAGCTATATCAGTCGGATTCTGTTCCGAATTGTCCTTACTGCAAAAAAGGAATGATTTCCAGACTTGAAAGATCAATCAGTATATTGATGGCCGAATTAAATTTATTTATAAAGCAACCCCGTTAAAATGAATGTCATGGAAGAATTAACCGGGAAATTATATAGAATAAAAGGCAGGTTGGTCCTGGATGGCATTTCATACGATTATGAGGAATTCAATGATCCGAACCGTCCCCATAACCTGCGAACTATAGTTTTTTACAGGCCCGGTCATGATGCCGTTATGTTAGAATTTGATGCCGAAAAAGATGTGCTTCAAAAGGTAGCAGAACGTGCTTTGAAGCCATCATGAGCGAAACCCTGTGTCATACTCATAAATTAAAACAGGTAATGCGAAGCGGATCGCCTCTGTAATACATACTGAGCAAAATATGCAAATGAAAAATAATGAAAATGGAAAAGTGACGTCCGGCACTAACATTTCATACTGGACAGGTTCAATGCCCGGACCCATATCCTTCTCAAAACTTGAAGAAAATTTATCTGCGGAGGTGGTCATTGCGGGAGGTGGTATTACAGGAGTGAGCGTGGCGTACGGATTGTGCCTTTTAAATAAAAAAGTGGTGCTTGTGGAGGACGGATTTATCGGGAGCGGTGAAACAGGCCGCACTACCGCACACATTGTAAGTGCCCTGGATGACCGCTACTATATGCTCGAAAAACTGTTTGGAGAGGATAATACAAAGCTTATTGCTGAAGGTTATACGGCAGCAATAAAATTTATAGAGGATACTATAGCGAGAGAGAAAATTGAATGTGATTTTAAGCGCGTTCCGGGATATTTATTCCTCCATCCTTCTGATGAAAAGGAATCTCTTGACAGGGAGTTCAATGCATCTTTAAGGGCAGGCATTGAGGTAAAAAAAATCACGGGTATTCCCGGCATGAAAGCTGTCAACGAGCCCTGCCTCTTATTTCCTCAACAGGCAAAATTCCACCCGCTGAAATACCTGCAAGGAATGTGTGATGCAATTATCGCCAAAGGCGGACGTATCTATACGGAAACTCATGCCCGTGAAATAGATGAAACGGGGATCGTGACGGATGAAGGATTTAAAATTGCTGCTGAACATATAGTGATTGCCACTAATACGCCAGTCAATAATAAATATGTCATTCATCTTAAACAGTTTCCTTACCGTTCGTATGTAATTGGCGCCCGGGTGAAAAAAAATTCTATACCTGATGCACTCTGGTGGGATACCGGTGATTTCATGATAAACAAAGAAATACCGCCTTATCATTATATACGGTTGCAACCATTGAATGAAATGTATGATCTGCTGATTTGCGGTGGTGAAGACCATTCCACAGGTCTTGCAAAAGTTGATTTTATCCCGGAAGAAAACAGGTATGGACTGCTCGGAGACTGGGCACGCACGAGATTTCCAATTGAAGATGTTATATATCATTGGTCGGGTCAGATTATGTATCCGATGGATTCACTCGGATATATCGGGCGCAACCCGATGGATAAAAAGAATATATATATAGTTACGGGCGATTCGGGAAATGGCATTACGCATGGGACCATTGCCGGAATGCTGATTCCTGACCTGGTTACCGGCAAGGAGAATAACCTGGAAAAGATTTATGATCCATCACGTTTTAAATTATTCAAAGCAGGGAAAGTGTTTTTCAGGGAATTTGTAGGGGGATTTATGGCATATCTTAAAAATACTCCCGGTCATCCTGAAGAGGTAAAAATATCTGACATACATAAAGGTGAAGGAAAAATTATTGAGCTGGCCGGAGAAAAATACGGGGCATATTGTGATATGAACAATGAACTGCATCTTGTATCCGCTGAATGCACACATTTAAAATGTATTGTGAACTGGAATAATGATGAAAAAAGCTGGGATTGTCCGTGTCATGGCAGCCGCTTTACATACGAAGGAAAAGTTCTTAACGGACCGGCAAATGAACCTTTATCTTATCATAAGGAAAAAAGCACGGCATTTTCTTATTGATTCTAATTTGTTTTCTGCCACGGGTGCATAATAAAAGAAAGCCGGCATTTAAAGCCGGCTTAATGGTTAAGAAAAAGAAAAGGCGATTCAATAATGCAAGTATATTGTCAACAGGATTAGCATAACCGGCAATACATGTTGAATGGGAAAAAATATTGACTGAAACAGGAAAATAGTGGTCAAAATTCCAATTACTCCAGAAATCTTCTTTTAAAATAGCCGTATAAAATCTGCTTCCCGATCAGGATTAAAAAAATTACTTTTCATGGTAGCTATTTCCATAGGCACTCTAGTGATTATCAAAAGTTAACTAAGTAAAAGTCGGAAATAAAATACCATCTAAGTAAAAATGATAAATACTCATTTCTCCAAGCTTGTATCTTATCGGGGAATAAAAAAATAAGAGCAGATGTTTACCCGATGTTTACCCCAAAATAAAAAATCCATTGTAAAAATTTGATTTACAATGGATTTAATTTTAATTCTGTGATCCCGCAGGGATTCAAACCCCGAACCTCTTGATCCGTAGTCAAGTGCTCTATTCAGTTAAGCTACGGGACCAGTTATTTATTTAAAATTTATCCCGAAGGGACTCCTTCGGAGTGATTTATGATTTTTTTATTGAGGTGCAAAAATAAAAAATTGCTTTTTAAAACAAATGAACAAATGACCAACGTAACGAAGTGAAGTCCCGATTTTTCATCGGGATGACCAATTTCCAACCTCCAATTAACAATTTAATGCCGAAGGCATCCCTTCGGGGACAATTTAGCAATTTAATTTTTCTTATCCTTCTCCCCTTTTGAAATGGATTCGCGCATACCGGTATCAGCCTGGATATTTTGCATACGGTAATAATCCATAATGCCAAGGTTTCCGTTGCGGAATGATTCTGCCATAGCGAGCGGAATCTGCACTTCAGCTTCAATAACTTTTGCACGGGCTTCCTGCGCTTTGGCTCTCATTTCCTGCTCTGTGGCAACTGCTGCTGCCCTGCGCTCTTCTGCCATTGCCTGCGCCACTTTGAGATCGGCAGCAGCCTGTTCTATTTGCAGCTTGGCCCCGATATTTTCTGCCACATCGATATCAGCCACGTCAATAGACAAAATTTCAAAAGCGGTTCCGGCATCCAATCCTTTTGCTAAAACTGTTTTCGAAATCATATCGGGATTTTCCAAAACGGTTTTATGATCGTGTGCAGAACCGATGGTGGTTACAATCCCCTCTCCTACCCGTGCCAATACTGTTTCTTCCCCTGCTCCACCGACTAACTGGTTGATATTGGTTCTTACAGTGACCCGTGCCCGGACAATCAATTGAATTCCATTTTTTGCTACCGCGGAAACAGGCGGTGTGTCAATTACCCTGGGATTTACTGAAAGCTGAACCGCATCCGATACGTCACGTCCTGCCAGGTCAATGGCAGTTGCCATTTTAAAAGTAAGCGGGATGTTAGCTTTGTCTGCAGAAATTAATGCTTTGATCACGTTGTTCACATGGCCTCCGGCAAGGTAATGTGTTTCGATTTCATTGGTAGTAACATTCAATCCGGCCTTGGTGGAAGTAATCATTGCATTCACCACAATAGATGGAGGAACTTTGCGAAGCCGCATCAGGATAAGATTCATGATGCTTATTTTAACTCCTGAGAAAACTGCGGTGATCCAGAGATTAACCGGGATAAAATAAAGAAACAGGAACAAGAGGATGATCGCTCCGGCAATGGCAAGTAAGATTAATGGTATTTGCATTTTCGTTCTGGGTTTTAGAGTTTATTCCGAAGGAACTCCTTCGGAGAGTTTAAATCTTTGCTTTCACAATAATTTTATTGGGTAACACTTTTAAAATCGTAATTTGAGTATTGGTCGGTAATAATTCACCGTTGGTTTGTGCTTCGATTCTTTTTTCATTGATCATCACCGTGCCCATAGGGCGTAATGCAGATATGGTAATTCCCTCATCACCTTCATTTAGTTCCATCTTGTTCACCTCATTGGTTTTTCCCTCCAATGAATCTTTTAATCCGAAACGCTGCCATGCTTTTGATTTGAGGGAATAAATTACAGCGCTCAGGGTTAATATGGCTGTCAGCACGGCTGTATAATTTCCCGTGGTTGCCCCAAACGCCTTATACATCCATAAAATTCCGATGATAATTAAAATGCTCCCGATGATTCCTGAAATTAATCCCGGCAGAATTAAAATTTCAAGAACAACTAAAATTATCCCGATAATGATAAGAAGAATGATGGTTGCCAATAGCATAATTCACGAGTGATATTGTGAGTGCTAAAGTATTACAATAAGTGAATGGAAAAGTTAAATGTTCAAGTTTTAGCAGCGCAGAAAAAAACTATTCAATAGAAGCCGTGAGGCCCCGGTCGTGAAAAGCTTCACACATGGGCTTTAATTTTTTAACAGGACCATTCTTTACGGAACATCTTCCCCGGTAATGTACAAGGTAGGTACATTGTTCAGCCTGCAGGCGATCATGCTTGCAGATTTCAACAAGTGATTCTATTACAAAATCAAAGGTGTTTACTTCATCGTTGTACAGGACAAGGTGATTTTCATTTTTGATTTCTTCGTCAAATAAAATTTCTGATTCGGGTGATGTTTTATGACCGGTTCCCATTAAATGAATAATAATTTACTGCAAATATAAGAATGTTGACAAATAAAGCAGCAGCCGGCAAGGGCTATGGCGATTGCGGGTCAGACTTCTGCGCCCTGAAATTAATCCGTGATTCGGTCCCTCTCAGAAGCCGTTCAATATTTTTCTGATGTGTAATGAGCACAAGGATGGCAATTGCCATTGCAAAAATGTTGACAGTCGGAACCGTTTCGTGAAAAACAAACATGATGATGATCGGGTAAGTAATGGCAGCGGCCATAGAGCTCAGCGAAACATAATGTGATAAAATAAGCATTAAAACAAAAACTCCTGCACAAACTCCGGCCGCCTGCGGATGAATGGCAGATAAAATTCCAAGCAGGGTGGCCACACCTTTCCCGCCTCTGAATCCAACATAGATCGGAAAAATATGCCCGAGGAGACCACTTACTCCCAGCACCAGTTTGAAATTTACATATTGTTGGGACTCCTGCGGATAATTACCAAAAATGGTGGCGAGCTTTACCGCTAAAAAACCTTTGGCAATATCCATAAATAAAACCGGGATACCGGCTTTTTTTCCAAGCACCCTGAAAGTATTTGTTGCACCCGCATTGCCGCTTCCATATTCCCGGACATCAATTCCATAAAATGTTCTTCCCACCCAAACGGCTGAAGGAATTGAACCAATCAGATATGCTAATATTAAAGCTGTTATGTTGGTCAGGCTGATCAATTAATGGAATATGAAAATAATGCCGGTTAAGTTATAGAAAGATTGTTTTAAAACTGTTTTAGCCTCAGTTTTCGATTTCCCTTCCTTATCTTTTTGATGCTAAGAAATGCAAGTTTAAAATAAAATTTTTTAATTCAACCTTTTTGAAAAACCGCATCAAATTCCGGGATCATTTAATTCAAAAAAAAATGCGGGGCAGGCCCGCATTTTGTCAATGAATATTTTAAAAATATTTTATTCCCTTTTCTCCCTGATTAACTGTAAAAATCCTTTTTGAGCATTACCGCGCGAACCGAGAATCCAATAATACGTTCCGGATGGAACAAAATCTCCGCTGTTGGATCTTCCATCCCATTTTGCAAATGGATCACTTGATTTATAAACTTCCTGTCCCCAACGATTGTATATGGTAATTAAAAAATTATCGGGACAAGGTTTGTCAACAAAAAATTCATCGTTGTGATTATCGCCATTAGGAGTAAAAATATTATTAACAACGGGTTCCGCATCACAGGGAATAAATCGTACAAATATTGAATCAAGGCCTTTACAGCCTCCGGCATTACCGACTTCAAGATAAATATATCCTTCATACCCAGCCCCTGTTAAAGTTGTGTTCTGACATGTATCACAGAGGAATGTAGTAGGCGGAAGCCAGGAAAATGCCGTATTTCCCCCCACAATATTTGTTATTGCAGAAAGAGGTATCTGCTCTCCTTCATGCAGATCAACAGAATTGATCGTTGTATCTCCGTTTACACCAATGGCAGCATCAGAAAATGTCTCCACAAAAACAGAATCAATTAAACTTGTTAAATGCGCGGTATCCGTGCACACCGTTGTGGTTCCCTGCAGGTAAGCGCTGATAATAAGTGCCGGGTAAGCTGTAATATCATTGTAATAGATATGTGTAATTGTATTGGAGGATGTGATGGTATCCGTACCATCACCAAAATCCCATTCATAATTTATTGTATTGGGACTTGAACCGACAAAAGTTACGGCCAGGGGCCTGCAGCCTGACTTGGGAAAGAAATCAAAAGTTCCGATTGGTCCCGGAACTACAATGATACTATCTCTGACGAGCGTATCCTTGCATCCTGCAGCATTGGTCATAATTAACGTAACAGTATAATATCCCGGATTTACATAGTTGTTATAGGTGGTATCCATGATGATGGAAGTGGCCCCGTTTCCGAAATCCCAGTATGCTGAAGTCAATGAAGTTCCGGTTGATTGATTAAAGAAAGTTACCTGTGCATTGCCGCATGTGAGTATTGCGGTATTTGAAAAATCAGCAACAGGTTTTTCAATTAAGATAGTATGGCTGATCGTGCTGTCGCAATTGTTCTGATCTGTCACTGTTAATGTTATGGTATACGTTCCATTTGCAGTATATGTATGCGTTGCAGTGTTGGCAGTTGTGTTCAGTGAATCTCCATCCCCGAACATCCAGTGGTAAGTTCCGACAGAGGATCCTGCCGCATTAAAAGAAATAAGCTCACCGGGGCATGCAAAAGTATCTACTGCAAAGGCAGCTATCGGTAAAGTAACCTGGATAGCATTGGGAACAGATATTGATTTAACGCATCCATGATCATCTGTTACAGTAAGCGTGACAGTATAACTTCCGATACTCATGTAGGTATGCGAAATAATCAGCAATGCAGTTGTATCAATATTTCCATCACCGAAATTCCAGATATAAGAAGTAATCGGGTATTCCGTATGTAAATGAGAGGTGTCAGAAAAAATAACCGAAAGCGGTGCACAGCCTGAACTTATATTCACAGTAAAGCCGGGTAAAGGTCCATACACATGGACATAATCAGGCCTGGTGAGTGTGTCTTTGCAGCCGTGCATATCGGTTACCACTTGCATCACAGTATAGTAACCAGGGTATGAATAAGTATGCGGGAACGAAGTTGCCACTGTATTTACCGCGGCACCGTCTCCGAAATAATACTGGAGCAAAACAGCATCCTGTGAACTATCTGTGAAAGTAGTAGTAAGTGCATAACAACCCGCCAGGGGGTCCCCCGTGAATCGCGCAATCGGATCGGTAACTGTCCAGCTTCCGCTGATTGAATCTACACATCCCGTTGTAAAATTATAAGCGTAGAGCTTGATCGCTTTCGGACCTCTCGAGGTGTAGGTATGAGATACCGGTGATACATTGGAAACGAAAGGTGATCCGTCACCAAAATTCCAGACAATGGAATCTGCTCCGGCTGATGCATTAATGCAGGTGACCGTATATGGATCTGCACATGTTGCGGTAATAGATGATATGATAGCCTTTGGAGGAAGTATCGTAATCATATAGGGTACTATCAGCGTATCGCAGCATCCATTATTGCATGCAATCAGCGTAACGGTAAATGTTCCCGTGTCAGCATAAATATGGCTC